>Ga0081539_10001785_pt1 | contig 34131 bp, 32 predicted proteins | sample TabmetS4T2R2_FD_71023 | JGI IMG/M metagenome (GOLD analysis project Ga0081539, IMG submission 71023) | Tabebuia heterophylla rhizosphere microbial communities from the University of Puerto Rico - S4T2R2 | ecosystem: Host-associated > Plants > Roots > Rhizosphere ... | reverse complement strand
GATCGAGGTGCGCGTCGTCGACCACGGGCCGGGGATACCGGAGGAGCAGCGGGACAGCATGTTTCTGCCGTTTCAGCGCCTCGGCGACCGCGACAACCACACCGGCGTCGGGCTCGGGCTGGCGCTGTCTCGCGGCCTCGCCGAGGCGATGGGCGGCACCCTGACCCCGGACACCACGCCCGGCGGCGGCCTCACCATGGTGCTGCGCCTGCCGTCGACCGAGCCGCCGGGTGCCGCCAGCGAGCAGGAGGCCACCGCGCTGGCGGACAAGGCGATCGTCGAACGCATGCGGCGCCGCCCACACACCACTTCGGACGGTGCCTGAACGAGGGCGCCGCCTGGGGCCTGTCTCCAGGAGATAAGCCCTAGCGTCCGGTCGCCTCGGTGTAGGTCTCCAGCGGCAGCGTCGACGGACTCGCGTCCTTCGCGGCACCCGCCGGCGGTGCCGGCCGCTCCCGCGCGAGCAGGCCCTTGCCGAGCGCGGTGACCGTGGCGATGAACGCGACGTTGAGGGCGGCGTCCCAGTTGAAGGTCGTCACGTCGAAGACACTCGCCGCGGCGATGGAACCGGCCAGCGAGGCGAGGAACGTCTTACCCAGGCGCACGAGCAGGTCGGGCCAGAAGGGCAGATCGGTGATCCGCCCCGCGTACTGCAACAACGTGAGCAGCGCCGAGGACACGGCCGCGCTGACGGCGACCGTGACGGAGTACTTCCACGGCAGGTTGGCGACGGTGCTCGCGGTGCCGCCCGCGAGGAGCGTCGCGAAGAACACCTGCCCAGCCGACCAGCCGGCCCGTTCGAGAATATCGAGCAGGACGGCCTTCACCTTCTCCTTGCTCCACGCCATCGGTCTTACCTTTCGAGGGGGAAAGATGCTCCTATGTGTACAGGATCATCCCGGCGGTGGTAGCAGGCGGGCTATCACCCATTCGGCCGCGGCCACGATGCGAGCCGTCGCCGCGGGCTAGCGATCTGCCTGTGGTGAGTCCGTAGTAGGCGAACCGCCGGTCGGGTCGTCTATAGAGCTTTTGGGGTTGAGGTCGGTGTTTGTCTACAATGTCCTAAGCCGCCAGGCCGGCGCCGACGCGAGCCGGGCGGGCCCCGATCGCGGGCAGTAGCCACCGGGCCGGGTAACGGGCACCAGGTTCGCGATCTAGAACGGTTAGGGCGCTATATCGACCCTAACCGTTCTAGATCCACATCTACGCATCTGATTACGGTACGTTACCGGCGGTGCGGCGGCACTGCACATTTCGACTATTTTGGGCTACCGCGACGTCGTCGTGGTCCGTGGCCGCACCCGTTCGCCGCTGGCCACGCACCAAAGGGTCCCCGCGTGTATAGGCCCGGGCGGGGTGAGGCCGCGGGAGCGGCGGCCTGGACCACAACGGACGTCGCGGGCAACGAAAGGCTGTAGCGATCCTCCCACTCGCCGAGCTGGCAGCGGACAATGTGGACCAAGCGCCGACGTCGGGGTGGTGGGGCTTGGTGCGCGGAGGTGGCAGCGGGGGCCGGGGGTTTCGGCGAGCCCTGGCGAGCCGCCGGCCACTGCGGTCTCCGGCGGGAGCGGCGGCCCGCAGCTGACGCGGACCCGGGCGACCGAGGTCCACCCGGCTCGGCGGGCGTCGGCCTGGCGGGTTGCGGCATTGTGGACAAACGCTGACCTCAACCCCGAAAGCTCTAATAGATCGCGAACCCTGGCGCCATTTACCCGGCCTGGCGGCTACTGCCCGCGATCGGGGGCCGCCTGGCTCGTCGGCGCCGGCGTGGCGGCTTATGACATTGTGCTCAAACGGTGACGTCAACCCCGAAAGGTCTCTAAAGCGACAGCCGGGCGACCGCCGGCTCGGTGAGGCTGCCGAGCCACAGGGTGTCGCCGTGCTGGCGGACGCCGGTCACCATCACGTAGCGGCCGGCCGGGCCGTGGATCGTGCGCAGCACCTGGCCGTCGCCGTCGACCAGGGCGGCGATGCTGTAGGGCTTCGGCTGGGGTTGCAGGCGGGTGGGGAGGATCGCCGCCAGCCGGCGGATCGCGGGGTGGGGGAGCAGGCGTTCGGCGATGGCGACGCGAGGGCTGGCCAGCGCGATCCAGTACCTGCCGCCGCCGGCCGACGACATGTTGTCGGGGTAGGCGGGCAGGTCACCCAGGTGGGTGACGGTCGCGTCCGGCAGCGACAGGCGCACGAGCTGGTGGGCGACGGTCTCGCAGACCAGCAGGGCGGACTCGTCGGGCGTGAGAGTCACCCCGTTCGGGAAGTGGAAGCCGGTCGCCAGCACGTCCGTGGCGCCCGAGGCCGGGTCGTAGGCGAGGACGCGGCCGTTCGGGCGGTGTTCGAGCAGGTCGCGGCGCCAGTGCGAGACGGGGAAGCGGTTGGAGCTGTCGGTGAAGTACACGACGCCGTCGCGGGCCACGGCGGCGTTGTTGCACAGCAGGATGGGGGTGCCGCCGGCGGAGCGGGTCAGGTCGGTGACGGCGCCGTCGCCGGTGATCCGGAGCAGGCCGCGGTAGGCGTCGCAGACGACCAGGCTGCCGTCGCGCGGGTCGACCTCGATGCCCAGTGGCCGGCCGCCGGTGTTGACCAGCCGCTCAGGCGCGGCGCCGGGCCGGAAGCGCCAGATCCAACCGTCCTCGGTGCCGGTCACGATCCGGCCCTCCGCGTCGACGACCACGTCCTCCGGGCCATGGCTGCCGCCGGGCAGCGCCAGGATGTCGGCGCCGTCGAGCCCGGTGTCGGCGGGTGCCCACGGGCCGGTGAGGGGCGGCGGCGTGGTAGCCGCCAGCTTCGTCGGCCGGATCAGCCTGGGCGCGGGCGGGCGCGGGACGGTCATGCCGTCCATTGTTTACACAAGAAAAGAGCAAAACCTATAAACGGATCCGGGCTACCGCGATGTCCGTCGTGGTCCAGACCGTCGCTCCCGCGGCCTCACCCGTCCGCCGTTGGTCGCGGTCGACCCGACCGCGTCGCGAAAGCGACGCCCTGACCAGACGCGGAGGGCGAGGCTCAGATCGGCCCTGTGGGTTTTGGTTGGCTCCTGCCGAAGACCATGTCGAAGTCGCGCAGTGCGAGGGTGAGCAACGGGCGCCGGCCGGCCAGATAGGCGAGCGGGCCGTCCGGCGCGACCCGCCAGGTGGCTTTCGCGAGGCGGACGGCGGCGCGGGCGCGCACCGGTGAGATCCTGGTCGCGCCGCCCAGCGCCTGGATGACGGAAAACCGCGTGGGCCAGCGACCCGGGAGGCGGAGACCCGCCGCCAGGTCCGCCTCCGCGATGCCGGCGGCCCGCGCGGCGGGCGGGGTGACGTCGAGCTCGGCCAGCTCCTTGGGAATGCCCCACAGCTCCCGGCCGCCGTCGCGCGACATTGGACTGTCCACCCAGATGTCCACGATGGACACAAGCGGGCGGCCGCCCCGGCGGACGAGCACGGCGGAGAGCAGCTCGCGGTACTGGAGCACGCCGCCGGGGCCGTAGTCGACCCACGCGGTGCCGACGAGGCCGCGGCCGGCCACGGTGAGTGGGCGGGCCTCGGCGGCGACCGTGTCCGGCAGCGGCGGCAGCTCGGCGCGGGGGACCGGCCACACCGACACGTACATCTGGCCGCGCAGGTGCCACGGCTCCGGCGGGTAGCTCACCCGTCCATAGTGCCCCGGGACGCGGCGAGCGTGCCGGCCAGGTCGGCGGCCGCGTGCGCCTTCGCTCCCGGACAAGGATTCGAACCTCGACCTGCTGGGTCAGAACCAGCTGTCCTTCCGTTAGACGATCCGGGAATGTGCGGCCCGCGACCCGTGCGCGACCCGCCGAGAACCAGCGCTGGAGCACCGGCGGGCGGCGCCGGTCGGCCCGGAATAGAGCGGGGACATGTCACGCCTCCCTTCGTAGGTCGTGGATGCCGGAGTTGGAACGGCCACCGAGAGTCGAACTCGGATATTCGCCTCGGCAAGGCGACGCTCTGCCGTTGAGCTATGACCGCGTGAGCCTTCGGCGGGGTTCGAACCCGCGCCTCCCGCCGTACCGGGACGGGGCCCAACCCATCGGGCGAAGGCATGCGTGCCGAGAGCGGGATTCGAACCCGCAACGACGGAGGTTTGAGCTCCGCGCCTCTGCCGGTTGGGCCACCTCGGCTCGGCTACCGCGTACGAGTAGGGGCAGCTTGCCATCCACTGTGGAGGTTTCAAACCGCGGCGACGTGCCCAGGGCGGAAGAAGGCGCGGTGGATCGGCGCCTCTGGAAAACGAAAAGCCGCCCGGCCCCGATGCGGGTGGGCGGCGTCGGCGCTGGGTGTCCGCGCCAACTTCGCCGCCCTCGGCCCTGGCTGGGCTCTCCGCTGGCGTCGAAAAGGGCACCGGCGGAGGGCGCGCCGGCGAAACCGCACGGCGTGGACCGCTGCGGTTTGGCCGTGGCTTGCCACAACATGTCGGTGACTCCTCGGTCGGTGGGGTATCGAAATTACGGTAAGCCCGTGCCGGCGGCCGGCGCAAGCCCTTAAACCGTGACTGTCCTATTCGGTCAGTACCGCGTACGCCCGCACCGGGAACGTGCCGAAGTCGCGCACCCGGGGCGGCGCGGCGTGCAGGCGGGCGCCGGTGGGCGGGAGCTGGTCGAGCCCGGTCAGGTGCTCCAGCACGGGGATGCCGGCGGCGAGCAGGATCGAGTGGGCGGGGCGGGCGTCGCCGGCGGTGCTGTCGATGTTGACGCTGTCGATGCCGACCAGCCCCGCGCCGGCCGCGACCAGGGCCCGCGCGCCGTCCTCCGTGAGATACGGGGCGTCCGTCCCGCCGTAGGCGTCGGTGCCCCAGTGGCGGTCCCATCCGGTGTGCAGCAGCACGGCGGCGCCGGCTACGTCGTACGGGGCGAGGGCCGCGGCGCTCACGCCCGGCTCGGTGCTGCCGGTCAGCCGGACGAGCACCACCGGCAGGTCGGCGACCGCGTCGAGGGGGACGCCGGCCAGGTCGGCGCCGTCGGCGTACCGGTGGAATGGGCTGTCGAGATACGTGCCGGTGTTGCCCACCATGCTGATCCGGTCGATGGCGAACTCGGTGCCGGGCGCGTAGCGGCCGCGCGAGTCGGCGCGCGTCAGGTGCGGGGTGATCTCCGGCCCGGGCAGGCCCGGGTAGGTGGTCATGCCGGCCGTGATGACGTGGTTGAGCTCCACGAGCCGGCCGGCTCGCCGCATGGGAGCGCCGGACGTGCGCAGGCCCTTGTGCGCCTCGGCGAAGACGCGCACGTCGCGCAGCCGCACCTCGCCCACCATCAGCAGGCCCAGCTCGCGCACGAACAGGTCGGCGAGCGCCCGCTCGGTGACCTCCGCCGCGGGCACGTCGAGCCGGAAGCCCCGCGCCTGCAGGCCGCCGCCGTTGAGAAACGTCACGTCGGCGTCGAAGGCCGCCCGGTACTCCGTCATGAGCCGATCATCCCGCATCCCGGGCGTACCCGAAACGAAGGGGCCGCCACCAGCGGATGCTGGCGGCGGCCCCGGGAGATGGATGGGTTACGGCGCCGCGGCTGGCGGGGTCACCAGGACGGTGGCCCACTTGTTCTGGTAGCCGGGGTAGACCAACCGGAAACCGACGCCGAATTCGAGGCCGGCGTCACCGGGGTTGCCGGTGCCGGTGAACACTCCGCCGCCCAGGTCGATGCCGAACTGGCCGGTCGCCCGCTTGCCGTCCTTGTTCACGATCCGCACCGTGTACGGCGCGTTGCCCTCGGAGGGCAGCACGACCGACGCGTCGGCGTCGCGGAAGAACAGCGGGTTGACGGGGTCGAGGTCGGGCCGGTACTCGATGCCGGGGTACCAGCCCTTCGCGTCCGAGAACCCCTTGACCGGCGCCAGCGGACCGAACTTCGTGCAGTATCCGCTGAACGGCTCGCCGGGCGCCTCGAAGCACTCCTTGAACGGGTACGTCTCGCCGAAGCTGAACGCCGCGTTCGACGACTGGGGCCGCGACGGGAGGTTGTTGAGCGCCGACGGGTCCTTGTCGGCCGCCACGCCCCTGCGGCGCAGCGGGTCGAAGTGCGAGTCGACGATCAGCAGGCCGCCCTTGGCCCCGATGCTCGGCGGGTCGAACACGTTGTTGAGAACGTGGTTGTTGTTGCCGTAGCTGGCGTCGCGGTACCACACCAGCATGCCGGGGGCGTTGTAGGGCACCCGGTCGACCTTCCACGCGCCGTCTCGCAGGTAGTTCGTGTTGTACGCGTACTTGAGGCCCTCGTCGAAGCCGTCGTGGTTGCGCCACTCCGCGAGGTAGTAGTGCGCGAACGAGAACTTGCCGGGCGAGATGCCCCAGCCGGCGCCCGTGGTGTTGGTGAACGTCTCGACCGTCGGCGTCCAGCCGTTGGTGCCGCCCTCGACGTCGTCGGACCAGACGGTCGTGCCGTCGGCGGTGACCGAGAAGTCGTCGGTGAACCAGCCGGTGTCCTCGAAGCCGGCGTCGGTGGCGTACCGCAGGCGCAGCTGCACGGTCTGGCCGGCGAACGCGTTCAGGCTGACGTAGTCGTGCCGCCACTGCCCGTCCGTGGAGCCGGTGAGGCCGTACTTCTTGTCGCCGTAGTCGTGCATCCGGCCGTTCGGGTCGGCGTAGCCGTCGTCGGTGGAGACCAGGTTGCCGGCCTCGTCGAAGATCTTCTGCTCGGCCCAGGTGGCGCCACCGTCGGTGGACACCTCGACGAAGCCGAAGTCCCAGTCCTCTTCGATCGAGTAGTTGTCCCACAGCCAGAACCGCACGTCGGTGCCGGCCGGTACCGCGACCTCGCGGGTCAGCCGCACGTCCGCCCAGGCCTGGTCGTTGTTGGTCCACCACTGGTTGGCGCCGCTGTGTGGCGTGGAGAGCGTCACCACCTTGGCGGGGAGGTTGACCCGCACGCCGTCCTCGGTGTCGACCGGGGTGCGCGAGGTCTGGCCGAGCTTGACCTTCGCCGGGTCGTCGCCGGGGTTGAGGATCAGCGGGTCGGCCCAGCCGAGCACGAACTTGTCCCACAGGCCCATGTGCGTCGGGATGGCCTGGAAGACCGGACCGGTGTGCGAACCGGAGGCCATCAGGTCCCAGAAGTCCACATCGGAGTCACCGCCGGAAGCCGTGTCGTACCAGTCCGGCAGGCCGAGGTCGTGGCCGTACTCGTGGGCGAAGACGCCGACGCCGGAGTCCTCGGGCTGCACGATGTAGTTGCTGATCTGGACGTCGGTACCCGGGACCGTGTAACCCGGCACGATGGCGGAGGAGTGGGCCCAGATCGCGTAGGGCCCCTGGGCACCGCCGCCACCCGACTTGTCCTCACCGGCGTGTACGAGCACGAGGTGGTCGATGACGCCGTCCGGCTCGAGGACGTTGCCGTCGCCGTCCGCGTCCGACGGGTCCTCGACGTCGTAGTCGGCCCACGGGAAGTCCGGGTTCTGCGCGGCGAGCACGTTCACCGCGTCGACGCCGAGCGCGGCCGGGCCGGAGGGGTTGTCCGGGTGACCGTTCATGTCCTGGCTCGGGCCGGCCTCCCACACGCCTTCCTCGTTCTGCGTGCAGGTGTCCGCGCCGTACCACGCCTCGGAGTGCGGCACCGTCACCCACGGCGAGGCCGCGCCGTCCACTGTGTACGCGCCCTTGGACATCTCCAGGTACATGTTGCTCATCGTGTACCCGCGGAGGTTGACGCCCTTCTTGCCGTCCGGGCCACGCAGGTCGGGGCGCACCCGCTCGGTGATGCCGTCCTTCGTGTACAGCATCTTGTTGTAGAGGTCCGGCGAGAAGTCCGGCACCCAGAAGCTGTTGTTGTCCGGGTGCGAGGCCTCGGCCGGGTTGGGGATGTTGTTGTGCAGCGGTCCACTCTGGACGTTGCCCGGCACGCAGTCCCGCTCGTTCTGCGGGGTGGTGGCGTCGTCGAACGTCGCCTGCGGCACCATCACGCCGCTGAAGTCGTCGTTGGCGTTCGGGTTGAACTCGACGAGGATGGTCAGCAGCTTGGCGACCTGCGTCTCGTCGGCCTGCTTGTAGCGGATCTGCCGCGGGTTCTTGCCGGTGCGCATCGCCTCGGCCTCGGTCTTGGCCAGCCCGCGGGCGGCGACCGGGTTGCCCTCGGAGAACTTGCGGCCGTACTCGGCGGTCGGGTCCGGGCGCGCCTGCTTGACCTTGCGCTTGCCCTCCGCGGTCACGATCTCCTTGCCGTCGGTGGGTCGCTCCACCTTCGGCTCGATGTAGTTGATGTAGAAGTCACGGTCGGTCGGGACGAACTTGGCGGGGCGGTCGGCCGCCGCGGGCCCGGCCGACGTGACCGACACACCGGCCACGGCGATGACCAGTACTGGTATCGAGATTAATGCCCGTCTTTTCCTGCTTGTCCACATAGTCCCCCCGGTGGATGCTCGGCCTAACAACGTCCTCCCCTTTCTCGCGCGTCCTTGCACGAGGTCGGTCACCCGGCGCATCCGATCGGATACGCGGGCAACGAAAGGACGCTATTCCACCCCACGGCCATGGACAACCACCGCTGTCGTTTCCGGGGCGGCCGAGTTCGGACAACCGGACACTTGCCGCGTGTCCGTCATGCCGGCTGTTCCCGGCGGTCCGCTCCGGCTGGGCCACACCGCCCGGCTGGCCGTCCTCGTCACCGCCGTCGCGATGGGCGGCGTCGCCGTCGCCGCGCCCGCGGTCCCGTCCAGCGCCGCCGCCTGCAACGGCTACGTCGGGCTCACCTTCGACGACGGGCCCACCGGCAGCACCACCACGCTGCTCAACGTGCTGCGCAACAACGGGGCACGGGCCACGATGTTCAATATCGGGCAGAACGTCCAGAACAACCGGTCGGTCGCGCAGGCCCAGGTCGCCGCCGGCATGTGGGTCGGCAACCACAGCTGGAACCACGCGCACATGGCCTCGATGACCCAGGCCCAGATGCAGTCCGACCTGTCCCAGACCAGCTCCGCGATCCAGTCGGCGACCGGCGTGCGCCCGCAGCTGTTCCGCCCGCCGTACGGCGAGACGAACTCCACCCTCCAGTCGGTCGCGTCGTCGCTGGGCATGCGCCAGGTGATCTGGGACGTCGACTCCCAGGACTGGAACGGCGCGAGCGTCAGCGCGATCGTGTCCGCCGCCGGCCGCCTCCAGAACGGCCAGGTCATCCTCATGCACGACGGCATCCAGAACACCCGCGACGCCATCCCGCAGATCATGGCGAACCTGTCGAGCCGCAACCCCTGCCCCGGCATGATCTCGCCGTCGACCGGCCGCGCGGTCGCGCCCGACGGCGGCGGCAACCCGACCACCCCGCCGCCCGGTGGCGGCACCTGCACCGCGACGGCGACGTACCCCAACGTCTGGGGCGACCGCTACAACACGTCGGTCACGGTCAGCGGCGCCAGCACCTGGACCGTGGTGGTCGGCCTCACCTCACCGCAGTGCGTCTCGACCACCTGGAACGGCACGTTCAGCTGGGACAGCGGCGGCACGGTGATGACGGTGCGCTCCAACGGCAGCGGCAACACGTTCGGCTTCACCACGATGATGAACGGCAACAGCGGCGCCCGCCCCCAGATCCGCTCCTGCACAGCGAGCTGACAAACCAGATCGTGGTACGTGGCTGTAGCTACCGCAGCAGCCAGGTACCACGATCGGTGGTTGTCCACAGGCCCTCGCGCCCGCCGTCCGCCTTCGCGAGGCTTGTGGTGTGGCGGACCTGGACTATCTGTTGTTCGTGCAGGACGGGGTGATCAGTCGCCGTCAAGCGTTGCCTCACCTGTCCGAAGGGGCGATCCGGCATCGACTCGTGTCGAGACGGTGGCAGGTCGCCCATCCCGGCGTCTACCTCACCCACAGCGGCCCGATGACGATGCGACAGCGCCTCTGGGTCGCCTCGCTCGCGGTCGGGCTCGGCCAGCCCGCTTTGCTCGGTGGGCCGTCGGCGTTGGCCGTGCTGGGGATGCGCGGTCTGGACACCCGGCGGGTTCACGTATTGGTCGGTGCGCGGCATCAGCATCGGCGTCCGCCGCTCGGTGTTGTCACACATCGCACCCGCCATTTGCCGATCGAGGATCAGCACCGCCTCGGCCAGCCGCCGTGCACCATGCCGGCCAGGTCCGTCGTCGACGCGGCGCAGTGGGCGCGCTCGGATCGGGACGCGGTCGCCGTGGTCGCGGCGGCGTTCCAGCAGCGGCTCGTCGGCGTGGTCGACATGGAGCCGGTCCTGGCCAGGATGACGCGCGTCAAACGGCGACAGGTCATCGTCGCGGCGGTCGCCGCCGCGGCCGGCGGTGCTGAGTCGATAGCCGAGGTCGACTTCGCCCGGCTCTGCCGCCGGGGCCGGTTGCCCGAGCCGTCACGGCAGGTGGTGCGGGCGGACGGCGGCGGTCGGCGCCGTTACCGCGACGTGTACTTCGACGACTGGCGGCTGCACGTAGAGATCGACGGTGCCCAGCACATGGAGGTTCGCTCCTGGTACGCGGACATGCGCCAGCAGAACGAGATCACGATCGCTGGCGAGCGGCTGCTCCGCTTCCCCGCCTGGATGATCCGCAACAGACCCGACGAGGTGGTCGCACAGGTAAGGGCCGCGCTGGTTACGGCGGGCTGGTGCCCCTGATCGTGGTACCTGGCTGTAGCTACCGCAGCAGTCAGGTACCACGATCCGGAGCGGTGTGGATCGGCGGCAGTCGGGTAACGGGTCCGTATGACGGAGAGTGGGGACGAGCGAGTCGAGCGGGTGCGGACCGGGGCCGACCAGCCGTGGGAGCCGGAGGATCTGGTGATCGCGGAGGGGAAGGACCCGACGCCGGAGAATATCGAGGACGCGCGGCGGCGGCTGGCCGACGAGGGACCGGCGGCGATCGAGAAGACGGTGCCGTAGCGGCCCGGAGGGGCCACCGGACCATAGCCGATCGAGCGAAGGCGCATCACATAGACGTGTGTCTATGATCAGCTTCATGCGCACCCGGATGCTCGCCGCCGCCCTCGTTCTCGCCCTCGCCCCGGTCACGGCCGCGCACGCCGAGCCGCCCACCACCGGGAGCGTGTCCGGCGCGCACGCCGAGCCGCCCACCACCGGGAGCGTGTCCGGCGCGCACGCCGAGCCGCCCACCACCGGGAGCGTGTCCGGCACGCTCGCCGAGCCGCCCACCACCGGGAGCGTGTCCGGCACGCTCGCCGAGCCGCCCACCACCGGGAGCGTGTCCGGCACGCTCGCCGACGGGGGCACGCCCGTGCCGGACGCCGTCGTGGAGCTTGTGATCCCGCCGTACGGGGTCGCGATCAAGCAGGCCCGCACCGACGCCGCCGGTGCCTTCCGGCTCGCCGACGCGCCGCCGCGCGACTACGCCCTGCGCTTCCGGCTCACCGGTGGGCTCACCCAGTTCCATCCGGCGGTGGTCGACCTTGCCCAGGCGCGGCTCGTCACCGTCGTGGCGGGCGCCGAGGCGGTGGTCCAGGAGTCGGTGATGCCGCACGGGACCATCGGCGGCCGGATCACCACCGACACCGGCGCGCCCGCGGCCGGCGCCCGGGTGGAGCTGCACCGGATCACGCCCGGCGGGGCGCTCGCCACCGCGCTGGCCGACGCCGGCGCCTACGAGGTGACCGTCACCGACGACGTGCACCCCGACGCGGTGTACCCGGACGTGCGGGTCACCACCGGCCGCCTGACCACCCTCTCCGCCCGCGTCTGATCGCGCAGTATCGCCTCCGACCGCGTGCCGTCGCAGGCGATTGCCGAAGGCGGCCGAACGCCGGAAATCGGGACGGCCCCGCCCGCACGATGGGGTGGACGCCGTCACGAGGAAGGGCGGGACCGCCCATGTCACGAGTGAAGGTCGGCACCGAGAACGGCGCCGACATCGAGATCTACTACGAGGACCACGGTCAGGGGCAGCCGGTCGTGCTCATCCACGGGTACCCGCTGAACGGGCGCTCGTGGGAGCGCCAGCACCGCGAGCTGCTGGAGGCCGGCTACCGGGTGATCGCCTACGACCGGCGGGGCTGGGGCGGGTCGAGCCGCCCCACTCTCGGGTACGACTACGACACGTTCGCCGGCGACCTCAACGTGCTGATGGAGCACCTCGACCTCCACGACGCCGTGCTGGTCGGCTTCTCGATGGGCACCGGCGAGGTGACCCGCTACCTGGGCAGCTACGGCTCGGCGCGGGTGAGCAAGGCGGCGCTGCTGGGCGCGATCCCGCCGTTTCTGCTCAAGACAGGCGACAACCCGGACGGCGTGGACAAGCAGGTCTTCGACGACATCAAGAAGGCGGTCCTCGCCGACCGGTACGCCTACTTCAAGGACTTCTTCGACAACTTCTACAACACCGACAAGCTCGACGCGAAGCGGATCAGCCCGCAGGCGTGGCAGGCGAGCTTCAACGTGGCCGCCGACGGCTCGCCCTACGCGTCGTACGCGTGCGTCGACACCTGGCTGACCGACTTCCGCGGCGACCTGCCGAACATCGACGTGCCGGTGCTCGTCGTGCACGGCACCGAGGACCGGATCCTGCCCTACCCGAACACGGCGCGGCGGCTGCCCGGCCTCGTCAAGGACCTCCGGCTCGTACCGGTGGAGGGCGGCCCGCACAACATCGGCTGGACCCACCCCGAGGAGGTGAACCCGGCCCTGCTCGGCTTCCTGCGCGAGTAGGTCACGCGTGGCCGCCGCCCTCCATGACCATGCCCTCCGGGCCCTCGCCCTCCCGGCCGCGGCCGAGGTGCACGCCGAACCAGGCCCGCGCCGCGTTCGCCACCTCCTCCAGCGCGCCCGGCTCCTCGAAGAGGTGGCCCGCGCCGGCGACGATCCGCAGCGCCCACTCGCCGGTGAGGCGGGTGGCCGCGGCCCGGTTGAGCTCGATGACCTCCGGGTCCCGCTCGCCCACGACAAGCAGCGTCGGGGCGGTCACCCCGGCCAGGTGTTCGCCGGCCAGGTCGGGGCGGCCGCCGCGCGAGACGACGGCCCGTACCCGGTCGGGCCGGGCGGCCGCGGCCAGCAGCGCGGCGGCCGCGCCGGTGCTGGCGCCGAAGAGGCCCACCGGCAGCACGCCCACCTCGCCCAGCTCGGCGAGCTGGTCGAGGATGCCGGCCAGCCGGCGGGCGAGCAGCTCCACGTCGAAGCGCAGCTCCTCCTCCTCGGGCGCGAGCAGGTCGGTCAGCACCGTCGCGAAACCCGCTACGCCCAGCTCGGTGGCGACCATGCGGTTGCGCGGGCTCAGCCGGGAGCTGCCGCTGCCGTGCGCGAACAGCACGAGACCCCGGGGCTCCATGGGCACGGCGAGGTCGGCCTCGAGGGCGACGCCCGCGGCATCCAGCTTCATGGCGATATGGGTACCCCGTGCGGCGGCCTTGACGCGTAGGAAACTTCCTACGTATTGTCTCCGGCATGACGATCGACAGCGTGCGAACGATGACCGTTTTCGTTTCCGACCAGGAGAAGGCCCGCGACTTCTACGTCGACGTGCTCGGCTTCGAGGTGAAGGCCGACCGCAGCTTCGGCGACAACCGGTGGCTGGAGGTCGGCCCGGCCGCCGGCACGTCGCTGGTGCTCCACAAGCCGTTCCCCGGCGCGACCGCCGGCACCGCACAGGGCACCCTGCTCGCCAGCTCGGACGTGGACGGCGACGTGGCCCGGCTGCGCGCGGCCGGCGTCGAGGTGGAGGGCCCCAGCGACATGCCGTGGGGGCGCCAGGCCACGTTCGCCGACCCGGACGGCAACGGCTACGTCCTCAACGGGTGAGATGCTGGCCCGGTGCCGCGACGCGTCAAGGAAAGCCCGCTCGACCAGCTCTTCGCCGCGCTGGCCAACCCGACGCGCCGGGACGTCCTCGACGCGCTGCTCGACGGCGACCGGAGCGCGGGCGAGCTGGCCCGCCTCTTCGAGATGAGCCGGCCGAGCGTGTCGGAGCACCTGCGGGCGCTGCGCGCGGCCGGGCTCGTGGAGGAGCGGGCGGTGGGCCGGCAGCGGATCTACCGGGTCACCGCCACGCCCCTCGCCGGCCTCGTCGACTGGCTGAGCCCGTACGAGCGCTTCTGGCGCGACCGCCTCACCGCGCTGCGTGAGGTCATCGACACGATGGACGGCGATGACTGAGGACCTGAAGGCGATCCGGGTCGACGAGTTCTATCCCCATCCGCCGGCCAAGGTGTGGCGGGCGCTGACCACGCCCGACCTGATGGCGCGGTGGCTGATGCCCAACGACTTCCGCCCCGAGCCGGGACACCGCTTCACGTTCCGGACCCGGCCGGTCGGTGCGACGGGCTTCTCCGGCGTGATCGCCTGCGAGGTGCTCGAGGTGACCCCGCCGCGCCGGCTGCGGATCAGCTGGACCGACGCGGCCCACCCGGACAGCTCGCGCACCGAGGTGTCCTGGACGCTCGCCCCCGAGGGCACCGGCACCCGGGTGCTGCTGGAGCACAGCGGCTTCGACCCGGACGACCCCACCCAGCAGCTCGCCCGCCGCATCATGGGCGGCGGCTGGCGCGGCCGCGTGCTGCGGAGCCTGGCGGAGGTGCTCGATGGGTGACGGGCCCGCGGTGTTCACGGTCGGGCACGGAGCCCGCGCCCGGCCCGTCCGAGCCGCACCCGGCCGCACCCCACCGTCCGCCCGGGGAGCGACGGCTGGCCGGTGTATGACGTAGCCGACACCATTCCCGGTACCTGAGCGCGGCACACGACCGGGCAGGATGGGGCGGTGGAGAAGATCGACATCAGGCTGGTCGGCTACCTCGACCCGGACGCCCAGGCACTTGTGGCGGCGGCATTGGCCGACCTCCGCGAGCGCTACGACGACGGCGAGGGCGACGGCACCCCGATCGACCCGGCCGACTTCGAGCCGCCGCGGGGCGCGTTCTTCGTCGCCTACCTCGACGGCGAGCCGGTCGCCTCGGGCGCCTGGCGCGGCCGCGCCGCGGACGGCACGACCGCCGAGATCAAGCGCATGTACACCGCGCCGCCCGCCCGCGGCCGCGGGATCGCGCGGGCGGTCCTGGCCGAGGTCGAGCGCTCCGCCCGCGCCGCCGGCCACAGCCGGATCGTGCTGGAGACCGGCGACCGCCAGCCCGAGGCCATCAAGCTGTATCTCACCGCGGGATACCGCCGGATCGCCGACTTCGGCTTCTACAAGGACGAGCCCGGCGTCCGCTCCTTCGGCAAAGACCTCACATAACCAACCCGAGAAGATTTCCCGGGTCCGCGTCGGCTGCGGACCGCCGCTCCCGCCGGAGACCGCGCGGCGGCCGGCGGCTCGCCAGGGCTCGCCGAAACCCCCGGCCCCCGCTGCCACCTCCGCGGTGGCCATACGCCATCCATCGCTTTGGTCGCGGCCAGCCCTCTCGGCTTATGGTTGCTCTGGCGACCATAAATGTCCTAGATCTACTTCTCGGCGATGCATAAATATGAGCCACTCTCGCCGCGGCCAGCCCATCCGAGCCGCGGTCGAGCAAGAGCAGGACTGCGTGACCAGCGGCGGACGGGTGAGGCCGCGGGAGCGACGGTCGGGACCACGACGGGCGTCGCGGTAGCTCGAATCTTGGTCTGGAATCTGGTTTCAGGGCCACCGAGATTCTCGGGCTAGCGGGTGCCCAGGGTCGAGGCGGTGATCAGGCGGGCGGGCCCGGCGCAGCGGTCCACCGTCAGGCGGACGTAGCGGCCGACGGCGGTGAACTCCACCCGGCCCAGGCCCGCCTCGTCGGTCCTGTCGCGGGCCGCCACTGTCCACCTGCGACCGTCCACTGAGGTCTCTACGCGGAAGTCAGCGGTGTGCCGGCGGGTGGCGAACGCGAGCTGTACGCCGGTCAGCTCGCGGAGGCGGCCGAGGTCTACGCGCCAGCCGGCCGGCGTCGGTGTCCAGCGGCGGCCCTTGGCGTGGTCGGTGGGGATCTCCTCGGCCGTGTAGCGGCTGTAGTTGTAGTGCTTCTTCGCCTGCGGGAGCGGCCGGCCGGTCACCTTCGCGGCGAGGTCGCACTCGGCGCTCGCGTAGACGTAGGCGTGGTCGCCCATCACGTAGTCGACCACCTCGGTGCGGTCGTCGCCGCAGACGTCGGCGCGGACCATGCGGCCGTCGACCGGGAAGGTGGCGACCCGCTGGCCGGCACCGTCCCAGATGCCGGCGACCTCGCCGCAGCCGCGGTTCCAGGCGAGCAGCATGTCGCGGTAGGTGCCGTCCCAGTTGTGCAGCGGCTCCAGCACGGTGCCCCAGCAGCCGAGCGTGCTCCGCTCCTCCTTCCACAGCGTCTCGCCGGTCGAGGAGACGAGGTAGAGCGAGTCCTTGCCGGTGGTGGCGGTGCGGTCCACCCGGTCGAGGCCGGCCACCTCGAGGCCGGGCAGGTCGGGCCGGAAGTCGCCGAGGCCGACCTGCTGCGCCTCGACCGCGTCGAGGTTTCGCCACAGCAGGGTGCCGTCGGAGCGGTAGGCGTTGGTGCTGTCGCCGCCCAGCCCCGCGCCGCCGAAGACGATGTCGTCGCGGCCGTCGCCGTCGATGTCGCCGACCGCGATCGAGTCGGGGTGGTCGGCCATGTCCGCCGTCCAGGTGAGCGCACCGTCGGGTGTCACGAGGTCGTAGCCGGCGAGCAGCTCCTGGCGGCCGTCGTCGTCGAAGTCGTGCGGGTACGGCCGGTGGCCGACCGCGCCGCGGTGGGTCCAGAGCAGGTTGCCCTCGCTGTCGGTGACCCAGACCTGCTCGTACCGGTCCTTGAACACGATCTCCGCCGGCCGGTCCAGCCCGCGGGTGTTGGCGATGACGATGGTGTCCCACGCGTTCGGGCCGGGCACCGGGAAGGCGCGGGTGAGCTGGCCGGTCCGCCCGTCGAAGACCCGGAACTCGCCCTCCATCACGGCGAGCACCTCGTTGTCGCCGTCGCCGTCGAGGTCGTAGATCTCGGCGGGGATGTCGGTGCCGTTGTTGGTGACCCGCGGGTCGGGCGTGCCGACCTGCCACAGCAGGCCGCCGGTGACGTCGAACGCGGCGAGCGCCTGGACCTGGCGGCCGATGAAGCGGTCGTCGGCCGAGTACGTCGGCTGCATCGTCACGATGTCGAGCCGCCCGTCGCCGCTCACGTCGCCCATCAGCAGGCGCGCGCCCGTCCCGCCGGCGCTGGTGTCGACGCTCGCGGCGAGCCGGGGCTCGAGCGAGGCGGGCGGGGACGGTGCCGCGGGGACTGTGCCGCCGATCAGTAGGGCGGCCGCCATGAGTAGTTTCACGCCGAGGCCCCTCACTCTGCGTCGTGACCGCGCCGGTGCGCCACCGACCGATCCGGCCGGCACGATCGTGACACAACGACGTAAGTAAGTAAAGACGACCAACTATCTCTTGAAAAACCACCGAGGTAAGCGTATTCCTGTACCAGATCGAAGGTTTTCGCTCTTTGTTTTCGTTCCCATCTCCCATCGGCCACCATCTCGCTCACCGTGACCACAGAGGAGCCCTTACGATGATCCGACTGAGACGCGCCGGCAGCGGGCGCCGCCTCGCGCTCGTCGCTGGCGCGACCGCCCTCGTCGCCGCCGGCGCGATCACCACCGTCAGCGTCACCACGGCGTCGGCGGCGACCGTCAGCACCAGCGTCAACTACGTGTTCGTCAACCGGCACAGCGGCAAGGCGATGGACCTGTACAACTGGGCCACGAACGACGGTGCCCCGATCGTGCAGTTCACCCGCAACAACCTCGCCGTCCAGCAGTGGCGCTTCGTCGACGTGGGCAGCGGCTACTACAAGATCCGCTCGGCGCACAGCGGCAAGGTGCTGGAGGTCCCCAACGCCACCGACGGTGCCCGCCTCGTGCAGATGACCGACAAGAGCCGACCCAGGTCGGGACCGGCGCGGACAGCACCAACTGCTTCTACTCCAGCTCGGACCTCACGTATCGGTGACGGCCAATTGACAAAGTTTGGACGTCCAACTTAGTGTTCACGGCGCGCGGGTGGCGCCCGGCATCCGCGTGCGCCCGGACACGGAGGAGGCACCATGAGGCGAACGCGTTGGCTGCTCGGCCTGGTCGCGGCGGCCACCGCCGGACTCGTGGCCGCGGCCGGCATCATCCTGGCGACGAGCGCGCAGGCGGCGGTCGGCTGCCGCGTGACGTACACGGCCGGCAGCCAGTGGCCCGGCGGGTTCACCGCCAACGTGGGTATCACCAACCTGGGCGACGCGGTCAACGGGTGGAGCCTGGTCTGGACGTTCCCGTCCGGGCAGCGGGTGACGCAGGCGTGGAACGCCAACGTCACCTCCTCGGGCGCCCAGGTCACCGCGACGAACGTCAGCTACAACGGGGCTATCGCCACCAACGCCACGGTGTCGTTCGGGTTCAACGGCTCGTGGAGCGGCACGAACACGGCACCGGCCTCGTTCGCCCTCAACGGGGTCACCTGCACCGGCGGCGTCGGCGGCACGACACCGCCGCCGCCCACCACCACGCCTCCGACATCGCCGCCGCCGACCAGCCGGCCGCCGACCACGCCGCCGCCGGCCGGCAACGCGATGGCCGCCGTGGCCGCGATGCAGCCGGGCTGGAACCTCGGCAACTCGTTCGACGCGGTCGGCGCCGACGAGACCGCGTGGGGCAACCCGCGGGTGACCCAGGACCTGATCCGCACCGTCAAGGCGCAGGGCTTCAAGAGCATCCGGATCCCCGTCACGTGGAGCAACCACCACGGCGGCGCGCCAAGCTATACGATCGACGCGGCCTGGCTCAACCGGGTCCGCGAGGTGGTCGGCTGGGCCCTCGCCGAAGACCTCTACGTGATGGTCAACCTGCACCACGACTCGTGGCAGTGGATCAACACGATGCCCACCGACCGCACCAACGTGCTGGCCCGGTACAACGCGCTGTGGACGCAGCTCGCCGCCGCGTTCCGCGACGCGTCGCCCAAGCTCACGCTGGAGAGCGTGAACGAGCCGCAGTTCACCGGCGCGTCCGGCGAGGCGCAGGAGATCTCGCTGCTCGACGAGCTCAACACCTCGTTCCGTAACATCGTGCGCGGCTCCGGCGGCGGCAACGCGACCCGCCTGCTGGTCATCCCGACCCTGCACACCAACGCCGACGCGGCCCGGGTCGACCCGGCGCTGGCCTGGTTCCAGGCGGCGAACGACCCCAACCTGATCGCCACCGTGCACTACTACGGGTACTGGCCGTTCAGCGTGAACGTGGCCGGCGGCACCCGCTTCGACGCCACCGCGCAGGCCGACCTGACCGGCGCGTTCGACCGCGTGTTCAGCGCGTTCGTCAACCGGAACATCCCGGTCATCGTCGGCGAGTACGGGCTGCTCGGCTTCGACCGGCACACCGGCACCATCGAGCAGGGCGAGAAGCTGAAGTTCTTCGAGTTCTTCGGCTACTACGCGCGCGACCGGCGGATCACCACCCAGCTGTGGGACAACGGGCAGCACCTCGGCCGCACCTCGTTCCAGTGGAGCGACCCGGAGCTGATCAACCAGATCAAGTCGAGCTGGACCACCCGCTCCGGCACCGCCTCCAGCGACCAGGTCTACGTGCCGCGCGCCGGTTCGATCACCGCCAAGAGCCTGACGCTCAACCTCAACGGGCTGTCGTTCCAAGGCTTGCGGCTGGGCGGCACAGACCTGGCCAGCGGCACCGACTACACGGTCTCGGGCAGCACGCTCACGCTCACCCCGGCCGCGGTCACCCGCCTGGTCGGCAACCGGGCGTACGGCGTTAACGCCACCATCCAGGCCCGCTTCTCGGCCGGCGTGCCGTGGCGGATCGACATCATCACGTACGACCCGCCGGTGCTCTCCAGCGCGACCGGGCAGACCGGCTCGTTCAACCTGCCGGCGCAGTTCCGCGGCGACCAGCTCGCCACGATGGAGGCCAGGTACGCCGACGGGAGCAACGCCGGCCCGCACAACTGGACCTCGTTCAAGGAGTACGACGTCGCGTTCGCGCCGAACTACAGCGCCAACACCATCACCCTCAAGCCCGAATTCTTCGCCGAGGTCAACGACGGCCAACGGGTGACGCTGACGTTCCACTTCTGGAGCGGCACCACCGTCACGTACTACGTCACCAGGTCCGGGAGCAACGTCACCGGCACCACCAGCTGAACCACCCTCCGGGTAGAGGTGCCCTGGGCATCCCTCTGAGTATCCGTACCCTTGGCCGTCGCGGCGGGTCTGTCGACGATGGACAGGTGATCAAGTCAGTATCGACGGGACAGGTGTTGACCGGCCTCGCCGTCATGTTCGGCTGGTTCGTCGCGGCGGCCGCCGTCCTCGTCTACTGGGTCTCGCTGCAGTCCGGCGAGATTCCCGAAGCGGACTGCGACCCCTGGTGCAGCTCCGATCAGTTCGACGCGGCGCTGGCGGCGGTCGTCATCGGGGTCCCGTCCGCGGTCGTCGGGCTGTTCGTGGGGGCGCTGGTCCTCGGCTGGCTCGTCGCCCGGCACCCGCGCTCCGGGTTCGTCACCGGCAGCGTGGCCGGGCTCGCCGGCCTGGTCGCCGGCCCCGCCCTGGTCTTCTGCGCCCTGTCGACGTGGGGCACGTACGCCTAGGATCTTCCGGAGCGGGAGGAGCGGGCGAATGGCTGAGACGTGGGCGACGGACGACGACCTGCGCGCGGCGCGGGAGCGGTACGCCGCCGGGATACCCGGTTACACGCCGCCGGCGGCGCACGGCGTGGCCCGCGACGACGGGGGCGAGCTCACGTTCGGCCACGTCAACCCGCCCGGCGCGGCCCGCCCGCTGCCCGCGGTGGTGATGGCCTCCGTCTGCGGGTACGTGGCGACGACCGGCGTCTTCCGCCTCGACCGCGAGCGCTTCGCGGAGGCCGTCGCGCGCCTCACGCCGGCCGAGGCGGCCACGCACATCCCGCACCCCAACCTGTGGACGTGGCGCGAGCTGCTGGCCAGCGGCGGCGCGGAGAGCACGTTTCTCGCCTTCTACGTCGCGTCGGCCGGCGACCCGGTGGTGGACGGGGACGACGCCCGCTTCCGGGCGCGGTTCTGAGCCGGAAAAATCCGGGCCGGCTGTCCGGAAGCGCGCGGGCCGTTCGTCAGGGTGGTGAGATCCAGACGAGAGGGAGCGCCGAGATGAAGTACATGATGCTTGTCTGCACCGACACCGAGCCGGACACCGACCCGAGCCCCGAACCGGACATCTACGCCTGGGTGGCGGAAAACGACGCGCGCGGGCGGCGCCTCGACGGCCACCAGCTCGCGCCGCAGACCGCCGCCACGACGGTGCGGGTGCGCAACGGCGAGCTGCTCGTGTCGGACGGGCCGTTCGCCGAGACGAAAGAGATGATCGTGGGCTACGACCTGCTGGAGTGCGCCGACCTGGACGAGGCGATCGAGGTCGCGCGGACCCACCCGATGGCGCGGGGCGGCCGGATCGAGCTGCGCCCGTTCGCGGTCTTTGACTGACCGGGCCAGGCCCCCGACGGGGGCGGCCGCGGCGGCGGAGGAGCCCGCCGCGGCCGGGGGCCGGGACGCGGTGGTGGACGCTGCCGCGGCCGCGGCCCGGGACGCGGTGGTGGAGGCCGCTGCGGCCGCGGCCCGGGAGTCGCACGCCCAGATCGTGGCGACGCTGATCCGCGTGACCGGCGACTGGACGCTCGCCGAGGACTGCGCGCAGGAGGCGCTCGTGCAGGCCCTCCAGCGCTGGCCGGCCGACGGCGTCCCCGCCAACCCGGCCGGCTGGCTGACGACCGTGGCCCGCAACAGGGCCACCGACGTGCTGCGCCGCGCCACCGTCGAACGCCGCAAGCTGCGCGAGCTCGCCACGCTCGCGCCCACCGAGGACGCCGCGCCGCGGGCGGGGGAGGAGGAGGTCGTGGACGACCGGCTGCGACTCATCTTCACCTGCTGCCACCCCGCGCTCGCGCTCGACGCCCGCGTGGCGCTCACCCTGCGCACCATCTGCGGGATACCGACGGCCGACATCGCGCGCGCGTTCCTGGTCACCGAGTCGACCATGACCCGCCGCTTGACGAGGGCCAGGACGAAGATCGCGGACGCCCGCATCCCGTACGCGGTGCCGGCCGGCCCCGCCCTCGCCGAACGCCTGCCCGGCGTGCTGGCCGTGCTCTACCTGCTCTTCACCCGCGGGTACGACGACGGCGGCGGCGAGCCCGCGTTCGCCGACGAGGCGATCCGGCTGGCCCGCCTCCTCGACGACCTGATGCCCGGCCAGCCCGAGATCGCCGCGCTGCTGGCCCTGTTCCTCCTCCAGCACTCACGCCGCCACGCCCGCCGCGACGCCCATGGCGACCTCGTGCCCCTCGACCGGCAGGACCGCGCCCGCTGGGACCACGCGGCCATCGCCGAGGCACTGAGCGTGCTCTCCCGGGCCGGCGAGGACGGCCCGTACGCCCTCCAGGCCCGCATCGCCGCCTGCCACGCCACCGCCCCGTCGTTCGACGCCACCGACTGGCCCGCGATAGCGACCTGGTACGACGCGCTCGCCCACCGCTCCCCGTCCCCGGTCGTGGCACTCAACCGTGCGGTCGCGCACGGCTACGCCCACGGCCCCGCGGCCGGGCTGGCACTGCTGGTCGAGGCCCGGGCGGGCGGCGCGCTGGACGGATACCCACTCGCGCTGGCCGCCGAGGCCGACCTCACCGCCCGCGCCGGCGACCGGGAGCGCGCCGCCGCCCTCTTCCGCCAGGCCGCCGCCGAAACCCACGCCGAGCCCGAACGCCGCGCCCTCCTCGACCGCGCCCGCGAGCTCTTCCCGTAGACACATTTGCCCGCGCCCGCGTCAGCTGTAGACCGCATGCTCCCGCGGGCCCCGCTCCGGCCGGCGGCTCGCGGGAGCGTGCGGTCCGCAGGTGACGCGGACGTGGGCAAATATGAGCGGGTCTCGGTCGCAACCATGGCCGGGTCACGGGTTTCGCACGAGCTGGTCACGAGGCTCACGCTTGGGTATCGGCTTGGCTACGGCAGGGTCCCACACGCCGGACGGTCCGTCCAATGGCCATCAGGACGCCCGCACGGGGGAGGGACACGATGGACACGCTACGACGGTTCACGATGGGGCTGGGGCTCGCCGCGGTGCTGGGTGTGGCGGGGTGCGGGGCGGGTGGTGACAGCGGCGGTGGTGCCGAGGCGCCGCTGTCGGGGCGGCAGCCGCCGGCGGTCGCGGGGCGCGACGGTGACGGGGAGACGGCCGCGCGGGACGATCCACAGTCGACGTTCGCGGTCGACGTCGACACCGCTTCGTACGGCTACGCGCGCCGGCTCATCACCGACGGGCGTAAGCCGGACGCCGGCGCGGTGCGGCCGGAGGAGTTCGTCAACGCGTTCGACCAGGATTACCCGGAGCCTAGCGGCGACGGGTTCGCGGTGCGTCTCGACGGCGCTCGGCTGCCGGAGTTTCACGAGGCCGGGCCGGATACGCGCCTGATGCGTGTGGGCCTGCGGACCCGAGGCGAGGATTCCGCGACGCGGGCGGACGCGACGTTGACGTTCGTGGTCGACGTCTCCGGTTCGATGGGCGAGCCCGGGCGGCTCGACCTGGTGCGCGACTCGCTGCACACGCTGGTCGACGCGTTGCGGCCGGCGGACTCGGTGGCGATCGTGGCGTTCAGCGGCGAGGCCGAGGTGGTCACCGGGATGCGGCCGGTCTCGGACGCGCGCGCCCTGCACCGGGCGGTCGACGCGCTGCGCACGCGGAGCAGCACCAACCTCGAGGCCGGGCTGGTGGCCGGCTACCGGGTCGCGCGCGAGGGCTTCCGGGAGGGGCGCACCAACCGGGTGATCGTGCTGTCGGACGGGCTGGCCAACACGGGCGACACCGACGCCGACTCGATCCTACGGCGGGTGAGCGAGGAGGCCGGCAAGCAGATCGCGCTGCTCGGCGTCGGCGTGGGCAGCGAGTACGGCGACGCGCTCATGGAGCGGCTCGCCGACCGCGGCGACGGCTTCGTCGTCTACGTGAGCGAACGGGAGCAGGCCCGCGAGGTCTTCGTCAACCGGCTGCCGGCCACGCTCGCGGTCCGCGCGCTGGACGCCAAGGTGCAGGTGACGTTCGACCCGGAGGCCGTGGAGTCGTACCGGCTGATCGGCTACGAAAACCGGAAGGTGGCCGACGAGGACTTCCGCGACGACGCCGTCGACGGGGGTGAGGTGGGGCCGGGCCACAGCGTGACCGCGCTCTACGAGGTGCGGCTCACCGGCGAGGCCGGCGCCGGCGTGCGGGTGGCGCAGGTGCGGGCGCGGTGGCTGGATCCGGGCTCGCGGGAGGCGTCCGAGGCGTACGAGTCGCTGACCGTCGCCGACCTGTCCAGCCGCTTCGACGCCGCCGGGCCGCGGCTGCGGATGTGTTACGCCGCCGGGTACTTCGCCGAGGTGCTGCGCGGCGCCGGCGCGGTGTCGCTCGACTCGCTGGGCACGGTGGCGCGGCGGGCCGGCGAGGATACCGGCGACCGGGCGGTGGACGACCTGGCCTCGCTGATCGGCCGCGCGGCGGAGCTCGACTGAGTGAGGGCTCAGCGTCGACCGGCGCGGATCAGCACGACCGCGCCGGCCGCGACGAGGAGCAGGCCCACTCCGCCGGTGAGGAAGCCGATCCAGGGCGGCGACTCGGCCACCGTCGTGCCGCCGTGATAGCGCACGCGCACCGCCGCGCCGGGGGCCGCCTGGTCGCTGTCGAGGTCGAGGGTCGCGGTGCGCGGCCGGTCACCGTCCATCCAGGACACTTCACACCGCCGCCGGTACGACGGGGTGCCCGACGTACCGGTGCGGGTGGAGACCACGGTGCAGTCCTGGACGGTGGCGGTGGCGGCGGGCCACGTCTGGCTCGCGGTGAGCACGGCGCCAACGACGGCCGCGACCACGCCGACGAGCGCGACGAGGATGCCGGCGGCGCGGCGAAACAGCCGGATGCGCCGCGCGACGTCGTTCATGATCCGTGACGATAGGTGGTGGCGGCGCCGGCCGGATCCGTCGTACGGCCAGACCTTTACACGCTAACTCTTGCTATATAGAGTTACGGCCTTCGCTGCCGGGCTGCGGGCGACGGTGTGGGCGGCTCTCACCGGCGGCCTGCTGTCCTTCGCCGTCTGGGTGGTGGAGGCCCTGCGGTGGTACGAGGCGCACCACACGTCGCTGCTCGACGGCGACAGCGTCCCCCTCTCCGAAAACCTCGGCGGCGCGGTCTTCTGGATCCTTGTGGCCGCGCCACTGTGGACGGTCCCGTTCGGCGTGGTCGGCGCCGCGCTCGGCCCGATGGGCCCGGCCACCAGGGCCGCGCGTCCGGGCAGGCCCTAGGCTGGCGGCATGCTGCCGACCAGCCTGACCGGCACGGCTCTGATCACGTACTGCGACGGCGCCACCGGAGAGCGCACCACGCTCACCGCGGTCGAGGTCGGCGAGTGGGCCGCCCGCACCGCCGGGCTGCTGCGCGACGGCTGCGGCCTCGTCGCGGGCGACCGCGCGGCCGTGCTGCTGCCGCCACACTGGGAGACCGCCGCCGTGCTGCTCGGCGCCTGGTCTGTGGGCGTCACCGTGTCCTACCGGCCGTGGGCGACGGCGGGCCTGCCGGCGGTCGGGCCGGGTGAGGACGAGCCGTACGACGCGATGTTCGTCTCGCGGCAGCGCCTGGAGAGCTGGCTGGAGCAGGTGCCCGAGGCGCGGCACCGCTACGTGCACAGCCTTGCGCACGGCGACGGCGACGTGCCCGCGGGTTACCTCGAGTACGCCGCCGAGGCCCGCCGCCATCCCGCCGACCTGCCCGAGGCGCGGGTGCCGCACACCGGCGCGGCCAGCGCCGACGGCACCACCTACCGGCAGTGGGGTGGCATCGCCGCCGAGATCGCCGCCTCGCTCGGCCTGGGCGCGGGCGACCGCGTGCTGGTCGACGCCGATGCGCACGTCGAGCCGGTGACCTGGCTGCTGGCGCCCCTCGCCGCGGGAGCCTCGATCGTGCTCTGCGCCAACTTCGACCGTGACGGGCTGGAGCGGCGGGCCGTCGAGGAGGGCGTCACCCACGTGCTCTGAGCCGACCTCGACCCGCGGCGGGCCGGCGAGGAGACCGGCTCAGCCGACGAGCTCGCCGAGCGCGGCCGCGAAGATCTCGTGGTGGCTGGCCACGTCGGCGGGCGTGGTGGCCGGGCAGGCCAGCGCCATGTTGTGAAACGGGGTGAGCAGGATCCCCCGGTTGGCCAGGTAGGCGTGCAGGTAGTCCTCCAGCTCGCCGTCCGCGGCAGCCGCCGACTCGCCACCCGTGCGGGGTGCCGGGGAGGCGAAGCGGTACTCCACCCGCGCGCCCAGCTGGCTCACCGACCACGGCAGCCGGTGCTCCTCGATGATCTTCCGGGCTCCGGTGGCGAACGCCGTCGCCACCTCGACCATCCCCGCGAACGCCTCGTCGGTCAGCACCTCGCCCAGCGTGGCCCGGGCGGCGGTGAGGGAGAGCGGGTTGCCGGCGAGCGTGCCGCCCACGCCGCCCATGTCGACGAGGTCCAGGTCGGAGCGGCCGATCAGCGCGGCGGCCAGCTCGTCGGTCAGGCCGTAGGCGCCGATCGGCACGCCGCCGCCGATCGCCTTGCCGATCGTGACCACGTCGGGCGCCAGTCCCCACGCGGCTGTGGCCCCGCCCGGCCCGGCCGAGAACGTGTGCGTCTCGTCGTTGACGAGGTACGTGCCGTGCCGGCGGGTCAGCTCGCGGACGCCGGCCAGGTAGCCGGGCTCGGGCAGGACGATGCCGATGTTCGTGAGCGCGGGCTCCATCAGCACCGCTGCCACGTCGCCGTGCGCCAGCTCCCGCTCCAGGGCGTCGAGGTCGTTGTACTCGGCGACACGGCTCGTCTCGGTGACGTCGTACGGCGCGCCGACGTTGCCCTCGCGGCTGCGCGCCCGCCCGTCCGGCCCGACCACGATGAGCGACTCGTCGACCGAGCCGTGGTAGCAGTAGCTGTTGACCAGCACGCGGGGGCGGCCGGTGACCGCGCGCAGCAGCCGGATCGCCCAGCGGTTGGCATCGGTGGCGGTCAATGTGAAACTCCATTGTGGAACACCGAAGCGCCGGGCCAGCTCGGCGCCCACCTCGGCCGCCTCCTCGGTGGGCAGCATCGTGGCCAGCCCGCCCCGCTCGGCCAGCCGCCGGGTGACCGCCTCGACCACCGGCGCGGGCGCGTGGCCGGCCATCGCGCCGGTGTCGCCGAGGCAGAAGTCGACGTACCCGTGACCGTCCACATCGGTCACCCGAGCGCCGTACGCGGTGGCGAGGTGGATGGGGAAGCCGGCGGCCGTCTTGTTCATCCACGTCATCGGCACCCGGCCGAAGAGGTTTCCGGCCCGGGCGTACGCGGCGGCCGAGCGGGGGTGGCGGTCGGCGTAGGTGGCCCGCTCGCGGGCAAGCAACGCGGTCAGTCGGCTGCGGTCGAACATCCGTAACGCTCCTCACCTGGGATTTCACCCGCAGCCTAACCGGGCACCCGGATTACTCAGGACAGTTGCCGTCGCGGCGCCTACCCTGTCGGCAGCCCCTTCCGGAAGGAGTCCCGCATGTCCGCACGCCTGAGGCTGCGCCGGATCGCCGTCGCGTCCACCGCCCTGGCCGGGGCGGCGCTGGTCGCCGTCGTGTCCGGCGGCGCGCAGATGCTCGCCAGCGCCGCCACCGCCATCGAGTACGGCCTGATCGTCGCGCTCGTCGCGTAAGGCTCCCGGTGCCGGGGCCACACGCCCCGGCACCGTCGACCCGCCCTGTAGCGTGGCGGGGTGGTGACATGTACCCGGTGATGGACCTGGACCTCGACGGGCTGCGGGTGCGGACGCTGGCCGCCGGTGACGCGGACCTGCTCGTGGAGGCCACCCGCGCGGAGCCGGGGCGGGCACTGTGGGGTCCACATCCGGCCGGCCCCTACTCGCCGGCCGACGCGAGCGCGGCGCTGCGCGCGTGGGAGGCCGAGCAGGTCTCGTACGGCGTGCTCGACGGGGCGCTGCTCGTCGCGGCGCTCGGCCTCATGCCGTCCGGGCCGGGGGAGGCGGAGCTCGCCTACTGGGTGCGGCCCGAGCGGCGCCGCGAGGGCCTGGGCCGGCGCGCGGTGCGGGCGGTCACCGACTGGGCGCACGCGCACGCCGGACTGGCGCGCGTGTGGCTGGAGATCGACCCGGACAACGCGCCGTCGCGGCGGCTGGCCGAGGGCGCCGGCTACCGCTTCGAGGAGCGGCTGCCCCGCCACTGCCGCTCCTGGCTCGCGGACGACCCCGCGGCCGACGCCTGGCACGACTGTCTCATCTGGACCCACGAGACCGGCCCGCCGCGCTAGAGAGGTTCCGGAGTGGGGGTGAACCCTGGCCCACGTGACGACGGAAACCCTTTCCAAACAAAGAGATTCGGGCTACCGCGATGTCCGTTGCTCCCGCGGCCTCACCCTGCACGGACCTGTGCGCCGCGGGGATCCTTTGGTCCGGTGCGGCCACGGACCATGACGACGTCGCGGTAGCCCAAAGTGGTCGAAGTATGCGGGTGCCGTCGCACCGCCGGTAACGTAGCGTGATCAGATCTGGGCCGTAGGTGTGGATCTATAGGGCTTTCGGGGTTGAGGTCGGCGTTTGTCCACAATGTCCTAAGCTGCCACGCCGGCGCCGACCGAGCCGGGCGAGCCTCGGTCGCGGACAGTAGCCGCTGTGCCGGGGTAACCGGCGCCAGGTTCGCGATCTAGAACGGTTATGGCGCTATATCGACCCTAACCGTTCTAGATCCACACCTACGGCCCACATCTGGTCACGCTACGTTAGCGGCGGTGCGGCGGCACTGGACATTTCGACCATTTCGGGCTACCGCGATGCTCGTCGTGGTCTGTGGCCGCACCCGTCCGCCGCTGGCCACGCACCAAAGGATCCCCGCGCACAGGTCCCGTGCAGGGTGAGGCCGCGGGAGCAAGGCGCGTTCCGCGCCGTGTGATCAAGGGGGCGGTCCGGGCGGCATAATGCGACGCGGAGGTACCGCCAGCCAGATGATCATATTGATGCACAGCTCGAAGACCATGCGCACGCCCACGTCGGCGCCCGCGCCGACCGGTACGCCGGCCCTCGTCGACCGGGCCGAGGAGCTCGTGGCGTACCTGCGCACCCTCTCGCCGGCCGAGCTGGCCCGGGTCATGAAGGTCTCCGGCGACCTCGCGGCCAAGGTGCGCGACACGCACGAGGAGTGGAGCACCAAGCCGGACCGGCAGGCGCCCGCCGCCGCCACGTTCGTCGGCGACATCTACAGCGGGCTCCAGGTCGACACGTTCACCGCGGCCGACCGCGCCTACGCGGACAAGCACCTGCGCATCCTGTCGGGCCTGTACGGGATCCTGCGCCCGTTCGACGGCATCAGCCCCTACCGGTTGGAGATGGGCTACCGCCTCCCGCGCGGCAACCTCTACACCTTCTGGGGCACCGCGATCGCCGAGCAGTTGCCGGCCAAGGGGCGGATCGTCAACCTCGCGGCGGGCGAGTACAGCCGCACCGTCCTCCCGTACGTCGACGCGGCGCGGGTGGTCACGCCGAAGTTCCTGACCGTCGACGCGGCGTCCGGCGAGGCGAAGTTCGTGGTCGTGCACGCGAAGATCGCCCGCGGCGCGTTCGCGCGGTGGCTCGTGACCGGCCGGGTCGAGGAGGGCGCGATCCGGGAGTTCGCCGAGATCGGCTACCGCTACGACGAGGGGCGGAGCACGCCCGGTGAGCCCGCATTCGTATGCGAGGAGTTCGGCGGCAAGGGCCTCTCGGTCCGCCTGACCTGATCTGGGCTACCGCCACGGGGGGCTTGTCGCGCGGGGCTGGCAGCGGAGGGCGGGGGTTTCGGCGAGCTCTGGCGAGCCGCCGGCCGGAGCGGTCTCCGGCGGGAGCGGCGGCCGGTGACTGACGCGGCCCGGGAAATGTCAGGTCTACGCGGGCGCTGTCTCCAGGCGGGGGGTGACCTCGAAGGTGAGGGTGCCCTCCGGGCCGGCGTCGACGCGGACCTCCTGGCCGGGGGAGAGGCGCCCGTCGAGCATCATCTCGGAGAGGTGGTTGTCGACCTCGCGCTGGATGGTGCGGCGCATCGGGCGGGCGCCGTACCGGGGTTCGTAGCCGTGGTCGACGAGCCACCCGATCGCGCCGCGCGTGAAGTGGGTGGCGATGTCCTGGGCGTGCATGCGGCGGCGGGTGCGTTCGAGCATGAGGTCGGTGATCTCGGCGAGCTGCTCGGCGTCGAGTCGCTGGAATACCACGATCTCGTCGATCCGGTTGAGGAACTCGGGGCGCAGCTCCTCGCGCAGCCGGCGCAGCACGCGGTCGCGGGCGTCCTGGTCGCCGCCGCGCGTGTCGTCGCCGAAGCCGAACGCCTGCTCCTGGCCGATCGCCTCGGAGCCGAGGTTGCTGGTCATGATGAGCACCGTGTTCCTGAAGCTCACCGTGCGGCCCTGGCTGTCGGTCAGGCGGCCGTCGTCGAGCACCTGGAGCAGCAGGTTGAAGACGTCCGGGTGGGCCTTCTCGATCTCGTCGAGCAGCACCACCGAGTACGGGCGCCGCCGCACCGCCTCGGTCAGCTGGCCGGCCTCCTCGTAGCCGACGTAGCCGGGCGGGGCGCCGACCATGCGGCTGACGGTGTGGCGTTCCTGGAACTCGCTCATGTCCAGCCGCACCATGCGGTCCTGGTCGCCGAACATCGACTCGGCCAGCGCGCGGGCCAGCTCGGTCTTGCCGACGCCGGTGGGGCCGAGGAAGAGGAAGCTGCCGATGGGGCGGTCGGGGTCGCCGAGGCCGGTGCGGGAGCGGCGGATCGCCTGCGCCACCACGCGCACCGCGTCCTCCTGGCCGACCAGCCGCTCGTGCAGGCGCTGCTCGAGGTTGGCGAGGCGGTGGCGTTCCTCCTCGCTGAGCTGCTGCGCCGGGATGCCGGTCGCGCGGGACACCACCCCGGCGATGTCGTCCGCGGTCACCTCCGGCACGCCGCCCGGCCCACCCTCGGCCTCGGCCATCTGGCGGCGCAGGTCGCTCACCTCGTCGCGCAGCTGGCTGGCCCGCTCGTACTGCTCGTCCGCCACCGCCTGGTCCTTGTCGCGGCAGAGGTGCTCGATCTGGCGTTCCAGCTCGCGCACGTCGGTGGCCGGCGCCCGGCTGCGCAGCTGTACCCGCGCGCCGGCCTGGTCAATCAGGTCGATCGCCTTGTCCGGCAGGAAGCGGTCGGTGAGGTAGCGGTCGGACAGCTCGGCGGCCGCGACCAGCGCCTCGTCGCCGAACCGTACGCCGTGGTGCGCCTCGTAGCGGTCGCGCAGGCCGCGCAGGATCTCCACGGTGTCCTCGACGCTCGGCTCGGGCACCAGGATCGGCTGGAAGCGGCGCTCCAGCGCGGCGTCCTTCTCCACGTACCGGCGGTACTCGTCGAGCGTCGTCGCGCCCACCACGTGCAGCTCGCCGCGGGAGAGGGCGGGCTTGAGCATGTTGGCCGCGTCGGTGGCGCCCTCGGCCGAGCCCGCTCCCACCACCGTGTGCAGCTCGTCGACGAAGACGATGAGGTCGTCGGTGTTGGCGCGTACCTCGTCGATGAGGTTCTTCAGCCGCTCCTCGAAGTCGCCCCGGTAGCGGGTGCCGGCCACCAGCCCGGTCAGGTCGAGCTGCACGAGGCGCTTGCCGGTCAGCGTGTGCGGCACCTCGCCGTCCACCATCCGCTGCGCCAGCCCCTCCACGATCGCCGTCTTGCCGACGCCGGCCTCGCCGATCAGGACCGGGTTGTTCTTGGTACGCCGGGCGAGTACCTCCACGCACTGCTCGATCTCGCGCGCCCGCCCCACGACCGGGTCGATCCGGCCGTCGCGGGCGAGCGCGGTGAGGTCCCGCCCGTACCGGTCGACGGTCGGCGTCGGCGTGGGGGCGGGAGCGGGTCCACCGGCGGCGTTCTCGTTTTGGGCGGCCTGGCGCAGCGCGTCCGGCGTGACCCCGTGCGCGCCGAGCATGCGGCCCGCCTCGGACTCCCGGTTGACCACCAGCGCGAGCAGGATGTGCTCGGGCCCGAGGTAGGAGGCGCCGAGGGTGCGCGAGATCTGGTGCGCCTGCAGCAGCGCCCGCTTGGCCGCCGGCGTGAGCGTGGGCGGCTCCGGCCTCGGCTCGCCCCGCCGCACCCGCTCCTCGATCTCCGCGGCCAGCGGGCCCGGCTCGGCCCCCGCCCGCGCGAGCAGCTGGCGCAGCGGCTCGCGCTGGCAGATCGCCCACAGCAGGTGCTCGGTGTCGAGGTCGCGGCTGCCCCACTCGCCGGCCTTCCGCGCCGCGCTCTGGATCAGCTCGCGCGCGTCCTGGCTCATCAGGCGGGCCAGGTCGATGCGCCGCCCCTGCTGCCCCTGCTGCGACCCGAAGAACTGCGCCAGAAACTCCTCGAACGGATCCTGCCCGAACGGGCTCGACATGTCGTTCACCCCCGCTGCCGTCGCGTCCCTTCCAGGAGCGGGCTACCCGACGACGATCCCGACAAACGCCACGAGCGTCAGTCGAGGGGGTGGCCGGCCACGTGGGAGACGACCATCTCGGGGACGGGTGGGGTCTCGTGGGAGGGGTCGCCCTTGGCCGGGAAGTCGAAGACGCCGAGCATCAGCTGCACCGGGTAGTCCGGGGCCTGTGCCACCGTGCGCACCACGTCACCGTCCACTGTGAACACGAGCGAGCCGGGCCGCCAGTCGACCGCGTACGTGTGGAAGTCGGTGACGTCGAGGGGGAGCGGCTCGGCGGCGAAGTCCTCGGTGAGCGCCGGGTCGCGGAAGGCGTGCAGCCCCATGCCGACGGCGGCCGTGCCGTCGCCGATGGCGTCGCCGAAGATCTCGGCCACGCAGATCTCGCCGGAGTGCTCGGGGCGGTCTTCGACGCCGGAGAGCCAGAACGCGAACATCGAGCGCTTCGTCACGATGCCGCGCATGCGGATCTCGATGTGGCCGTAGCGCGGGGTGTAGCCCCAGAAGTCCGGCTGCTCCTCGCGCACGGTCAACCCCTCCCGGAACGGCTGCTGCCCGGAGCGGGCGCCGCTCTGCACGCACGACACGCGCAGCGGCTCGGGGTGGCGGTCGGGGCACCAGAGCGGCTGGTGGGGCGGGATGGTCAGGCGCAGCTCGCCACCCCGCACGGCGTGCGCGGCGCGGCTGGCGGCGCGCGAGCTCCAGTGCGGCAGGTAGTAGGGGAACCACACGTCCGCGTCGAGGGACTCGCCGGCGAAGCGCTCGTCGAGGCTGTCCATACCGCAGGCTACCGCTGACCGATCTAGCTGGAGTGCGTCTGGGATCTGCCTTCGTGGCCTCGAAACCCAATTTCCGAAAAGGGTGAGCTACCGCGATGCCCGTCGTGGTCCATGCCGTTGCTCCCGCGGCCTCACCCGTCCGCCGCTGGTCGCGCCCACCCCCGGCGGCCGCGCCGGGCCTTACGGCGCCGGCTGGGGTAGGTGCGCGCGCGACGGCCTTTGCTCTGCTTCCCTGGAGTGGTCACCCCGTCGGCCCCCGCCAGCGGGGGACGGTGTAGGTCGCGTTGTCCTTGACATTGCCCGCCGCCGGCCGGGTGAAGAGACCTTGCCCACTGCCCCACGCACGACGGTGTGGGCGCATTGATGCGCGCAGCTCGACAGCTGTCCCGACAGACCAGCCGAAGCGGGTCGCCAAACCGCCACGACACGCGCAAACCCGGAGATCTCTGGCCTAGAGACCTTTCGGGGTTGAGGTCGGCGTTTGTCCACAATGTCCTAAGCCGCCAGGCCGGCGCCGACAGAGCCAGCCGGGCGTCGGTCGCAGGCAGTAGCCGCCGCGCCGAGTAGCTGGCACCAGGTTCGCGATCTAGAACGGTTAGGGCGCTATATCGACCCTAACCGTTCTAGATCCACACCTACGCCCCGGATCTGATTACGCTATGTTACCGGCGGTGCGGTGGCATTACACATTTCGACCATTTTGGGCTACCACGACGTCGTCATGGTCCGTGGCCGCACCCGTCCGCCGCTGGCCACGCACCAAAGGATCCCCGCGCGCACAGGTCCGTGCGGGGTGAGGCCGCGGGAGCAACTGCCTGGACCACAACGGACATCGCGGTAACCCAAATCTCTTTGTTTGGAAAGGGTTTCCGTCGCCACATGGGCCAGGGTTCACCCCGACTCCGAAACCTCCCTAGATCACGAATCTTGTGCCGCGCGCCCCCGTGGCGGTCACTCGGGGCAACGATGCCTCGGACGATCTTTCTCGCCCGCCGAGCCGGCAGCGGACAATGTGGACGAAACGCCGGCGTCGGGCGGTGC
>Ga0081539_10001784_pt1 | contig 34142 bp, 24 predicted proteins | sample TabmetS4T2R2_FD_71023 | JGI IMG/M metagenome (GOLD analysis project Ga0081539, IMG submission 71023) | Tabebuia heterophylla rhizosphere microbial communities from the University of Puerto Rico - S4T2R2 | ecosystem: Host-associated > Plants > Roots > Rhizosphere ... | reverse complement strand
GCGACGCAGTTCAACCACGGACCGGCGCAGATCTTCATGAACACCGGGTTCCAGGTGATCGGCCGACCGAGCTTCGGCGCATGGGTCTCGTACGGCATCGGGAGCGATTCACAGGATCTGCCCGCCTTCGTCGTTCTGCTCTCGGGTGAGAGTCAGCCCGATGGCGGCAGCGCCTGCTGGGGCAGCGGCTTTCTGCCGACGCAGCATCAGGGGGTTCAGCTCCGGAAGCAGGGAGATCCGGTGCTGTTCCTCTCGAACCCGCCGGGAATGACAGCCGCTACACATCGTCGCAACCTCGATCTGATTCGTGACCTGAACCAGATGCAGCTCGATGCCGTCAGCGATCCGGAAATCGCGACACGTATCGCGGCGTACGAGCTGTCGTTCGAGATGCAGACGAGCGTTCCCGAGCTTCAGGATCTCAGCATGGAGCCCCAGTCGATCCATGACCTGTACGGCACGACGCCCGGCCAGGCCTCCTTTGCGAACAATTGCCTGCTGGCCCGGCGGCTCATCGAACGCGGTGTTCGATTCGTCCAACTGTTCCATCGTGGTTGGGATCACCACGGCATCAGCTTCAACACCGATATCGTCAACAAGATGCCGGTGATGTGCCGGCAGGTGGATCAGGCGTCAGCCGCGCTGGTGACCGATTTGAAGCAGCGAGGGCTGCTCGACGAAACGCTGATCATCTGGGGTGGCGAGTTCGGCCGGACGCCGATGGCCGAGCAGCGCGTCTTCGTCGGACGCGATCACAACCCGAAGGCGTTCACCATGTGGATGGTCGGCGGTGGCATCAGGCCTGGGGTGACGGTTGGCGCTACTGATGAATTCGGATACTCGGTGGTGGAAGACCCGATCTCCGTGCACGACCTTCACGCCACCGCGTTGCACCTGCTCGGCATCGACCACACGAAGCTCACCTACCGCTTCCAGGGGCGCGATTTCCGCCTGACTGACGTTGAAGGCCGGGTCGCACAGAAGCTGCTAGCGTAGGTTCGTGCCCCGGCCCGCGATGGCATACCCTGAGGAGGCCTGATGAAGCGCCGCCTATTTCCGATTCACGTCGCTATGCTGGTGGTGGCCCTCGGTTGTGTATCCGTCGCGGCGCACCATGGCGCATCGGCGTACGACAGAACAAGGAGCGTCACGTTCAAGGCGGTGGTGAGCGAGTTCCGGTGGGCCAATCCGCATACCTTCATCATTTTCGACGCGCCGAACGAGAGCGGGCAGCTCGAGCGATGGAGTTGCGAGAGCATCAACCCCGCCATGATGGCGAGACAGGGCTGGTCGAAGAATACGCTCAAGAACGGAGATACGGTCACCATTGTCGGAAACCCTTCCAGGACCGGTTCCCACGTCATGCTGCTCGAGAAGATCGTTCTCGCGGATGGGCGGGAATTGCGTGCGGTACTCTTGGATTGAATTGAAACGGGGCCTGCGCATGCGAAGACGGTTGATGTTCCTCGCGATCGCCATCGCCGCCACACGGCTCGGCGATCCTGTCCTTCTCGCTCAGAATCGCGCGCCGGGCTCGTTCAATCCTCGTGACCTGTCCGGCGTCTGGATCGGCAGCCGCGACGGCGAGGCAGTACTCGATCAGAGCCGCGTCCCGCCGATGACTCCGGCGGCACAGGCGAAGTTCGATGCAGCCGTGCCAACGCTCGGTCCACGCGTGATCGCCGGCAAGGAGAACGATCCGATTCTTCGCTGTTACCCGGACGGCCTCCCGAAGCTGCTCGGTGTACCGCAGCCGTTCGAGATCATTCAGCTGACCAATCGGGTCATCATGTTCTTCGAGCACAACCGTCACTGGCGAACGATTTGGACCGATGGCCGCAAGCTGCCGGAAGATCCGGAGCCGAGGTGGATGGGGCATTCGGTCGGCCGTTGGGAGCGGAACACACTCGTGGTGGACTCGATCGGCTTCCGCGATATTCCGTGGGTCGATTTTTTTGGTCACCCGCACACTGAAAAGATGCGTTTGATCGAGCGATACACGCGGACTGGCCCACGCGATCTGGAAATCGCCGTGACGATCGACGATCCACTGTCCTACACGCGGCCGTGGATCAATCCGGCCAAGAAGTTCAATTTAAAGGCTGACTGGGAACTCGACGAGCACTACTGTGTGTTCGATGAAGAACAGGCCTACGCCGACGCAGTCAGAGTTCCCGCCGGCGATTCGGCACCGAGGCCGAAGTGACATCAGCGCCCTGGCGCGTCACTGGAGCAGCGTGCGCAGCTGGGTATAGATGGTCAGCGCGGCGAACGAGCCGAACAACAGCGTCGACCAGATGAGCGTCGCACTTCTGAATCGGCCGGTGCGAATGGCCGGCGGCAGCATCCGTCTGTTCAGCGCGATGAGGAGGAACGAGTAGAAGAACATCATCGTTCCACCGGTCGACGCGGAGATCACGAGCAGCGTGAGCGGCTGCGACAAGCCGGCCAGCAGAATCGCGCATCCGAGTCGGACCAGTCCCCACACCAGCCAGAAGTAGATGCGGCTTTCCGACATCCGCGGCGTCTACGTCGTTTTCAGAACGTCGGCAGCGAGACGGCTGGTGTAATCGATGATGCCCATCGCCGATCCGAAAAGCGAAAAGGCGCCAACGGCGAGGAACAACATGCCGAACCACGGTCCAATGGCTCGGCCAAGCTGCTGCGCCTCGATTCGCAGGAACGAGACGTCGTTCGGCAGATTCGGTTGCCCGAACAGCGTGGAGTGGGCGAGGAGCGATGTCAGCGCGATCGTGATGATTGTCACCAGCACGAAGCTGAGCGCCTGTTCGACGTTGGCAAACCGCCACCAGCTGCTCCATCGCGTCATGTTGGCCGCCGTCGGCTCGAAGGTGAAGCTGGCGGCCGTTTCGTAGCTCGCGAACGTCGCGCGGCCGAAGACGATCGCGGCTTCCGCGTGTCGCCGTCACCGCTCTCTCATGTGCGATTGCCATCGCGATACACGATACGCGCGATGTGACGTCGAATCACAGACGTTATGCACCTCGACACGGCGCGAGTGCCCGCCGCCACCGTTCATCGTGCGAGTAGCGCCATCACTGCTCTCAGTTTGGGGCGAGAAATCGTTTGCGCGAATCAATCCGCCATCTCGCACAGCGTAACGCCACGATTCTTTTGTTTTCCTGATTTCGACCTCTGACGCCTCCTGTATATCCACCGCATCGTCGCCCTGTCGTGGCTGTCGAAAGGAGCTTGTGTGGAGAACAGGTTTGCCGGCGCGGCGTTCGCTTTCGTGCTCGCCATCCTCAGCATCCCCGGCCTGTCGCATGGTCAGGGACTCACCGGCCAAATCGCTGGAACGGTCACCGACGCAACGGGAGGTGTGCTCCCGGGAGTGAGCGTCGTGATCAGGAACGTCGGCACCGGACTCACGCGCGAAACCGTGACCGGGACCGATGGCGTCTTCCTCTTCCCGGACCTGCTCGCCGGGACCTTCGACCTGTCGGTGACGATGCAGGGGTTCAAGAGCTACGAGCAGAAAGGGATCGAGCTCGGAGCAACCGAACGGCTCGGCCTGCGTGCCATCGCGCTCGAGATCGGTGGCGTGACGGAAACCATTACCGTCCAATCGGCGGCGGTCGACGTCCAGACGACCAACGGTGCGCGCTCCGCCGTGATCACGCGCGACACGATCGACGACATCGCGCTCAAGGGTCGCGACTTCGCGGGACTGCTGAAACTGCTGCCCGGCGTCGTCGACACGGCCAATCGCGAAGCGCCCGGATGGGCGAGCATGAACAACCTCCAGATCAACGGACGCGCCTCCTTCAACTTTTCGTACGACGGGGTGACGAACAAGGACACCGGCCAGAACGGCGCCAACTACGCCGCGCCGGCGCTCGATTCGATCGCCGAAGTACGCGTGCAGGCGTCGAATTTCCAGGCCGAATACGGCCGTAGCTCGGGTGCGACGATCGCGCTCGTCACGCGCAGCGGGACGAAGGACTTCCACGGCAGCGCGGCATTCTACAAGCGCGATGACTCGTGGAACGGCAACGAGTACCAGCGGCGGATCCTGTGCCGTCAGGGTCAGACGGCACAGTGCGATCCGCCGCTCTACCAGTTCGACAACACGGCGTGGACGCTGGGCGGCCCCGTCCTGTTGCCGAAGACCGGCTTCAACCGGGACCGCGACAAGTTGTTCTTCTTCTGGTCACAGGATGTCCTGGCGCGCACCAATCCGGGCAATCTGAATCAACGGCGCGTGCCCACGGCACTGGAGCGGCGCGGCGACTTCTCGCAGACGTTCGACAACCAGGGCCGCCTGCTCTTCATTCGTGATCCGCTGCTCGCGGGCAACTGCGCCGCGACCACCGGTGGACCCGCCTGCTTTGCGAACAACGTCATTCCTCCCGACCGCGTCGATCCGAACGCGCGAGCCCTGCTCAATCTGTTTCCGCTGCCGAACGCCATCGACCCGACCGGTGCCAATCAGTACAACTACGTCTTTCAGACGGTCGAGAAGTTCCCGCGCAACGATCAGGTCCTGCGCGTCGATTGGAACGTCGCGCCCGGCACCACCGCGTACGGACGCCTGCAGTTCGGGTCCGAAAGACGATCCGGCGGCGTGTCGTTCCTCGGCGCGTCCGGCGGCTGGCCGCAGATGGCGACGAAGTACCAGGTCGACACCGTCAGCTACGTGAACACGCTGCTGCACACGTTCAGTCCGTCGCTCCACGGTGAGTTCACCGTCGGCGTGAACTGGGCGCATCAGCACACGAGCCCGCTCGACGACGCGGCCCGGGACGCCAACGATCGACGCATCGTCCTGCCGGGGATGCCGCAGTTCTTCCCGCAGGCGAACCCGCTGTTCATCCTGCCGCAAGCGACGTTCACCGGCGGCACCCCCGGGACGATCGCATCCTTCGGCGTCGAACAGCGCTTTCCGTTCTTCGGCTACAACACGCTCTTCAACGCCTCCACCAACATCACCAAGGTCACCGGGTCGCACACGATGAAGACCGGAGTGTTCCTCGAGCAGACGACCCGTCCCGCACAACGGACGTCGAGCTTCAACGGAAACTTCAGCTTCAACGTGGACGCCTCGAATCCGCGCAACACCAACGTCGGGTTTGCCAACGCGTTGATTGGCGCCATCACCGATTACACGGAAGCGGACGGCCACCCCTCCGCGCACGGCCAGTTCCTGATTGCCGAGTGGTTCGCGCAGGACACGTGGCGCATGAAACGCAACGTCACGCTGGACGCCGGAGTGCGGTTCTACTACATGACGCCGACGCAGAGCGAAGGCGACAAGGTCGCTGCATTCGAGCCCGGCGAATGGGCCGGCGCGCAGGCGCCGAAGCTCTATCAGCCGGTCAATACGGCGCAGGGGCGGCGCGCGCTGAACCCGGCGACCGGGGAGATTCTCCCGGCGGTCTACATCGGCCGTCTCGTTCCCGGAACGGGGAGTTTCACCAACGGTATGCACGTCTATGACGGCACGCCGCAGAGCAGGAGTCCCTTCCGCGTGGCGCCGCGTTTAGGGCTCGCCTGGGACGTCACTGGCGACGGCAAGACCGCGGTACGCGGTGGTGCGGGCGTGTACTACGACCGCTACAGCGACGACTTCGTGCTCGAGCTCATCGAGCAGCCGCCGGTCCTCAACACCTATCGCACCAATTACACGACGATCAGCGAGTTGTTGTCGGCGCCGTTGAGCGCCACGCCCAGTAACGTGCGACGCATCGCCGAGTTCGAATCGCCGGTGGTCTACAACTGGAGCGCCGGTGTGCAACGCGACATCGGGTTCAATCTCGTCGCCGACGCGTCGTATGTCGGCAACGCGGCGCGCCATCAGCCGCTGCAGGTGGATCTCAACGGCCGGCCGTACGGCTATGCCTATCAACCGTCGAACCTCGATACGACGAACGTCGTCGGTGGACAGGCGCAGCCGCTTCCGGATGACTTCCTTCGTCCATATCCGGGCTGGGGACGGATCCAGAGCCGCGAGTTCATCGGATACTCGAACTATCACGCGCTGCAGTTCTCCGTGAATCGCCGTCGGTCGTCCGACGGATTGACGGTGAGTGCTGCCTACACCTACCAGCTCTCGAACAAGACGCTCGGCGCCTTCGATCCGTTCGTGGACGACAATCGGGCACGAAACTACACGTCGAATGGCCGCCGTCCGCACGTCCTCGTGCTCAGTTACTCGTACGACGTGCCGAAGCTGAGCGATCGCTGGCGGAACATCGTCGCGAAGGCGCTCTTCGACGACTGGCAGTTCTCGGGAGTCACCACGTTCACGTCAGGCACGTATGGCGGATTCACGTACAACTTCGTCAACGTCCCGACGGGCGCGCTGAGCGGAACGGGCGCGATCAACGGCGGAGCGACCACCGGCGCCGGACTCACCCCGATCACCAGCCGCGTCTCGATCGTCTGCGATCCGAACCTGCCACGCGGCGAGCGCACGTTCGAGCGGCAGTTCAAGACCGAGTGCGTCAAGGCGCCGACGGACCCATTCCGCCTGGGGACGTCGCTCTACGACGAGTATCTCGGCGTCGGGTATGTCAACTGGGATTTGTCGGCCTTCAAATACGTGCCGATGGGAGGTGGCCGGCGGCTGCAGCTCCGCGTGGAGTTGTACAACGCGTTCAACACCGATCAGTGGACGGGCGTCAACAGCGCCGCCAGCTTCGATTACACGACCGGCGCGCTGACCAATGGCAACGTCTTCGGGCGGCTGAATGGCAACACCAACAACGCGCGTCGCATTCAGCTCGGCGCGCGCTTCACCTTTTGAATATCATGACGATGTGACTACTGCGCCGAGACTTCATCGGTATTCGTTCCGCGATTACCTTGCTGTCGAAGAGGTCAGCACTATCAAGCACGAATTCCTCGACGGGGAAGTCTATGCGATGGCCGGCGGGTCGGTGTTGCACGCGGCGCTGTCGGCCTCGGTCGTCGCGGCACTCGTCAGCCAGCTGCGAGGGCGTGGCCGTGTCTTCAGCTCCGACTTGCGCACCCGCGTCCAGGCGACGGGCCTGGCGACCTACGCTGACGCCACGATTGTGTGCGGCCCAATCCAGGCAGATCCGGAGAACGCGGAGACGGTGACGAACCCAACCGCGGTCGTCGAGGTGCTCAGCCCGAGCACCATCGACTACGATCTCGGCGAGAAATTCGAACACTATAGACAGGCGCCGTCGATCCAAGCGGTCATTTACGTGTGGCAGGATCACCGCAGGATCGAGGTGCGTGAGCGGACGTCGGACTCCGGCTGGCACGTCGCATCGTTCGACGCGGGACAGGTTGCGTCGATCGGACCGATCGCTTGCCAGATCGACGTGGACGCGCTGTACGAAGAGGCAAGCGCAAGCTAGACGTTCGCCTGCTCCGGTGCCGGACAGCCGGGCCCTCACGACTGCGCCTGTGTTGACGGCTCACGTGGCCTCTCGATTCACACATGGCGAGAGCTTACCCGAGCTTCTTCACCCAGATGTTGCGGACGAACACCTTGGTGATCGCCTCGATCTCGATGCCGAACTGACCAGACCAGTTGTTGGACGAGGCCGGGTCGTCGTCGATCATCACCGCCATCAACTGGCCGTTGACGATGTGGAGCAGCGTGCCACCGCGGGCGATGACCGTGTACTGGTTCCAGTCGTTCTGCTTCACCAGCTCGCCGAGCGCCGCGCGGTCGCCGATGGTTCCCATCAGCCGCTTGCTGCGCTCGCCGAACCCCTCGACGACCTGTCCGCGCCACGCGAGGATGCGCATCGGCGTGTTCTCCGAATAGAACTGACCGGTGAACACGCGACTGGGCCAGAAGTCCGCCTGCGGACCGGTCTGCATCCAGTCGAGGTTGACGGGGCCGTTGAACGCGATCACGTTCGGCGCGATGTTGGCGAGCCACGGCAGCCCGGTGCGGCTGCGGTATTGCAGCCCGCTTCCGCCGGCTCCTTCGACCTTGATCTCGAACTTCAGCGTGAAGTCCTTCGCTTCCATCCGCCGATACACGATGTAGCTGTTTCCGCTCGGGCGCTCCGCCGTGGACTCGCCCACGATGGCGCCGTTCTCGACGCGCCAGAACTTCGGATTGCCGTCCCATCCGTCGAGCGTGCGGCCGTCGAAGATCGACACGTAGCCCTCGTGATCGTTGAAGTCGATCGGAGCCGGCTCGGTGAACTGCAGCCCACCGCCGCGTCCCCGCTGCGCGAAGCTGACCTTCGCGGACCATGAAGGTCCGCGCCGCATCTGGTCGATTCGCGCCTCCGTCTTCGTCGCCGTGAGGCCGTGCTGCAGTGCGAACGCGACGGCGAAACCGGTCGCGCAGCTGGCGAGTATTCGACTCGTTGAAGATTTCATCTTGGCCTCGCTCTACTGCCCCGACCGATGCATGAGGTCGAGCGCCGTCGACACGATCTTTCCTTCAGCGCAACCGGGTTTGAGACGCGAGCCGATCACCTGGAACGTCAGGTGGCTGTAGGCCTCGTCGGAGTAGATGTAGCCGGAATTCGCCGACCCGTTCGCCAACGTCACCACCATGGTCTTGCTGACCGGCGCTTCGGCCTTCAGCCGCATCGCGATCTGGCTGTAGACCTCACCGTTCACGCTGACCAGGTCGATGTCGCCCAGTCGCAGCAGTCCGACCTTCAACATGACGTCGGGTCCGTCCTTGTAGCCGGGGAAGACGTTCTCGCGCGCCGGATTGTCAGCGTCGTTGCGGATCCGCCCCGGACACGCGAATGTCTGCTGGCCGGCCCAGATTCGTGCGGTCTCGGTCGGCTGTATCGATTCGCGCATTACCCGCACCGCGCTCGAGCCGAGCATCGACCCGAGCATGTGCACGTACTCGCCGGTTCGCGCGATCGTCTTCCTGTAGGCCTCCAGATTCTCGTGCGGAATCCCGGTTCGCTCCGCCGATGCCTGCTGCGCATTGAAGCCCTGTGGCGTTGTGCTCGTGGCGACCGTCGGCGTCCCAATCGTCTGGACGAAGGGGCCTCGACCCTGCGTCAGCGCGGCGCGCTGACCCATGAACGTCGTCGGCGATCGGAATTCGCGCGGGTTCTGATCGCCGGAGGCGCCCTGCGTGAACACCGCAACCGTGCGGTTGTCGAACAGCTCTTCGATGTACTTCGACGCTTCGCCGGGGTAGTCCGCGCTGATGACGCCGCTCAAATAGAAATTGATCGGATGCATCGCATAGTTCATGTAAACGGCGATCGGCACGTTGTCTGCGCCCAGAAACTCGACGACGGCCAACGTCTTGTCCGAGGGTCCGTTCGGGTTCGGCTCCTGTCGCCATTCGAGCTTGCGGTTGAACAGATCGCGATTGACGTTCAGATCGACGGTGGTCGTGCCGAAGCCGACGCGCGCGGGGGCCAGCTTCGATTTCGCCGTGGTCGCCGCTGAGACGATGGCGTCGGCAACGGCCTGCGCCGTCGGTGCGCCTTGTCCGAGTCCGCCGACATTCGAGCTGTGCGTGTGCGTCGCCGAGACGATGAAGTTTTCCGGCGGGCAGCCTGTCGCCGCGGACGCTCTCCTGGTGGCGTCACCGGCGATCTGATTCGACGCGCCGCCGAGATCGAGGCCGACGATCACCGCGCACGATGCACCGTCGTCGACGACGATCGCGCGCGCGAACAGCGGATCGCGAATCGAGTCGGTCGGCACCTTCAGATCGCTCTGCTTCGGGGTGAACTCCACTTTGGCGGCACCGGCGCGAAGGCGAGCCGCCGGGGCCTGTCGAGATTCGGTCGTGACCGCAAGCACCACCACGAGCATCGCGGCCGTCATCAGCACTCGATTCATTGTCGTCTCCGAACGTCGCAGCATCCGTAGAGTTCGTGTCTATACCGGCGGTGACGGAGGAGAAATCGGAAACAACCAATACATCGCCGTTGCGCTCTGCGACACGACGACGCGCGAGCCGCCTTCATTTTTCGCACGCGCGACGGGGCCCGATGGCCATCCGGCGTCGGCCCAATCTTCACGTGTACACCGACGCATCTCGCGTTGCAGAACGTTTACTACAGGGATTCCGGTATTGCGCGGCTCCGGTGCTGACTGCGACTCTCACGGCCAGCCTTCCTGACGGAGTCAGCATGAACAGATATTCGAAGCGCGTCGAGCGTGGACTGATTGCGTTGACGTTCTTGCTCTTCATGTGTGGGGCCGCGACCGCGCAGACGATCTCCGGCGTCGTCACTGATACATCAGGCGCCGTGATCCCCGGTGTGACGGTCGAGGCCGTGAGCGCCGCGCAGAATCAAGCGGCGCGGACGGTGGTCACTGACGAAGCCGGTCGCTACCGGATCGCCAACGTGCCGCCGGGCACCTACTCGTTGACCTTCACGCTGGAAGGCTTCACCCCAGCGACCAGACCGAACATCGCGCTGACGTCCGACTTCAACGCCACGGTCGACATGCAGCTCACGATCGGCACGCAGATCCAGGCGATTACCGTGACCGCCGAAGCACCGATCGTCGACGTTCAGAGCTCCGCCGCGCCCCAGACGATGACACGCGACGTGCTCGATGCGCTGCCGAGCAGCCGCAGCGCCGAAGCGGTTGGTGTGCTGATTCCCGGTGTGACGCTGCGCGCGTCAGGCAACGGACAGATCGGGCGAGACGTCGGCGGAACGACGATGATGAATCAGTCGCCGCTGCAATTCCGAGGGACGAACGACTCGGTACAGGTCCTGTCGGGAATGCGGCGTGTCTATCTGCGCCCCGGACCCGAGTTCAATGGCGTCGTCTATCCGAACGACGCCGCGGTCCAGGAGATCACGTTCGGCCAGGGCGCCGAAGCGATGGACATGGGCCAATCCGGGATGCGCACCAACATCGTCCCGAAGAGCGGCGGCAACGTGCCGCACGGGACGGCGTTCGGCACCTATGCGAAGGACGCGTTTCAGTCGACGATGAACATCGACGACCGCCTCCGCTCGCTGGGGTTCACCAATCCGACGGGCCTGGTCAAGCTGTGGGATTTCAACCCGAGCGTCAATGGCCCGATCGTGCGCGATCGTCTGTGGTTCCTGGGCGCCTATCGAAACTGGGGCGTCACCAACACCGCACCGATTGCGGAAAACATGTCGACGGATCATCAGACGTACCAGCCGGGCACGAGCGCCGCGGTCGATCCCGGCAGGATCTGGGACACGACGAGCCGCGTGACGTATCAGGCGTCGCGGGCCGACAACGTCTCGTTTCTCTGGCAGGAGCAGCACAAAAGACGCGGGCGCTTCGGTATCGGTGCGGTGACGTCGCCCGAAGCCACCAGCATCAATACGTTCCCCACCTCGACGCAGCAGTTGCGCTGGACACGCGTGCAGAGCGCGGAGCTGCTCTTCGACGTGGCGTATCAGCACTTCAAGATGCAGAACCAGACCGCGTTTCAGAACGACACGCTCCGCTCTTCGTGGTGCTTCGACGACGTCCTGACGCCGAAGACGAGTCCGCCGTCATTCTTTTCGATCAACGAGCTGACGACCGGCATCACGTACAACAGCAGCGTCGCGTGCACCAACGACTTGAACACCAATCATCATTTTCTGGGCGCGGCGACCTTCGTCAAAGGGACGCACGAGACGAAAGCGGGTCTCTCGTTCTTCCGCGGCCGGTCCTACAATCCGAGCCAGCCGCTCGGGTATGCGTCGTACAGTTATCGGAACGGCAGCCCCTCTCAGGTGACGCTTCGACTGCCTCGAGCCCAGATCGACGATCTCAAAGCGGACGTCGGTCTGTATGCGCAGGATCGCTGGCGCATACATCGGCTGACCGTGACGTATGGCGTCCGGCTGGACATGCTCAGGACGGGATGGCCCGACGAGACGCTCCCCGCGAATCCATATACACCGGCCGCCCAGTTCGCCGGCCGCGACACGTTTCTGAGCTGGAACGACGTGTCGCCACGCGTCGGCGCCGCCTATGACGTGTTCGGAAACGGGCGCACCGCGATCAAAGGAAACCTCGCGAGATACCTCGCGGCGGAAACGATCAATCTGACCGCCCTCGCCAACCCGGTGAGCGGCGTCTCGACAACGACGACGAGGACGTGGAGCGATCTGAACGGCGACCGCACCATCTTCAATCCGGATTTCTCGCTGCAGGAGGTGGAGCTCGGCCCGTCGACCAACGCGAACTTCGGCAAGCTGGTTCAGACGACGACGGTCGATCCGGCGTTGATCGAGGGCTGGGGTCATCGTCCGTATACGTACGAGTTCGACCTCGGCGTGCAGCATCAGCTCGCCGCCCGCGCATCGGCGACGGCGATGTTCTATCGTCGGTGGAGCGGCAACCAGATCGCACTCGAGAACGTGGCGCTCAACAGAACCGATTACTCGGACCCGTTCTGCATCACCGCACCGGTTGACTCGCGGCTGCCCGGCGGCGGCGGCTATCAGGTGTGCAACGTGTACGACATCAAACCGACGGCCCTCGGGCGGGTTCAGAACCTGGCGACGGCGGCAAGCAACATCGGCACAGGCGTCGAGCAGTCGAACACCGGGATCAGTCTCACGTCGAACGTACGGATGGCAGCGGTCCTCGTGCAAGGCGGCGTCGACCTGCGGCGCGATCGATTGAATACGTGCGGCATCCTGAACGCCGAGCATCCAGCCGGGATTTCGTTCCCGATCAACGGTGGCGCCGGCATCGCGGCTGCCGTCGCTGCTCCGGACGCGTCCTCGTTCGCCGACGGCAGCACCTTCTGCGACACCGATACCGGTTTCCGTCCGGATATCAAGTTCGCAGGGGTGTACCAGCTGCCGTGGTGGGGTATCCAGACGTCAGCGACGTTCCAGAACGCATCGGGACCGACGATCACCTCGTCCTGGAACGCACCGAACTCGGTGTTCGCACCAGTTCTTGGTCGTAATCTCGCCGCCGGCGCGGGCGGTACGAAGACGGTCAACCTGATTCAGCCGGAGAGCGTGCATGGCGATCGGTTGAATCAGGTCGACGTCCGGTTCACGAAGCGTTTCACGTTTGGGGCCGCGGCGAGATTGTCCGTGAACGCCGACCTGTACAACATCACCAACAACAACTGGATCATCGGATACACGCCGACATTCGGTCCCAACTTCCTGCGCCCGGCGCAGGTGCTCTCGCCCCGCCTGTTCAAGGTGGGAGGCCAGTTCGACTTCTAGTCTGAATGACGCTCACGTTCGGACCCTTTTCGTTGACGACCGAGGAATCGCGGCTGACCTGCGACGGCGTGGAGGTGCGGCTGCGCCGGCGCGAGGCGCTAACGCTGCAGGTGCTGATCCGGCACATGGGCGAGTTCGTCCACGCCGACGTCATCATGGCGGAAGCCTGGGAGGGGGCACACGTCTCGCGACACACGGTCCACGTGACGATCGCCGAGCTGCGGCAACACCTTGGCGAGTATGCCGGATGGCTCGTGCATCGTTCGAAGATTGGCTACGCGCTGGATGTCCCGGGACTGCAGGACATGGTGCGTCGCGGCTGGCACTTCTGGAGCTTGCGAACGCGCGGCGGTTACGAACGGGCCATCGAGTGCTTTCAGCGCGCGATCGGCACCAGTCCGTCCGACTCGCGCGCCTTCGATGGGCTGTCGGCGTCGTACCTGGCGCTGGGAGTCTTTGGCATGCGTGCGCCGCTGGAGGTGTACCCGCGCTTTCTCGAAGCGCACGGACAGGCAGTGGCGCTGGGCGGCTCGCGTCCGGAACTGCGCTCCAATCTCGGGTTCGGCCTGTGTGTTTTCGAGCACCGTCCACAGGAGTCGGAGGCGGAGTTCCTGCGCGCGCTCGACGAGAAGCCATCGCTCGGATCGGTCTATGTGCGGCTGGCGATGCTGTACGGATCGCTCGGTCGCTTCGACGAGGCATTCGACGTCCTGCGTCGTGGCCGGCGCCATGATCCGCTGCTGCCAACGCTGGCGGCCGCGGAGGTGCTGGTGTGCTGCTGGCAACGCGATTTTGCGACCGCCATCACGCGTGGACGTCAGGGCGTCGACCTGCATCCATACCTGCTGGCGCTGCGCGTGAATTATGCGCACGCGCTCTACTTCGCCGGTCGTCTCGAGGACGCACTGGCCCAGTACCAGATCGCGTCCACGATGTCGCCGGACGAACCGTGTGTGCGCGCGCTCGAGGGCGCGTGTCACGCGGCGCTGGGACGTCTCGATGATGCACGCGCGAAGGTCAGGGAGCTCGAGGTGCTGCGGCGGACGCAATATGTCGATGCGTACTACATCGCCGTCCTGCACATCGCCCTGGGCGAGCCGCAGGCCGCGCTCGAGGATCTCAACCGCGCATCCGTCGAGAACTCGGCATACCTTTACGCCCTCGATGTGAACCCGCGGTTCGATGCGCTACGCGACGACCCGGCGTTCCGCCGCCTGTGCCGCAATCACGTCACCCGGCACTAATCACAAATCACAATCACAAATCACGAATCACAAATCACCAATGATCACGCCGGGCTGCCGGCCGGAACCTCCAGCAACGCATCGTCGGGATACACGTGATCCACGTTCTCGGGCGTGACGAGCTGGTGCTTCACGAAGACGGCAGGCGGAACAGGGCGCCGGTGCAGGATATCGAGCGCCACCTGGACGAGATCGGCGCCGTAATTCTCTGGAAAGTAAGCGACGGAGCCGATCAATCGCGTGCCGCGCTGACGTAACTGCATGCGCCCTTCGGGTGATGCGTTCTGGCCCATGATGGCGCACCAGTCGGCGCGTCCTGCCTCCTGAAAAGCGCGGAGCGCGCCGAGGGCGCTGGGATCGTTGATCGCCCCGACAAGGAACCGCCGCGCCTTCGAGACCCGCAAGTGGCGGCGCACGGCCTCGAAGGTGTCTGCGAGCCTGCCGTTGCCGTCCAGATACGTGACCTTGCAGTGCTCGAGCTGCGCGCACGTATCCTTCATGCCCACCAGCATCCCGGTGAGCCGCATCTTCGGCAGGCTCCCGGCGCGTTCGAGCGCGATGAGCACGATTTCATCGACCTTCGACTGCCAGCACTGCTTCGCCCATCGACCGAGATAGCGTCCCCCAATGAGGCCTGCCTCGTAGTTGTTCGCACCGTAGTACGTCGCGCCGGGATGCGGAATCTCGATCGCGATCAACGGGATGTTCGCTTCGCGGTACTTGGCGGCGACGATGGGCGCCACGTGTTCGTCGGTCTGGAACTCGATCACCAGATCGACTTTCTCGCCAACGAGCACGTCGGCATTGCGCTGCGCGACCTTGGGATTGTAGCGATTGTCGACGCAGATCAGCTCGATGCCCTCGGCCTCGGCGGCGCGTTGCAGGCCGCTCGAGACTTCGTTCGAGAACTGGTAATCGTGTCCTTGCGCCGCGTACCCGATCCTGAACGCCTTCTGCGTGAACGGACCCAGGCACGAGCGGTAGAGGTTCTCGCCGACCTTTTCGATCATCCCGCACCGCTCCAGCGTGTAGAGCAGACGAAACGACATGCTCTTGGGCAGACCGCTGCGCAAGGCGATCTCGCGCAACGGGAGCGCTTCGCCGGAGGTGCGGAAAGCGGACAGCACACGCGCCGAATGAATCACCGCCTTGACGAGGTACGGATGGCGCGTGGCGTCGGTTTCGCTGGTCATAACGTTCTTCCGGTTGGGCGGGCCGGGTCGAATTCTCGAAGCGATGCGTATTATGCGTCCGGAAACGTGAAATGCAACCGGTTGCACGATATTTCGTTCAGCGAAACGCGCGCGCCTCGCGTCGGCGCACGTCCTCGGTGAACGTCACGGTCGTCGCGCTCACGTCACGGCATTGCGGCCTGCGGAACCTCGCACACCGATGCCGGCTCGCTGCGCCGGAGCGAAGACGACAAAACGCACGCTTTTTCCAGGAGTTTCCGCGAGCCCGTACGTCGTCGGGCGTTTCGACGTGTCAAACATCACCCGTCGGCGCGAATCCTTTTGATCCCCCTCTCGACGTGTCCCAGAGTGGCGTCGCCATTCGGCGACGTGCGTCCATCTGTGGCCGCTCGGACGCCGGACGAGGAGGTCAGTCCGATGATTCGCAGGCTCGTGAGCCTCACGCTCGCGATACTCCTGGTGGTCGGCGCCACGGCGCGCGCACAGGAGTCCGCATCGTCTGGCATTGTCGGTGTCGTCACCGACACCACTCAAGCTGCGCTGCCTGGCGCCACCGTCACGGTGACGCAGGTTGGAACGAGTGCTCAGCGTGTCGTCGTGACCGACGGCGAGGGTCGGTTCTCCGTGCCAGGACTGCGCCCCGCCACCTACAGCGTGAAGGTCGAGCTCGCCGGGTTCGCGGCGGCGGAGATCAAGGAGTTGACGCTGCGCACTGGCGAAACAATGCGGCCGACGCTGATCCTCGGGCTCGAGAACGTCAGCGAGCAGATCACCGTCACCGGTCAGACGCCGTTGCTGCAGACGCAGAGTGCGTCGGTGGGCCAGGTCATCTCGGAGAAGATGATCGAAGATCTCCCGCTCAACGGCCGCGGCGTGTTGTCGCTCACGGCGCTGGCCGCCGGCGTGACGCCGCAGGCGTTCAATCGCGGCACGCAGTTCGGTGCCGCCGGCAGCAGCCGCAATCAATACGTGACGGTCGAAGGCGGCCGCGACAGCTCGACGAACTATGCCATCGACGGTGTCTACGTCCGCTCACTGCGGTTCAACAATCTCTCGCTGAATCCACCGATCGATGCCGTGCAGGAAGTCGCGCTGCTCCGCAACTCGTTCTCGACGGAGTACGGGCAGGGACAAGCGGTGGTCTCGATCGTCACCAAGTCGGGCACGAACCGCTTCTCCGGATCCGCGTACGAGTTCGTTCGCAACGACAAGTTCGATTCCCGCAACTACTTTGCGATCACCAAGACCCCGTACGAACGCAACCAGTACGGCTTCACCGCCGGCGGTCCGGTCGTTCGCAACAAGCTCTTCATGTTCGGCGGGTACGAGGGGCTGCGCGCCACGCAGGGGCGGACGTTCCTGGCTACCGTACCGAATCCCGCGCTCTTGCGCGGAGACTTCTCGGGAGTCTCGACGACGATCGTCGATCCGCTGACCGGTCTGCCGTTTCCGGGCAACCAGATTCCGACGAGCCGCTTCTCCAAGTTCGCGCAGGTGCTGGCTCCGACGGTACCGACGCCCAACAACCCCGGCGCCAGCAACTACCGCGTCGTTCGCGACTTCACCGACGACGCCGACACGGCGACCGTGCGTGCCGATCACGTACTCAGCTCGAGTCACACGCTGTTTGCGCGCTATATGAATTACGACGGGCGACAGAACAATCCGGCGGTGTTCACGGTGACGGATCTGCCGCAGAAGGGCCGGAACCTTGCGGTGGGAGAGACATGGGTGCTGTCGCCAACGCTCGTCAACGAGCTCAGGTTCGGCTACAACTACGCCTATCACCTGACCTCGCCCATCAGCCTCGACGGCAGGAACTGGGTCGGCGACATCGGCCTGCGCAATCTTGCCGGCGGGATCGATCCGTTGGATTACGGCCGGCCGGCGTTCAACTTGACCGGCTTCACCAACAACGGCGAGGGCGGCATCACGCAGGGGGCGACCGAAAACATCTTCAGCATCTCGAACGCGACGAGCAAGACGGTCGGCGCGCACAACTTGCGGTTCGGTGTGCAGGCACAGTTGCGCAAGTTCGAACATCTGACCGAGGTCCCACCGCGGGGCACATTTGCGTTCAACGGGATGTTTTCCGGCAACGCGGTAGCGGATTTCCTGCTCGGCTACTGCTCCACGTGCACCGGTGCATTCGGCAGCTCCCGTTCAACCTACAACTCACCCACGATCGCGCCGTTCATCGACGATGTGTGGAACATGTCGCGGAAGGTGACGTTGCAGCTCGGCTTGCGGTGGGAATACCTGGCGCCCTGGCACGAGAAAAACGATCTCGAAGGGAGCTTCGACCCCGTCAGCGGCAAGATCGCGTATCACAAGGTCCCGTCGAACCTGCCACCGCAGCTGGTGCCGCTCATCGTCAACCAGAACGACTTCTATGGGGCCGGCATCCTCAAGAAGGATCTGAACAACTTCGGTCCACGTGTCGGCGTCGCGTACAACATGACCGAGCGCACGGTCGTGCGGAGCGGGTTCGGCATCTACTACGACAACCTGAATCTGAACGAGCTGCAGTTCATGCGCCTCGTGCCGCCGTTTTACGGCCAGTTCTCGCTGACGCCGGTGCGGACGGCGCCGTTGCTCGTCGACACGCTGTTTCCGAACCTCGATCAGATTCCGCAGTTCCCGGCGCCCTTCTCCACCGATCCGGACAACCGGACCGCCTATACGTTCCAGTACAACGCCAACGTCCAGCGGACGCTTGGCAACAGTTACGTGGTCGAGGTTGCGTATACAGGCAGCCGCAGCTACAACGAGCACAAGCGATTCAACATCAACCAGGCGAGACCGGGGACGACGCCGATCGAGACGCGGGTGCCGTATCCGGCATTTCAGTCGGCGATTCTCTATTCGTCCGATGGCGGTTATGCGCGCTTCAACGGCGTGTCGTTCCGCATCGAGAAGCGCTACTCGTCCGGCTTGTTCTTCCTCGGCAACTATCAGCTGTCGAAGAGCGTGGACAACGGGTCTGGCGAGATTGAAGCCAACGACACCGCGTTTGCGTGGGATCTCGACGCCGACAAGGCGCTGGCGCGATACGACCAGCGGCACCGCAGCGCGTTCAGCTACGGATACGAACTGCCGTTCGGTCCCAGCAAACGATGGCTGTCGGGCGGCGGGCCTGTCGCCTACGTCTTCGGCGGCTGGCAGGTGCAGGGCATCGCGCGCTTCGCCAGCGGCTTTCCATTGACCATCTCGTCGACCAACGTGTGTCAGTGCGGATCGTTCATTCCGCAGCGTGTGAACTTCGCAGCTGGCCGTGAGGAAGACAGGGGGCAGGTCGATAACCCGACTCCGGAACGCTGGTTCGACAGAACGGCGTACGTGGTTCCGGCGTTGGGGACACAGGGGACCGCCGGCCGCAACACCATCCGCGGCCCCGGCACGCAGCGCGTCGACTTCTCGATTACCAAGCGATTTCCGATCGGCGCCGGCCGCCGCCTGGAATTCCGCGGCGAGATCTTCAACCTGCTGAATCACACGAACTTCGGCAATCCGGATACGAACATCTCGAACCCGACGGCCGGAGTCATCACGACGGCCGATGATGCCAGGAGCATGCAGTTCGGGTTGCGATTGACCTGGTAAGGGCGGCGCCGTTCGCCCTCACAAAAGCGAAACACGGAGGCACGGAGCCACGGAGGACGCACGGAGGTAACAAACATAACCGCCGAAGTGCACCCGTGGGAGATCAGCACACCGGTGACCGCGCTTCGGCCGGCGTCACCGGTGTGTGCCCTCCGCGCGTCTCCGTGCTCTCCGCGCCTCCGTGCTTAATCCGTGCCCTCCGTCCCCTTCGAAAGGCGTTACTCTCCCCGGTGTGACAGCCCCGCTCCTCGCGGTCACCTCGATCACCAAATCATTTGCGGGCGTCCAGGCGTTGACAGGCGTCTCGTTCGACGTTCACGCAGGCGAGGTGCACGCGCTTGTCGGTGAGAACGGCGCCGGCAAGTCGACCCTGATCAAAGTGATGAGCGGCGCCGAGTGGCCGGACGGGGGCACGATCGCGCGTGACTACTTCGTCAACCAGGCGACGGCTGAGGGGATCGGCTACGCACTGACCGACGAAGCGGCACGGCTGCTCGGGAACAAGGGAGAGTTCGCCGTCATCACCGGCGCGTTGACCGCGGCAAATCAGAACGAGTGGATCGCATTCATCGGCAAGCGGCTGGCCGGGAGGTATCCGGATCTGAAGCTGGCACTGATCCGACCCAGTGACGATGACCGCGACAAGGCGTTTGCCGAGACGCAGACGATCATGCGCGTGTCGCCGAACGTAAAGCTGGTGATGGCGATCTCCGCGCCGGCTGTGCCTGGTGCAGCGGAGGCAGTGCGGCAGGCGGGACGCAGCGGAGACGTCCGCGTGATCGGCCTGTCGCTGCCGAACATCAACAAACCGTACGTGCATGACGGCACGGTGCAGACCGTCGTGCTGTGGAATACGGCGGACCTTGGCTACCTGACGGTGCAGGCGGCCGCGCAGCTGGCTCGCGGCGAGCTACCTGCGAGTGCGGCGATGATGACGGCTGGCCGGCTTGGGATGATCGAGATTCGTGGCAGCGAGGTGATCCTCGGACCGCCGCTCCACTTCACCCGTGAAAACATCGACCGGTACGACTTCTAAACCTGAGCTCACTTGTCCACCGTGTTCCTCGCCGCGACCGACGTCACGCGGTGGCCACGTGAGGCTCCGCTGCCGGCGTGAGCAGCGCCGCGAGCTGAGCGGCGATGATCGTCGCTGCAGCCGTGATCGTCGAATCCCGTTCGCCACCGTCTCGCACTTCGAAGGCCAGCACGCCGACGCAACCCGCCGGCGCCAGCACTGGTACCGCGACGGCGGCTTTCCTGGCGGAGTCTGGAGGAACGACACGCGTCGCCGCGGTACGGAACGCGTCAGCGATCGAATTGTCTTCTTCCTGAGGATCGATAGGCGGGAGGCGAGCGACGATCGCGTCCGGATACCCGTGTGCCGCGACCGGCGTGAGGAGCGCCGCGCCCGGTTCCCAGCACCACAGCATCACACCAACGGCATGAAGGATGCGCGTCGTCTCGGCAAGCGCGGTCTTGAACTGTTCGCGGTCGGCGACGAGGGCAAATCGCGTACACAACGCGGCCAGCGCACCAAGGTCGAGCTCTCGACGTGGTTCGTCCGGCGTGTCGATTCGCTGTGCGGTCGCAGGGCTCGCCACGACGGGCCCACGCGCTGGCGGCGGACCTGACTTGCGTTCGCTCGCAGACGCAGGCGTCGGCAACGTCCGGCCTGCCGGCTCGAACGACAAGCGCAAGCCATCGTCGGGCGGCCCGGTCGCCTCGAGCTGCGGGGATGGTTGCCGCCGCTCGGACAGCTCGGGCGCGTCCCGGTGGGGACGGACGTCAGACCTGCTCGCGCGATCACCACGATTGAGGAGCGTCGGGACCGCCGTTCTCGCGGCGTCGAGGAGTCGCTGCAACCGCGTCGGCGGCTCCGAATGGACCTGCACGAGGGCGTTTTCCGTGAGCGGTGCGCCGCCGGGGCCGAACGGCGTCTGCTCGACCGGATCGGGATGCCGGTCGAGGAACTCGCGGACGACCGTTTCCGGATCGAGCCCGATCGCACGGGCGTAGTCCCGCACGAACGCACGGCGGAAGATCCCCTTCGGCCATGCGGACAGATCGTCGGACTCGAGTCCCTGTAGCAGCGATTGCTTGATCTTGGTCTGCGCCGCGATGCCCTGCAGCGTCAGCTTGCGTGCTTCGCGCTGCGCTCGGAGCCGGGCGCCGAACTCTGCATCCATTCCCGCACCTGACCTGCCGTCGTTGGACCGCACCCTCGATCGGACATGCGCAAGGGTTACCGGTCGATTGCTGTGGAGAAGACGACGAGAACAACGAGTCTGCCGTCGGGGGGAGGAGTCAGCGAACCGGCGTCAAGCCGGTTTGCCAGATACAGTCCGTCCGGCCTCGCGCTGTCGAGGCCGCCCACGTGCGCGTGGCCGGCGTTCGATTTCGAGGGTAACAACAGCCGCCGCGAGATTCAAGAACGAAAGCGCGATTGCCCGCCACGAGTGCGACGTGTACGCTCACCACGTGGCCCCACTCAATCGTCTGCTGCAGAACAACACGGAATGGTCCGACCGCATGCTGGCTCACGATCCGGCATTCTTCGAGCGGTTGCGCCAGCAACAGGCGCCGGCCTACCTGTGGATTGGGTGCTCCGACAGCCGCGTTCCGGCAAACGAGATCGTTGGACTGCCCCCGGGAGAGCTCTTCGTCCACCGGAACGTGGCCAACGTGGTCGTCCACACGGATCTCAACTGCCTGGCGGTACTGCAGTACGCCATCGACGTGCTGCAGGTCCGGGACGTGATCGTCACCGGGCATTACGGCTGCGGTGGGGTTCGGGCCGTGGTCGATGGCGCGAAACTCGGCCTGATCGACAACTGGCTTCGCCACGTCGATGACGTTCGTCTCAGACATGCCTCTCGCCTGACAGACTGCCCTGCCGAGGCGGCCTTCGATCGCCTGTGCGAGCTCAACGTGATCGAACAGGCCAAGCACGTGTGCCAGACCACGGTGGTGGAATCCGCGTGGGAGCGAGGGCAACAGCTCGCCGTTCACGGCTTGATATACGGCCTGCATGACGGCCGCCTCCGAGAGCTCGGGTTCACGGCGGCACGGCCGTCGGACGTCGCCCCGGCGTATGATGCGGCCGTTCGCTCGACGAGCACGCCAGCGGTTCGCATCACGTCTGGCGCACGTTAGCCAGGTTGACCGAGGCACAGCCTCGCTTGAGAAGGTTTCAAAATCGTAGTGGGTTTTGAAACCAGTTCTAATCTGGTAGCGCGGGCCGGAGAAGCCAATGGACACAGGCAATGCGCGGACGTCGAATCCTCATGAGGAGATGTACCGGCGCGTGCTGGACCAGGAGCGCCAGAAGGAGCACGCCAGTCGGGGAACGCTCGCGCGCGTAGCGGCGTTCTTCGATTCCAAGATCGGCTTCTGGTTCCTGAGTGCGGTGTTGTACAGCACCGTGGTGGCCGCGGCCTCGGCAGCCTATAGCTACGCCAACCGACAGCTGAACGCAGACGAGATTGCGCAGCGCGCTGCCGCCGACCGCGCGCTGCGCGACACCGAGACCATGGTGAAGCTCGCCCCGATGATCACCTCCGAGAAGCTGCCCGAGGCGCAAATGGGAGCTCTCCTGCTCACCGACCTGGCTGAGAATGCAGCCGTGGACCGGAAAGTGGCTGAGAGTGCCAAGAAGATTTTGGACAGGACGGTCGCGGCCGGTACGCGACCGGGAGCATCCGACGCCGCACGGGCCGCCGCCGAAGTCGTCGCCGAAGCAGTCGACAAACCTCGGCTCGACCAGATTCAACAGGGCGACAGCACGGTCACCAATGCGACGCCAGCGCCAGCAGCAGCACCGCTTCCCGTAACCACACAGGCGTTGCCCACGCGTCTGTACATCCAGATCGCCGCGCAATCAGACCGTCAAGTCGCTGAACCGATCCGTGCGGCGTTCCGAAACGCAGGCGTCCTGGTCCCCGATTACGAAGTCATTGGTCCCCGGCGGGCGCCTCGCGCCGACGAAATTCGCTACTGCAAGGAAAAAGTGGACGAGAACGCCTTGTCGAACATCGAGCGGGTCGCCAGGGAGCGCGCAATCAGGGTCACCCCGATGGCCCCGCAGTTATGTAGAAACGTGAGGACCAACCATTTCGAATTGTGGTTGGCCGCCCGACCGACCAGCCCGTCGTAGATACTCCTCACAGCTGGCTCACGGAAGCGCGCCGCTGGCCGCAGCCGCGCGGCGTGCTTCAGCCGCGACGCGAAGAGCCGCCCGGCGCCGTTCCAGGATCGCGATGGCGTCGGGTGCGCCCATCACCACCGCTTCCATGTGCTTGCAGAACTCCGCTTCGCCGGTGCCGTTGCGAATGTCCTGCAGGAAAGGCTGGATCTTGCCGAAGGTGGCGAAGATCTCGCCGTGTGCCGCGCGGAACGCGTCGGCATCGATCGCGCCCGTGGATACCAGCGACGCCGCCATGTCCCAGTAGCCGAGCACCATCCGGAACGAGGCGTTCCTCTCGCCGCTCACCACCGCGACCAGATCCTCCAGCGTCTCCGGGTTGAAATCATTGATGAACCACGCGCGCGCCTCGCGCAGCGTCGGCTCGCGCCGCAGATCGAACAGCTGCAGATTCAGTCGTGCGCTTTCAAATGGTGTCGGCATCCATCTACTCCTGGGCTCCGCTCCTAATCCGTCGGCGGCGGCGCTCGACCGTGGGCGGCCGCTCGCTCGGAACAACCTGGCGTCCATGACGCCGGTACACGGCGAAGTCGTCGTCTGTCGTCAACAGCAGCGGCTCGTTGGCGACCTCCGTCATGCGCACGAGACAGGCATCGGCGAGACTGGCCGGTACATCGGCGTACTTGTCCATGAACGCCACGATGGCCTCGACGTGGTCGGCAAGATCGAACGAGACCTTCACCGCCTCGCGCTGCAGCAACGCGGATAACGCGGGACCACCGCTTGGGCCGAGCAGATGAAATGCTTCGGAGAGCGCCGCTTCACAGGTCTTCCAGGGCGGCGGGAGCCGGCGCGACTGGGTGACGGCCCAGGCATGATGACGGTCGCGACGGCTCAGGAGGGCGACGAGGAATCCCGCATCAGCGAGTACGCTTGCGGCCATAGCCGGTCGTTCGCAGAAAGTGCTTCTTGCGCCGGCTCAGATCGGACGGCAGGCCCTCGATCGAGCCGATCAAGTCCGAGATGCGCTCGATGGTGCTCCCTGTCGTGGCGCCGTATTCCTGGCCAGCCTCGAGACGTTCGCGGACGACATCGGACTTCGACATCTGCCGACGCCGTGCTTCCGCCTCGATTTGTGCAGCAACGGAGTCGGGCAGCCGGACGGTTACCGTCTTCATGGCCTTTCGAGTGTATGACACGAACGGCAGATCGGCAATACGATAGACGAGTTCGCTGTTCGGAAGAACCGTGATCGAAGCGGCCACAGCAGGCGTGATCATCGACGTTCGCGTGATCCCACGCTCGGGACAGCCGGGCATCGCGGGGGTGCGCGATAATGCGGTGCTCGTTCGCCTGAACGCGCCGCCGGTCGACGGCGCGGCGAACACCGAACTGATCGAGGTCATCGCCAAGGCGCTTGGCGTGCCCAGGCGGGCCGTCGCCATCGTGTCGGGCGAACGATCGAGGCAGAAGCGGGTTCGCATCGACGGCGTGACGCTCGCGCATGCTGCCAGCCGACTTCCTCATTGAACACGCGTCGCTGATTGCCACGTGTGCCGGGCCGGCACCTCGCGCCGGCCGCGCGCAGCGTGAGATCGGCGCTCTCGAGAACGGCGCGATCGCGTCGCATCGCGGCGTGATCGTCTACGTCGGTCCGGCCGATCGGCTGGGCGCCGCCATCGAGCTGCAATCGGACGCCAGACGCCTCGACGCCAGCGGCTGCACCGTCGTTCCGGGCTTTGTCGATGCGCACACCCACGTCGTCTTCGCCGGCGATCGTCGTGCGGAGCTGCAACGGCGGCTCGCCGGTGCCACCTACGCCGAGATTGCCGCCGCCGGTGGCGGAATCCTGAATACCGTGGCCGCGACGCGCGCGGCGTCGGAAGAGGAGCTGGCGAGTCAGACGCGTGCGCGCCTGGATCGAATGCTGGCCTGCGGCACGACCACGTGCGAGGCGAAGAGCGGCTATGGGTTGACGACCGAATCCGAGCTGCGTCAGTTGCGGGTGCTGCGCGCACTCGATGCCGAGCATGCTATTGACGTCGTCCCGACGTTTCTCGGCGCGCACGAGGTTCCCCCGGAGTATCGCGATCGGCGTCGCGCCTACGTCGACCTGGTCGTCCACGAGATGATTCCTCGCGTCGCCGCCGAGGGCCTTGCCGAGTGGTGCGACGTGTTCTGCGAGCACGGCGTGTTCACGCCGGACGAGGCGGTCGAGATTCTCGAAGCCGGAGCGCGCGCGGGATTGAAATCGCGTATTCATGCCGACGAGCTCGCCTCGAGCGGAGGGTGTCACGTGGCGGCCCGCGTCAACGCGCCGGCGGCCGATCACCTGATCTACGCAGACGAGTCGTGCGCTGACGCATTGCGTGCCGCGAATACCTGCGCGGTCCTGCTGCCGATCGCGTCGTTCTATTTGAAGCTCCGCCGATTCGCCCCGGCGCGGATGTTCATCGACCGCGGCGTGCCGGTGGCACTGGCAACGGATATGAACCCGGGTGGCGGATTCTCGCCGTCGATGCCCTTCGCGATGAGCCTGGCGTGCTGCTCGATGGACATGACGCTCGAAGAGGCGCTCATGGCGGCGACGTTGAACGCCGCGTGGTCACTCGATCGCGCGCATCTGGTCGGCAGTCTGGAGGCCGGCAAGCTGATGGACGCGGTCGTGGTCGATGGCGAGCTGACGGATCTGCTTGCGGTCGGCGCGCACTCGCTGCGAGCGGTCGTCAAGCGAGGCGCGATCGTTTCAGGGAAGGCGCACGCATGAACAGTTATTCCACCTACGCGCTGGCCGATCTGCTCGACGCCTTTGCGTCGAACGAACCGGTGCCTGGCGGCGGATCGGCAGCGGCCCTGACCGGAGCGCTCGGCGTGTCGTTGCTGATCATGGTCGCGGGGCTCCCGAAAACGCGGACCGGCGCGCCGGAAGAGACCGCAGACCTCTCGCAGGCTTCCGCACGACTCCGCCCGATGCGCGAATCGCTCGAACAGCTGATCGATCGCGACGCCGCCGCGTATCACAGCGTGGTCGCGGCGTACAGGCTCCCCAAGCTGTCGAACGACGAACAGGCGCATCGCGCGCAGGCAATCGCCGACGCGATGCGTGCCGCGACCGAGACCCCGCTGGACACGATGCGTCTGTGTCAGCAGGCGCTCGAAGCGGCCGCCATCGTCGCGGTCAACGGCCTCGGCAATGCCAGCAGCGATGTCGCGGTGGCCATCGAGTTGTTGTTGACGGCCGCCAAAGGCGCGGCGATGAACGTGGATGCGAATCTGCCGGCCATGAAGGATCGCGCTCGTGCCGAGCAGATGCGCCTCGAACGCAAGGAACTGGAAGCCGAGTCGATCGCGGCCGCGCAGCGCGCCCGCAAGTCGTTGTTGACGTGAGCGCGGGCCCTATTTTTTGTCGTCAGGGGGCGGCGGCGTCAGCGAGAACGACTCGACCTGGAAGGACAAGTCGAAGTCGCGACTGTATTTCGGAAACAGCTCGATCGACTGCGTGTAGCCGACGCGTGCAATCGTGCGCACGCCGTCGCGATGGATGTCGGCCTCCTCCGGTTTCAGCGGCAGACCGAGCTCCTGGGCCTTGCCGATGATCTTGTCGTGCAGCTGCGAACTGGTCTGCGTCGTCCCAAATCGAATGAGCTGCTCGGTTTCGTCTTTCAGCTGGTAATAGCGCACGGCGGCATACCCACCCCGCGCTGCAGCGTTGATGATGGCCGCGGCGACAAGGAGCTTCAGTACCGCGCTCATCAGTGGATCTGGTGAAGGATCCGGGTCCAGCGAATGCTGCTGAACAGCCCCGGGGTGTCCTCGTTGAACGAGAAATAGACGAACAGCGCCTTGCCTTTGACGTACTCGCGGGGCATGAAGCCCCAGTAGCGGCTGTCCTGCGAGTTGTCGCGGTTGTCGCCCATCATGAAGTACTTATCGGGCGGAACGGTCACGGGACCATAGTTCCGGCGCACGTCGAAGCCCCCCTCGTCGGACGGGCCTCCCTCGGCCGGAAACAGGAAGTGGACATAAGGCTCGTCCAACGGCTTGCCGTCGATGTAGACCTTCTTGTTGCGCAGTTCGACAGTCTCACCCGGCAGGCCGATGGTGCGCTTCACGAAATCGCGGTTCGGGTCCTCGGGATATTTGAAGACGATGATGTCGCCGCGGCGGATCGGATCGATGGGCAGCAGCATGCGCTCCCACGACGCCAGGGTCGGTGCAAACACGAATTTGTTGACGAGCAGATGGTCGCCGATGAGCAGGTTGTTCTCCATCGAGCCGGTCGGGATCTTGAACGCCTGCACGACGAAGGTGCGTACGAACAGCGCCAGGATCACCGCCACGCAGATCGACTCGAAGTACTCGCGCGCGGTCGACTTGCGATACGCGACGGCCTCGACCGTCGGCTGCGCCTCGGACCTGCCCTTCGTGACCGCGGCGGCGCTTCTGCTTGGTGCCACGGACACAGCGTAACGTACTCCGCGCGGATTACCGCCCGGCTCGTTACTGGATCCTGAAGGTCACGTCGCTGACGTCGGCGATTGACCCATTCGCGATCCATGTCGCACGCACCAGCGCCGTGGTCGTCGCCGGCCCGGAGACGACCCAGGAGAACGAGCCCGAGGTGGCGCCGCTGTTGGTGACACTCGGCGCGATGGTGCTCCAGGTCACGCCGCCATCGGTGCTCAGCTCCAGCCTCACGGCCTCCGCCGTCCCGAGATTGTGCGTCCAGGCGATCGAGTGTGTGGACCCGATTGCCCAGCTCACGTTCGTATTGGGAGTCGTGACCTTGATCGTGGGCGGCGCCAGAACGAATGCCGTGTCGCTGACGTCGCCGTCACCTGGGAGACCCGCCGGACTCACGCGGATCATCGCCTGCGACGTCTGCACCGCGGGCATCGCCGTCGTGTACGACCCCGTTGTGGAACTGGCCGCCGGAACGCCGGCCGCCAGTGGCGTCCACGACAGTCCCCCGTCAGGACTGAAGTCGATATCGAACGTCTGGATCGATCCGTACGTATGGTTCCAGCTGATCGTCCGCGTCGAACCGGCCGCCCAGGTCACTGCGGTGTTGGGCGAGGTCACCGTGATGCGCGAGGCGATTTTGAAATCGACATCGCTGACGTCCTGCACGGCGCCATCGACGACCCACGCGATCCGAACGCGCGCGTTCGCCGTCACTGGACCGGACACGCTCCAGCTGAAGGTGCCGGACGTCGCGGTGGCGTTTGCGACACTGCCGGCCAGCGGCGTCCATGTCGCGCCGCCGTCACGCGTCAGCTCCACTCGGACCGACTCCCCTTGCCCCAGATTGTGCGACCACGTGATGGAGCGAATCGTGCCGACGATCCACGACACGTTCGTGTTCGGCGCCGTGACGGTCACCGCCGGCGCCGCCAGCGTGAACGGCACGTCGCTGACGTCGAAGTCCGCGGCGTTGGCAGACGACCTCACGCGCACCAGCGCCATCGTCGTCTGCACGGTAGGCAACCGTCCCGTATAGGTACCGGTTGTCGACGTGGCGTTCGACACGCCCGCCGCCACCGGTATCCACGTGCCGCCGTTGTCAGGACTGAGATCGATGTTGACGGTCTGGCCCGCCGGCAGGTTGTGCTTCCACGTGATCGTCCGCGTCGTCCCGGCACCCCACACAACCGCCGTGTTTGGCGCCGTCACGGTGACGCGCGACGTGATCGTGAAGTTGACGTCGCTGACATCCGACACCGTCGCATCGGAGGTCCGGCTCACACGGACGCGCGCCTGCTTCGTCGCCGGTCCGGTGACGACCCAGGCAAAGCTGCCGGAGGTCGCCGACGTCGTCGTGAACGTCGTCACTGGTGCCCAGGTGCCGCCGCCGTCGCGGCTGACTTCGATGTTCACCTGCTGGCCCACCCCGAGGTTGTGCGTGAAGTTGATGTTGCGAGACGTTCCCGCCTGCCATGTGACCGCCGTGTTCGGTGAGGTGACGGTCAGCGCCGGGGACGCGATCGTGAACGCTACGTTGCTGACATCGCTCGCCGGAGTGTCGACCGAGCTCACTTTGACCAGCGCATTCGTCGTGGTCGGACCTGTCACCGTCCACGGGTAGGAGCTCGACGTCGCGCCCGTATTCGGCGTCGATGCGGCGAGCGTTTCCCACGAGCTCCCGCCGTCGCGCGACAGCTCGATCTTCACGAGCGCGGACGTGCCCAGGTTGTGGGTCCAGGTGATCGCCTGCACCGTCCCGACGGTCAGGCTCACCGCCGTGTTCGGCGAGGTCACCGTGATCGCCGGGGCCGCCGTGACGATCAAGAAGTTGCCGTCCGACGTGTCGCTCGCACCGCCGGCCGTGCCGTGCACGATCACCCGGATTCGCGCCGCGGACGAACTGGCTCCGCTCGGCGTCCAGACGCAGCTCGTCGCGTTTCCAGCCAGTCCGGTGCATTCGGGAATCGCGGTGAACGTGGTCCCGCCATTTCTCGACAGCTCGACGTCAATCGACGTTGCGGCGTTCACCGTCCAGCGGATGGTCGTCGGTACGCCAACGAACACGCGCTCGCCGCCATTGGGCGACACCAGCGTAACGGTGGCGCCGACGCCCACCGTCCACTCGTAGGCGGCAGGCGACGGATCGGGATTGCCCGCGCCATCGATCGCACGCACCGCGAAGGTATGCACGCCGTTGGACAGTCCGGTGAAGGTCGCCGGTGACGTGCACGGGGCGAACGTCGCGCCGTCGAGCGAGCATGCGAAGCTCGCCACGCCGGCACCCGAGTCGGTCCCGTGGAACGTGAACGCCGCGTCGGCGGTCGCGCTCGGGTTCGGCGGTGTGCTGTCGAGGAACGTCTCCGGCGCCGTGGTGTCGACCGTTTCGATGGTCACAGTGGCCGTGGAACGCACCATGTCCAGCACGAGGAATTCGCCGTCATCCTGTTGTCCCGTCGCCGGGCTCACCTTGGCGTGCAACTCGAACGGCGGCGTGGCGTTGGTCACGCCGTCGATCCCGAAGTCGCTGTCGTTGGAGATGACGAGCGTGGCGCCGTCGTTCAGCACCACCAGCCCTTCGAGCTTGTCGTGCGAAAAGAATCGACCTTGCGCGTCGACGCTCGTCAGCACGGCGGCCACGTCGACATACAGGCTCTTGGCCGCGGGCGTGATGCCGTGTGCCGCGAGCGTTGCGGTGGACGCCGCCGTGTCCTGCGGCGTACTTCCGCTGCGGAGCAGGTTCTCGATCGTCTTCCCGTTCACGAGCAGCCCACCCTGCGACCCGTCGTACACGGCACTGGCGACGGCGCTGTTCGGACCCACGTCGGTCGCCGTACTGAGATCGATCAGGAACACTTTCTTGTAAGCGCCGGGCAGGAAATTGCCGTCGCGCTCGTCGACCAGGAACGTGGTGTTCGACAGCGCGGCAATTTCGCTGACGGACGTCTTGGTCGTATTCGGGTTGTCGAGCAGATACAGATACTCGCGCACGTCGCCGTCCGCGAACCGGTAGGTGACGATCCGCAGCGGCGTCAGCTTCTTCGCGTCGAAGCCGCTGAGATCCGCCTGCTGCAGCGCCGACTGCATGATGCCCACCAGCATCGAGCCGTCCGGCGTGATCGTCAGCCCCTCCATTCCGCGATTGACGACGCGATTGCGCAGCTCGGCGGGCAGCGAGTTGTCGAATGGCGACAGCCGGCCGATCTGCTTGCCTGTCGCATCGAAGTGCGTGATGAACGGCCCGTATTCATCCGACACCCAGAACGTCCCGTCTGCGAGCGCCACCAGACCCTCGGGGTCGTAGCCATTCGGATCAGGCGGCAGCACGGTGCCATTCAGATCCGTGATGGTCTCGCCGGTATCCGCCTGTGTGTTCACACGCCCCGTATACGGCGTTCCGTCGGCGGCCCGGAGTGGAATCGTCTGTTCCAGGGTGGCCTGGGCGCCGGACAGCTTGAATCTGCCAATCGCGGGAGTGAACGACGGCAGCGGTTCGATCTTCGTTCCGCCGGGGCCGTCGACGTTCGGCCCGCGATCGGTCAGGCCGTAGAACTCGTCGGTGGAGCCGGGCACTTTGGCCAGCGCGGATCCGAATCCGCCACCGGTCACCTGCACGCCGTTGATCGTGGCAAGCGGCGCCACATTGGTCGTGTAGACCTGCGCCTGCAGCGCGTTGGTTGCCGTGTATTCGAAGGTGTCGGTGCCCACGTAACCGGCAGCGGGCGTATAGGTAAACGACCCGTCGGCATTGATCGTGACGGTGCCGTGCGCCGGGTCGGTGTGGCTGATGATCGCCAGCGGTGCTCCGCCGTCGTTGACGAGTACGCCATTGGCGGCGTCCACGGTCAGCGGCGAACCCGCTTCTGCGGTGTAGATGTCAGGGTTGGCCTGCGGCAGCGGCCGAAGGGCGACCCCGATCACCACCGGATCGTGGTCGGAGGTGCGGAATTCATCCGCGTTGAACAGGGTGGTGATCTGTCCCGCGCTCTTGAAGTTGGTGTTGTAGTCCAGCACGGTGGGTTCGTCGGCGTTGATGTGGTAATCGCCGGCGCCGGTCACCTGCGTCAGCATGCTGTCTGACACGAGTCCCTGATCCAGGTATCCCCACTGGCCGTCGAACGCATACGAATACGCACCCACGCCGGCGAAGCGGGCGACGGCGTTGGTGAAGCCGCCCTGCTCGAGCGTGCGGATCGGATCCTCCTTCGCGTAGGCGTTGAAGTCTCCGACCAGGACGACGTCCGGGTCGCCGGCTGCAGGAATCACGGTGCCATTGATGAACGACAGGAGCGCCTGCGACTGCTGCACGCGGACCGCATTCCAGCACCCTTGCCCGTCGCCCAGGTCCCTGTTGGGATCGGTCGAGCCGGTCGGACAGCTTCCCTTGGATTTGAAGTGGTTCACGACGAGCGTGACCTTCTCGCCCGAGGCGTTCTCCGTGAACAACTGCGCCACTGGTGGCCGATTGTGAACCGGTGCCGAGTCGACGAGCGGCCATGGTGAGCCGGACGCCGGCGTCACTTTCGCAGTCTTGTAGATGATCCCCACGCGGATGGTGTCGGTGCCGATCACGCCCGTGTTGATGTATCCGTAGACCTCACTGCCCAGCGTCGTGTTCAGACGGTCGACGATGTCGGCGAGCGGGTTGACATCGTCGCCCTGTGCGTCCTGGCTGTTCTCGAGCTCCATCAACCCGATCACGTCGGCGTCGAGCTTCAGCAGCGCCTGATTGAGCTTCTGCTGCTGGCGCGTGAGCTCCTGCGCCGTTTCGGCGCCGCGGCACTCCTGCTTGAAGCCCGTCGGCCCGCAATCGTTGCCCCCGTCATTGAGAGTGAGGAAGTAATTCAAGACGTTGAAGCTCGCGACCTTCAGCCGCCCGCCCACTGTCGGCGGTGCCGTCGGACGCGGATTGGCGGCCTGGAAGCTCGGGATACCACCACCCATCGCGGTGACCGGGCGCAGACGATACGCGTTGCCGCTGGCCGAAGCGCCCGCCCAGGTGTAGGTGAGCACGCCGACCATCCCCGTCGCCGTGTCGCCGCCGCGCAAGGTATTGAGCGCGCTCAGCGGGTTTCCGTTCCGTCCGAACACGATCGGATCGGGATTCTGATTCTGCAGATCGTCGTCGACGATGATCCGGTTCCGGTCGTTCGCGGCCTGCTGCGCCTGCGCCGCTGATCCGGGCAGCACGATGTTGGTCGGCTGCGGCAGGCGTCCACCCGACGACATCACGATCTGTCCGAAGCGACCAAGCTGGAAATGCTCGGTCACCGACAGCGTCTGCGGGAAACGAACGAGCATGCCCTCGAACCGCTCCAGGTATGGAACGCCGTTCACCGCGGCCGGTACCGGAAGCGCGACGTCGGTCGCCGACACACTGCCTGTGGAGCCGCAGGCCTCAATCGTCGACGCCGTGATTTCCGTCAGATCGAAGAACTCCGAGACGGGACCAGTGACCTGGACGACGTCGCCCACGCTGACGTTGTTGTTGCTGCCGTTGAAGATGAAGATGCCTTCAGAGGTCGCCGGGTCGTTGTCCGGATTGAGCTCTTGCAGATAGAAGCCCTGCAGCGTCGGCGGCGGTCCCTCGTAATCGCCGATCACGACGCCCTGCACCGTGACCGTGGACCCGATCATCGGACTGCTGAACCCGGACCCCTGCACGCTGTGAATGGGTGTATCGGCCGCCGAACAGGCAGGAGGTGGCGTGTCGTTGTCGGTGATGGTGACCTGTTGCGACGACGGACTACCGACCGTCAGGCCGGACGAAGTGCCGGCGATCATGATCGTCGCCGTCTCGGTGCCTTCGTAAACACTGTCGTCGACGATAGTGAACGTCACCGAACCGCCGGTCTGCCCGTTGGGGATCGTGATCGTCGAGCTGCTGAGCGTGTAATCGTCCGTGGTGATGCCGGCCCCCACGACGGACAGTGAGACGGTCTGGTCGCCGGTCACGGCGGAGGAAGCCGTGGCGGTCACGGTCACAGCGGTCTGTGCGGATTCGCTTGCGGTGTTCGTGCTCACGGACAAGGTGACGGTCGGCGTGACGACGTCGGGGATCGGCGCCAGCGCCACGCCGCGGAAGGCCGTGTTCGTGGCGGCCGTTGCCAGCAGCGTCGGCGTGCCGCTGAAGGCACCGTTGTACCCCGTGGAATCAACGAGTTTGACCAGTTCGCCGCCACCCGTGGAGCCGCTGCCGCCCTTGCGCGTAGCAAACAGCGTCACTGTGGTGCCGTCGACCACGCCGGTCAGCCCACGGTAAGTGTCGCCCGCGCTCCCCACGGTCCCCTTGCTGGTCCAGGAGCCACTCACCAGCGCGTATTTCTGCAGACCCGCGCCATCGTCGGCGACGTACAGCGTGTCGACGCCGGCGGCG
>Ga0081539_10001783_pt1 | contig 34177 bp, 30 predicted proteins | sample TabmetS4T2R2_FD_71023 | JGI IMG/M metagenome (GOLD analysis project Ga0081539, IMG submission 71023) | Tabebuia heterophylla rhizosphere microbial communities from the University of Puerto Rico - S4T2R2 | ecosystem: Host-associated > Plants > Roots > Rhizosphere ... | reverse complement strand
AACCGGCTCAAACGCATGCAGTACCGACCCACCCTCGCCCACGGCTTCCTCACCACCAGCGGCCTGGCACCACCCTGACCCTGATACCAGAAGCTCGATAAAGCTTGGTCGGGGCCGGCGGCGGGAGTGGCCCGGCGCAAGTGACTCCCCGCAGTGCCCCGGGCCGCCCACTCGCACACTTCGCTCCCGCTCGCCGAACGGCGCACTCCACTCGTCTGCCACTCATGTCATGTCAGTCCAGCGGGGTGGGTCAGCGGACCGAACGTACCAGGCTCACGACCAGCGCCGACGCCAGCGCGCACGCGCCGGCGCACGCGAAGAGCGCCGGGTACTGGCCGCCGCTCACGGCGAGGATGGCCGGGGCGACCGCCGGGGCGACGGAGTACGGCAGCGCGTTCGCGATGTTGAACACGCCCATGTCCTTCGCGGTGTCCGCGGCGCTCGGCAGCACCTCGGTGACCAGGGCTAGGTCGACGGCGACGTACACACCGAACCCGACACCGCTGACCGCCACGCCGACAAGGAAGGTCGCGAAGTCGCCCGCCAGGGCCACCATGAACATCGCGACGCCGTACACCACGGCGGCAGCCAGCACGAACACCGTGCGCCGGCCCGACCAGTCCGACAGCTTCCCGCCGACCAGCGACGCGACCACGACGCCGGCCGAGGAGACGAGGGTGGCGACGAACACCTGATGAGGGACGCGGTCCTGGCTGCTGCCCAGGTCGGCGAGCAGGTAGTACACCTGGTAGCTGGTGAGGAACGCGAACGCCGTCACGAACAGGAACCGGCTCAAGAACACCCAGGAGAAATCGCGATGGCGTCGCGGTGAGACGTAAAAGGTCCCGGCGAACTCCCGCCACGACCAGCGCGGGACCGACCCCGGTGGAAGCCGCCGGTCGGACAGCACCGCTGCGAACAGCACGATAAACACGCCGCCCAACGCGACCGGGCCGAGGAACATCGCCACCGTGTTCGGCGAGAAGACGTCGACGAGGTAGGTGCCGCACACGGACGCTACCGGAACGCATACCCCCAGCACCCCGGAGACCATGCCCCGCTGGGCACCGTCGCCTTCGTCCTGGGCCTCGGCCTGATCGCAGCCTGGGTACGGCTCCGACGGTCACTCTCGCACCTTGTCCAGGTCGACCACGACCTCGGTATTGGCCGGCAAAGTGATCTCGTGGCCGTGGACGAGGATCGTCTCGCGACTGCCTGCGAGGGCTGACAGTACAAATGTCGCCGCGGTGTGACTCGCCGATACGGACAGTTGGTTGCCGTGCCATTTGAGTCGAAAGGCGATGGCGGTCCAGTCGGGTGGCAGCCACGGTTTGAAGGTCATCTGGCCGTGGCGCACGCGGAATCCACCGAACCCATTGACGATCATCTGCCAGGTTCCGCCGGCGGAGGCGATGTGGATGCCCTCCTCGGTGTTGCCCTGATTGTCCACCAGGTCGACGAACGCGGACCGACGGAAGTACTGGACGGCCCGGCCGGGATCGCCGACCTCGATGCTCATGATCGAGTGGATCGCCGGACTTAGCGACGATTTGTGCAGGGTCAGCGGCTCGTAGTACTCGTAGTTGGCGCGCTTGACGTCATCGGAGAACTCGTCGGGTAGCACGTAGGTCAACATCACCACGTCGGCCTGCTTGAGTAGCTTGGTGCCAGCCAGGTTGTAGTGGTGATAGCCGGGCGGGTATGCCGGCATGTCGTTGTCGTCGTGCTCCACTGGGAGCGTCTCCAGCTCCAGGTATCCGTCGAACTGCTCGATCACTCCGCCGTCGGTGGTGCTGGGCAGGCGGATCTGCTCGGCCCTGGTGAGCCAGTCCTCGACCTCGTCGCGGGTGAGCCCGATGCGATCGGACAGGGCTGCCAGTTCGCGGGGATGGCTGATCGCGAGGTCGGCGTAGGCGTGGGCGGCCTGCTGCAGGTGCCACCGCACCAAGTAGTTGGTGTACGCGCTGTTGTCGACGTGCTCGTGGAACTCGTCGGGCCCGACCACCCTGGACAGCACGTACCGCCCGTCCGGCGTCGCCTCCAGCCGGTCGGCCCAGAACCGGCTGGTCTCGAACAGGATCTCCGCACCGCACTCGGTCATCATGGTGTGATCGCCGGTGGCGGCGAGGTAGGCGATGAGGCCGTACGCCACCGCCGAGCTGACGTGGATCTCCTCCTCGCCCATCCAGATCCGGTGCGCGCCGTCCACTGTCCACTTCGGAGTAGTTTCGAGCCCGGTGTCGGCGGACTCCCAGGCGTAACGCGCGCCGCGGAACCCGGTATTGCGGGCGTTCTGCCGGGCGCCGTCGAGCGTGTGGTAGCGGTACAGCAGCAGCGCGCGGGCGGTCTCCGGTTGGGTGTAGATGAAGAACGGCAGCATGAACACCTCGGTGTCCCAGAAGGCATGCCCCCGATAACGCTCGCCGGTGAGTGCGTTGGCCCCGATGTTGACCCGGGGATCGGACTCGTTCGCCGCGATCAGCAAGTGGTAGACGCTGAACCGCACGGCTCGGTTGGCGTCGGCGTCCCCGTCGATCAGGACGTCGGAGTCCGCCCACTTCGCCGCCCATGCCGCCCGATTACGCTCCCGGCACGTCGCGAATCCGGACGTGAGGTGGTGGCGGAGTTCGTCCAGGCAGGCCTGGCGGACGGACCCGGCATCGACGTCGCGCGACGTGTAGATCGTGACGAGCTTCTCCACGGTGAAAGTCTCCCCGGCGGCGACCTGCGCCCGGGACACCTGCTCGATGGCCTTGTACCGCTGCGCCACCGCAGACTCCACCGGCGCCGACGCGGTCGTGGCGGCCGCGTGGCCGATGGTGATCCCGGTGTCGATGGTCCGGCTCTCCAGGTAGACGGCGTCGGCCAGCTGCCCGCGGGCTACCTCGTCGACGTGCTTGGACTTGGCCCACTTGTGCCACTTCATCTGCGGGTCATCCGGCGGCTGCTCGGTGTAGAGAGGCCGCCGATCCAGGTTGTACCCGGTGCCGTCGACACCACTGTGGACGGCGATGGACGCGGTGTGGTTCTCCGGTGTGATGCGAGCCTGCAGGCAGCACAGATGCTGGTCGGCGCCGCTGGTGAAGCGGACGGTCTCGAGGCGGGTCCGTCGGCCCTCGGCGTCGGAGAAGACGGTCTCGCGGGACAGGGTACCGTCCCGCAGGTCCAGGACCCGTCGATGGCGAACCACCGACGAGGACGTGACGTCGAGCCGGGTGCCGTTGACCACGATCGCCAGCGCAACCCAGTCGGGTGCCTTGACCAGGTCGATGACCGCGGAGTCGTGGTGGTCGAAGACGCCGCGCAGGAAGGTGCCTGGCAGCGCGCCCTCGTGGTTCTCCTCAAGCGATCCGCGGGTGCCCAGATATCCGTTGCCGGTGGTGAACAGCGTCTCGAACCTGTTCGCCAGCGCCGGATCGAAGCCGTCCTCGACGATCTGCCAGGGGGAGTCCTCACCGTCGAAATCCGCGTTCATGGCCGGCTGCTCCTCCTAGGATCGAGGACCGTAGGCCGCAAGGATCTGCTGTTGCGTCGCCTCGCGGGATAGGTAGACGTTCAGCTCCGCGCCGGTGCAGCGTTGCGCACCCATGGCGTTGCCGTACTGGCAGGCCACCACATAGTCACGGTATTCCAAGTAACCGAAACCCAATCCAGCGGCGAACGAGTCGCCGGCGCCGGTCGTGTCGACGACCTGCCCGACCTCGATGCGACCCACCACCTCCTCGGCCATGCCCGAATCATGCGGGTAGAACACCACGCAGCCACGTTCGTCCAGGGTCACGCACACCGCACCGACGCCTCGGTCGAGACAGTGCTTCGCGAGTTCGCGTAACTCATCATGGCTGAGTCTGGGTGGATCAGCGGTGATCTCCGCGGACTCGCCCAGCCACGCCGACCCCGCCTCCTCGAGATTCATCTTCAGGATGTCGACGTACGGCAGCCACACATCCCGGTCCGCCCACACCCTCGGATGGCGTTTACCGCTGCGGGTTAGCGTGCTCGTCGGGCCGTGGGCGTCCAGCACGATCGGCGCGCTGCTGTGCTCCTTGATGTGGCGCAGTGTCGGCTGGCTCACCTCATAGTCGGTGATCGGAACACAGACGAATGCGTCGGCGTCGAGCACGCTGTCCAGGTCAGCGGGCAGGATCGGGTTCATGAAGCTGGTCTGCCGCTCGACCCGCCGGTTGTGCTCGACATAGCGCAGCTCGACCACGTCCCCCTGGTCGTGTGACGACGTGATCCCGGAAATGTCGATGTTCCGGTAGGCGCCCAGGATCTCCTTGATCGGAGCCTCATCCCGCCGCCGGACATGAGCGATCGGCGCGATCGTGTCGCCCGGATCGAGCAGCGCAGACAGCGCCACCGCCGTGTACAACGCGCATCCATACTTCTCGAAGCGCTCGCCGGCATGGGTCACGATCGCGTCACGAGGGATCGGACCTAACACAGCGATCTTGCGATTCGTCCGAGAACGCTCACCAGTCGGCATTTCTCACCTCCGGGCGTATTGCCCTCGCCGCAATACAGACCGAGTTCGCACAAACCCCGGCTCCGGTCGCCACGTGTCTGTCTGACGTGACACCGGTTCTGCACCACCGTCGGTCAACCACTCCGCGCGCCGTACTCAGCACAGCCACAGCGTCCTGCCGGCGTCGCCGCTCCCAGGCCGGGTTGTCAGTGTCCGGTTGGTGGGCGACGCCGCGGCGGGCGCGGCGGCTCGGGCCCGGAGTCGCCAGGGTGTTCGGGTATGGCCTCCAGGCCGTGGTGACGCAGCTGTTCGGGCAGGTCGTCCTCGGTCATCTCGTGGCTGTGTAGCAGCTCGGGTGGCTTTAGTAGCAGCCAGGCGATGAAGATCACGCCCGTCACTAGCATGATCAGTCCGATTACCAGCGACAGGTTGACCCCGGCCGCCTTGGCGATGTCGGCGTCGCTGGCGGTCAACCCCACGATCGTGACGATGACCCCGAAGATGAGGAACAGGGCTCCGGTGAAGGAGCGGATGTCGAACAGCTTTGCCAGCAGGTCACCGGCCTGCTCGTCGGGACGCTCTTCCGGTGAGGTCATCGTCGACCACCCTCCTCTGGGTCAGGCTGAGTCAGAATGCGTAGACAGCGAGGTAGAGCGCGACACACAGCACCAACACGCCGATGCCCAGCACGACCGGGGAGCGGTACCAGCCGTAGGCGACCGCGTCGGAGGCGTCACGGATCTCCATACCCCACACCAGGCCGTGCAGTTCCTCGTTGGTCTTCGGCTGCTCCCGCATCGAGGCCAGCACCATGGCGACGGCGCCGACGGCGAAGGCGCAGATGGATCCCCACATCGTCTCGTGCAGATCGCTGCGGAACTGCAGCACGTCGGTCTTGTACAGCGCGTAGACGATGATCGCCGTGATCGTGCCGGTCAGGATGCCCCAGAAGCCGGCGCTTCTGGTGGCCCGCCTCCAGAACATGCCGATGATGAACGCGCAGAACAGCGGAACGTTGAAGAACGAGAACAGGGTCTGCAGGTAGTTGGAGATGTTGCTGAATCCGGAGGCGATGAGGGCGGTCATGATGGCGACGGCGACCCCGGCCACCGTCACCCAGCGGCCGACCACCAGGTAGTAGCGGTCGGGCCGGCCGGGCCGGATGTAGTCCTGCCAGATGTCGTAGGTGAACACGGCGTTGAAGCTGGACACGTTCGCGGCCATGCCGGCCATGAAGGCCGCGAGCAGACCGGTCACCGCCACGCCGAGGACCCCCGGCGGCAGGTATTTGTCCATCAGCGCCGGGATCGCCTGATTGTACTGGAGATTGTCTCCGCCGCTGCCGATTCCTGGCAGCAGGATCAGCGCGGCCATCCCCGGCAGGACGGTGATCAGGGGCACGAACGCCTTCGGATAGGCGCCGATGATCGGCGTGAGCCGGGCGGAGTGGTCGTCCTTGGCCGCCATGGCGCGCTGGACCTCGGCGAAGTTGGTGGTCCAGTAGCCGAAGGACAGACAGAAGGATAGACCGAGGATGATGCCGATCCAATCGCCTACCGGGTTGGAACCGCCGATCCCGGTGCCCGTGAAGGGATGCACGAAGGCCTCGCCGTGCCCGGCGCGCAACTTGTCGAACAGGCCGCCGAGACCGCCGGTCTCCTTGATCGCGATGATGGTCAGCGGCACCATTCCGATCAGGACGACGAAGAACTGCATGACCTCGTTGTAGATCGCACTGGTGAGGCCGCCGAGCAGGATGTAGGACAGCACGAAGACCGCGGACAACACGATCGCCACGAGCAGCGGGATGCCCAACAGCGCTTCCAGGACGATGGACAACGCGTACAGGTTCACCCCGGCGATCAGGACGCTTCCCAAGACGAACGTGATCGCGTTGATCAGGTGCGCCTTCGGATCGAACCGGAGCCGCAGGTATTCCGGCACACTGCGCACCTTGGACCCGTAGTAGAAGGGCATCATGACGATCCCGAGAAAAACCATCGCCGGAATCGCGCCGATCCAGAAGTAGTGCACCATCGCGGAGCCGTACTGCGCGCCACTCGCCGATTGCCCGAGCAACTCGACCGCCCCGATGTTGGCCGAGATGAAGCCAATTCCGGTGACCCAGGCCGGCAACGAACGACCGGACAAGAAGAAGTCCAGCGACGATTTGACAGAGCGCTTGAGCGCGAATCCTATGCCCAAGACGAACGAGAAGTAGATCAACATCAGCACCAGGTCGACCGGGCTGAGATTCAGGTGTAGCGCGCCAACTTCCGCCGCGAGAACCATATCCGCCCCTTCCCAGAATCGTTTCGGAAGGCCTCCGATGATCACACCAGAAGGAAGCCCGCGAACACGAAACCGGTCGGTAACGGCACGAGGACGCGCCGGCCATGCGCCGCCCTGTCCTCCGATACCGAACCGCCGAATGTGGACCTGTGATGAGCTCAGATTGAGTTAACAGCAGGCATTGATAGCCGTCAAGAGCCACAATCCGGCGCTCCAGGGTGGAGCCATGGTCTGCCGGCTCATCATCCCGTGGGGCCGGTGCTGCACACGCGGGCGTGGCCTACACAACAGGTGGCAACCGGGTCCCGCTTTGACCAGACGTTCAATCTCCAAGGCGGGGGTACAGCCCAAACCTGCTCCCCGGCAGGGATCGGTTCATGTTATGTGCGCTGTTCGGATGCCCGGACTCTGGCGGCGGGTGGGCCGGCTGATCATTTGGCGAGGCCGGAACCGGCCGCGTCTTCGTCGACGACATGACGAGCTTGCCACGGACGACTGGAGGATCGTTCTGTGGGTTCCCGAGTGTCTTGATCTCGGGCCCTGGCTGTACGAGCAGCGGCCGGGCCGTGGAGGCCCGGCCGCGTCGTCGACGGTCAGACGGTGGCGTCCTGGGCGGTCCGGGCGTCGGCGGCGACCATTCTTGCGGTGATCGGGGAGGGCCGGAAGCCTTTGATGATCAGGTAGACGCCGAGTGAGAACTCCCAGACCGCGATGGGGATGGTGGCGATGGCCGTCACGGGGGACAGCCGGTCCCAGAGGCCGAACAGGATGCCGGCGTCGGAGACGATGAGCAGGGGTGCTCCGATGATTCCGAGTAGGGGCAGAGCCCGGGCCACGAGGCGTGACTGGTACAGCAGGGACCCCAGCAGCAGGGCGTTGATGGCCGGAATAAGTCCTTGGCTGAGAAGGAAGATCGAGTCGTAGAAGCCGACCAGCGCCTGGCCGGTGACCAACCCGCCTGCGCCGGCTCCGGCCTGCCGCAGGGTCACGAGGGTCAGGAGGCTGGCGACGCCGACGAAGATGCCGGCGGCTTCCAGAACCCGGGTGCCGACGAAGCCCAGGGCGCGGGCTTGGCCCTGTCTCCTGACCACCGGGTACAGCACGACGGCGGTGCCGATGCCGGCGAGGGCCACGATCACCTCCAGGACGCCGCCGATGACGACTGGGGTTTCCGGGCCGGTGCCGACGATGTAGTCGGCATCGTGCACTGGGCTGTAGAGGGCGAGGGTGGGGATGGAGACGAAGGTGATTAGGTAGAGCACGCCCGCGAGCAGCGCGGTCTTCCTCAGTGAGTCCATCGGGGCTGGCGTCGGTGTTGTTGGTCGGTCGATGATGGTCATGGGGGACTCCTCGGTGCGGATCGCGTGTGGTTCGGATGCGTCGACAGGTTCGGGTGCGGTCAGCGGGTGGCTGCGGGTGATGTCGTGGGCGGCCTCGCAGGCGTCGTCTTCGACGCGGTGGTGTTGATGTCGATGGCGGCTGCCGGGCTGGCATCGGCGGCGGCAATGACCTGGGCATGGGGGTCGATGGCGTTGCCGGCCGCCCAGACACCGGGAACGCCGGTGCGTCCGGGCCGCGGGACCAGGTCGAGCAGGTGGCCGGTCATGACCACCGGTCGCCGCTGGTGCGCACGTATTGGGTCCACACGTGCCGCCATGGGATGACCGCGAGGATGACGATGACCAAGGAGCAGTTGACCGCCGTCTCGGTCGCGGCCGTGCCCAGGGTGCCGTTGATGGCCTGGGGCAGGGCCACCAGTGAGAGCCACAGGAGCTTCCACGCGCTTTCGAGCAGCAGCAGCGGCAGCAGCTTGACCGGGTAGCGCAGGCCGAGCAGGGCTAGGAGAGACATGCCGGTCAGCAGGCAGAGGGTGACGCCCTCGTACAGCGGCAGCGTGTTCGCGTGCGGGAGCAGCGGCCACTTGACGAGAGCCAATCCGACGCCCATCAGGGCGTAGCCGGCACGCATCAGGTACAGGCGGGTCAGTGACAGCTCGGGACGAGCCGTGTGATGGGAGGCGGCGGTGGCGATGCTCATGGGTGTTCTCCTCGGTCTGCTGGGTTGAGCGCTTCTCACGCCGGTAGAGCGGCAACGTGACCTCACGCCGGGGCAGGGTTTACTGGTGTTGCTGCTTCTGGGAATCGGTGTCGGGTTCCGCTTCGAGCGCCGTGCTGGTCTCCGCGATCGGCTCTCGCTCACGCGTGGTGTCGGCGGGGGGTGACCGACAGGAGGGTGGCGCCGAGGTCGCGGACCTTCGCGAGAAGACCGTGCAACTCGGCTTGGTCGGTCACCATCCCTCGCAGAGCGGTGGCGCCGTCGTCCTCATGGGTCAGGGTGAGCCCGGTGAACCAGGTGGACCAGTGCGGGTCGAGGTGGCAAGGACGCGGAGTTCGTAGCGGATGGGTGCTCGTCGGCCGTGGGATGCGGTGGACATGGCCAAGACCTAGGCGCCGGCGGCCCGAGTCAGCATGGTCGGGGTGATGGTCATCTCCGCCTCCTGTTCCGGTGGTTCGGGGCTGGTGCCGCGGGAGATGTCCGGAACGTATGCGCGGTGAGGGGACCGGGCGTCCCCACATGTGGTGACTGACGATGTGACTCTCCCGCCGGGCTGGCGGGCGGCGGGCCGATGTCGAGGGCTACAGGAGGCCGAGCTGGCGACCCCGGCGTACCGCGGCGGACCGATTCGTCACATCGAGCTTGGTGAAGATGCGTTTGGTGTGCGTGCGGAGTGTGTTTAGCGAGATGAACAGCTCACGCGCGATGTGCGGACCGGTGAGCTCGGTGGCGAGCAGCCGGAGAACCTCTTGCTCACGCTCGCTTAGCGGATCTGGCAGCGCCCCGGACCCGGATTCGGCGCCGGGCGGAGCGGCGACCGCGGCGGCACCGACAGGGGCGGCGTCGTCGCGGCCGAGGAGACGCCGGGCCAGCGCCGGCAGCGCATCCGTGCTGGCGCTGGTGCTCGAGGTGGGGGCCTGCGCGGCGGCGGTTTCCAGCAGCGCGACCATCGCGGGCCCCTCGGCGAGGAACAAGTGAGCGTACGGATCGGGTTCCGGTGCCGCCTGCACCGCGTGCGCCAGGGTCGATACCGCCGTCGGCTCGTCGCCGGAAGCGTGCCGGGTGAGTGCCTGAAGCATCCGGATCTCGAGAACAGAGCCGTGCCGGCCATGGGCGACCGCAGCAGATTCCAGGCGCTCGAGCAGGTCCAGGACCCCATTTAGCGCCGCCGTCTCGGATTCGCCGTCGGGTTCGGGTCGATGAGCGCGAGCCGTCTGGTGTTCGGCCAGCTGAAGGCGGACCAGTGTCAGGAGCTCGTACTCCCGGTCGAACGCCGCCGCGTCCTGGAGGTGCACATCGGCCTGGGCGGCCCATCGGGTAGCAGCGTCGAGGTCTCCGCCGGCCAGGTGGACACGCGCCCGCGTGGCGGCGATGGGCCGCAGGTCCGGGTAGAACCCTGGGCGATACCGGTCGGCCGCCTCATCAAGGAGGTCCAGGGCGCGGGCGTACTCGCCCTGGGCGGTGCGAAGCAGCGCCATGACGGTCGGCCGGCGATGCTGGTTCTCGGTGATGGAGGCGTGCTCGGCCAGCGTTGCGGCCGTCGCCAACCGGTCCGCGGCGTCGGTCAGGTCGTTGCGTCCCAGAGCCAGCTCGGCGAGCCCGGTGTGCAGGTCGGCGGTGGCGCGCGGATAGGGCTCGCCGTGGGCGGTCGCGGTGCGCAGCGCCCGTTCGTACAGGGCGCGAGCCTGCGACGGTCGTCCGGCGGTGACCCACATGTCGGCCAGGACGATGGTCGAGTCCAGCGCGTCGATGTGGTTGCCGGCCGCGCGTAGGGCGGACACGGACTGTTCGAACGTCGGTAGCGCCGCTGTGATGTCACCCGCCGCCCAGGCCGCCAGGCCGAGGAAACCGGCGCCGGCGCCGCGGATGAAGTGGTCGTCGGGGCCGGCCAGATCCAACGCGGCGCGCGCATGGGCGGCGGTTCCGGCGGGGTCCCGGCGAGCCTGAGCCAGCGACGCCCGGTAGACCTCGATGCCGGCCGGAGCGGCCCGGAGGTCCTCGGTGTCTATCCACTTAGCTGCTTGTGCCGGGTCGTTGGCGCCCTCGGCCAGGGCTCGTTCGGCGTCGTCGAGCCGCCTGTCCACCTCGTCCAGGTCCCCGGCGACCATTGCCGCCCATCCGACGGACATGCTCAATACCGGGTTGGGCCGCACCACGTCCTCGGGCAGCGCCCGCAGCCACTGCAGCAGCAGCCCGTCGCGGCGCTGCCGGCGCATCTGCGGCAACGCGGTCTCGACGAGTCGGCCGGCGCGGTCGGAGTCCTCGGCCGCGAACGCGTGCCGTACCGCGTCCTCGAGAAAGTCGTGGGCGGCGTACCAGTCGCTCGCGGCGCGGTGCAGCGCAGGCACGATGTCCGGCTGGCTGGCCGACAGCCGCGCGCGGAGGACGTCGGCGAACAGGTGGTGGTACCGGTACCAAGTGCGGGCATCGTCGAGCGCAACGACGAACAGGTTGGCGCGGTCGAGGCGGTCCAGCAGCTCAGCGCCGGCGGTCTCGCCGGTGACCGCGTCACACAGACCGCCGGTCAGACGGTCCAGTACCGAGGTGCGGAGCAGGAAGTCGCGCACCGTCGCCGGCTGTCGGGAGAGAACCTCGTCGGCGAGGTAGTCCACGACGAACCGGTGGCTGCCGGTGAACGCCTCGATGAAGTGCGAGACGTCGCTGGTCGCGGTGCGGCCGCGCAGTGACAGGCCGGCCAGCTGAAGTCCGGCTGCCCACCCTTCGGTGCGGTCGTCGAGCGCCTCGACGTCGCGAACGGTGAGGTCAAGCCCCATCACCTGGTTCAGGAAGGCGCCGGCCTCCTCGTGCGTGAACCGCAGGTCCGCAGCCCGCAGTTCGGTCAACTGGCCACGGCTGCGCAGCCGTGCCAACGGCAACGGCGGATCCGCACGCGTGGACATCAGCAGACGCAGTTGCTCCGGCATGTGGTCGAGAAGATAGGTGAGCGTCTCGTGCACGTCCGGCGCCGTGACGACGTGATAGTCGTCGAGCACCAGCAGCCATCGCCGACTCGCCCCTGGACCGCCACCGCCTCCGGCCACGGTTGTGGTGTGGGCGGAGTTGTCGGCTAGTTGGTTCACCACAGCGGTGACGAGCGCCGCGGCCGCGGCCACGTCCAGCGCGCCAGAACCCGCGGAACCGGTGTGGACCGGTACGCCGGCGCGCTCGAGGGCCGCCAGGACGTGCGTCATCAGACGCTCAAGGTCGTTGTCGGCCTCGTCCAACGAGACCCACGCGACCCCCAGCACATGGTCGACCCCCTGGGTGACGGCGGCCGTCCAGCTGCTCAACAGCGTCGTCTTGCCGAAACCTGCCGGAGCCGACACCAGCGCCAGCCGCTCGCCGGGCTCCAGCAGCGTGTCGATGACCCGCAGAAGTCGGGAGCGCGGCACCAGGCGTCCGCGCGGTGCGGGCGGGTACAGCTTGGTGGCCAGCACTGGGATCGACACGACCAGATTCTAGAAGTCACGCAACATCGCTGGTCCCCACAGCGGTCCGCGCCTCGACACAAACCCTCCGCCGGCCCCGTCGACGACAGCGTTCGCGCGGACGCCGACGACGTCGCGCGACACGGCTCGCGAACGACGCCATGCTCGACCTTCAGGCTGGGTGGCGTCGTGCACCAGGATCACGATCTGCACCCGGTTGCCGAGGTCGAGATCGCTGACATGCGGGACCCGAGCTTGGACCGTTGCCTCGCGGCGGCAGCAGACATCGACGAAAGTTCAGGCGCCCGCGGCACCAGGCTGTGTCGGCCCGCGCCACAGTCGGCCCGTCGAAACCCCGGATTAGTCGCCATGTCACATCGTCAACCACCACATGTGGTGACGCCCGGTCGCCACATCGCGTCCTACATTCCTGGGAGCCAAACTCCTCCCGAAGGGCCTGGAACCGTGAGCTCACAGACACCCGTTCTCGCTGGCCGTGTCGGCGCCATCTATGACATCGTCGTAACCGTCGGCTTTGCAACCCCATGGACTGCAACTTTCCTCCTTGGGGTGCTCGCGCAGGTTCATGACTCGCTAGCACTGTCCGGCTCGGCCATGCCGGACTTCGAAACCTCACACGTGCTTTTCGTAACCCTCTTCGGAATAGTCGTGACGATGTGGGGAGTGGTGCGAGCCATCTGGCCCGTCCCATTCCTCATCGCCGCCGACACTGTCGGACGCGCTGCCTTCGCGTTGGCGTTCATTTGGGCACTCGCCGCTGGTCACTCGACCGTGATAATTGCATTCTTGATTCTCGAGACTGCCTTCCTCGTCGCTCAGGGCCTAGGCGTGCGAAAGGCCCTCAAGACAGACAGAGAGCATCGTGTCCTCTCGCTACCCGATGAGATCAAAGGCCCCAGATCCCCTCGGGGTGTCATGGACATTCCGTCTGCCACCCATTCATGAACGACGACGACAGCCGCCCACTTTGGACTCGGTCGTGGCCGGGCGGGCAGTCAAGAACTTGTCGTCACTTGGCATCGGACCGGCTGTCGCGAGGCGGCCAGACGGACATGGCCGGGCTACACCAGGTCTCATCGCAGGTCGGCCGCTCGCCGACCTGTGATTCAACCTGGTCAGATGAGCGGTACCGCCCGGACACCTCGCTAGACTCCCGCCCCGTGCGGGCTATTCGGTACGCCCGGATCGGTGGTGCGCTGTATCTCGTCATCATCGTCGCCGGGATCGTTGGTCCGCTGCTGACCCGCGATCAGCTCATCGTGCCCCAAGACCCTGCCGCGACGGCGCACAACATCGCGGCATCGCCCGAGCTGTGGCGACTGGCCATAGCTATCGACGTGGTGATGCAACTTTGCGACGTGCCAGTGATGCTGATCCTGTTCATGCTGCTCTCACCGGTGAACAGGAACGTGGCCCTGCTTGCACTGCTCTTCAACATCGTTCAAACAGCGACTCTTGTGGCGAATCAACTGACTCTGGTCGCCGCGCTGTTGTCCACCGATCAGCCTGCATTGACCGACGTGGCGATTCGCTCGTACTCGTATGGCGAAGCACTTGGCCTGATCTTCTTCGGGTTCACCCTCTTGTCGGAGGGGTATCTGATTCGGCACTCCAGCTACATGCCGTGGATCCTTGGCCTGCTGGTGCAGATCGGCGGCGTCAGCTACCTGGTCAGTAGCTTCCTCCTGTTGGTCGCCCCGGATTTAGCGAACATCGCGTTCCTGATCCCGAGCTTCGTCGGCGAGCTGTCGCTGGCACTGTGGCTGCTCGTCAAAGGTGTCGATGCCTCAAAGTGGGAACTACGGGTCCCCAGCACCATGGCGACGTAGAGAGATTGATCTGGCCTGCCCGCTCACGGCTCTGGAAAGCGCCGTGGCGCGACGGCTGTGCCAGACGAACTTAGCGCCACTGCGCTCCCAGTGCCCTGACGTAGAGCGGTCGGAGATCCTGACCGGGTTGGGGCTACGGCTACATCCGGACAAGACCCGGATCGTTGACCTGCGGCAAGGCCGGGAGGGGTTGGACTTCCTCGGCTGTCACTTCCGCGCCCGCATGTCCGGGCGGCTGGAGGCGCTGCACCAGCCGGCGACGCGGTGAGGGCAGGTGCAGCTTGGTGCCCAGCACAGGCATCCAGTCAGCGTAGAAGGTCCTGGGCGTGGTCTACCGGGAGGCCTTGGCGGATCACCCTGACTGCTGGATGCTCGTGGGGCGTCCTTCCGGGCGCATCGCAACCGAAGGGGTCGGTCATGCGGCCATCGCGACGGTGGGCTCACAGCGGGTGGTCGACAGACCGCGGGGTGCAAGCCCAACTGCCCTGCCATTCTCAGCCTGCTCGGTCGGCAACACGGTGACAGAGGCGCCGGACGGGCCGGTCAGCAGCCCCATGGACGATTCCTTCGGCGACTTGGCCCGCCGTACCGCCGATGCCTGCGCCCCGGTCGAGCAGGAGCGGGTCGGTTGGGGCTTCGTCCTGCTGTACATGCTCGCGTACACCGGGACCTCGCTGCTGTTCCTGGCGCCACTACTGGTCTCCCTGGCATTGAGGGTCAACGACCTGGTCGGCATCGATGCGGCACCGGGCCGGCTGGCGCTGGTCACCAGCGTCAGCTCCCTGCTGGCGATGGTCGCCAACCCGTTCTTCGGCAGGCTGAGCGACCGCACCTCCTCATCGTGGGGCATGCGCAGGCCCTGGATGGTGGTCGGACTGATCGCGGGCAGTGTGGGCATCCTGACGGTGGCACTCGCCCCGAACATCACGGTCGTCCTCGTCGGCTGGTGCACCGCCCAGGTGTTCTTCAACGCTCTGCTCGCCGCGCTGGCCGCCGTCATGCCCGATCAGGTTCCCACCGCCCAGCGCGGCATGGTCTCCGGGATCCTCGCGATCTGCCTACCGGTCGCGTCCGTGGTCGGCACATTCCTGGTCCAGACGTTCGACCAGAACGTGCTGACCATGCTGCTCGTGCCGTGCGCGGTCGGCGGATTCTTCGTGCTGCTGTTCGTCGCCGGAATCGACGACCGCCGGTTGGCGGCCGGCGGGCGGCCCCCCTGGTCGATCCGTGAGTTCCTCGGCACCTTTTACGTCAACCCCCGCGGCAGCCCTGACTTCGCCTGGGCGTTTGCCAGCCGGCTGCTGTTGGTCACCGCCTACGCCTTCCTGGTCACCTACCAGGCCTACTACCTGATCCGACAGGTCGGCAGCCCCGAAAAGGATGTACCGCACCAGATCTACCTGGGTACCCTCACCCAGTCCGCGGCCCTCGTCGCCACCGCCCTGCTGATCGGCACGCTGTCCGACCGAACCGGCCGCCGGAAGATCTTCGTCGTCGCCGCCGCCCTCGTGTACGGACTCGCGCTATTCGTGATCGCCGCCGCCGACGACGTCAACGGCTACCTCGTGGGGATGGGCCTCGGTGGAGTCGGGTTCGGCATGTACATGGCGGTCGACCTTGCGCTCGTGGTTGACGTGCTGCCCGACACCGACCAGGCGGCCAAGGACCTCGGTGTGCTCAACATCGCCGGTGCCTTGCCGTTCTCGCTCGCCCCGGCCATCGCCCCCGCGGTCCTGTCTCTGGGCGGTGGCGACTACGGCGTCCTGTTCACCGTCGCGGGCGTCTGTGCCCTCGCCGGAGCCGCGGCCATCCTGCCGATCAAGGGAGCTCGCTGAACGCTTGAGCAATCCGGACCAGATTCACGGTCCACCCAGGTCCGCGGTCCGGCTGCTTTACGGCGCACCTGCGCCGGCCAGATGCCTCTCCTGGGCACCAACCGCGCACGCCCGATCGCGCGCCGTCAGCTCGTGCCCCGCGTCCGGCACCGTTGAGTCTCCGACCGATCGACACGCTAGGGAGTCGGCTCTGTCATCGGGGACTCGCGGGTACTGGTCGCCAGGGTGCGGTGGCTGGCGATGCTCGTGGCGATCGACGAGATCGTGAGCGCCAGCAAGCCGGGAAAGAACCCGTAGCCGAAGATGCTGTCTGCGCCGGGGCCGGCGATGAGCGTGAAGAACGTGACGAAGAAGGCAAGGCCGCCGATGAGGGCCACGATGGCGATCCAGCGTACGAAGAGGCCGCTGCGCAGAATCAGCACTCCAGCCGCCGTCAGTGACGCGGCCAGGCCCATCGCGCCCACCAGGAAGGGTCCCACGGTGGCCGAGGCCACCGCCTTACTCACCAGGGGATTCGCGTTCGCGCCCTCCGCGGTCGCGCCCGCGATGATGATCACGGCCATGGTGATACCCGTGACGCCGATCAGGCCACCGGCGAACACGACCCGGGCGAGCTGCACGGAGCCGGGAACCTCGGCTTCCCTACTGCCGAGCACATTACGAACCGTGCCCCCAAAGGGCAGGAAGACGAAGGCGGCGAGCAGGGTGAGGAACGCACCGATGCGGCTCCTCACCTCGCTGTCCGCAGCCCAACTCACCCACTCCTGATCAGCTGCCGCGTAGTCCGGTGCGTCGCTACCGCTGATCAGGAAGCCGGCCAGGAAGAGCACGGCGAACGGGATGCCGGACAGGGCCGGCAGCCGCTGCCAGGACGAGGGCAGAGCCTCGGCCGATCGGCCGGACGTCGTGTGCGGAGTCTCCATGAGGTATTCCTTCGTCGCGGCGGCCGGCTAGGAACTGGCGCCGGAGGCGACAGGTGCGCGATCCAGCCCGGCCAGGACTGGCGAGGGCTTGAATCCCTTGACGATGAGGTAGATGCCGAACGACAGCTCCCAAACGAACTCCGGCATCGTCGCGAGCGCCTGCACGGTCCCGCCAAGCTCGATGACGTCGAACATGATCAGGATGCTGGAGCAGGCCAGCACTGGCCCTGCGAGAAGTCCCAGCTTCGTCAAGCCTCGCGGCATCAAGCCGGACCGATGCATCAAGTAGGCCAGGACCATGCCGTTCGCGACGCCGGCGAAGACACCTGGCCCGACGAGGAACGCTCGGTCATAGATCGCCACGAACGCCTGGCCGAGAGCGGCGTCGTTGCCGGCGGTGCCTTCCTGCCGCATGAACAGGAACGTGAGCATGCTGATGATGCCGACGCCGATGAACATGGCCTCGAGGAGGCGGGCTGCGATGTACCCGAGCGCGAGACCCTCGCTATACCGCCGGAAGACCACGTACGGCACCACGGCGGTGCCAACGTTGGCGATGATCAGGATGAGCTCGAGGACAGCGCCGAGAGCCACGCTCGTCGTGGGATCGGCACCGGCGCCGGTGATGTACTCCGGGTGATTGCGCGCTGGTGCGTAGCAGAAGAAGTACGCCGGGATCGAGGTCACGAAGGTGACCACCATCAACCAGCCCGTGACACTAGCGATCTTTCTCGTGTCCATGTGAGTCTCCGTCCGAGGTAGGGGTGGGGTGCTGCGGTTGGTGGGGTTTGATCTGGCTGACTGACAGCAGCGGGAGTCCGAGGTCGTGGAGTCGGACAAGGAGGCCGTGGAGGGCGGACTGGTCGACGACGGGTCCGCGGACGGCGGTGGTGCCGTCATCGTGGTGGGCCATCTGCATGTCGTCGAACCAGGCTGACCACCTCGGGTCGAGGTGTCCCTGCAGCCGGATCTCGTACCAGTTGTCCGGATGGGGCTGGTCGCTGACGCCGGTCACGGGTTGCTCCTCTGCTGCCGGACGGTTCACCTGTGGTGTGGTGGGCCGCCTTTATGTCGGGAAGCTAGGAGCCGATGTGGTGAGCGGGCGTCATCAGTTGTGATGACCCCAGTGATGAAAGTCCGCGAGCGGCCGCCGATGTCGCAGGGAAGACTGCCGAGTGGTCAGCGGCCTGCGCGCGGAAAGAGGTCGAGCTGGTGGGCGCGCCGGACGGCTGCCCTGCGGTTGTTGACGCCGAGTTTGGCGTAGATGCGCTGAGTGTGCGTCCGCACGGTCGCCAGTGACACGTGCAGCCGTCGGGCAATGTCCGGGCCGCTGAGCTCGGAGCCCAGGAGTCGCAGGACGTCGGTCTCGCGGCCGCTGAGCGGCTCGACCAAGGTCTTGGGCAGCGCGCCAGGCGTCGGACCGGCGAGGTCCGCGTTTGCTTGCGTCCTCGGTTCGCCAGCGTCACCTGTGCTTGCGCCATCCGGGCCGGCGCTCCGCAGCGCGGGCTCCTGCAGAAGGCGTTGGACGAACGAGTTGCGGGGATAACGCAGGGCGAGCTCGTCGAGCAACACGCGCATCGCTGCGCCCTCACCGGTGAAGACGCGGACGGAGCCTTCCGGCTCAGCAAGCTGTGCTGCCTGTGCAAGCGTCCCGGTTGCCGAGTCGAGGTCGCCAGAGGCCCGCTGGGCGAGGGACTGAAGGACGAGCGCCTCGATGACGGTGCCGGTGCGGTTGCCCTGCCGTGCGGCAGCAAGGATGCCGGCGAGCAGCGCGGTAGCGGTGGCCAGGGCGTCGATGTTCGCGGCAGCGGCGTACTCCGCGAGGAGAACCCGGACAAGGGTGAGGTGGTTGTACTCGCTGAGGTAGGTCAGCTCGCCTCCGGCGGTGACACCGTGTTCACGTGCCCACGTCCGAGCACCAGCGATGTCTCCGGCGGCGACCAGGAGTCGAGCTCGGGTGGCGGCAACGGGTTGCACGTTCGGCGCGAAGTCGCCGACGTAGACCCGGTCGGCTTCCTCGAGCAGTTCCATGGCGGTTGCCGTGTCGCCCTCGGCGTGTCGCAGCCTGGCCATCATCACCCGCCACCGGTAGGGGTTCTGCGGTAGTCCGCAGGCGTCGCCGGCCTCATCGGCCTGACGGAGGTATTCGGCCGCGGACACCAGGTCACCCTGTTCCCACGCCACGCGGCTGAGCCCGACGTTCATGTCGGAGACACCACGCATCTGTGAGCCATCCGCCAGGGCCAAGGCACGTTCCAGGGTTCGGCGGGCGTCCCGTAGCCGTCCTTGCGTGATCTCGATGTCGGTGAGTGTGATGCAGCAACCCAGAACGTCGGCGATGTGTCCCGCACGCTCGAGGTGATCGGTCGCGGTCCGGTAGGCCTGGTGCGCCGCATCGATATTGCCGTCGGCCCAGGACGCCAGACCGACGAGCGCCGAGGCCGCGGCGATGGACAGATGGTCGTCGGCGGCCGCGTGAGCCAGCGGGAGCTCGGCATGGTGCACGGTGAGCTGCGGTTCGCCGCGGACGAGGGCGAGTGCCGCGTGGTAGGTCTCCACGGTCGCCGGGAGCCGCGCAAACTGGGCCTCGTCGGCGACCACCAGGTCCTCGACTGGCGCGTTCAGGAGGTCTTCGACGTACTCCAGCCGGGGTGCGACACCGTCGAAGTCGTTGCTGGACATCAGGCCGCCGATGAACCCGACGGCGAGCACAGGGCGGTTGTGCACGATGTCGGCGGGCAGGTCCCGGGCCCAGCGGCGCAGAACCGCTTCGCGACGATCCTGCAGCAGTGCCGGGATGGCGAGCTCGATGCGGTCGGCGGCGAGGGCGAGGTCTCCACCGGCGACAGCGTGGCGCACCGCTGCCTCCGGCTCACCCGCGTCGTGGTACCAGTCGCTGGCGCGGCGGTGCAGCCGTGAGGCGTCGTCCCGCTTCTCCTCGAGCAGGTGCGTTCGGAGCACGTCGCCGAAAAGGTGGTGGTACCGGTACTTGCGGCGTCGGTCGTCGAGCGGGACGAGGAACAGGTTCTGCCGCTCGAGCTGTTCGAGCATCGCCTTGCCGTCGGCTCGTCCGGTCACGGCGTCGCACAGCGGCGCCGTGAACTCGTCAAGGATGGATGTCTCGAGGAGGAAGGCGCGGACTTCGGCCGGCTGCCGGTCGAGGACCTCCTCGGCGAGGTAGTCGACCACGAAGCGGTCGTCGCCGGCGAAGCCGGAGATGAACCCGGCCCCGTCCTCCTTGCCCTGGAGGGACAGCGCCGCGAGCTGCAGCGCGGCCGCCCAGCCTTCGGTGCGCGACTCGAGCGCGGCGACATCGGTGGCATCGAGTGCGAGCGCGTTCACTTCGTTGAGGTAGAAGGCTGCTTCGTCGCCGGTGAAGCGGAGGTCGGCGGCCCGGATCTCGACCAGTTCACCACGGGCACGGAGGCGTGCGAGTGGTAGCGCGGGGTCGCTCCGAGTACTGATCACGAGGTGCACCTGGGGCGGCATGTGCTCGAGCAAGAACAACATGCCAGGCTGGATGGATGGCGATTCGGCGAGGTGGTAGTCGTCGAGAACCACGCTGAGATCGGCTGCGGTGACGCTGAGCTCGTTGACCAGCAGGGACAGCATTCCATCGATGTGCGGCTGGTTTGAACGGAGCTGAGCGAGCGCGGAGGTGGCTGCCCCGGGTACAACACGGTCCACGGCGTGCAGAAGGTGGGTCCAGAACACCGACGGGTCGCTGTCGCGTTCATCGAGGGATACCCAGGCGATCGGAAATCCGCCGCGATGGGCGAGCCATGCACCGAGGAGCGTGGCCTTGCCGAATCCCGCGGGCGCCGAGAGGAGCGTCAGGGTTCTCTCTGCGCCTCGTCCGAGGAGGTCCTCGAGCCGGCGGCGGGGAACGGTCTGCTGTCGAATCCGCGGAAGGAGAAGCTTGGTCTCGATCACGGCTTCGGGCACCGTCGCATCCTCCTCGGATCTCGGCCCGACACGGTCGCAGGCCCGAGTTCCCTTGACCGATCATCCCATCCAACGACGGCACGGAGATAGCCGACGATGGCAGGCTGCGCGAGTTGGCGGCGTCGCAGGATTCGGCCACGAGGCTCCCGTAGGCTCCCATCATGGCGGCGACCCGTGACGACGTTGCGCGCCGTGCGGGTGTCTCCGTTGCGGTGGTGTCGTACGTCGTCAACAACGGCCCTCGACCGGTCGCCGCGGATACCCGCCGGCGCGTCCTCGCGGCGATCGACGAGTTGGGTTACCGGCCCGACACGGTGGCGCGCCAAATGCGGACCGGCCGCAGCAATGCGGTCGGCGTCGTCCTGCCCGACCTGAGCCTGCCGCATTTCGGCGAGATGACGCAGGTGTTGAGCCAGCTAGCGGCCGACCGGGGTCAACAGCTGATCATCGCCTCCACCGAATGGGACGCGACCGCAGAGCGCAAACAGTTGGAGTTCATGGCCGGTCGGCGGGTCGACGGCGTCGTGCTCATGAGCGTCGACCCGCTGCAGAACTTCGACTGGCTCGTCGGCCTCGGGATCTGGGTCGTGGTGATCGACCGGCCCACGGCGACGGTACAGGGCGCGTTGACGGCGACCCGTCACCTGCTCGACCACGGGCACCGGCGGATCGGCTTCATCGGCGGTCCGGCGGAGCTGGTCATGAACAAGCGTCGTCGCGAGGGATGGCTCGCCGCCCTGAGCAGCGGGGGGCTGGACGCGCTCGACGATCTCGTCGTGGCGACCAGCATCAGCCGACCGGGAGGGTACGAGGCGGCCGGGCAGTTGCTCGCCCGGCGTGATCCGCCCAGCGGGGTTTACGTCGACTCTGATGTCCAGGCGGTCGGATTCCTGCGGGCCGCCGCCGACCTGGGCGTGTCGGTGCCCGCCGAGATCGCCGTGGTCAGCGGGGAAGGCACCTCGATGGCCGCGTACGCGATTCCGAGCCTGACCACCGTGGAGATCCCCCGGCGGGAGATCGCCCTCGAGGCCCTGAACGCGCTGTCGCTCGATCGAAAGCCGGAGTTGCACCGCGTGAGCAACTCTGACTTCCAGCTGGTTCTCCGCCAGTCCTGCGGCTGCCACCCGAGCTGATCCGAAACCCCGGTCGGCCAGAAACCCTCTTGACGACTCAGTCTACTCGTGTAGAGTTTCGTCAATCTACACGAGTAGACTACCCCAAGGAGGGGTGACATGCCGGGTCGCCGGGTGGTCGTGGTCGGCTCCATCAACGAGGACCACGTACTGAAGGTCGACGCGCTGCCCCTGCGCGGGGAGACGGTCATCGCCGTGGCCGCGACGAGGGCCAGTGGCGGCAAGGGCGCGAACCAGGCGGTGGCCGCCGCGCGCTGTGGCGTGTCCACCCTGCTGGTCGGCGCGCTCGGCACGGACGGGCAAGCCGTCCGGCTCGAGGGCGAACTGCGGGCACACACGGTGGACACCGCACGCCTGCACCGGATCCCCGGTTCCTCCGGGACCGCCGTGGTCATCGTCGACCGTGGCGGCGACAACTGCATCGTGGTGGAGTCCGGCGCCAACGCCCAGCTGTCGCCCGGATTCGTCTTGAAATCGCTGGCGGACCTGGGGTCCGGCGACGTGGTGCTGGTGCAGTGCGAGATCCCGGTGGCCGCGGTCCGGGCGGCGATCGAGCACGCCGGCGCCGTGGGCGCCACGGTGGTTCTGAACTGGTCACCCAGCGTGCCGCTCCCGGACGACGTCGTGTCTCACACGACGGTCCTTGTCGTCAATCGTCGCGAGGCCGAAGCGCTCCTCGGTCCCCCTGCGGACAGCGCAAGTGACGGACGAGAGCTGGCGACCGCCCTGTCCGGGCGGTACGGCATCGACGTGGTCGTGACCCTGGGGGCCGACGGCGCCGTGTGCCGCACCGGCGACCGGCTCACCCGGATCGAGGCCGTCCCCGTGACCTCGGCCGTCATCGATTCCACGGGTGCCGGGGACACCTTCGCCGGCACCCTGGCGGCCGCCCTGGCCGCGGGCGTTCCGCTGGCCGACGCCGTGCGACGAGCCTGCGCTGCTGCGGCCGACGCCGTCACGGCCCTCGGGGCGCAGCCTCGCGCCCACACACCGCAAGCATCCTCCATGCCGAGCGGTGACCCGTGCACAGCAGTGCATCCCCCGACATCACCTCTAGGAGACTGACATGAGAAGGACACGCTTCGCCAGAACCAGACCGTTTATCGCATTGGTCGCCGTGGCCGGGCTGGCCGCCTGCGGCGGGAACGGTTCGGACTCCTCCGATCCGGGCACGGTCGGCGGTGAGATCACGTACTCGTACTGGGGCAGCCCGGCACGAGCGGAGAAGGTCAACAAGGTCATCGCGCAGTACCAGTCCGGAAACCAGGGCGTGAAGGTCGCCAGCGAGGTGGCCGACTACAACGCCTACATCGAGCGGATGACCGTCCGCGCCGCCGGCGGCGGCCTCCCCTGCGTGATCGGCACGCAGAGCACCTTCATGGCGCCGTACGCGAAAAAGAACGTGCTCCTCCCGCTCGACGACCTGATCGAGAGCAAAGCCATCGACGTGTCGAAGATCCCGGAGGAGGTCCTGAAGGCCGGGCAGATCGACGACAAGCAGTACATGATCCCCACAGGCACCTTCGTACGGCTGGTCGCCTACAACGCCGACCTGGTCAAGGAGTCCGGAGCCCCGGCCCCGACGAACGACCTCACCTGGGCCGCGTACGCCGACTGGCTCAAGCAGGTCCAGAAGGGCCTGCCGCAAGGCAAGTACGCCGGTGAGATCGAGGCCGGCAACATGTTCTCCTTCACCTCCTGGGTCATCGGCCACAGCCAGCAGATGTTCAAGGACAAGGAACTCGGCTTCGACAAGCAGCTGATGGTCGACTGGTTCACCTACTGGCTGGACCTGCAGGAGGCCGGCGCCACGGTTCCGCCGAGCATGCTCCCCGACCAGAGGTTGAGTCTGGAACAGACTCCGCTGGCCAAGGGCGTGGCCGCTTCCGCGACGCGCGACATCCCGCACCTGTACATCACCGAGAAGGCCCTTGCCGGGAACAAGCTGGGCACGTCGGTCAAGGCGGTCTCGATGCCCGTCGACGGCGCCATCCCGTCCGCCAACGTCCTGGGATCCAACGGCATGTCCATCCCGAAGGACTGCGAGAACCAGGCGACCGCCGCGTCCTTCATCAACTTCTTCGCCAATGACCAGCAGGCCGCGCTGACCTTCCAGTCCGACAACGGCATCCTCACCAACACCGCCAACCAGGATGCCCTGCTCGCCGACGCGCAGACACCCGACGGCGTGAAGCAGAACGTCACCATCTTCCGGGATCTGACCACCCGTCGCGACCTGGCAACCAGCACCTATCCGGACGGTCTGAGCACGCTGACCGCGGAGCTCACCCGGCTGTACGAGCAGGTCGCGTTCGGGAAGGTGACGCCGCAGGCGGCCACCGATGCGTTCTTCAACAAAGCCGCCCAGGCGCTCCGGTGACGGCGGAGAAGGACATCGGACATGGCCACTGACACCATCCAGCGCCCACGGGCCCGGCGGACGACGCCGAGCCCCAGGGCCAGACGGCGGGCAGGTAGCCGCAACAACCTCGCGGGCTTGATGTTCATGACGCCCTGGCTGCTCGGGTTCGTCTTCATCGTCGGCGGACCGGTGCTCGCCTCGCTGTACCTGTCGTTCACCGACTATTCGCTGCTCGGCTCGCCGGAGTGGATCGGTTGGGACAACTACGTCCTGATGTTCACCACGGACGACCGGTTCTTCGCCTCGCTCAAGGTGACCGTCACCTACCTGCTCGTCTCTGTTCCGCTGGTGCAGGTCTTCGCGCTGGCGCTCGCCACGATTTTGAACCGCGGCGTGCGCGGGCTACCCATCTATCGGACCGTCTACTACATCCCCTCGCTCATCGGCGGGTCCGTGGCGATCGCCATCCTGTGGCGGTTCGTGTTCGCCGGCGACGGGCTGCTCAACGGCATCCTCGGCGTGGTGGGTGTCGACACCTCGACGTCCTGGATCGGAGAACCCGACAGCGCGCTCTACACCCTGGTCATTCTCAACGTCTGGCAGTTCGGCGCCGCCATGATCATCTATCTCGCCGGCCTGCGGCAGGTCCCCAACGAACTGTACGAAGCGGCGACCATCGACGGCGCCGGCACGATGCGGCGCTTCTGGTCCATCACGCTGCCCATGCTCAGTCCGGTCATCCTGTTCAACGTGTTGATGAACATGGTCGGCGCGTTCCAGGCCTTCAACAGCGCCTACATCATCAGCAACGGCACCGGTGGACCCGCAGACTCCACCCTCTTCTACACCCTTTATCTGTACCAGCGCGGGTTCGTCGACTTCGACATGGGCTACGCCTCCGCCCTGGGATGGTTCCTGCTCGTCGTCGTGGGCCTGGCCGCACTGGCCTTGTTCCGCCTGAGCCGCCGGTTCGTGTTCTACGCGGAGGAGTCATGACATCCCTGACCACCCGGGCCCCGGCCGGTACCCGAGGCCGTGCCCACACCAAGCCGCACACCACCCCACCCAGGCTGTTCCTGGTCCACCTCGGGTTGATCGCGGTCGGCGTCGTCATGTTCTACCCGCTGGCCTGGATGTTCGGCGCGTCATTCCGCGACGACAGCCAGATCAACGACCCCGGCCTCTGGCCCGGTGACGCGTTCACCCTCAGCGGCTACCAGACCGGGCTGGACGGGCTGTCCGGCGTACCGTTCTGGCGCTTCATCGCCAACTCCCTGCTGGTATCCGCCCTGTGCGTCGGGGCCAACCTCATCGCCTGCACCCTCACCGCGTACGCGTTCGCCCGGATCGACTTCCGGTTCAAGAAGGTCTGTTTCGCGGTGATGCTCGGCACGCTGATGCTTCCGCACCACGTACTGCTGATCCCGCAGTACATCCTGTTCCGGCAGGTCGGCTGGCTCGACACCTACCTGCCGTTCGTCGTACCGAAGCTGCTGGCCACCGACGCGTTCTTCATCTTCCTGCTGGTCCAGTTCTTCCGGGCCATCCCGCGGGAGCTCGACGAGGCGGCACAGGTCGACGGGTGCAGCCACTTCCGGATCTTCACCCGGATCATTCTGCCGCTGTCCAAACCGGCACTGGCCACGACCGCGATCTTCACCTTCATCTACTCCTGGAACGACTTCTTCACGCCACTGCTCTACCTCGCCGACACGGAGTTGTACACCGTCCCGCTGGCACTGCGCGCGTTCATCGACACCACCTCGGGCTCGGCCTTCGGTGCCCTTTTCGCCATGTCCGTGCTGTCCCTGTTACCGGTCCTCGGCGTGTTCATCGCCTTCCAGAAGCTCCTCGTGGAGGGCATCGCCACGACCGGACTGAAGGGATAGCCGCCATGCGGATCGCCGTATCCAACGACCACGCCGGCCTGTCGTTGAAGGCTCACGTCCTGGATCACTTACGCCGGCGAGGAGTCGAGGTCATCGACGTCGGACATGATTCTGACGAGCCGGTGGACTTCCCCCTCATGACCCAACGCGTCACAGACCTGATCCGGCGCGGCGAGGCCGACCGCGGCGTACTCGTCTGCGGAACCGGAGTGGGGGCCGCCATCGCCGCCAACAAGGTGCCGGGAATCCGCGCCGCGGTCATCCACGACACCCATGTGGCCCGGCAGGGCGTGGAACACGACGACGTGAACGTGGCCTGCCTCGGCGCCTGGATCGTGGGACCGCGGATCGCCGAGGACACCCTCGACGCCTATCTGACCGCCACCTTCGGGACCGGCGAGGACGTACGCCGCCGCGTCGCGCAACTCACCGAGATGGAACTGACCGCCGCGCGCGAGATCCTCCAGCCGGCCGACACTCCCACGCGGAAGGGGGGTGCGGCCTAAAGAGCCCCGGTAACTGACCGGCTGCCGCTGCCACGGCACACCGCACCCGCCCCACCACGTCTTGCACAAGAAAGGTAAAGCACATGGCGCTCGCCAGCGAACGCAAGAAGGAAATCCTCGACACCGTCTCCAAGCTCCGCGTCACCGATATCCGGGACGGCCTGGACTGGGTCGGGCTGCACCACTTCGGTACCGTATCCCCCGAGATCCGGCCGCTGTGGCGCACCAAGGCCGCCGGATTCGCGGTCACCTGCCGGCACGTGCCGACCCAGCAGACCGTGCCCACCATGACGCCGCAGGACTACACCAAGTGGGCCTACGAGTACTGGTACGGAGAGGTCTTCGCCAACGACCTCGCGGACCAGTTCGACGAGCACAGCTTCCTGGTCGTTGACACCTGCAACACGCCGACCCCGGCGGTGGGATCCATGGATTCGATGATCTGGGCCGCGCTCGGGGCCCGCGGCGTGCTCACCAACGGCGGCACCCGCGACTCCGATGAAACCCTGGAGCAGAAGGCCATCCCGATCTGGTCCCGGTGGATCGTCCAGCCGATGTACCAGGGCCGGGTCGAATGGGGTGGTCACGGCATGCCCGTCGAAATCGGCGGGCAACGCGTCAACCCGGAAGATCTCGTCGTCGCCGACGGCGACGGGGCGATCATCGTGCCCGAGGCCGTCATCGACGACGTCCTCACCTACGCCATCCAGGAGTCCGAGAACGACAAGAGGGCCCGGGCCCTGCTGTTCGACCGGCTCGGCATCCCACGCAACGACAGCACCGTCAGCTCGTTCGACGTCGAACCGCACCCGTACGCGCTGACCGCCGAGAAACTGGACGCGAGGCTGGGTCGTTCGTGACGTCCCCTTCGGGATGCGGAAGAGGGGCCGGGCCCGTCCCGGCCCCTCCACCCGCGCCCTCGACCCGCGCCCCGGTGACCCGCAACGACGTGGCCACGATGGCCGGCGTGTCCGCCGCCGTGGTCTCCTACGTGGTCAACGGCGGGCCCCGGCCGGTCTCCACCACCACCCGCCAGAAAGTGGAGGCGGCCATCGAGGCGCTCGGCTACCGGCCCGACGGCCGCGCCCGGTCCCTGAGGCTGGGACGTACGCACGCGCTCGGCCTGATCCTGCCCGACGCCTCCAACCCCTTCTTCGCCGAACTCGCCCACGCCGTCGAGCGTGCCGCGGCACGGAACGGGTACGCGCTCCTCATCTGCAACACCTCGGACAGCCCGGCGGACGAGGAACGCTACCTCGACGACCTCACCCGGCGGCGCGTCGACGGCATGATCATCGTCAGCGCCCGTACCGACACCGACCTGTCCTCCTGGGCCCGCACCACCACCCCGATCGTGGCCATGGACCGCCTCCCCGACGCCACCAACGTGTCCACCGTCCGGTTCTCACACGACAAAGGTGCCGCCACCGCCACCAGGCACCTCCTCGCCCACGGCCGGGACCACATCGCACTGATCGCAGGACCGACCCGCCTGGCCGTGACCGAAGCCCGCATCGCCGGCTGGCGCCGCGCAATGATGACGTCCGGCAGGCCCGCCCGCGGCTGTGTCCACGCACCCTTCACCTACCAGGGCGGATACAACGCCGCACGCGACCTTCTGTCGCAGCACGACAGACCGGACGCCATTCTCGCCAGCTCCGATGTCCAGGCCGTCGGCGTGATCAGCGCGGCGGCGCACCTCGGCATCGAAATCCCCGGCGAGCTGGCCGTCGCATCCATCGACGGCACACCGGCGGCGGCCTTCGCCAACCCCAGTCTGACGACCGTCCGCCAACCGGTGGACCGCATGGCAGCGTGCGCCGTACACCACGTTATCCACGGACAGGGTGAGGTCATCCACCGCACCTACAGCGGCCGGCTGATCCGGCGGCACAGCTGCGGATGCACGCCCGCCACTGGCCACTGAGGACGACAGCAATCCACGCGGTTCGCCACGTCGGCGGGATCACGAGTCGTGTCGGCCAGCAGGCCGTGGCCGCCGCCGACCGCTTCGGCGGTCTCGATGCCGTGGTCACCTGTGCGCAGATCAACGCCTGCTTCGACGCCACTGCCAGGGTAGTCCGCATCAACGCAGTCAGGGCTTGATCAAGACCTTCAACGAGGTACGGTTGTCCATGTCCTGGTAGCCGGCGGGAACACCGTCGAGGTCGGTGGTGGCGTCGAACACCTTGCCGGGTTCGATGGTGCCGTCGAGGATGTCGGGCAGCAGTTCCTCGATGTAGGCGCGTACGGGGGCTGGGCCGCCGTTGAGGGTGATGTTGCCGCCGAAGAGGCTGGCGAACCCGATCGGTGCGTCCGCGTACTGCGGCACGCCGACGCGGCTGATCACCCCACCCGGGCGGACGACGCCGTACGCCTGATCGTAGGCGGGCATGTGCCCGACCGCTTCGAGGACGGCGTGGGCGCCGTGTCCGCCGGTGAGCTCGCGGACGCGGGCAATGCCTTCCTCACCGCGTTCGGCGACGACCTCGGTGGCGCCGAACTCACGACCGAGGTCGGTGCGGGCCCGGTGGCGGCCCATCAGGATGATCTGCTCGGCGCCCAGGCGTTTGGCAGACAGCACGGCCATCAGGCCGACGGCCCCGTCACCGATCACCGCGACCCGGCTGCCCGGCTTGACCCCGGCCTGGACGGCGGCGTGGTAGCCGGTGCCGAAGACGTCGGCGAGGGTGAGCAGCGACGGCAGGAGGGCGGAGTCCTCATCGACCGGGAGCTTGACCAAGGTGCCATCGGCCAGCGGGACGCGGATGGCCTCGGCCTGGCCGCCTTCATCGGGAATGCCGTCCCAGAACGCGGCGTGCGGATGGGTACAGGAGGTTTGCAGGTTCTCGCGGCAGAACTGGCAGGTGTTGTCTGAGATGGCGAACGGTGACACCACGAGGTCACCCTTGCCGACGGTGGTGACGTCGGCGCCGACCGCTTCGACAACGCCGATCAGCTCGTGGCCCATCCGGGCCGGGCCATCGCCGGCCTTCCTCGAGTGGTACGGGTGCAGGTCGGATCCGCAGATGCAGGACGCGACGATCCGCACCAGGGCGTCGGTCGGGTACTTGATGGTGGAGTCGGGGACGGTCTCGACGCGGACGTCGCCGGCACCGTGCAGGAGCGTGGCACGCATGGGAATTCTTTCTGGTGAGTGAGTAGCTGAGGGTCAGTTGGCGGTGTAGCCGCCGTCGACGGGAAGGGCGACGCCGGTGACGTAGGAGGCGCCGGTGCTGCACAGCCACAGCACGGCGGCGGCGACCTCGTCGGGCCGGCCGAGGCGGGGGATGGCTGAGGCGGCGACCGCGGCGTCGTGGTCGAGATCTCCGGCGGCCAGCATCCGGTCGACCATCGGGGTGTCGATCGTGCCGGGGCAGATGGCGTTGACGCGGATGCCCTGCCCGCCGACCTCGAGCGCAGTCGATTTAGTCAGGCCGAGCACGGCGTGCTTGGTCGCCGAGTACGCCGCACGGGTTGCGCTACCGGTCAACCCGGCGATGGAGGAGTTGTTCACGATGGCACCGGAGCCTTGTTCGCGCATCTGGTGCAACTGGTGCTTGAGGCAATTCCAGACCCCGCGCACGTTGACCCCCATGACGCGGTCGAAGACGGCGTTGTCGGTGTCCGCGGTGGGCGCCGAAGGGATCATGATCCCGGCGTTGTTGAAGGCCGCGTCGAGCCGTCCGTAGGTGTCCACGGTGGTGGCGACGATCGAGGCGACGTGGGTCTCGTCGCTGACATCGCCGACCAGCGCCATGACGTGGTATCCCTCGCCGGTCAGCTCGTCGGCGGCGTGGCGGACCGCGGTCTCGTCGATGTCGACGAGGACTGTCGACGCGCCGGCTTCGGCGAATGCGCGGGCTGCGGCCAGCCCCATGCCGGCGCTGGCGCCGGTGACCAGCGCGACCTGCCCGGTGAAGTCAAAGCGAACGGTCATGATGTTGTCTCTCTCGTCGTGTGCAGACGCTCATCCACGAAGTGCGTGTCGCTGCGGAACTCGAACCATTTCAGCCCGTTCGTCGCGCGCGCGGGAGGTCCGACCTATCGGGGGGACAAGCTGTCCCCCTGCTCCTCGGCGCCGCTCCACCTACCGTGGAGGCATGGGCACCGCACCAGCGAACCGTGACGACATCCGCGACTTCCTGATCAGCCGTCGCGCCCGGCTCACCCCCGAGCAGGTCGGTCTGCCCGCCGGCGCCCGGCGGCGGGTGAAAGGGCTGCGCCGCGAAGAGGTCGCCGTGCTGTCGGGGGTGAGCACCGAGTGGTACACCCGCCTCGAGAAGGGTCACATCAGTGGCGTCTCCGAAGACGTCCTCGCCGCCGTCGCCCGCGCCCTGCAGCTCAGCGACGACGAACGCGGTTACCTGTTCGACCTCGCCCGAGCCGCCCGCCCGGCCCGCCGCACAGCTGCACGGCCGCGGGAGGCGGTGGTGGACAGCCCTGTCCAGTGGCTCATCGACTCCGTCACCCTGTCTGCCGTATTCCTGCGCAACGGCCGGCTCGACGTCGTCGCCAGCAACGCGCTCGCCCGTGCCCTGCATGCCCCGTTGTTCGCCAGCCCCACCGCGGCGCATCACCCCCCGAACTTCGCCCGGTTCCACTTCCTGGACCCCGTCTCCCGCGACTTCTTCGTCGACTGGGACGGCGGCGCCGCCGCCACCGTCGCGCTGCTGCGCGCCGAAGCCGGCCGCAACCCCGGCGACAAGGCCCTTCGCGAGCTTGTCGGCGACCTCTCCACCGTCAGCCCCGAGTTCCGTACCCTGTGGGCCTCCCACGACGTTCGCAGCCGCCACGAAGGCGTCAAGCGACTGCAGCACCCGGTCGTCGGCTACCTGGAACTCACCTACCAGTCCGCCGACCTCGCCAACCCCGCCCGAGCCGCCCGGTCACTGAACATCTACACCGCCGAACCGGGCACTTCCCACGAGCAGAACCTCCAGCTGCTCGCCAGCTGGTCCGCCGCGCCGCCTGCGGCCGAGCGCCAGGTCTCCTAGCGAGCCTGCGCCGGCCATCGGGTGGGGTGCTGATCCGAGAACCTACGGTCAGTTCTTCCTCTCCGGCTGCTAGGAGCGGCCTTGCGGAAGCGCGAGATCGGCAGGTCCGAGGCGGTCGGCAGCCGGCTGGAGCTTCGTCGAGCGCGCTCCTTGGCGGTATCGTGGCGAACACGTGTTCACGCGCGAGGACGCAGGCGATCCGGTCTGTAGACCACCGCCGGCTACACCGGCGCCACAGGACACGACGACGTGACTCTTCCCGGTGACGGGCCGGTGGTTGTCATCGACACGGCCACAATGGCTGGCGTGATGAGATCGTCAGGGATTCGCACGGTGGCGCCGGGCATCATCCGCCTGTTGGCATACCGGCGCGAGTGGCTACGCGGCGACGTCATGGCCGGGTTCACGGTCGCCGCGTATCTGGTGCCGCAGGTGCTCGCGTACGCCACGATCGCCGGGCTGCCACCGATCACAGGGCTGTGGGCGATCCTGCCGGCGCTGGCCGCGTACGCCGTGTTCGGCACGTCCCGGTTGCTGTCGATCGGCCCGGAGTCGACGACTGCGCTGATGACGGCAGCCGTGGTCGGGCCGATCGCGGCCGGCGATCCGGCCCGGTACGGCGGCCTGGCGGCCGCACTGGCCGTGTTCGTCGGCGTGCTCTGCCTGGTCAGCCGGGCGGCGCGGCTCGGATTCGTCGCGGATCTGCTGTCCCGGCCGATCCTCGTCGGCTACCTCGCCGGCGTCGCGATGATCATTATTGTGGGCCAGCTCGGGAAGCTGACCGGCGTCCGCATCGACGGCGACACCTTCTTCGGCCAGCTCGCGTCGTTTGTTTCCCACCTGTCCACCGGCCATGTGGTGACCATCGTGTTCGCCGCGGCGGTCCTCGTGTTCCTCTTCGGGCTTCAGCGCTGGGTGCCCGCCGCACCCGCGCCCTTGCTCGCGGTGCTGCTGGCCACCGGCGCTGTGACGATGTTCGGCCTGGAGAGCCACGGCGTCGAGGTGATCGGCGACATCCCATCCGGGGTGCCAATTCCCGCGCTGCCGCCATGGGAGGACGTGATCGGCCTCGTGCTGCCCGCATTGGGCCTGTTGCTCGTCGGCTACACCGACAACATCCTCACCGCGCGGTCGTTCGCCGACCGTGCCAGCGACGCCTCCGCGGGTGGCCAGCGCATCGACGCCAACCAGGAGCTCGTGGCGCTGGGCGTCGCCAACGTGGGCGCCGGTCTGTTCCACGGGTTCCCGGTCAGCAGCAGCGGCAGTCGCACCGCGCTTGCCGAAGCCGCAGGCGGCCGTACGCAGCTGTACTCGCTCGTCACGATGGTGCTGGTCGTGGCCACCCTGCTGTTCCTCGGCCCGGTCCTGGCCAGCTTTCCGGTCGCGGCCCTCGGCGCGATCGTGGTCTACGCCGCCGTGCGCCTGGTCGATGCCGCCGGTTTCCGCCGGCTGGCCGCGTTTCGCCGCAGCGAGCTGCTCCTCGCCCTCGGGGCCCTGGCCGGCGTGCTGTTCTTCGACATCCTGTACGGCATCGTGCTCGCCGTCGGCCTGTCGGTCGCGGAGATGCTCGCTCGCGTGGCCCGGCCGCACGACGCGATCCAAGGTTTCGTGCCCGGCCTCGCCGGCATGCACGACATCGACGACTACCCGCAGGCTCAGACCATTCCCGGCCTGGTCGTGTATCGCTACGACTCGCCGCTGTTCTTTGCCAATGCCGAGGACTTCCGCCGGCGGGCGCTGGCTGCGGTGGAGGGGCAGCAGGTGCCGGTACGGTGGTTTGTGCTCAACATGGAGGCCAACGTCGAGGTGGACATCACCGCGCTGGATGCGGTGGAGGCGCTCCGGCGCGAACTCGAGGCTCGCCACATCGTGTTCGCCCTCGCCCGGGTCAAGCAGGACCTGATGGATGAGCTGCAGCCGTTCGGGCTGGTAACGACGGTGGGTGCGGACCGCATCTTCCCCACCCTGCCCACCGCTGTCGCCGCCTACGAGCAGTGGCGCGACGGCCACCGGACCGGCTGACAACGTCGACCGCATCATCGCCATGGTCGGTCCGGTGAGGATCGGCGATGGTCATCGCTGGGCGCTCGTCAGGTTCCGGACGATCAGCACCGGGCAGGCCGAGTGGTGCTGCAATTGCATGCCGGCGGAGCCCAGCAGGGCGCTCGCGGCGAAGGCGGCCTCGAGCACATGGTCGGCGGTATCCGAGTCATCGGCTCCGACGGCGGTGGGACCGTGCGTAATTGTGGTGCGTCTTACGGTCTATCGAATGGTGACCTGGCGCGGCGCGACCGATCCCGCAGCCGTTGCGGCACGTTCTTGGCATCGATCGTGATGACGGCGCGCGCTTCGCCGCACGTCGGTGCGTGCCGGCGCCGGATCGTATCCATTCAGGCCCGTAGTTGATCTTCGTGTCGGTTTCGGGGTGGGCTCGCCCGATTCCGGGTGGCTTGGAACACCCGGGGTTCTGGCTACGGTGGTCCGATGTCCGATC
>Ga0081539_10001782_pt1 | contig 34184 bp, 35 predicted proteins | sample TabmetS4T2R2_FD_71023 | JGI IMG/M metagenome (GOLD analysis project Ga0081539, IMG submission 71023) | Tabebuia heterophylla rhizosphere microbial communities from the University of Puerto Rico - S4T2R2 | ecosystem: Host-associated > Plants > Roots > Rhizosphere ... | reverse complement strand
GAAGACCGCGAAGTACGCCGAGCGCTCCTGCTGGTCGGGATCGGCGCGCAGCGCATCCCGGAACGCCGCGCCGTGCGGCGTCGAGATCGCGGTCAGCGTTCGCAGGCGGTCCGGATGCGCCGCAGCCGTCATCCACGCCACCGCCGAGCCCCAGTCGTGGCCGACGAGGTCGAAGCGGGGCCACTCGAGCGCGTCGGCGACCGCGACGACGTCGGCGATCAGCTCGTCGGGCCCGTACGCGTCGACCTCGGTGGGGCGGACACCGGGCGAGTAGCCGCGCTGATCGAAGGCAACCGCGCGATAGCCGGCAGCCGCCAGCGCGGCGAGCTGGTGCTCCCACTGTGCCGCCGACTCGGGGAAGCCGTGCAGCAAGAGAACCGGGCGACCACTCGCCGGCCCGGCGGCCAGCGCGTCGAACGTTCCACGACGCGTCGGTATCAGCACATCACCCGCCGCGAAGCCCATCGAGCGCGTCGAGGATGAGATCGAGCCCGAAGAGGAACTCCTTGGCGTAGTCGTAGCCCGCCTGCGCGATGTATCCCCCGACGACCTCGACCAGGTTCGGGTACTGCTCGAGCACGGCCTCGTACTCGCGCATCTGCCGCTGGGCCTCCGCCGCGAAGTCGTCCGGGGTCTCGGAGGACATGTCGGTCTCCTGGAGCGCGAAGCCGTAGATGTAGGCGTCCTGGACCGAGTAGGCGTGGACGGTCGCCTCGATCGAGAAGCCGGCCGCGCGGAGGCATCCGAGCACCGCGTCGTGGAGGCGGAGGTTCGCCGGCCCGTGGTCCGTGCGTCCCTCCATGTGGCCGACCGCCCAGCGATGGCGGTTGAGCGCCTCGCGCGTCGAGACGGCGCGCCGGCGCATGGCCGTCTTCCAGTCGAGCTCGAGCGAGGGCGGCTCGATCTCGCCGAAGACGATGTCGATCATCCCGTCGATCAGCCGGTCCTTGGTGGGGACGTAGTAGTAGAGCGTCATCGCGGCGACGTCGAGCTCGTCGGCGAGCTTGCGCATCGACAGCCAGTCGAGCCCGTGGCGATCGGCGAGCGCGACCGCGGTTCGCAGTATGCGCTCCTGGCTGAGCGGCTCTCGCGGCTTCGTGGCGGCTGGTTCGGCTCGGCTCATGCTCGTTGTTCGGTTTGCCCCACTGGCGGCCTCTTACAGTGTACGAGACTCTCCTCTTACAGTGTACGAACGCTCTCTGGAGGAGTCGGTCATGCAGCCCAGGAATCTCGCAGCACGCGTCGGTCGGTGGAGCGCCCAGCACCGCAGGACGGCCGTCATCGGCTGGATCCTCTTCGTGGTCCTCGCGGTCGTCATCGGCGGCAAGATCGGCCAGAACGACCTCGACAAGTCGGCGTCGGGCAGCGGCGAGTCAAAGCGCGGCGACATGATCGTCAAGGCCGCCGGCTTCCCGGACCAGACGGGGGAGCAGGTGCTCGTGCAGGGCAGGAGCGTCGACGATCCGGCGGTAAGAACCGCCGTGCGCGACGTCGCGAGCCGGCTGACCCGGATCGACGGCATCACGAAGGTCGAGCGCCCGCTCGCCTCCAAGGACGGCCGCTCGGTGCTCGTGAGCTTCAAGCTGCGCGGCACCGACCAGGAGGCCGAGAAGCTCGTCGACCAGCCGCTCGCCGCCGTCGCCGCCGTCCAGAAGGCCCATCCCGACGTGCGCGTCGAGCAGTTCGGCGATGCCTCCGCCGCGAAGGAGATCGCCGCGCAGGACGCCAAGGACGGCAGGCAGGCCCAGCTGATCTCCACCGTCCTGATGCTGGTCATCCTGCTCGTCGCGTTCGGCGCCGTCGTGGCCGCCGGCCTCCCGCTCGTGCTCGGCGCCAGCGCGGTCGCCGGCACGGTCGGCCTGCTCGGCCCGGTCAGCCACCTCTATGCGCTGCCGGCCGATGTGGCCGAGCTCGTCGTGATCATCGGCCTCGCCGTCGGCGTCGACTACGCGATGTTCTACTCGCGCCGCGTGATGGAGGAGCGCGACCGCGGCCACTCGGCCGAGGCCGCGGTGGAGATCGCCGCGGGCACGTCGGGTCGCGCCGTGCTCGTCTCGGGCATGACCGTGATGACCGCGATGGCGGGGCTGCTGTTCGCCGGCAACCCGATCTTCGTCGGCTTCGGGATCGGCACGATGCTCGTGGTCGGCGTCGCGATGCTCGGCTCGCTGACGGTCCTGCCCGCGATGCTCGCGTTCCTCAGCCGCAAGAACTGGCTCGAGAAGGGCCGCGTGCCGTTCATCACCAAGCGCCGCCACGCCTCCAAGGGCGAGTCCCGCGTCTGGGGTGCCATCCTCACCCGCGTCCTCAAGCGCCCGGTCGCCTCGACGGTGGTCGCCGGCGGTCTGCTCGTCGCCCTCTGCGTCCCCGCGCTCGGCATCCAGTTCAAGAACCCCGGCTACGACGGCTACTCGCGCAGCCAGCCGGTCATCCAGACCTACGACCGGCTCCAGGCCGCGTTCCCCGGCGGCGCCGTCCCGGCCACCACCGTCATCAAGGCCGACGACGTCACGGCCGCGCCCGTGCGGGCGGCGATCCGGGAGCTGCACGACCGCGCGCTGGCGACCGGGCAGCTCTCCGAGGCGTCGAGCGTGGAGATCAGCCCCGACAAGACCGTCGCGGTCGTCTCCCTCTCGGTCAAGGGCAGCGGCACCGACGCCGCCTCCGAGCGCTCGCTCGAGGTCCTGCGCTCCCGGGTCGTCCCGGTCACGGTCGGCAGGCTCGCCGGCGCCGAGGTCGCGGTCAACGGCGTCACCGCGGGCTCGAAGGACTTCATCGACGCCATGACGGCGCACGCGCCGCTCCTGTTCCTGTTCGTGCTCAGCCTCGCCTTCATCCTGCTGCTCGTGACGTTCCGCTCGATCGTGGTGCCGATCAAGGCGATCGTCCTCAACCTGCTGTCGGTCGGCGCGGCCTACGGCGTGCTCGTGCTCGTCTTCCAGGACGGGCTCGGCGAGAAGCTGCTCGACTTCCAGTCCGTCGGCGGCGTCGCCCCGTGGATCCCGCTCTTCCTGTTCGTGATCCTCTTCGGCCTCTCGATGGACTACCACGTGTTCATCCTCAGCCGCGTCCGGGAGGCCGTGAACCGCGGGATGAGCAACGACGACGCGGTCGCCCACGGCCTCAAGAGCACCGCCGGCGTCGTGAGCAGCGCGGCCCTCGTCATGGTCGCGGTCTTCGGCTCCTTCGCGCTCGGCAGCGACCAGCTCGCCAAGCAGATCGGCGTCGGCCTCGCCGCCGCGATCCTGATCGACGCGACGATCATCCGCGCCATCCTGCTGCCGGCCACGATGAAGCTGCTCGGCGAGCGCAACTGGTACCTGCCGGAGCGCCTCGGCTGGCTGCCCAGGCTCGAGCACGAGCCGCAGGCGGCGCCCGTCGCGGCCTGACCATCCCCTCGACGGGCTTCTGGCGTTCGTGCGTGTCAGCGCTCGGACGTCGGAGCCCCGCCGGGGGGTCCACAACCGCCCGCACGGGGACCTACGGCCAACCGTCTCAAAAGGAGGACCTCAATGCTCTGGCTGATCATCGGGATCGTGCTGCTCATCATCGCGATCGCGGGCGGCGCGATCGTCCATCCGATTCTCTTCGCGCTGGCGATCGTCGCGCTGCTCGTCTTCATCATGGGGAGACGTTGAGCCGCGCACCGGCCGGTAGGCGGCATCGACGACCGAGGCGTTGATGATCGCCGTGTCGCCGAGGCGATAGCGCCCGTACGCCTCGTGGATGTGGCCGCAGACCACGAGCCGCGGCCGCACGCGCTCGAGCGTCTCGGTCAGGGCGCTCGAGCCGACGTGCTCGCCTCGCCGTGTGCGGTCGCCGTACCCACGCGGCGGTCCGTGCGCGACGACGATGTCGGTGCCGGCGGGGATCCGGTCGAACTTGCCGGCCAGGAACGCCTCGCCGTCGCGGCGCGGGGCGTTGAACGCCCAGTCGTAAAACCACGGCTGCCAGGGCGTGCCCCAGAGGCTGAGCCCGAACAGCTCGATCCCCTCGTCCTGGAGGTAGTGGCAGCGCAGCCCGTCGGGGAGCCCCCAGGCCTCGATCGACTGGTCGTGGTTGCCGGCCACGAGCACGATCTCCTTCGCCGGCACTCGCTCGAGCCAATCCTTGAACGGCCCCGCGAGGAACGCGTGCTTCGCGCGCAGGTCGCCCTTGAACGCGTACGAGACATCCCCGGCGATGAGCAGCAGGTCGCACGGCGGGATGTCCACGAGGTGCTCGTGCAGATCGGAGACGCAGGCGATCGTGGTCATCGTCGTCGGCTGAATATGATCCGCGGCGACCCGGAGGGAGCGGATGAAGACCAGCCTCGAGATCGCACAGGACGCGGTCCTACGGCCCATCGAGGAGATCGCTGACGGCCTCGGTCTCGAACCGGACGAGTTCGAGCCCTACGGCCGCTACAAGGCGAAGATCGACCTCTCGGTGACCGAGCGGCTCGCCGACCGCCCCGACGGCAAGCTGATCTGCGTCACGGGCATGACGCCGACGCGGGCCGGCGAGGGCAAGACCACGACGCTCGTCGGTCTCACGCAGGGCCTCGGCGCCATCGGCAAGCGGCCGGTGGCGTGCCTGCGCGAGCCGTCGCTCGGCCCGGTCTTCGGCATCAAGGGCGGCGCGGCCGGCGGCGGTCTGACGCAGGTCGTGCCGATGGAGGACCTCAACCTGCACTTCACCGGCGACATCCACGCGATCGGCGCCGCGAACAACCTCCTGGCCGCGATGCTCGACGCCTCGATCCTGCACGGCAACCCGCACAAGATCGACCAGCTGCGCATCGACTGGCGACGCGCCGTCGACATGAACGACCGGGCGCTGCGCTCGATCACGGTCGGGCTCGGCGGCCGCGCCAACGGCTACCCGCGCGAGAGCGGCTTCGACATCACGGCCGCGAGCGAGGTGATGGCGATCATGGCCGTCGCGCGCGACCTCCAGGACCTGCGCCGCCGCCTCGGACGCATCACGGTCGCGCACTCGTTCGACGGCGCGAAGCCGGTGACGGCCGAGGCCCTCGGCGCGGCCGGCGCCATGGCGGTGCTGCTCAAGGACGCGCTCAAGCCGAACCTCATCCAGACGCTGGAGGGGCAGCCGTGCCTCATGCACTGCGGCCCCTTCGCGAACATCGCGCACGGCAACAACTCGCTGGTGGCGGACCTGATCGCGCTCAAGACCGCGGACTACGTCGTGACCGAGTCGGGCTTCGGATCCGACATGGGGATGGAGAAGTTCTTCGACATCGTCTGCCGCTTCGGGAAGCTCCGTCCGAGCGCCGTCGTGCTCGTCACCACCGTGCGCGCCATCAAGCACCACGGCGGCGTCGAGGAGGATCCGCGTGTCGGCCGCGCCCACGCGATGCGCGCGCTCGAGACGGGCATGGCCAACGTGCGCCGCCACCTCGGCATCATCCGCGAGTTCGGGATGCCGGCGGTGGTCGCGGTGAACCGGCGACCGGACGACACGGACGCGGAGGTGGAGTTCGTCAAGCGCGCGGCCGTCGAGGCGGGCGCGTTCGCGGCCGAGCAGAACGAGGGCTTCGCCAAGGGCGGAGCCGGCGCCGCGGATCTCGCGTCCGCCGTCGTCGAGGCCTGCGAGCAGCCGAACCAGTTCCGCATGCTCTACGACGACGCCATGCCGATCCGCGAGAAGATCGAGGCCGTCGCGAAGCGCGTCTACGGTGCCGCCGACGTCTTCTTCTACCCGGAGGCCGAGAAGCGGCTCGCGACGTACACGCCCGACGGGCTCGACCGCCTCCCGGTCTGCATGGCCAAGACGCACCTGTCGCTGTCCGCGGACCCGACGTCGCTCAACGCGCCCGAGGGGTTCACGCTCCAGGTGCGCGACATCCGCGCGTACACGGGCGCGGGCTGGCTCGTCCCGCTGTGCGGCGACATCACGCAGATGCCCGGGCTCGGCACGTCGCCGGCCGCGCTCAACGTCGACATCGACGAGGACGGGCGCACCGTCGGGCTGTTCTAGTGCCGCCGCTCGCCGACCGACCGCTGGCGGCGCTGCTGGGCGAGATCGCGGCCGCCACCCCCGCGCCGGGCGGCGGGTCCACCGCAGCCGTGGCGTGCGCGCTGGCGGCCGCGCTCGTGGAGATGTCGGCCCCGCCCCACGAACGCGCCGCCGCGCTGCGCGCACGCGCGCTCGAGCTGGCCGACGAGGACCTGAGCTCGTTCGGGCCGGTGCTCGAGGCCCAGCGGCTGCCCGCCGGCGACGCGAGCCGCCCCGAGCGGCTGCGCGCCGCGCTCTCGGCGGCATCGGAGACGCCGCTCGCGGTCGCCGCGGTCGGGTGCGAGGTGGCCGAGCTGGCCGCGGTGGTCGTGCGCGACGGCCGCCGCAGCCTCGAGGGCGACGCCGCCACCGCCGCGCTCCTCGCCGAGGCGGCGACGAGGGCGGCCGCGCGCCTCGTCGAGCTGAACCTCGCCGGCGCGCCCGACGACGGCCGCCTCGCAGCCGCCGCCGAGTACGCCACACGCGCGTGGGCCGCGCGGACGGCCGCCGTCTCGCTCTAGCTCGCCGACGCGTGACAGCGGGCGTCAGCGCCCGGGCCGGCGGACCAGCAGCGGGGCGGCGGCGAGGATCCCGGCGCCGACCGCGATGGCGAAGGCCAGCAGCGTCACGCGGGGGCTCAGGTACTGGAGCGCGACTCCGGCTCCGAGGACCGGCAGCGAGACTCCGACGTAGCCGGCGGTGAAGTAGGTCGCCAGCGCTCCGGCGCGCTCGGCGGGGTTCGCCAGAGCGATGACGACGCTCAGGCTTCCGCGGATGATCGCGCCCTGGCCGACGCCGGCGATCGTGCTGCCGATGAGGAAGAGGGCGAGGCTCGGGGGTGCGGTCCAAGCCGAGGCGACGAGGACGATCAGGCCGATCAGCATCGGCGCGAGGCCGGCGACGATCAGCCGGTGGGCGGGCCAGCGCGTGGTCGTGGACTGGACGAGGACGCCGGCGCCGAAGTTGAGGAAGATCACGAGGCCGGCCAGCACCGTGGAGGTGTGGTGCAGCGGACCGGCCAGGAACCTGCCGGCGAGCCCGGCGAGCAGGCCGCCGACGGCGAACGTGAGGAACGCGCCGGTGGTCGCCGCGATGAACTGCCCGCGCGCCTCCGCCGGTGCCCGCAGCCGCTGCGGCCGGTAGCTCGGGCGGGGCTCGACGGGCTCGCGGCTCTCGGGCGCGCGGGCCACGACGATGGTGGCGACGATGAGCCCCGCCAGGAGGACGAGGAAGGTGAGGTCGACGCCGCCGGGCACGTACCGGGCGAGGACGCCGGCCATCAGCGGGCCGACGGCGAGTCCGCCGACGTTGGCGATCGTCGCGACGATCCCGGACCGCGCGCTCGGCACTCCGTCAGTCCCGGCGTCGAGGTCCGCGATGTAGGCCGTCGCGGTGGCGACGCTGGCGCCGAGGGCCAGGCCGGTCAGCAGGCGCGCCACGAGCAGGCCCGGGAGCGACGTCCACGTGAGGAAGACGACCGACGCGGCGCCGGCGACCGCGAGGCCGGGGATCAGGACGGTCCGGCGGCCGTGGGTGTCCGAGAGATGGCCGGCGAGCAGCAGGCTCGCGACCACCCCGATCGCGTAGACGGCGTAGACGACCGTGAGCGTGAGCGGGGCAAGGTGGTCCTGCTGCGCGTAGATCCCGTAGAGGGGGCTCGGCGCGGTGGCGAACGCCGTCAGCGCGAGGAACGCGAACGCGACGGCCCAGAAGGCCGCCGTGCGGGACAGTCGCGGCACCGAGCGGGGCCGTGCGCGTCGCGGAGAGAGGGTGGTGGGGTAGGCGATCGAGTTCATGGGACAAGACTCCGCCACGAGGCCCGGGATCGCGCCAGGGCATCTCCCTGGTCGGCGCCCCCCGGTCACGGAGAACGCGCCGAAGACCCCGCCGGAGCGAGGTCTTCAGCGCTAGGAGCGATGCGTCAGGCGACGACGTGCTTGACGTCGGCCATGTACCGCCCGGCGGCCGTGGCGGCCTGCGCCGGGTGGTCGCCCTGCCGGCGGGCGTCCATGTACGCGGCGTACCAGTCCCACCAGTTGTGCGGCGGGGCCACGGCCTCGTACTCGCCGTGGTGCACGGCGGTCTCGAGCAGGAGCTGGGAAAGGGCTGCGGTCTCCATCGCTCAGACCCTCCCCGGGATGCGCTCGGTGACCTCCTGGAGCAACCACTGGTTGCCGTCGGGGTCCGCGAACGCGACGAAGCTGTTGTACGAGCGGCGGTCGGGGTCGACACCCGCCACGATGCCCTCGGGCGACCGGTGGAAGATGTCGCTGACCTCGATGCCGCGGTCGACCAGGTCGGCGTGCGCGGCCGCGATGTCGTCGACGATCAGCAGGAGGCGCTGAAGCGGCTCCGTGTTCGTCGTGGTGCCCGCGCCGAACTGGATCGAGGCCGGCGAGCCAGGCGGGGTGAACTGCACGGCGCGGCTGTCCGGGGTCGGCCGGAAGTCGATGTCGAGCCGCCAGCCGAGGCGCTCGTAGAACGCCCGCGCGCGGTCCACGTCGGCGACGGGCAGCGTCGTGACCTCGAAGCGCATCGGGATGGTCCCGTTGCCGGGCCGCGGCTCGAGGACGGTGGTGTCGTGCTGGGTGGTGCTCATGGTGAGTCCTTTCTGGTTGTCAGTCGCGCTCGCCGCCGAAGAGGCCGAGCAGGAGGAGGAAGACGTTGAAGACGTCGAGGAAGATGCTCGCGGCGACCAGCACGGCGCTGTCCGCGTCTGCGCGGCGGAGCCGGTTGAAGTCGACGATCGTGAAGCCGCCGAAGATCACGAGCCCGGCGAGCGCGTAGATGGCGTTGGCCGCGGGGATCGCGACGAAGATCGCGACGAGGCCGAACACGATCAGGGCCAGCAGCGCCCAGAAGAGCGTGCGGTCCCACGAGCTGAGATCGCGGCGCGTGGCGTAGCCGTACGCGCCGGCGCCGGCGACGAACGCCGCGGTCGCTCCGGCCGCCTGCCAGAGCCCGGCCGGGTCGCCGTCGGCGTAGTCGGCGATGACGGGCGCGACCGCGAGCCCGAGCAGCAGACCGAGCGCGAACAGCAGCCCGATCGCGAGCTGCTCACGGCCCCGCGCGGAGGCGACGTTGAGCCCGACGATGACGGCGAAGGCGGCGAGGAACAGCAGCAGCCCGGTCCCGCCGCTGAGATCGCGGCCGAGGTAGGCGCCGAGCGCCGTGAAGCCGACCGTGACGGCGACGTAGCCCATGACCTGGCCGAACAGCGCCTGGTCGCGCGCTACCGGCGTGCCGCCGACGGCCGCGTCATTGAACGTGCTCACCGGTCACCACCACCACGGGAAGGGGAAGACGGCGAGGACGATGGCGACGGTCCAGACGAGCGCGTTGCGCGCCTTCTTGAGTCGCGGATGGGTGGAGGACGAGGTCATGACGATCTCCTTGCTTGATGTGGTCGTTCACACGCCCAGCGGCAGCAGTTGCCGCCCGCGGGCCATGTCGTAGGTCGCGCCCGTGCGCTGCGAGCCCGTCATGACGTGCACGGCGAGCGCGGCGACGTCCTCGGGCGTGCCGGAGAACCCGGGCGCGATGAGGTTCACGCGCACGGGCGCCAGCTCGAGCGCGAGGCTGCCGATGAGGGCAGGGAGCCCGACGGTCACGGCCCATCCGACCGTCGGCTCGACGCCGTCTACGAACAGCAGCGTCCCCCCGACCCGGATCTTCTCGGCCACGACACGGGCGAGGTCCAGGCGGTGGAACCAGTCGGCGGCGACGACGACGTGGTCGACCGGCTCGGGCAGCTCGTCGAAGAACCGCGCGGGGTCGCCGGTGACGTGGACGACGTCGGCGCCCTCGACCCGCGCACGTCGCGCGGTCTCGAGACCGTCACCGATGACGACGACGGTCTGGCCGAGCAGCTCCGCCGAGAACGGGGCGAGAGTGGGTGTGGGGGTCGTGGTCAGCATGGCCACGACTGTCCTCCGAACGCGCCGCCATCGCGCCCGTGAAACTCCCTAGTCTGCGTACCCTAGGCAGCCACGAGCGCGCCCGGCATCGCCGAGCGGAGCTCCCGGCGGGAGCTGATCCCGAGCTTGGCGAAGACCTTGCGCAGGTGCCACTCGACCGTGCGCGGGCTCAGGAAGAGCTGGGCGCCGATCTCGGGGTTCGTGAACCCGTCGGCCGCCATCCGGCCGATCTGGCTCTCCTGGGGCGTCAGGTCGTCGAGCGTCTCGAGCGTGCGCTTGCGCACGGTCTCCCCGGTTGCCAGCAGCTCCCGGCGGGCGCGCTCGGCGAACGGCTCGTTCCCCACCTCGCCGAACATCTCGTGTGCCACGCGGAGATGCTCGCGTGCGTCGACCCGGCGGTTCTCGCGCCGCAGCCATTCGCCGTAGAGGAGGTGCGCGCGGGCCACCGCGATGCGGATGCGGGTCCGGCCCAGCCGTTCGAGCCCCTCGCGATAGAGCCGCTCGGCGGCGTCGCCCTCGGCGAGCATCGCCGCGCGGACCGCGCGCACGCCGAGCGCCCAGTCGGTGCCGTGGGCCTCGGCGATCGCGGTGAGCCGCGCGAATGGCTCGACGGCCCGCTCCGCGTGGCCGCTGCGCACGGCGGCCTCGACGAACTCGGCGAGCAGCCAGATCGAGAGGCCGGTCCCGCGTGGGTTGTCGACGGCGGGCTGGAGCGTGGCCAGGGCCTCGTCGTACTGCCCGAGCGCGTTGTGGAGGACCGCCGTGCCCCAGTCGTTGGCGGTGAGCCAGAGCCCTTCGCCGCGGCGGAGCACCTCCTCCCGGCGGGCCTTGGTCAGCGCGTGGGCCTCGGCGTCGTGACCGCGCCAGCTCGCCAGCGCGATGCGGCCGCGCCCGAGGAGATGGCTGCCGGTGGCCTCGACGACGGCGTCCGCTTCGGCGGCCAGCGAGGACGCCACCGCGATCCGCCCGAAGAGCAGCTCGACGTTGAAGCGGTCGTTGAGCGCGACGGGCAGCAGCGACAGCGCCCCCGCCCGGCGGGCCAGCTCGAGCTGGCGGGCGGTGAGCTCGTCCCATGCCTCGTCGTCGGCGACCTCGCGGGCGATGTGGCAGGCGAGCCAGAGCCAGCGCAGCTCTTCGTCCTCGGACAGGGACTCGTCGCGGAACGCGCGCAGCCCCCGTTTCAGCGCGGGCGACGACGGGGCGCAGCCCTCGGCGTAGCGGAGCGCGAGGCCGTCGAGGAGGAGGTCGCACGCGCGCGCGGGCGGGCCCCAGTCGGCCGCGAGCACGGCCTCGGCGACCTCGCGCGGCTCGCCGCCGCGCACCAGGCGGTCGGCGGACAGCGCGGCCGCGAAGGCCTCCAGGTAGGTCTCGCGCGCGAGCGTCGCGTCCAGAGGCTCGAGCCGCTTGGCGGCGGCGAGCAGCAGGGGAGGGGCGTCGCTGCCGCGCGTCGTGGCGAACGCGATCTGCGCGCGCAGCAGCTGGCCCCGCGCGCGCTCGAGGTCGTCCAGCGGGCCTCCCTCCGCCATCCCCAGGAGCCGCAGCGCCGCATCGTGGGCGCCGGCCTGGTGCTTGCCCTGCGCCGCGGCGAGCGCACGCTGCGCCCGGCGTCGCGGATCGGGCGTCAGCTCGGCGGCGCGCTCCTGGAACGCCGAGCCCGCGGCCAGGCCGCCCCGCGCTCGCGCGCGCCCGGCGGAGCGCTCCAGCTCGGCGGCGACGCCCTCGTCGAGGCCTTCCGTCGCCTGGGCGCGGTGCCAGGCGCGGCGATCGGGGTCGAGCTCGGCGTCGGTCGCGTCGGCGAGCGCGCGATGGACGCGCTGGCGGTCCTCGGGCGTCGCCCCGCGGTAGACCGCGGAGCGCACCAGTGGATGCCCGAAGCGCACCTGCGCGCCCAGCTCGACCAGGCCCGTCCCCGTCGCCGGCGCCGCCGCGCGGGCGTCGAGCCCCAGCACCGCGGCCGCGTTCCACAGCAGCAGCGGGTCGCCGACCGGCTCCGCCGCCGCGACGAGCAGCAGCAGCCGCGTCGCCTCCGGCAGCGCGGCCAACCGCTCCCGGAAGCTCTCCTCGATGCGCCCGGACAACACCGGGCCGCCGTCCAGCCCGAACCCACCGGCCAGCTCGGCCGGCGTCCGGCCGCGCGGCAGCTCCAGCAGCGCCAGCGGGTTGCCGCGCGTCTCGGCCACGATCCGATCGCGCACCCGCTCGTCGAGCGGCCCGGCCACCACGGCCTCCAGCAGCGCCCGGGCATCGCCGGCGTCCAGGCCGCCGACGACCAGCTTCGGCAGCCCGTCGAGATGCGGCTCGCCCGGCGGCTCGCGGACGGCGAAGACCAGCCCGACCGACTCGGCGCCCAGCCGGCGCGCCACGAACGCCAGCGCCTGCGCCGAGGCCGCGTCGAGCCACTGCGCGTCGTCCACGATCGCGACAAGGGGCCGCTCCTCGGCCACGTCCGACAGCAGGGTCAGGACGGCCAGCCCGACGAGGAACCGAGCCGGCGCGTCGCCGTCGCGCAGCCCGAACGCCGCGGCGAGCGCGTCGCGCTGCGGGCCGGGAAGGCGCTCGAGGCGATCCACGAACGGCGCGCACAGCTGCTGGAGACCCGCGAACGCGAGCTCCACCTCGGCCTCGACGCCCACCGCGCGGCCCACCGCGCACGACGACGACGCCGCCTGCGCGAGATAGTCGAGCAGCGCGCTCTTGCCGACTCCCGCCTCGCCGCGCAGCACCAGGGCCCGGCTCGGACCCGCCCGCACGCTCGCCAGCAGCTCGTCGAGCGCCGCGCTTTCGGTGGCCCGGCCGAGGAGGGTCGACATCGCCACGGGCCGAGGCTACGCCAACCGGGGACCGCAGACTAGGGACTTACCCGGGCGCGACGGGGGCTCGATGCGAGCAGCCTTGGCGATGCACCCGCCAAGGCCGCCACAGGAGACCACGATGAGCCCCTCTTCGATCCAGCCGCTCGCCACTCGCGTGGCCACCGCCCCCGGGCTCGTCCGGCCGGGCGCCGGCCGCTGGGATGACCACCGGACGCCGATCATGCCGCTGTCGCTGGAGAACGCGTACGCCGACCCGGAGCTGTTGCGGGACCTCGGCGCCCAGGGCGCGCGGTTCGCCCGCGAGCTCGGCGTCGACGTCGTCGTCGGGGCCGAGACCGCCGGCGTGCCGCTGGCCGCCTCGGTGGCGCTGGCGGGCGGGCTGCCGTTCGCCTTCGTCCGCAAGCCCGGATACCGCGGGCACGAGGCCGACGAGCCGCGGGTCCGTGGGGCGGAGGTGCGCGGCCGCCGCGTGCTGCTCGTCGACGACGCGGTCGCGAGCGGCACCGCGGTCGAGCGCTTCACCGTCGCCCTGGCCGCCGAAGGCGCCGAGGTGGTCGGCGTGTTCGTAGTCGTCGACATGCGCGACGTCTCCGAGACCGTGACGCGCGTGGCCGAGACGCTCCCCACCGAGGCAGTGGCCACGTACCTGGAGGTCCTCGAGCTCGCCAAGGCCCACGGCCTCCTGGCGCCCGTCGTCCACGCGCTCAGCGTCGACGCGCTCGTGAACCGCTGGACCGAGGACGACCCGCGGTGGGATCTCCTGCCCATGGCGGCGTGAACCAGGGGGCCGACCAGGGTCGGCACGGGCGCGAACGCCGGCGCGGCGCGCGACGGTTCGAGCCAACGTCGACGCGGTCCCAAGGAGGAGATGCCATGAGCGAGACGCAGGTCAGCAACGGCGCGTCGGAGACGTTCGCCCCCGCGACCGTCCCGCTGCGGTTCGAGGTCGCGGTGCTGCCGGTCGCCGACGTCGACCGCGCCAAGGCGTTTTACCAGCGGCTGGGCTGGCGCCTCGACGCCGACTTCCCGATCGACGAGCGCTTCCGGATCGTGCAGTTCACGCCGCCCGGCTCGCCGGCATCGATCCAGTTCGGGACCGGCGTGACGACGATGGAGCCCGGTTCGGTCAAGGACATGTACCTGGTCGTCGAGGACCTCGAGGCGGCACGCGACGAGCTCATCAGCCGCGGCGCGGACGTCAGCGAGATCTGGCACGGCCGCGGGCTCGGGACCGAGGGCCACGTGCCCGGCCCGGACCCCGCCGGCCAGTCGTACGGCAGCTTCGCCTCGTTCAGCGACCCGGACGGCAACCGCTACCTGCTCCAGGAGATCAGCGAGCGGCTGCCGGGGAGGGAGTGACCCATGGATGTCGCAGCGCTTGCGGACCTCCTGAAGGAGACCGCGATCCATCACGGCGACTTCGAGGCCGCCGCCCCGCCGCACGACTGGTGGGACTGGTACGCGGCCTACATGGCCGCCCGGCAGAGCGGAAGCAGCTCCGAGGAGGCGATCGCATCCGCCGGGCGCTACATGGCCGACGTCAAGCACGTGGTCCCGGCCGCGTGACGCTCCCGGCGCTCGCCGCGACCGAGTGGCTCAACTCCGAGCCGCTCGGCCGCGACGAGCTGCGCGGCCGCGTCGTCCTCGTGAACTTCTGGACCTGGACGTGCATCAACTGGCTGCGCCAGGAGCCGTACGTCCGCGCGTGGTCGCAGGCGTACCGTGAGGACGGCCTCGTCGTCATCGGCGTGCACACGCCCGAGTTCTCGTTCGAGCACGACATCGAGGGCGTGCGGCGCGCGACGCGCGAGCGAGGGATCGACTACCCGGTCGCGGTCGACAACGACTACGACATCTGGAACGCCTTCGCGAACCGCTACTGGCCGGCGCTCTACTTCCTCGACGGGGACGGGCACTTCCGCGACCAGCACTTCGGCGAAGGGCGCTACGAGCAGTCCGAGCGCACGATCCAGCGGCTGCTCGGCATCGAGCGGGAGCACGTCTCGGTCGAAGGCGTGGGCGTGGAGGCGCCGGCGGACTGGGACCACCTGCGGACGCCCGAGACGTACCTGGGCTACCTGCGCGGCGATTCGTCCGGCAACCTCTCCGGCGCGTGGACGGTCGGCGCTGAGAACGTCACGCTCCAGGAGGCCGGCGGGAGCATCACGTTCCCGTTCCACGCGCGCGACGCGCATCTCGTGCTCTCCGCGGGGTCCCGGGGCCCGATCCCGTTCCGCATCCGCCTCGACGGCGAGCCCCCGGGCCCCTCACACGGCGGGGACGTCGACGCGGACGGGGCCGGCGTGCTGCGGGAGGGCCGCATGTACCAGCTCGTGCGCACGCACGACACGGTGCGCGACCGGACGCTCGAGATCACGTTCCTCGAGCCGGGGGCCGAGGCGTACGCGTTCACGTTCGGATAGCGCCGGTCAGGCATGATCGTCATGAGCGACCGATGGAGGCGTGATGAGCAGTGACTACGACGTGATCGTGCTCGGTGCCGGCGCCCCGGGCGAGCACTGCGCGGCCGCCCTGGCCGAAGGCGGCCTGCGGGTCGCGGTCGTCGAGCGCGAGCTCGTCGGCGGGGAGTGCTCGTACTACGCGTGCATCCCCTCCAAGACGCTCCTGCGGCCCGGCGAGGCGGTGCAGGGGGCGCGCGACGCGGTGTCCACGGCCGAGGTCGACGTCGCGCGCGCCCTCGCGTGGCGCGACTTCATGGTCTCCGACTACTCCGACGCCGGCGCGGAGCGCTGGCTGCGCGGCCGCGGGATCGACCTGCTGCGCGGGACCGGGCGACTGGCCGGCCCGGGCGCGGTCGAGGTCGACGGGGCCCGCCACACCGCCGACCACATCGTCCTGGCGAACGGCGCCGACGCGTTCGTGCCGCCGATCCCCGGCCTGCGCGAGCTCGACGGCATCTGGACGAACCGCGAGGCCACCGGGATGAAGGCCGTCCCGCGCAGCATGGTCGTGCTCGGCGGCGGGCCGGTCGGGGTCGAGATGGCGCAGGTCGTCCGCCGCTTCGGCGGCGAGGTCGCGGTCGTCGAAGGCGGACCGCACCTGCTCTCGCGCGAGCCGGCGCCGCTCGGCGAGGCGCTCGGAGCGGCGCTCGGCGGCGAGGGCATCGACGTCCGCCTCGGCGTGCACGCGACGCGCGCGCGGCGCGACGGGGACGACTACGTCCTCGAGCTCGACGACGGCAGCGAGCTGCGCGGGGAGCGGCTGCTGGTGGCCACCGGCCGGCGCCCGCGCGTCGAGGGCATCGGCCTGGAGACCGTCGGCATCGAGGCGAACCCTCGCGGGGTCGCGGTCGATGCGAGCCTGCGCGCGGCCGAGCACGTATGGGCGATCGGCGACGTCAACGGGATCTGGCCGCTCACGCACGTCGGCGAGTACGAGGGCGACGTCGTCGCGGCGAACATCCTCGGCGAGCCGCGCGAGGCGAACTACGAGGCCGTCCCGCGCATCACCTACACGGATCCGCACGCGGCCGCCGTCGGCGCCGGCGAGGCGCGCTTCAGCGGGACCTACCGGCTCGCGGACGTGCCGAAGGCCGCCGCGTACACGCGCGCGTACGCGGAGTCCAACGGCTTCCTGACGTTGCTGAGCGACGGCGAGCGGCTCACCGGCGCGTACGCGCTCGGCCCCGAGGCCGCCGAGTGGATGCAGCAGGCCACGCTGGCCATCCGCGCGCGCATCCCGCTCGACGTGCTGCGCGACACGATCCAGCCGTTCCCGACGTTCTCGGAGATCCACGCCTTCGCCCTGAAGGAGCTGCGGGCCGCGATCGGGTCGGCGATGGCGGTCTCGTGACCATGCAGGGGCAGACCGTCGTCGTGATCGGCGGCAGCGCCGGCATCGGGCTGGAGACCGCCCGCCGCGCCCGCGCCGAGGGCGCCGAGGTGATCATCACCGGCCGCGATCCCGGCCGGCTCGAGCACGCTGCGAGGGACGTCGGCGCGCGCAGCACGGCGGCGTTCGACGCCCACGATCCGGAGCCGCTGGCGCGCTTCTTCGACGACCTCCCCGGCCCGATCGACCACGTGCTCGTCACGGCGGGCGGGCCGTACTACGCGCCGCTGGCCGAGTTCGACTTCGACCGCGCCCTGCGCTCGCTCGACGACGGGCTGCTCGGCAAGCTCCGCGTCGCCCGCCTCGCGGCCGGGCGCATGCGGCCGGGCGGGTCGCTGCTCTTCGTGGGCGGCACCGGCGCGCGCCACCCCAGCCCCGGCCTCGCGCTCGCCGCGGCGGTCACCGCCGCGACCCCGGCCCTCGTGGCCAGCCTCGCGCTCGAGCTCGCGCCCGTCCGCGTGAACCTCATCGCCACGGGCTTCGTCGACACGGGGCTGTCGGCGTCGATCCTCGGCGACGGGCTCGAGGCGCGCCGCGAGCAGCTCCGCGCGAACCTGCCGATCCGCCGGGTCGTCGGCCCCGCCGACGTCGCCGCGCTCGCCGTCCACCTCATGACCAACACCGCGCTCACGGGCGCGACCTACGACGTCGACGGAGGCCAGCAGCTCGCTGTCGCCGCCTGGTGATGCCTGAGAGCGGACGGCTCCTGTCGGTCAACGTCGGCATGCCCAAGGACGTGGCGTGGCGCGGGAAGACCGTGTTCACCGGCGTCTTCAAGGACACAGTCAGCGGGCCTTGCCGGGTCCGCCGGCTCAACGTGGACGGGGACGGCCAGGGCGATCGCGCCGGGCACGGCGGCGAGCAGCGGGCGGTCTTCGTGTACCAGATCGAGTCGTATCGCTACTGGGAGCAGGAGCTCGGGCGCAGCGACTTCGTGTACGGGCAGTTCGGCGAGAACTTCACGGTCGCAGGCCTGAGCGACGACGAGGTCTGCATCGGCGACCGCTACCGGATCGGCGGCGCGCTCTTCGAGATCACCCAGCCGCGCGTGACCTGCTACCGCGTGGGCCTGCGCATGGACGATCCGCGGATCCCGGCGCTGCTGGTCTCCCACCGCCGCCCCGGCTTCTACTTCCGTGTGCTCGAGGAGGGCGACGTGCAGGCCGGGGACGACATCGTCCAGGTCGCCGCGGGGGAGGAGCAGATGACGGTCGCCGAGGTCGACGCGCTCCTCTACCTCCCGGGCCACCCGCGCCAGCAGCTGCTCCGCGCGCTCCGCATCGGTGCGCTCAGCCCGGGCTGGCAGGCGTCCTTCCGAGCCCTGCTCGACGGAGGGCCGGGCGGCGGCAACGCGGGCCTTGCGGTCACGAGCCCGCCGCCCGCGTGGCCCGGCCTGCGCCCGCTCACCGTCGGCGCGATCGAGCGCGAGAGCGACTCCGTCATCTCGATCCGCCTCGAGGACCCCGACGGCGCCGCGCTCCCGGCGGCGCGCCCGGGCCAGTACCTCACCGTGCGGATCCCGCTCGAGCAGCGATCCGTGCTCCGGAACTACTCCATGTCGGGTCCGCCCGGCTCCGGCTCCTACCGCATCGCCGTCAAGCGCGAGCCGGGCGGCGCCGCCAGCGGCTATCTGCACAGCCGGCTCGCCGTCGGCGACCAGCTCGACATCGGAGCGCCGCGGGGGACCTTCATCCTCGACGCCACGCAGGCGCCCGTGCTGCTGATCAGCGCCGGCATCGGCGCGACGCCGGTCCTCGCCATGCTGCACGCGCTGGCCACGGCGCAGTCCGACCGGGAGATCTGGTGGCTGCACGGCGCCCGCACCCGGTCCGACCAGGCGTTCGCCGCCGAGGTGGACGCGCTCCTCGCGTCGCTCCCGCACGTCCACACGCACGTGTACTGGAGTCGCGAAGGCGGCGCCGGCCGGCTCACGGCGGCGCGGCTCGCCGAGCTCGACCCGCCGCGTGACGCCGTGGCCTACCTGTGCGGCCCGATCCCGTTCATGGACGAGATCAGCGCCGGCCTGGCCGCCATCGGCCTCGACGCCTCCCGCATCCACACCGAGCCGTTCGGGCCCGCACCCGGCATCACGCCCGGCATCGCGGCGGCGCCGGCGCGCGCGCCGCACCCGCCCCCGGGCGAGCCCGGCAGCGGCCCGACGATCGAGTTCGCGCGCAGCAACCTCGCGATCCCGTGGAGCGGTGACTACGCGAGCCTGCTCGACCTCGCCGAGGCGTGCGACGTGCCCGTCCGCTGGTCGTGCCGCACGGGCGTCTGCCACACGTGCGAGACGACGCTCATCGCCGGCGCCGTCGACTACGACCCCGATCCGGTCGAACCCCCCGCCGACGGGAGCGCGCTGATCTGCTGCTCGCGGCCGCGCGACGACCTGGTACTCGACCTGTGAGTTAGGGTCACGCGATGAGCAACGGGTACTCGATCGCGGGGCGCGAGGACGCGCTGGACTTCATGGCGCAGTATCCGGGCTACGGCGAGCAGCGCTGGTACAGCGACGCGCTCGGCACGGAGCAGGTGTCGTTCAGCTGGCGGCGCATGCTGCCGGGGACGGGCGGCCGCGGCAGCTACGGGCATCGCCATCCCGGCCAGGAGGAGGTCTACTTCGTGGTCGCCGGCACGGTCACGTTCAAGGTCGGCGACGACGTCTTCGAGGCCGGCCCGCAGACCGCCGTGAGGATGACCGGCGAGGCGTTCTACGCGCTCCACAACGACACCGACGCCGAGGCCGAGCTCCTGATCTTCTCGACCCGGCTCGCCGAGGCGCCGTTCGACAAGCAGGACGGCTTCTGGCCGTAGGCCGCTCCATGGCCGACAGCGACCCGCAGCCGGCGTCGACGCCGCTCGCCCAGCTCCGGTCGTCCGCGCGCGGCTGGCACCGGGTGCAGCTTGCGACGATCGGTTTCATCGGGCTCTGCGGCGTGCTTCAGGGCGGCCGCCCCGACAACCCCATGTGGCTCCAGGTGCTGGCGGCGCTGCTCGCACTCGCGGCGCTGGCGCTCGCGTGCGCGGGCACGTTCCTCGTCGCTCGCGTCGCCTGGCCGCTGTACGGAGGGCGTGGGACGCCTGCGCCCGACGAGGCCTCGGAGCTCGCGCGCGACGGTGCGCGGCTCAGAAGAGGGCTCGTGCTGACGTTCGCTGCCGTGGCGGTGCTGGGTCTGGGCACGGCGACGGGCTGGTGGCCCCAGCCTGGGGGCAGCACGGGTGGCCGCGAGCTCGTCTCGCTCCAGGCGACGAATGGCGAGCGCGTCTGCGGCGAGCTCGGGGACGCCGGGCCCGGCCGGCTCAGCGTCACGGTGAACGGGCGCCCGGTGGTGGTCTCGCTCGCGGACGTGGCCGCGCTCTCGCCCGTGAGCAGCTGCTGAGCCGTGACCGGCTGCTGCGACCCCCACGGCTGCGATCAGTTCTTCGGGACCCGCTTCGCGCGGCGCATGGCCTCGCGGTATCGCAAGCGCGGGCCCGACCGGCCCTCCCGGCGCATCGTCGAGTTCGTCGCGGCGCGCGGCGTGGACGGGGCGACCGTCCTGGAAGTGGGCGGCGGCGTCGGGGAGATCCAGCTCGAGCTGCTCAAGCGCGGGGCCGCGCGGACGACGAACCTCGAGCTCTCGCCCGCGTACGAGGAGGAGGCCGCGAGGCTGGCTCGCGACGCCGGCGTCGATCGTCGCGTCGAGCGCCGGCTCCACGACATCGCCGTCGAGCCCGCGGACGTCGAGCCGGCCGACATCGTGGTGCTCAACCGGGTCGTCTGCTGCTACCCCGACTACGAGCGCCTGCTGGGCGCGGCGGCCGACCACGCCCGTCGCCTGCTGGTCTTCAGCCACCCGCCGCGCAACAGGATCTCGCGCGCGATCCTGGCCGCGCAGAACCTCGGCTTCCGCCTGGCGCGCAGGGAGTTCCGGGTCTTCGCCCACCCGCCGGAGGCGATGCTGGCCGTGCTGGAACGGCACGGCTTGCAGCTCGTGTTCAGTCGCCGCGGATTTCCCTGGCGGATCGCCGGGCTCGAGCGACCGTGAGTCCGTTTCGTTCAAGATCGCCGTCACCGTCGATGGTTGGATGGGGCGCATGAATGTCGAGTTCATCGCCACCGTGGCCGTGATCGCTCCGGATCCGGCCGCCAGCCGCCGGCTGTACGTCGACGCGCTCGGGCTGCCGCTCGAAAGCCAGAGCGGCGGCGACTACATCTGGACCGACCGGCTCGAGGGCGCCAAGCACTTCGCCGTGTGGCCGCTCTCGCAGGCGGCGGAGGCCTGCTTCGGAACGACCGAGTGGCCCTCCGACCGGCCCGTGCCGCAGGCCAGCATCGAGTTCGAGGTGGCCGACGTCGTCTCCGTGCAGGCCGCTGCCGGTGAGCTCGAGGCCGCGGGCCACACGCTGCTCCACCCGGCGCGCGAGGAGCCGTGGGGCCAGACCGTCGCGCGGCTTCAGTCGAGCGAGGGCGCGATCGTCGGCGTCTGCTTCACGCCGTCGATGCACTGACGAGGCGAAGCTACACGGAGGAGCCGATCGCCGCCCGCCGGCGGCGGGCGAGCAGGAGGGCGCAGCCGCCGGCGACCACGGCGCCGACGAGCAGCGGCGCCCACGGGAAGCCGTCGCCGCCCGCTGCCGTCGGCGCCGGTTTGGCGGCGCGTTCGCGGCCGGGCTCGCCGACGGCGAACGTCCGGGTGTCGACCGTCGCGACCAGGTCGCCGGCGTCGCGGACCTCGAGCCGCGCCCCGCCGGGGCTGAGGGCGAGGGCGACGCCGGAGAGGTCGCCGTCGGCGGGGAGCATGTCCAGGTCGATGCACGCGGCCGTGCGGCCCACGGTGTCCAGCGCGTGGATGAACGCTTCACGGCCGCCGCCGTAGAGGGTGTACGCCCAGCGCCCGTCCCGGCTCGCGACACGGGTCATCGGGAGCCCGCCCATCTGCTCGCCGGGATTGCGCGGGTCGACGACGTCGCGGGGATCGAGCCGGCCCGTGCTCGTGTCCAGAGCGCGCACGCGGTAGGCGAGGAAGTCCTCGCTCGGATACTGGACCAGATACAGCCGGCGGCCGTCCGGCGAGATCGCGTCGACGGTGAAGAAGCCCCGCAGCGTGATCTCGCGGTCGACGGTGAGCCGGCCCGTGTCGAGAACGGCGAGCTTCGTGCTCCGTGGCGGGAAGGCTCGTTCCGGACGCACGAGCACGAGCGTGCTGCCGTCGGCTGCGAGCCCGGTGGTTGCACCGTCGATGGTCACCGCAGGGACCCACCAGCGCCCGTGGATCCGCCGCGAGCGCAGCACGCGGCTGTCGCTGGTGCGCACCGCGCTGACGAGGGTGTCCGGGCCGGCGCGCCGCGTCAGCAACCGCTCGGTGGCGCCGGGCGCGGTGGCACCCGCCGCGCCGCTCGCGGCCGACGGCAGCGGCGGTCCGGCGGCGTTGGCCGGGGCGGCGATCGCGATGGCGAGAACGAGCGTGAGCCAGACGCGGCGGGCGTTCATGTCCCTGGTACACCCGCGGGCGTCGGGAGGTTCCCGACCTCCAGCGCCGCCTCCGCTGCCCGGCGGCAGCCGTCCAGCGAGAACGACCTGATCAGCGCGCGCAGCTCTCCGACCCGAGCGGCGCCCGCGCTGAGCTCGTCCACCCCGAGGCCGAGCAGGAGCGGCGCCATGACCGGGTCGCCCGCGGCTTCGCCGCAGACCTCGACGGGGCGCCCCGCCGCGTGAGCGGCGGCGACGGTGCGCGCGATCGCGGTCAGCAGGCGCGGGTCGTCGGCGCGCGCGGTCGCGGCTGCGAAGCGATCGACGCCCAGCGTCGATGCCGTCAGGTCGTTCGTGCCGATGCTGATGAAGGCCGAGCGCGCGGCGATGGCGCTCGCACCGGTCACGGCGGCAGGCGTCTCGATCATGGCGCCGAGCGAGCCGGCCTCGACGCCTGTTCGCGCGCGGGCGCGCGCGACAAGCTCCGCGGCTGACAGCAGCTGCGACACGTCATCCACCATCGGCAGCAGGATGCGCAGCCGGCATCCGGCACCCTCGGCGAGGATCGCCGCGAGCTGGTCCTCGAGCGCGGCCGGATGCCGGAGCAGCAGCGCGATGCCGCGGGTGCCGTCGTCGTCGGCCGCGAGGAACGGTGGGAGCTTGTCGCCGCCGAAGTCGAGCACGCGGACGGTCGCGACGCGGCCCGCCAGGCCGGAGAGCACGGGGCGCAGGGCGAGCCGGTGCTCTGCCTCGGTCGGCCAGCGCGCCGCATCCAGGCACAGCAACTCGGTGCGCAGGAGCCCGACGCCCTCGGCGCCGGCGTCCAGCGCTGCGCGCACCTCGGCCGCGCTGGCCACGTTCGCGAGCACCGTCACGCGGTGCCCGTCCGTCGTGACCGCGGGCTGCGCGCGCGCCTCGATCGCGGCGCGCCGCGCGGCGGCGCGCGCCGCCGACGCCCGCTGGGCCGCCGCCCTTCGCTCCGGCGGCGGGTCGGCGACCACGCGGCCCGCGTCGCCGTCGAGCACCACGTCGATGCCCTGCCGGATCGCGAGCAGCGCCGGGCCGGCGCCGGTGACCATCGGCAGTCCGAGCGAGCGGGCGACGATCGCCGCGTGCGCGGTGGGGCCACCGGCGGCGAGCGCGATGCCCTGCGCCCAGTCCTGGACCTCCGCGATGTCCGCGGGCCCGAGGTCCTGTGCGATCGCGATCCCGCCCGCCGCGGCGCCCGTCGCGGGCGGCGCGCCGCGGGCGAGGCGCGCAGCGCGACGCCCGACGGAGCGCACGTCGTCGGCGCGAGCGGCGAGCACCTCGTCGGGCAGCGCGGCGAGCAGCGCGGCCATCGCCTCCGTGGCCGCGAGGATCGCCGTCGCGGGCGGCCGCCCGTCCTCGAGCACGGCGCGCTCGACCGCCGCCTCGAGCTCGGGATCGCCGGCCATCAGCGCGCCGGCTTCGACGATCTCGGCGTCGGCGCCGGCCAGCCTGCGCGCGAGCGCCTCCAGCTCGGCGGCGGCTTCGTGCAGCGCGCGGATCGCGACCCGCGCGGCCACGGGCCGCTCCGCGGCCGGCACGGCCGTCTCGGCCGTCGCGGGCACGTCCAGAACGGTCGCGCGACCGGCAGCCAGTCCGGGGGAGGCGGGCAGGCCCCGCAACTCGTCCATGTCACTCGTCTCGCGCGACGGCGCGCGCGAGCGCGCTCACGATCAGCGCCGTCGAGGTCGCCCCGGGATCCCGGTGGCCGACCGACCGCTCCCCGAGATACGACGCCCGGCCCTTGCGCGCCTGGAGCGGGATCGTCGCCCGGGCGCCCTCCTCGGCGGCGGCTGCGGCCGCCGAGAGCGCGTGCGCCAGCGGCCCGCCCTCGTCGAGCGCGGTGCGCAGGGCGGCGACGGCGGGCGCGAGGGCGTCGACGATGGTCTTGTCGCCGACCTCGGCGGCGCCGAGCTCCTGGACCGCCGCCAGCGCCGCCGCCAGCGCGCCGGCGAGCTGCGCGCCGTCGATCTCGTCCGCATCGCCGAGCGACCGCCCCGCGCGGCGCAGCGCCGAGCCCCACAGCGGGCCGCTCGCACCGCCCACCGTCGATACGAGCGTCTTGCCGCACGTGATCAGGACCTGGCCGGGGGCAGCCTCCCCCCGGCCGGCCAGGGCCTTCTCGACGGCGTCGAAGCCGCGGACCATGTTGGTCCCGTGATCGCCGTCGCCGATCGCGGCGTCGAGTTGTGTCAGCTGGTTGCGCTGTGCGCGCATCGCTGCGCCGACCTCCGCCATCCAGGCGGCGATCGTGGCCGACCGCAGCGTCGCCTCGGTGAGCACGGCCCTCACGCGCCCCAGCGCAGGGCGGCGGTGTCGACGGGCGCGTCCCAGAGCGCCTCGAGCTCGTCGTCGAGCTCGAGCACGGTCACCGACGCTCCCGCCATCTCCAGCGACGTGATGTAGGTGCCGACCAGGTTGCGGACGGGCTCGAGGCCGGCCGCGCGCAGCAGCGTGTCGACCTCGTTGTAGAGCAGGTAGAGCTCCAGCTCGGGCGTGCCGCCCATGCCGTTCACGAACGCCAGCACCCGCGAGCCGCTGGGGTCGAGGTCCGAGAGGACAGGCTCGACGATCTCGCGCGCCAGCTCGCGCGCCGTGCCCAGCGGCGCGCGCCGGCGGCCCGGCTCGCCGTGGATGCCGATCCCCAGCTCGACCTCGCCGACCGGAAGGTCGAAGATCGGCGTTCCGGCCGCCGGCGGCGTGCAGGAGGAGAGGGCGATCCCGAAGGACCGCGCGCGCTCGTTCACGCGCCGCGCGATGGCCGCGACCGTCGCGACGTCGTCGCCGCGCTCGGCGCTCGCGCCGGCGATCTTCTCGAGCAGCACGGTGGCGCCGACGCCGCGCCGGCCGGCCGTGTACAGCGAGTCCTGGACCGCGACGTCGTCGTCGACGAGCACCGACTCGACGTGAATGCCCTCGTCGGCGGCGTCCTCGGCCGCGAGCTTGAAGTTCATGACGTCGCCCGTGTAGTTCTTGACGACGTGGATCACGCCGGCGCCGCCGTCCACCGCCTTGGTGGCGGCGAGCATCTGCTCGGGCACCGGCGAGGTGAACACCTCGCCCGGGCATGCGGCGTCGAGCATGCCCTTCCCGACGAAGCCGCCGTGCAGCGGCTCGTGCCCCGAGCCGCCGCCCGAGATCAGGGCGACCTTGCCGGAGACGGGAGCGTCGGCGCGGGTGAGGATCTGCGCCTCGGCGTCGTAGCGGAGGATCCGCGCGTGCGCGGCCGCGAGGCCCGCGAGCGACTCCTTGACGGCGTCCGCGGGATCGTTGAGCAGCTTCCGCATCGAGGCGGCGGAGACTTCGGTGGCCATGGGGTCCTCTCTCACCGCGTCGCGGCCGCGGTCGGGGCCGGGACGGTGTCGGGGGTGGTGACGGCTTCGTGGATCGGCCGCGCGACGCGGCGCGGCGTGGCGAGCAGGTCATAGACCGCGGCGGCGAGTCCGGCGCCGACGAGTCCGGGCAGCACGTACACCGGGATCAGCTGCCCCCAGTGCGTGGCGCCCCCGCCGATCGCCGAGATCAGCTCGGGCCCGAAGGCGCGCGCCGGGTTGAGCGAGGCGCCGGTGATCGGGCCGACGATCATGATGATCGCGATCACCACGCCGCCGATCACGAGGCCGGCGAGCTCACTGGGGGAGCGCCCGTCGACGATCCCGAGGATCGCGAACATCAGGATGAACGTCCCGATCCCCTCGCTGAAGATCGCCTGCGTCCAGGTGCTGGCGTCCTCGTTGAACGAGGTCATGCCCATCCCGAGGTCGATCGCGTTGTGCGCGAACACGGCCCAGATGGCGAACGCGCCGATGACGGCGCCGGTGACCTGCGCGGCGACGTAGACCGGGACCTCGCGCCAGGGGAACCGCTTGGTGATCGCGAGGGCGCACGTGACGGCCGGGTTGATGTGGCAGCCCGAGACCTTGCCGATCGCGTAGACGAGCGCGGCGATGATCAGGCCGAAGGCGAACGAGATGCCGAGCAGGTCGGCCCCCGTGACCGCGGGCTTGCTGTCGCCCGCGAGGATCAGGGTCGCGACCACCGAGCCGGGACCCACCAGCACGAGCAGCGCAGTCCCGATCGTCTCGGCGACCGCGCGCTGACCCAACGAATGCTCCTGCACCGTCCCATCCTCCTCGTTGTTGCGGACTACGATTCGGTAATGCCGAATCGAGTTAGCGAACCGTAGCGATCTCGACGCGCTCGTGTCAAGTGACATAAAGGGTTGACTATTCAGCAATGCCGAATAGCATTTCGGAATTGCTACCGATCGAGGAGGAGCGGATGGTGGGCGTGGTGGTGGTGTCCCACAGCGCGGAGATCGCGCGGGGCGTCGTGGACCTGGCCGGTCAGATGGTCGGCGACGAGGTGCGCCTGGAGGGCGCCGGCGGCGACCCGGGCGGGGCGCTCGGTACCGACGAGGTCCGCGTGCGCCAGGCGATCCGCCGGGCCGATGCCGGCGACGGGGTCGCGGTCCTGGCGGACCTCGGGAGCGCGGTCCTGACGATCCGGCACATCCTCGAGAGCGCGAACGGCGGTGTGAAGCTGGCCGACGCGCCTGTGGTCGAGGGGGCCGTGGCGGCGGCGGTCGTCGCCTCCATGGGCCTACCGCTCGACGCCGTCGTCAGAGCCGCCGAGGAGGCGCGCGATGCCCGCAAGCTCTGAGTCGATCGTCCGCCTCCCGGCCGGCGTCGATCTGCACGCCCGGCCCGCGGCCCGGTTCGTGCGCACGGCGATCGCCTTCAACGCGACGGTCGAGGTGTTCGCCGCCGAGCGCCGCGCCGACGCGAAGTCCCTGCTGGCGGTGCTCGCGCTCGGTGCGCGGCGCGGCACCGCGCTGCGGCTCAGCGCCGAGGGCCCCGACGCCGACCTCGCGCTCGCGGCCCTCGTCGCCTGCGTCGCGGGCCTGGTCGAGTAGGCCTAGGCGACGGCCGTGGGCCAGCGCGGCGCGCCGAGCTCGCGCGAGATGCTGCGCGCCGCGTCGGCGACGGCCTCCGCGAGGCCCTTGGCGGGCCCGCGCGGGAAGATCCGCCTGGTCTCGCCCACGACCGCGATGGCCCCGACCGCGTGGCCCGCGTGGTCGAGGATCGGCGCCGCGATGCTCGACTCGCCCAGCACCGCTTCGTCGCGCTCGTGCGCGAGACCCTTTTCGCGGACGCTGCTCACCGCCGCGGAAAGCGCCGCGGCAGGCAGCGTGCGGCTCGTGAGCCGCGGGAGGGGCTCGGCGGTGAGCGCGGCCAGGATGGTCTCCGGCTGGAAGGCGAGGATCGCCTTGCCGAGCGCGCTGGCGTGCGCGGGCAGCTGTGCCCCGACCTCGAGCACCTGGAAGGCGGCGTCGGGCCGGAAGACGTGGTGGACGACGACCACCGACGGCCCGTGGAGGACGCCCACCCGCACGGCCTCGCCGGTCGCCTGGGCGAGCCGCTCGGCCTGCACGAGCGAGCGCGCCCGGAGCTCGTTGAGGTCGAGGTAGGAGGAGCCGAGGTGGAGCAGGCCAGGCCCGAGCTGGTACTTGTCGGAGTCGCGATCCTGCTCGACGAACCCGTGCGCCACCAGCGTCTGGAGCAGCGCGTGAACGGTCGGGCGCGAGAGCCCGAGCTGGTCCGCCAGCTGCGACACGCCGAGACGGCGCGGCCCTCCGGCCAGCGCCTTGAGAATGCGCGCCGCCCGGTCCACGGACTGGATCGTGCCGCGGCGTCGCCCCGTGGTCTCCCCGCTGTTCGGCATTATCGAATCCACTTCGAAAGTGTAGGCGAGGACGGGGACGGCTACGCGCTCAGCGCGCGACCCAGGGCGCCGACGAACAGCGCGGTCGAGGCCGCGCCGGGATCCTCATGGCCGACCGAGCGTTCCCCCAGATACGACGCGCGGCCCTTGCGCGCCTGCATCGGCACCGTCGACCGGGCGCCCTCCGCGGCGGCGCTCGCCGCCTCGTCCAGCGCCTCCGCCAACGGCGCGCCGCGCTCGACTGCGGCGCGCAGCGCGGTCGCCGCCGGTCGCAGCGCGTCGACCATCGTCTTGTCGCCGGGTTCCGCGGCGCCGAGCTTCACGACGCCCGCGAGCGCCGCGTCGAGCGCGTCCGCGAGCCCGGCGCCGTCCAGATCCGGTGCGTCGCCGAGTGCCCGTCCCGCCCGGCGCAGCGCGGTGCCCCACAGCGGTCCGCTTGCGCCGCCGACGGTGGAGACCAGCGTGTTGCCCGCGAGGATCAACAACCCGCCGGGCGCCGCGTCGTCACTCTGCTCGAACGCCGCGCGGACGGCGCGGAAGCCGCGCGCGAGGTTCACGCCGTGGTCGCCGTCGCCGATCGCCGCGTCGAGCTGCGTCAGGTGATCGGCCTTCGCCGCGATCACGGCGGACGCCTCTTCCATCCAGGCGGTGACGGATACGGAGCCCACGTCGACGCGCGCAGCATCCCACAGGCAAGGCCGCCGTCGATGAACGACGGGATCGACGGCTCGCTCCCTCATGTGGACGCTGTCGCGGCGGGCTGGCAGACTCGCGGTCCATGGGTGGTGAGCGGCTGATCCGCTACGGCGGGGGCTTCGCCGAGGACCTCGTCGTGAGCGCGAGGGGCTCGTGGCTCCAGACGGCCGGCGGCCGCAGGATCCTCGACTTCACGGCGGGCCAGATCTGCGCGACGGTCGGGCACAACCACCCGCGCGTGACGGCCGCCATCCGGAATTCGCTGGACGAGGTGATCCACCTGAACTCGTGGATGCTCTCCCCGCCGGTGCTCGCGCTCGCCGACGCGCTGCTCGCGACGGTGCCCGCTCCCCTGGACCGGGCGATGTTCCTGTCGACCGGCGGCGAGTCGATCGAGGTCGCCGTCCGCATGGCGAAGCTGAGCACGGGCCGGTTCGAGGTGGCGTCGCTCACGCGCAGCTGGCACGGGCTCACCGGCGGCGCGGCGGCGCTGACGCTGGCCGCGGGGCGGCGCGGGTACGGGCCGACGCTGCCGGGCTCGTTCGCACTGCCGGCCCCGTACGCGTACCGCTGCCCGGTCCGGGCCTGCGACGGCCGGTGCGACTGCACGTGCCTGGAGGCCGGCTTCGAGCTGTTCGACCAGGCGTCGGTCGGTTCGCCCGCGGCGATCGTCGCGGAGCCGGTGCTCTCGGCGGGCGGGGTGATCGTGCCGCCGCCGGGCTACTTCGCGCGCCTGCTCGAGCTGTGCCAGGAGCGGGAGATGCTCGTCGTCTTCGACGAGTGCCAGACCGGCCTCGGACGGCTCGGCACGATGTACGGCTTCGAGGCCTTCGGCGTGGTGCCGGACTTCCTGGTGCTCTCCAAGACGCTGGGCGGCGGCGTCCCGATCGGCGCCGTCATCACGAGCGCCGAGATCGAGGCGATCTGCCACGGGCGCGGGTTCGTGCACGTCACGTCGCACGTCTCGGACCCGATGCCGGCGGCCGCCGCGCTGGCGGTCCTCGAGGTCGTCCGCGAGGACGGCCTGCCGGCGCGGGCCGCGCGCGCCGGCGAGCGCCTGCGCGGGCACCTCGACGAGCTGGCCGCCCGGCACGAGGTCGTCGGCGACGTGCGCGGGATGGGGCTGCTCTACGGCCTGGAGCTGGTGGAGGACCGCGACAGCCGCCGGCCGGCCGAGGCGATGGGCCTCGCCCTGACCGAGGAGTGCGAGCGCCGCGGGCTGTCGATCAACCTGGTCCGGGGCGGTACCGGCGGCGCCGCGAACTGCCTGCGCATGGCCCCGCCGCTGACGATCTCCGACGACGAGATCGACCTGGCCGCCGAGATCCTCGACACCTCGCTGGCGGCGCTGCCCAGCACGTCGCATGCGTGAGGCGCCGGCTGCTGAACGCGCTGCTCTACCAGCCGTCCCGGGAGATCCTGGAGACCCCCGCGGCGGCCGGCCTGCGCTTCGCCGACGTCGAGCCTGACGGGCGGCTGCACGCGTGGTGGGTCCCGGCGAGCACGCCGGCGATCGGCCACGTGCTGCTCTGCCACGGCAACGGCGGCAACATCGGCGACCGGGTCCCGAGCCTCGCCCTGCTGTCCGCGGCCGGCTTCGACGTGCTGGCGTTCGACTACGCCGGCTACGGGCGCAGCCGCGGACGTCCCGACGAGGACGCCACCTTCCGCGACGCCGTCGCGGCGCGCGCCGCGCTGCTGCGCCGGCCCCACGTCGACCCCGCGCGCGTGCTCTACCTCGGCGAGTCGCTGGGCGCGGCCGTCGCGCTCGCCCTCGCGGTCGAGCACCCGCCCGCCGGGCTGATCCTCCAGTCGCCCTTCACGAGCGTGCGCGACATCGCGCGGGTCCACTACCCGCTCGTCCCGAGGTGCCTCGTGCCCGACGCCTACCCGAGCCTGCGCCGCATCGCACGGCTCACAGCGCCGCTGCTGGTCCTCCACGGCGCCCGCGACGAGATCGTGCCGCTGATGTACGGGGAGGCGCTGTTCGACGCGGCGCCCGAGCCGAAGCGCATGGAGGTCCTCGCCGCCGCCGGGCACAACGACATGGTTGGCCGCCCGTGGATCGACGCGATCAGCGACTGGGCGCGCCGGTGAAGCGCAGGCCGTCGAGCGCCACGCGGAGGAGGTGCTCGACCTGCGCGGGGTCGCCGGTCGGGAGCTTGGCGATGCTCATCACGAGCTGGATGACGTCGCCGATCGCGACGTCCGAGCGCACGGCGCCGGCCTCCTGCGCCCGCGTGAGCAGCGGCTCGCCGGCGGCGTAGAGCGCCTCGCGCGAGGTCGAGAACAGCGCGGCGTCCTTGTCGAGGTAGTTGAACAGCTCGGCGGCGAGCGCCCGCTTGGTGCCGATGTAGGCCACCACGCGCTGGAGCCAGCCGTAGAGCGCCTCCCACGGGTCCCCGCCGTCGAACTCGGCGGCCGAGCGGGAGACGGCCTCGACCTCGTCGACGTAGAGCGCCTCGAGCAGTGCCTGGCGGTTGGGGAAGTGGCGGTAGAGCGTGCCGATGCCGACGCCCGCGCGGCGCGCGATCTCCTCGAGCGCGGTCGATTCGCCGCCCTCCGCGAACGCCTCGCGCGCGGCCGCGAGGACCTTGTCGTAGTTGCGCCGCGCGTCAGCGCGCTTGGGGCGGGTGAGGAGATTCTCGACGGGATTCATCGCATTCGGCTTGACAAACCGGAGGGTACCTCCGTATAGTTCCGGAGGAACCCTCCAGTTATTTCGGAGGCGGCCTCCAGTTTACACCCGCCTCCGCCCTTCGACAAGTCGGGGGACCGTATGCAACTAGCTCCCACTCCTTCTCCCCAATCCGAGCGCCGTCGCTGGGCGGCGCTGATCGTCGTCTGCCTCGCGCAGCTGATGATCGTGCTCGACGTCACGATCGTGAACGTCGCGCTCCCCGCCATCCAGCGCGACCTGCACTTCAGCCAGGCCGACCTCACCTGGGTCGTCAACGCGTTCCTGGTGACGTTCGGCAGCCTGCTGCTGCTCGCCGGCCGCCTGGGCGACCTCGCCGGCCGCAAACGCGTCTTCCTCGGCGGCGTCGTCACGTTCACGGTGGCCTCGCTGCTGTGCGGGCTCGCCCCGAGCGAGGGCGCGCTGATCGCCGCCCGCTTCCTCCAGGGCGTCGGCGCCGCCGCGCAGGCCTCGGTGATCCTCGCGATCATCGTGACGGAGTTCGCCGAGCCCGCCGCGCGCGCCCGCGCGATGAGCGCGTACGTGTTCGTCTCGGTCGCCGGCGGCTCGCTCGGGCTCCTGGCGGGCGGCCTCCTCACCGAGGTTTTGAGCTGGCACTGGGTCTTCTTCGTCAACCTCCCCATCGGCGCGGCCACCTTCGCGCTCGGCCGCGCGCTCATCCGCGCCGACCGCGGCCTCGGATTCGCGCAGGGTGTCGACTGGCTCGGCGCCGTGCTCGTCACGACGTCGTTGATGAGCGCGATCTACGCGATCGTCGAGGTCACGACGCACGGCTGGACGTCGCCCGAGGTGCTCGGGGCCGGCAGCCTCGCCGCGCTGCTCATGGCGGCGTTCGTCGCCGTCGAGGCGCGGATCGAGCACCCGATCATGCCGCTGCGCATCCTCCGGCTGCGCGGGCTCGTCAACGCGAGCCTCGTCCGCGGCCTTCTCGTCACGGGCATGTACTCGACGTTCTTCCTCGGCACGCTCTACCTCGAGCACGTGCGCCACTACACCGCGCTCGAGACCGGCGCGGCCTTCCTGCCGTGGACGCTGACGGTCGCGGTGCTCTCGCAGGGCATCACCGCGCGGCTGGTCGAGCGCTTCGGGCCGCTGCGCGTGCTCACCGCGGGCATGGCGAGCGCGGTCGCGGGGCTGCTGCTGTTCAGCACCGTCGGGCCGCACACGAGCTTCTTCCCGACGATCTTCCTGGCCTGCTTCGCGATCGGCCTCGGGATCGGGAACGCGTTCATGCCGCTGCTGACGCTCGCGATGGCGGACGTCCCCGCGGCGGATGCCGGGCTCGGTTCCGGGATCACGAACGTCGCCCAGCAGATCAGCGGCGCGCTGGGCCTGGCCATCTTCAGCACGATCGCCGCGAACCACACGCAGGGGCTCATCGCCGACGGCCACGAACTCACGGCGTCGCTCATCAGCGGCTACCACGTCGCGTTCCTCGCCGGGGCCGTGGCCATCACCGCCGGCATCGCGCTCGCGTTCGCGCTGCTGCGGCCCGGCGATCGGCGACGCGGCCTGCGCCTGGCGCCCGCCGGCGCCCCGACCAACCTCGACCTCGAACGGGAGGCCGCATGACCGAGCTGGAGTTCCAGGGCGTCGTCGCCGGTTACCTTCGTGACATCTCACCGGCAAGAACTGGCCAACCGGCTGGGGCGCCGCGCGTTACGTTGCAGCAAAAGCCTCGCAACGGAGGAGGAGGAGGGTGCGTTGTCACGGTTGATCAAGTTGGGGATCGCCGCCATAGGCGTGGTGCTCGCCATCAGCGCGGTCGCGGTCGCCGCCATTCCCGGGTCTGACGCCCGGCTGACGCGGGACGACCCGGCCGACCCCGGTGGCGGCTATGTCTCGGACTACACGCTGGTGACCGGCGTGCCGTACACGGACGACACGCTGACCGAGTGCACGCGCTCGCGCGGGCGCCAGAACGAGCCGGCAGTCGCCATCGACCCGCGCCAGACGAAGGTGCTCGTCGGTTCCTCGAACGACTACTGCGGCGTCTACAACGTCACGATCAACGGCGTCCCGCAGCCCGTGGGGCCGATCTGGCTGGGCTACTACCGCTCCGAGAACGGTGGCACGAGCTTCCAGTCGTCGCTCGTCCCCGGCTATCCGGGCGACACGTCGCCGTACGCCAGCCGGGCGCAGATCCGCACCGCGTCGGCGGGCGATCCCGTCCTCACGTGGGACAAGCACGGGCGCCTCTTCGCCGGCTCGGAGGCGAGCGAGGACCCGGCCGGAACGAAGAAGGGCTTCGGCGACGAATGGGTCGCGACCTACGAGAACCCCGGTGGCGAGGGCGGCAACACGCTCAACGACGGCAAGGAGTTCAAGCGCGCCGTGACGGTCGCGAAGGGGTCGTCGGCCCCCAACTTCGGCGGCAAGTTCAACGACAAGACGGCGATCGAGGCCGACCGCACCAACAGCGCCTGCGAGGGCAACGTGTACTTCGCCTGGTCGCTGTACAACGGCAGCGGCGGGAACACGATCGCCTTCGTGCGCTCGACCGATCACGGCCGGACGTTCAGCAAGCCCACCAACCTCGGCCCGGTCAACACCGAGATCCAGGGCCCGGACATCGCGATCACCGGCAACGGCCACGTCTACGTGACCTTCCGGCGGTTCTCCCACGCGAAGAAGAACGTGACCGACGCCGTCCTCGTCACCAAGTCCACGGACTGCGGCAGGACGTTCTCGCCGCCGCGGACGGTCCGCACGTTCACGCCGTACGACGCCAGTGACGTGCCGGACCCGGAGGAGGCGACCGCGCCGAGCAGCGGGCCCCAGGAGCCGATGGATGAGGAGGTCGTGGGCGGCGGTGCGCGCGACTGCGGCTCGCTCGACGCCCACTGCGCGTCCAACTACGTGTTCTTCCGCCGCGACACGCAGGTGCGCTCGACGGCGGATCAGAGCGACACGAGCAGCGAGAACGTGTACATCGTCTACGACCCGACGATCCCCGGCACCGAGGTGGCGACCGTCACCACGTACGGGTCGGTCGGCACCGGCACGGG
>Ga0081539_10001781_pt1 | contig 34193 bp, 32 predicted proteins | sample TabmetS4T2R2_FD_71023 | JGI IMG/M metagenome (GOLD analysis project Ga0081539, IMG submission 71023) | Tabebuia heterophylla rhizosphere microbial communities from the University of Puerto Rico - S4T2R2 | ecosystem: Host-associated > Plants > Roots > Rhizosphere ... | reverse complement strand
TTCGTTCCGTGCAGCGGTCGACATCCGCTGAACGGCTTTGTGCCCGGGACTTTAAGACCTCCGCGCGTTTCGACGACCTGGTGGCAGTAGCGAAGGGTGAACACCCGATCCCATTCCGAACTCGGCCGTGAAAACTTTCAGCGCCGATGGTACTGTGTCTCAAGGCACGGGAGAGTAGGTCGCTGCCAGGTCTTCCAAGCGCGCGGATCTCTTCCGAGACGATTTCAAACTGAAGGCATGCAGGATTACCGCGGGGTGGAGCAGCCCGGTAGCTCGTCAGGCTCATAACCTGAAGGTCGTAGGTTCAAATCCTGCCCCCGCAACCAATCTGAAAAGCCGTTCCCGAAAGGGAGCGGCTTTTTGTTTGCGGCGCGGTGTGACTGTAGTTCTTGACAAGTCGCCACTCAAGTTATAAGGTGCGCTGGTGGCTCCCGCTCCTTGCTCGCCATCCCACGGCGGCCAGCCCGAACAGCAGCGCCGCCGCGATGGCGAGCGCGGTGAAATAGGCGCTGTCGAACGCCTGGTGCACCGACAGGATCAGCGGGCGCGCGACGTCGGCCGGCAAGGTCTGCGCCGCGAGCAGCGCCTGGTCGATGCCGCTGCGCACCGCCGCCGGATAGTCCGACGCCGGCAGCACGAGGGCGAGCGGATAGACGCCGGCAAGAACGCTACCCAGCACCGTGACGCCGATCGCCCCGCCGAGCTCGATGGAGACTTCCTCGATCGAGGCGGCCATGCCGGCGCGGTCGTCCGAGGCATGGCTCATGATGGCGTGCGAGGCTCCCGCGATCGCGGCGCCGACGCCCAGCCCGAACGCCGCCAGGCCAACGAGCTGTGGCGCCGCGCCGGCGTGGGCGGCGAAAAACAGCCCGGCCAGGCCGCAGCCGCCGACGAGAAGGGCGGCGGTGAGCACGCGATCCGTCCCGTAGCGCGGGATCAGCCAGCCGGCGAGCGGGCCGCCGACGAAGGCCATCGCCGAGCTCGGCAGCATGAACAGGGCCGCCTGCAGCGGCGAGAGGCCGAGCACGAGCTGCAGGCGTTGGCTCAGCACCAGCGCGATGCCGATGATGCAGAAGGCCGAGCCGAGCGCCGTCAGGACGGCGATCGTGAAGCCGCGATCGCGGAACAGGCTGAAGTCGATCAGGGGCACGGTGCTGTGCCGCTGGCGCCACGCGAACCAGGCGAGGGCGCCGGCGCCGACCATCGCCGCCAGTGCCGCGGCTGCGAGGGAGGCCGCGGCGATCTCTTCGATCGCATAGGCGATGCCGACCAGCCCGACCAGGATCAGCAGCGAGCCTGGCAGATCCCAGCTCCTCTCGCGTCTGCCCGCCTCGGCAGGGATGAGCGCGAGGGCGGCGACGAGCGCCAGCACGACGACGGGAACGTTGACCAGGAAGACCGAGCCCCACCAGAAATATTCGAGCAAAACGCCGCCGATCAGCGGCCCGACGGCCGAGCCGCCGGAGGCGATCGCGCTCCACACGCCGATCGCGAGCGCGCATTCCTTCTCGTCGCTGAAGGTCAGGCGAATGATCGACAGCGTGGCCGGCATCATCGAAGCCGCGCCGACCGCGAGCAGCGCGCGGGCGCCGATCAGGGCGACGGGCGAGGGCGCGTAGGCCGCCGCCAGCGAGGCCACGCCGAACAGGCAGAGGCCGATCACGAGCATGCGCTTGTGGCCGATCTTGTCGGCCAAGGTGCCGCAGCCGGGCAGAAGCCCTGCCACCACCAGCGAATAGGTGTTGATGATCCAGAGCTTCTGGGAGGCGCTGGCACCGAGATCGCGGGTCAAGGTCGGCAGCGCGGTATGCAGCACCGTCATGTCGACGACGATGAGAAAGACGGCGCTCGACACGATCGCCAGGATGGCCCACCGGCCCGCACGCGAAACCTTCATCGAACTCTACGTCTCCGCCGGTACCATGAAGCCGTCGAAGAATGCCGCAAGCTCGGCATAGCCGTCGAGCGGCAGCACCTGCGCGACAAACTGATCGGGCCGCACGATGACCAGGCAGCCGGTTCGGTCGATGCCGCGCATCGTGAAGATGTCCTGGCCATTCTTGAGATCGGGGCAGAACATCTTTTCGTAGTCGCGCAGGCCGTAGCGTCCCTTGCGCGGGAGCAGAAGCGGCGGCATGGCTTCGATCGCGAGCTCGCGATGGCCTTGCTGGAACACCGCCCGGACGTCGATCACCGAATCGATATCCGCGTCCTTGGGCGTGTACTTCCTGACCGGAGAGTGGCGCGCCTCGGCGAGAAAGCGGCACAAGGCGCGGAGTGCCGACGCGGGCGCCGCGGGGTCGTCGGCGCCGGCAAAGGCGAAGATCCGAAAGCGCCCATCGGCCTTCACGACATGGCCGAGATGAACGGGCTTGGCGTCGCCCAGCCGGATCACCGGCGCCGAGGGAAAGCGCTTGCCGATCACGAATCCCTCGGCGAGATGCTGATGCTTCGGCTGGGCCGTCAGGATCGACGGGGCGTAGTGCGTTGCCGTGCCCGCGGTGTAGCGCGCGTGCTTGACGAAATACTCCTGGGTCTCGGCCGGGTCGGCGGCTTCGCCGTGGCGATTGGCCGAGGCCAGGATCGCGGCCCATTCGCGATCGAAGTCTATAAGCTCCTTGGCGATGGCGTGGCGTTCGGCCGAATAGCTGTGCAGGAGGTGCGGCGCCGCGCGCTTGCGCAGCACGGCGGCAAGCTTCCAGCCGAGGTTATAGGCGTCCTGCATGGAGACGTTCATGCCCTGCCCGGCCTTCGGGCTGTGCGTGTGACAGGCGTCGCCCGCGATGAAGACGCGCGGCAGGCGCGTTTCGGCCTCCGCTTCCGGCACGTCGTCGAACCTGTCGGTCAGTCGCTGCCCGATGTCGTAGACCGACCACCAGGGGATCTCCTTCACCTCCAGCGCATAGGGCTTGAGGATGCGGCGCGCCTTGGCGATCAGGTCATCGACCGTGATCTTGCGGCTGGCGACCCGCTCGCCGGCCTCCAGCGCGGTGAGCTCGACATAGAGCCGGGCGAGATAGCCGCCCTCGCGCGGGATGACGAGCAGGCTGCCGTCGGACGCCGACTGGATCAGCGACTTGAAACGGATGTCGGGAAAGTCGGTGACGGCGAGCACGTCCATGACGCCCCAGGCGTGGTTGGCCGAATCGCCGACAAGCTCGCGGCCGATCGCCTTGCGCACGGTGCTGTGCGCCCCGTCGCAACCGACCAGGAAGCGGGCCTTGACCGTCTCGACCTGCCTGGCGTGCGCCGGGTCGAGCCGCTCGAGGGTCGCGGTCACCGCGTGGTCTTCGAAGCGCGCGCCAGGGTCGACCCGAACGTCGAGCAGGCGCCGCGCATAATGGGGCTCCAGCCGGGCCGGCGATCGGCGCATGACGTCGAGGAAGAAATCGTGCACGCGCGCCTGGTTCAGGACGACATGGGGAAACTCCGACAGCCCGTCCTCGACATCCTGGACCCTGCCGCTGCGGACGATGGTCCCGGGCCTCGCCGGATCCGGCTTCCAGAACGTCGTCTCGTTGATCCAGCAGGCCTCCTTCATGACGCGTTCGGCGAAGCCGTAGGCGTGGAACATCTCCATGGTGCGGCAGGCGATCCCGTCGGCCTGCCCCAGGAGCAGCCGGCCCTCCTTCTGCTCGACGATGCAGGTCCTGATGTCGGGGAAGGCCGAAAGCTGGGCCGCGAGATTGAGACCGGCCGGGCCGCAGCCGACGATGAGGACATCGACCTCTGCCGGAATCGGGCCGGGCGCGCCGGACGGACGAATCCGCTCCGCGGCGTCGGCGATCTCCGGATCGCCCGGCTCGAACCCGTTCAGGTGGAATTGCATCGAGAGTCTGTCCCGTGGATGACGGCCCAAGGAGTCCCGTTATGAGTGGTTCAAGGGAGATTGTCGCGCAGGAAGATGTCGATGTTGATCCGCTCCTGGTCGGGCATGACGGGGTCGCCCAGGCAATGGGCGAGCAGGACGCGCGCGGCGGAGCGCGCCTCGTGACCAGGGTCCTGGTTGATGATGGCGTCGATCACGCCGCTGAGGAGAAGGGCGCGCGTATGCACCGTGAGCTCGTGGGCGATCCAGACGATGTCCTGGGCGCGGCCCGACGCCTCGAGGGCGGCGGCAATGCCGCGGTTGCCGGCGCCGACGCTGTAGAGGCCGACGAGGTCGGGTTGGCGGCTGAGCAGATCGGCGGCGAGCACGCGGGTGCGCTCGTTGTCGTCGCGGCCTTCCACGGCGCCGAGCGGCAAGAGGTCGGGATACTCGCTCGACAGGATCTGGTGAAAACCGAACTGCCGCTCGGCGTGATCGCGCAGGACCAGCGAGCCCGCGATGACGCCGACCGAGCCGCTACGGCCGCGCAGGAAGCGCCCCATCAGGGCCGCGGCCGTGCGTCCGGCGGCGGGATTGTCGATGCCGACATAATGCAGGCGCCGCGAGCTCGGGGCGTCGGAGACCAGGGTCACGACCCGGACACCGCGATTCGCCGCGTCGTCGATGGCGGCGCGCACCTTGGGGTGATCGAGCGCGATGGTCGCGACGCCGTCGTAGGACGGCGACAGGGAGGCGAGCGCGCCCGCCAGGGCATCGGGATCGAAGACGTCGACATGCAGGACGTCGATGAAGGCGCGCTGGCTCGCCAGCCAGTCGGCGGTCCGGCGCACCTGCTCGTCGAGGTTGGTCATGAAGGAATTGGCGCCGGTCGGCAGGATGAAGGCGAAACGGAAGGTCTGATTGCGCGCCAGCCGGGCCGCCGCCGCGTCGGGACGATAGCCGAGCTTGGCCAGCGCCGCCTCGACCCTGGCCACCGTCTTGCCGCGCACGCCGTCGCGCCGATTGACCACGCGGTCGACGGTCGCCAGCGACACGCCCGCAGTGCGCGCAACGTCCTGCAGGGTCGCCTTGAGGCGGGTCGTCTCGCTCATCCCGTCAGCGCGCCGCCCACAACAGGCCGCGCGTCATGATCGTGCGGATCTCGGGCACGTCGAGCTCGTAGGCCCGATGCCCCAGCGACGAATAGAAGACGCGGCCCGCGCCGTACTGCTTCTTCCACACCACCGGCATCACCACGCCCTCGATCCAGGGCGCGTGCTCGCCCGAGAAGGTCGTCGTCGCCAGCACGTCGTTGGCGGGGTCGACGTGCATGTAATACTGCTCGGAGCGATGCTCGAAGCTCGGGACGCCCGACATGATCGGGTCGTCCGGCCGCGTCACGTCGACCTTGTAGTCGATGATGCCGCCGGGATGGGCGACCCACTGTCCGCCGCACAGGAACTGGTATTCGACCGAATCGCGGAACGCATCGCCCATGCCGCCGTGATGGCCGCCCATGCCGACGCCCTTCTGCACGGCCGCGCAGAGATTGAGCGCCTCCGCCTTCTCGATCTTGGACATGGTGCAGATCGGCACGATCAACGACAGGTCATGGATGGCGGGATCGGCGAAGGCCGACGTCTTGGTCTCGACCCGCACGTCGAAGCCTTCCGCCCTGAGCCAGCCGCGGACTATCGAGGCGCAGAGGTCAGGGTCGTGACCCGGCCAGCCGCCCCATACGATCATCGCCTTGCGCATGCCGCGTTCTCCCTTCTAGTCCATCACGCCGGTCGGCAGGCCCGGCGTCATCATCGTCGGACGTTCGACCGTCGTCTCGAGCTTCACCCGCCGGCCCTCGTCGGCCGAGATCTGGAACGCTTCCATGGCTTCCAGGGCATGCAGCGCCAGCGCGCCGCTGGCGCGATGCGGACGGCCGCTGGTGATCGAGGCCGCCAGGTCGGCCACGCCGATCGAGCGGAATTCGCCGTCGACATTGCCATGGGTGTGGGGAACGGCCTGCCAGTCGCCGCCGGGCTTGGCCACGGCGACCTCGCCCCCGAACTTGTTCGGATCGGGCACCAGGATGCTGCCCTCCGTGCCGTAGATCTCGATCGGCGCGTGGTTGTGCCGGGGCACGTCGAAGCTCATGACGATCGAGACGACGGCGCCGCTCACGAACTCCAGCAGGCCGGCAACGTGCGTCGCCACCTCGACCGGGATGAGCGTGCCGTTGAGCGGCTGGCTGGTGATCAGGCGTTCGAGCCGCGGCTTGGCGACCGAGCCCATGACGCTGGCGATCGGTCCCAGCAGCTGGATCAGGTTGGTGATGTAGTAGGGGCCCATGTCGAGCATCGGCCCGCCGCCGCGCAGATAGTAGAAGCCGGGCGCCGGATGCCAGCGCTCGTGGCCCGGGCACATGAAGAAGGCCGTGCCGGCAACCGGCTGGCCGATGGCCCCGTCGTCGATCGCCTTGCGCGCGGTCTGATGGCCGCCACCCAGGAAGGTGTCCGGCGCACAGCCGACGCGCAGACCCTTGGCCGCGGCCAGGTCCATGACCTTGCGCGCCTCGGCGACGCTGACGCCGAGCGGCTTCTCGGAATGGACATGCTTGCCGGCGTTGAGGATGGCGAGGCTGACGTCGGTGTGGGCGAGCGGCACGGTGAGGTTGACCACGATCTCGACGTCGTCGCGCTTCAGCAGCTGGTCGACGCGCATCGCCGGCACGCCGAAGGCGGCGGCCTGCTTCTCGGCCGCGGCGCTGCGCATGTCGGCGACGGCGCGCAGCTCGAGATTGGCGAAGCGTTGCGCCGCCTTGAGATAGGCCGTGCTGATGACCCCGCAGCCGATGACGCCGAATCCAACCTTTTGCATGAGCTGCTCCGTCAACCTTTGACCGCGCCGGCCGTGAGCCCCGCGACGATGTGCTTCTGGGCCAGCAGGAACAGCACGATCGTCGGCAGGATGGTGAGGGTGATGAACGCCAGGATCAGGTTCCACTCGGCCGAGTACTCGCCCTGATAGACCATGATGCCGAGCGGCCAGGGATAGAGGGCGTCGGAATTGAGCATCACCAGCGGCATCAGGTAGGCGTTCCAGCTGTGCACGAAGGCGATGGTCCCGACGGTAGCCAGGATCGGCCGCGACAGCGGCAAGGTCATGTGGCGGAAATAGGCGATGTAGCTGCAGCCGTCGATCAGGGCTGCTTCGAGGAGCTCGGGCGGCAGGTCCCTGAAGAAGCGCCGGAACAGGAGAATGCTCATGGCGAGGCTGAAGGCGACTTGCGGCAGGACGACGCCGAAGTAGGTGTCGAGCAGGCCGAGATCGCGCACCTTGATGAACAGCGGCAGGATGGCGGTGGCGGCCGGAAACAAGAGGCCCAGCATGAGGTATTCGCTGAGCATCCGGCTGCCGAAGAATTTCAGGTGGGCGAAGACGAAACCGGCCATCGCCGCGACGGTGAGCGTCAGGAAGGTGCTGAGCGCGGCGATGATCAGGGAATTGCGCAGCAGCACCCAGTAACGCTTCGAGCCGAGGATGCCCCAGTAGTTCTCCCACTCCCAGACGTCGGGCAGGCCGAAGGGATTGGTGCGCAGCTCGCCCAGGCTCTTGAAGCCGCCCAGCACCGTGGCGATCAGCGGCACGGCGACGAACGCCGCGACCAGGGTCAGGAACAACGCCTTGTAGAGCGGTGCGGGGTCGAAGCGGCGCCGCCTAGTCATCGCGCATCATCCAGCGCTTGTAGGTGAAGGCGAAGGTGACGCAGATGCAGAACAGGATGACGCCGACGGCGCTGCCGAAGCCCACGCGCATGCGCATGACGCCGAAATTGTAGAGGAAGCTCACCATGGTGTTCGACGAATCGGCCGGGCCGCCGCGCGTCAGCGGCATCACGAGATCGAACAGCTGCAGTGAGCCCACGACCGAGAAGAACACCGACAGCCGGATGGTCGGATAGAGCAGGGGGATGACGACATAGCGCAGGAGCTCGAAGCGCGACGCACCGTCGATGCGGGCGGCCTCGATCAGGCTGCGGTCGATGCCCTGCAGGGCCGCGATATAGAGCATCATATGGAAGCCGAAATACTTCCAGACGATCACGATCAGGATGGCCAGCATCGAGGTCTGCGGACTGGCCAGGAGATGCGGCGCTTCGGCGCCGAACAGGCGCCAGATCGAGGCCAGCAGGCCGTAGTTGCCGTCGTAGACGAAGCTGAAGATGAGCCCGGTGGCGATCTCGGCGAGCACATAGGGCAGGAAGAACAGCATGCGCAGCGCAACGGCGCCGCGGAAGCGCTCGGACAGGGCAATCGCCAGCGCGAGCGCGAGCGGCAGCTGGATCAGCAGCGAGACGACGATGATCAGGAGGTTGTTGCGCAGCGCCAGGCCGAACGCCCGGTTCTCGAACACGTAGCGGTAATTGTCGAAACCGATCCAGTTGGTCGGGCTGCCGAAGCCGTTCCAGCTGAAGGCGCTGTAAAAGCCCGCCTCGCCGATCGGCAGGATGACGAAGAGCGTGTAGAGCAGCAGCGCGGGCGGCAGGAACAGCGCAATGGTGGCGAGCTTGTCGTCGGCCAAGAGCTTGCCGAGAGACGAACCACGCACCCGCGGCCGTGGCACGCTCGCCGAAACAGAGGTTGTCACTAGTTGCCCTGTTTCCAGGCGTCCTGGATGGCCTTGGCGGCGGCCGCAGGCGTCATGCTGCCGCCGGCGATCTCCGCGGTGACGTCGTTCACGACGCGGCCGACCGAGGGGCCGAGCGCCTGGTCGAGGAAGTTCTGATGGTACTTCGAGCGGGCCAGGTTCTGGGCGATGTTGCGCATGAAGGGATTGGCAAAGGCCGTCTCCGCGCCGGCGACGACGGGGACGAGGAAGTTGCCTGCCGCCAGCTGCTTCTGGACGTCCAGAGAGACGAAGAACTTCAGGAACTCGGTGGCCTCTTTCGGCGCGCCCTTGGTCACCAGCCAGCCGGTGATACCGCCCAGTGTGTCGCTGGCATCGCCCTTGCCGCCGGCGACGGTCGGGAAGGCAAACCAGCCCAGCTTGTCGTCGCTGAGACCGGCCTTGTCTGCCGACAGCACGCGCTGGAGCAGGAACACGTTGTTGAGGCCGAGAGTCATCGCCGCCTTGCCATCGCCGAAGTAGCCGACCGCCGGCTGGTTCTTGAAGCCGAGGAAGCCGGTCTGGAAGGGCTGCAGATCGACCAGCTGCTTGAACAGCTCGCCCGCCTTCACGAAGCTTTCGCCGGCGAAGCCGCCGCCCTCGCCGCGCATTGCCGCATCGAACGCGGGCTTGCCGCCGGCGCGCATCGCAAGATACGTCCAATAGAAATGCAGCGGCCATTTGTCGGCGCCGCCCACGGCGAGCGGGGTGACGCCCGCGGCCTTCAGCTTCTTCACGGCGGCGAGCAGGTCATCCCAGGTCTTGATGGTCGTGCCATCGACTCCGGCCTTCGCCATCAGGTCCTTGTTGTAGAAGACGCCGACTTCCGACAGGGCCATCGGCACGCCATAGGTCTTGCCGTCGATCGTGAAGGCCGCGACCGCCGCCGGGGCGAGCTGGTCGCTATAACCCTTCAGCTGCGGACCAATGTCCTGCAGCACGCCGGCCTCGACCTGCGCCTTCAAGACGCCGCCCGCCCAGCTGTAGATGATGTGCGGGCGATCCTTGGATTGCAGGATCGTCGGCAGCTTCGCCTTGTAGGCCTCGTTCTCGAGGAACTGCATCTCGACTTTGACGCCGGGGTTCTTGGCCTCGAAGCCGCGCGCGACCTCTTCCCAGATCTTCACCTGCGCGGGATTGGCCTCGATGTGCAGCCAGCGAACCGTGGTCTGGGCGATGGCGGTGCCGACGGTCATCGTCAGTGCCGCGGCGACGAGCGCCAGCAATCGGAGCAGTCGCATGCGTTTCCTCCTCCGACCTCGATCGGTCGGTTGAGGTCACTCTGGCCAGCCTGTTTGACGTACGCAACTCAAAATTTGAGCTGGTCACGTCATTTCGAAATGGGCATCAGCGATTCCCCGCACACCCAGGCCGCTGATCGCCAGCAGGACGCCGGCATCGGGATGCGACGACACCATTCGGCCGCTGCCTGAGTCGCGGATCGACGTGACGAACAACACGTCCATGGCGTCGCCGCCGAACGCGGGGCATGTCGGGAACTCGACCGGGACCTTGAGCATGGCCACGACCTCGCCCTGTGGCGAGAGGCGCGCGATCTTGCCCGCCTCGACCAGCGCCACCCAGACATGGCCGTCGCTGTCCACCGTTGCCCCGTCGGGTGCCGACCCCAGCGATTCGGTATCGAAGAACAGGCGCGGCGCGCCGACATCGGTGCCGTCGCGCGCGTAATCGTGGACCATGATCTTGCGCGCCAGACTGTCGGCGAAATACAGGCGGTCGCCCGCCGGGCTGAAGCAGATCGCGTTGGAGATGCGGATGCCCGTGGCCAGCGTCTCGAGCTCGCCGGGCGCCGTGAGCCGGTGCAGCGCCCCCATGGGAGCGCCATGCAATCCCATGCCGCCGCAGATGAAACGACCGGTACGGTCAGTCTTGCCGTCGTTGAGCCGCATGTGCGGATGGGGTGAGTCGAGCCGCGCGATGGGCTCGATCGCACCTGTCGCGAGCTGCAAAAGATAGAAGCCGTCCTGCAGCCCCATCACCAGGCGCCCGTCGGGCGCAAGCCCGATCGATCCCACGAGCGATGGCGTGGACCACGTCTCCTCCTTGCCCGAGGCGAGATGCAGCCGCCGCACCTTGCGGCCGACAATATCCACCCAGAACAGCGATCCCGATTCAGGATCCCATACCGGGCTCTCGCCCAGCAGGTCCGGCGCCACAGGCAAGCGTTCGATCTTCACGGCGTTCCCCTCAAAAGGAGACGTTGATGCCACCGTCCACGTAGACCGACTGACCGGTGACGTGGCCCGCCTCCTGCGACAGCAGGAAGACCGCCATATTGGCGACATCCTCGGCCGTGGTCATCCTGCGCAATGGCGTGCGCTCGATCAGCCGCTTCTGATCGGCCGGTGCGATGATGGCGTCGAGCAGGGGCGTGGCCACGAAGCCGGGATTGACGCTGTTGATGCGGATATTGTGCTCGGCTACTTCCATGGCTGCCACGCGCGTCAGCGCGTCGACGCCGGCCTTGCTCGCGACGTAGGTCGAGATGTTCCTGTAACCGTGCGGCACGACCCCGCTCGAGGTGTTGACGATGGCGCCGCCACCCGTCGCGAGCATCTCGGCTATCTGGTGTTTCATGCAAAGAAAGATGCTGCGCAGATTGGTGTCCATGATGGACTGCCAGGTCTCGAGATCGAGCTCGTGCAAGGGGCGCCGGTTGGTCTGCGCCACGCCTGCATTGTTGAAGGCATAGTCGAGCCGGCCGAACTGCTCGACCGAGCGTGCGACGAGAGCCTCGATGTGCCCGGGCTCGCGCACGTCGGTCGGCTGGCAGAAGGCATGGCCGCCAGCCCCGCAGATGGCCTCGGCCGTTTCCTGTCCGCCCTTGATGTCGGCGACGACGACCTTGGCGCCCAGCGCGCCAAGCCGCAGCGCAGCTGCACGGCCGATGCCCGATCCCGCGCCGGTGACGAGCGCGACCTTGTCGACAAAACCGTTCATGAGCCGTGAGCACTAGAGATGCCCGACCGGGGCTGCCAGCTCGCCAGGGCAGTTTCATATACGTGAATGTCGCTGACATCCTCTTGCAAGCCGTTGCGGCGGTCGAAAGAAGAGTGGTCGCGGCCGACGACGAACAATGGGAGGAAAGATGCCGCGGGCGATCATCGACGACGCCGACGGCACGCTGGCGTTGTTGCGACAGAGTGCAACGCAGTTTGCCGCCCGCCACGATGGGCCGGCAGGTCTGCGCAACAAGCGGGCGCAGGAAAGCGACATCGAGCGCCAGACATGGGCCGCCATGGCCGAGGCCGGTTGGACAGGGCTGCTGCTTCCGGAATCGCTGGGCGGCGCGGGCCTTGGTCTCGGCGAGCAGGCCGTGCTGAGCGAGGCACTGGGCTACGCCCTGGTTGCCGAGCCCCTCGCGCTGGTTTGCGTGCCGGCCGCCGTCCTGCTCGCCAATGCGCCACCCTCGCCGGAGCGTGCGCGGCTTGCCACTGGCCTCGCCTCGGGCGACCGCATCGTCGTGCCGGCCTGGCAGGATTCAACGGTCACGATTGCGCGCGACGCGGCAGCGCTGGTGCTGAACGGCGACCTGCAGTTCGTCAATGGCGCACGGTCGGCAACGGATTTCCTTCTCCTCGTGCCGGGCGTCGAGGGAGCGATGCTGCTCAGCGTGCCGGCCGATCAGCCTGGCCTGTCCGTGCGGTCGCGACCCGGCGTCGATGGTGCCGTGATCGCCAGCCTCTCCTTCAGCGCCTGCCGTCTCACAACCGACCGGGTGCTCGACCGTCGCGACAGCCGGGACACGCTGCTGCGGGGGGCGCTGCTCCAGGCGCGGCTTGCGCTCGCAGCGGAGCTTGCCGGCATCGCCTGCGGCGCCCTCGACCGCACGGTCGATTACAGCAAGACCCGCGTCCAGTTCGGCAAGCCGATCGCGTCCTTCCAGGCGATCCAGCACCGCCTGGTCGAGATGTGGATGGATGCCGAGCTTGCCTGTGCCGCCCTGGTGCGCGCCGTGGAGAGACTCTCTGCCGGCGACAGCCAGGAGGCGCATCTCGCCGTCCTCGCCGCCAAGGCGCGCGCGGGCGATGCGGCCGTGTCGATCGGCCGGCGCGCGGTCCACCTGCATGGCGCCATGGGTTACACCGACGAATGCGCGATCGGCCTCTATCTCAAGCGCGCCCTGAACCTCAGCGCGGCGTTCGGCCAGCCCGAAGCCCTGCGCCTGGAATTCGTCGCGCGTGAACGTGCTGCCTAGAAGGGAACAACATGGAAAACAAGCTGATCAAGATCACGATCGACGGCCGCGTCGCCGTCGTCACCATGGACGCGCCGCCGGTCAACGCCCAGTCGCGGGAATTCATGGACGAGCTGATTGCGGCCTTCGACGAGCTCAACGCCACGGCGGGTGTGCGGGTGATCGTGCTGACCGGGGCGGGCAAGATCTTCTCGGCCGGCGCCGACATCAAGGCACGCAGCAGCTCGCGGGAGATCACGGCCGACACCTATCGCCATCTGCGGCGTGCGCGCGAGGTCGGCTTCTGCATCATGGAATCGAACAAGCCGGTGATCGCCGCCGTGAACGGAGCCCGCGCTGGGTGCCGGCATGGGGCTTGTCGTCTGCTGCGACATCATCCTTGCCTCCGAGAATGCCGTGCTCGGCCTGCCCGAAATCGACGTCGGCCTGATGGGCGGCGTGCGCCACACGATGCGGCTCATTCCCCATTCGCTGGCACGCAGGATGGTGCTGTCCGGCTATCGCGTGCCGGCAGCCGAGCTCTACCGCCGCGGTATCATCGAGGATTGTGTGCCTCTCGCCGAGCTCATGCCGACGGCCATGAAGCTGGCGCGCGAGATCGCGAAAAAGAGCCCGATGGCGTTGAAGCTCGCCAAGCGCGCCATCAACACCGTGGAGACCATGGGGTTGAAGGACGGCTACCGCTTCGAGCAGAACCTCACCGTCGAGATGACGCAGCACGAGGATTCCAAGGAGGCGATGCGCGCGTTCGTGGAAAAACGCGAGCCCGTGTTCAAGGACGTCGTCTGATGGCGGAGGACTGCAACGCCCTGTCGGACGAGGCGTTCAGGCAGCTCTTCCGCGACTGGGTCCAGGCCAATTGCCCGCCGCGACTGCGCAACATGCGCAAGCAGCGGCCGCTGTTCAGCGAGGTTGCCGACTGGTACCGCGCGCTCGCCGCGAAGGGTTGGCTGGCGCCGACCTGGCCCAAGGAGCATGGCGGCATGGGCCTGACGCCGGCCAAGCACATCATCTACGTCGAGGAGTGGGGGCGGCTCGGCTGCCCGCGCATCCCCGACCACGGTATCGGGCTTGTCGGCCCGCTGCTGATCCAATACGGCACGCCCGAGCAGAAGGCGCATTACCTGCCGCGCATCCTGTCGGGCGAGGATGTCTGGTGCCAGGGCTATTCGGAACCCAACGCCGGCTCCGACCTGGCGAGTCTCCGCACTGCGGCGGTGCGCGAGGGCGACGTCTTCGTCGTCAACGGGCAGAAGATCTGGACGACGCTGGCCCACTGCGCCAACTGGATGTTCGTGCTGGTGCGCACCGATCGTACCGCCAAGGTGCGTCAGAACGGCATCTCCGTCCTGCTGCTCGACCTCAAGAGCGCGGGCGTGCGCATCCGGCCGATCGCCAACCTCCGCGGTGAGACCGACTTCTGCGAAGTCTTTCTCGACGATGTTCGCGTGCCGGCTGAAAACCTGGTGGGCGAGCTCGACCGCGGCTGGACGGTCGCCAAGTCGGTGCTGGGCCACGAGCGCATCTTCCTCGGCGCACCGACGCGGCCGGAATATGCGCTGGGCCGCCTGGAGAGGCTGGCCGAGGCGCGCGGCGCCTTCGCCGACCGCGCCTTCGTCTCGCGCTATGCCCGGCTGCGGCTCGACGTCTACGACCTCGCCTCGGCGTTCGAGCGGTTCGCCAACGTCCTGCGGCGCGGCGGCGAACTGGGCGCCGATGTCTCGATGCTGAAGATCCTTGCCACCGAGCTCTACCAGCGCATCACCGAGGAGATGCTGACGATCACCGGCGAGGAGGCGCGTTTCGCCGACGATCTGGAGGCCGGCAACGAGCAGATCGATGCCATGAACCTGTTCCTCGACTCGCGTGCGCCGGCCATCTTCGGCGGCGCCAACGAGATCCAGAAGAACATCCTCGCCAAGGCGGTGCTCGGCCTGCCGGGGTGATGGTCAGAACTCGATGTCGACCGGCTCGTCGAAAGGGTCGCCGCGGCGCAGGGACTTCGCGGCGCGCTGGAGGATCGCGAGATAGCGGCTGTAGTTCTGGCGGATGCGTTCGGTGGCGCCGCCCAGCCCCAGCACGACGGGCTGCTTGTGGATGGTGAGCGGCAGCAGCACGCAGATCGTGGCGCCGCCCAGGAACGGCACGTTCTCGGTCGAACAGTAGCCCTTGCCGCGAATCTGGCGGATGCGGCGGATCATGTCGGGAACTTTCACGCGATCGGTCGGTCGTTCGGTTGCGATGTTGGCCCGGCGGACGATGTTGTCGAGCTTGTCGTCGGGCAGCGTCGACATCAGCAGCCAGCCGACCGACGACTGGGTGAGCGGCCGCAGCGTCCCCTCGTCGACATGGAAGCGCAGCGCGTGGACCGACTGGATGATCTGCACGTATTGCAGGTAGACGTCGTTCTTGGTGGCGATCGAGACAGTCTCGCCAGTGGCGGCATGGACGTCGCGCATGGCGTCGATGATGGCGCTGTTGCCGAACAGGGCGCGCGGGATCCAGTCGCCCAGCGACGTCACCTTGGGGGTCGGAAAATAGAGCCGCTGGTTGCGGTCGAAGTTGAGGTAGCCGAGGCCGGTCAAGGTCTTGAGCAGCACCGTGGTGCTCGACGCGGGATAGCCCAGGGCCTCGGCGATATCGGACATCGCCCGGGGCTCGCGCACCCGGCGGAAGAATTCGAGGATCTCGACGGCGCGCGTCGCCGATTTCACCTGCAGGGAGTTCATCTCAGCGCTTCCTTCGCCCGGCCTGTTTTTCATGCATGTGAAACTGCACGCCACATACGCGTTACGGCTGGTTGGCCAAAACAGCGCATGACATGGTGCGCGCGTCAAGTCGACGGCCCATGCGAAGGCCGCGGCGATGCCAATCCGGAGGAAGCTGATGAGGCTCGGGGTCTTCTACGAACACCAGCTGCCGCAGCCCTGGGAAGAGGGTAGCGAGCAGCGGCTCTTCAACAATGCACTCGACCAGATCGAGCTCGCCGACCGGCTGGGCTTCGACAATGTGTGGGAGGTCGAGCACCACTTCCTCGAGGAGTATTCCCACTCCTCCGCCCCCGAGGTCTTCCTCGCCGCCGTCTCGCAACGCACCCGGAATATCCGCTTGGGCCACGGCATCTGCCTCTCACCGCCCAATTACAATCACCCGGCGCGCGTGGCCGAGCGCCTGGCGACCCTTGACCTGCTGTCGGGCGGCCGGGTCGAATGGGGCACCGGCGAATCGGGATCGCTGATCGAGATGCACGGCTTCGGCATCGAGCCCGAGCAGAAGACGGCGATGTGGCGCGAGGGCGTCGAGCAGACCGCCAACATGATGACGATGCGGCCTTATCCCGGCTACCAGGGCCGGTTCTTCTCCATGCCGGTGCGCAACATCGTGCCGAAGCCGGTGCAGAAGCCGCATCCGCCGATCTGGATGGCCTGCTCGCGCCGCGAGAGCATCTTGCGCGCGGCGCGGCATGGCGTGGGGGCGCTGGTGTTCGGCTTCGTCGACGCCTCGCAGGCCAAGATCTGGCGCGACGAGTACTACCAGATCATCAAATCCGAGGAGTGCGTGCCGATCGGCCATTCGGTCAACGCCAACTTCGCGACCCTGAACGGCATGATGGTGCACGACGACCACGACGAGGCGATCCGGCGCGGCCTCGATGGCTTTCGCTTCTTCGGCTATTCGATTGCCCACTACGCGATCTACGGCGAGCACCGACCGGGCGTCACCGATCTCTGGAAGCGCTTCCAGACCATCAAGAACGACATGAAGGAGACGCCGGGCTCGGGCAGCATCGGCACGCCAAGGAGCGTGCGCGAGCACCTCAGGAGCTACGCCGATGTCGGCGTCGACCAGATGATCTTCATCCAGCAGTCGGGCAAGAACCAGCACGATCACATCTGCGAGGCGATGGAGCTGTTCGCCCGCGAGGTCATGCCCGAACTCAAGGAGCGCGAGGACGAGCGCGTCAAGAAGAAGGACGAGGAGCTCGCCCCCTTCATCGAGGCCGCCCTCGAGCGCAAGCCGCGCATGGCGCCGCTCGCCGAGCAGGACGTTCCCAACATCGAGTCGATCGGCATCGTGCTGGAGCGCCGCGCCGGCAAGGACTACGCCAAGGCGGGCGGCACCTATGCCGATCCGACGCGCGGCGGCGCCATCCCCATGGCCTCGCGCGAGACCTTCGCCAAGGCGGCCAAGGTCGGCTGACCGTCGGAGGGATCTCATGGGCGGACGGCTTCAGGGGCGCGTGGCGCTTGTCACCGGCGGCGGACGCGGCATCGGCCGTGCCATCGCCGAAGCTTTTGCCGGCGAGGGCGCCGCAGTGGGCGTGCTCGACCTCAAGCAGGAGATCGCGGACGAAGCGGTCCAGGCGATCGGCGCTGCCGGCGGCAAGGCCACGGCGCTGGTCGGCAATGTCGCGCGGCGCCAGGACGTGTTCGCGGCTGTCGCGTGCCTGGGCGAGGCGTTCGGGCCGGTCACCGTGCTGGTCAACAACGCGATGTGGAATCGCTATGGCCCCATCGAGACCCAGACCGAGGAGATGATCGATCGCATGATCGATGTCGGCCTCAAGGGCACCGTCTGGGGTTGCCAGGCCGTGCTCGATGACATGACGCGCTCGGACGGCGGCGCCATCGTCAACATCGCATCGCCCTCGGCTGTGCTCGCGATGAGCAACGGCATCATGTACAGCGCGGTCAAGGCGGCGGTCACCGCCCTTACCCGATCGGCGGCGGCCGAGTTCGGTCCGCGCCGAATTCGCGTCAACGCGGTCGCGCCGGGGCCGACGCCGACCGCGGGCGCCAATCGCGTCGTTTCCGAAGAAGCCTGGGAACGGCGGCGCGCGCGCGTGCCGATCGGCCGCCTGGGCACGCCGCAGGATGTCGCGAAGGCCGCCGTCTTTCTCGCCAGCGACGAGGCGAGCTTCATCACCGGCGACATGCTGTTCGTCGATGGAGGCATCACCTACGCCTTTTCCTGAGACCGACGACACGACAACGGGAGGAAACAAGGAATGACAAGGACGATATTGACCGTCAGCGCGGCGCTCCTCGGCTTGGCTTGGGTGGTCTGCGTTGCGCCGGCCGGGGCAGGCAGCGTCTCGGGCGACGTCGTGAAGATCGGCATCATGAACGACCAATCGGGGCCCTATGCCGACAATTGCGGGCCAGGCTCGGTCGCGGCGGCGCGCCTGGCCGTTCAGGATGCTGGCGGCACCGTCGGCGGCAAGAAGATCGAGATCGTCGTCGCGGATGATCAGAACAAGCCCGATGTCGGTGCCCTGGCTGCCAAGAAGTGGATCGATGACGAAGGCGTCGATGCCATCGTCGGCTGTTCGACCTCGGCGATCGCGCTTGCCGTCTCCGACTTCATGAAGGAGCGCGGCAAGCCTTATCTGCTCGCGGGCACGGCTTCCTCGGCCTTCACCAACGAAAAATGCTCGCCCATGACCACGCAGTGGGTGCAGGACACCTACGCGCTGTCCCGAGCCACGGTGAAGTCGCTGCTGACGCAGGCGCAGGACACGTGGTTCTTCATCACCGTCGACTATGCCTTCGGCAAGGCCTGGCAGGCCGACACCACAAGGTTCATCGAGCAGGGTGGCGGCAAGGTGGTGGGCTCGGTGCTGCATCCGCTGAACACGTCCGACTTCTCTTCTTTTCTGCTGCGCGCCCAGTCGAGCAAGGCCAAGGTGATCGCCCTGGCCAACTCGGGCTCGGACTTCGCCAACGTCATGAAGCAGGCCCAGGAGTTCGGCATCGCGCAGGGTGGCCAGAAGCTCGCGCCGCTCGGCCTCTTCATCAATGCCACGCACGCCATCGGTCTGCCGGTCCTGCAGGGCGTGCGGCTGACCACGCCGTTCTACTGGGACCGCACCGAGGAGACGCGCGCCTTCGCCAAGCGCTACCAGGCGGCCTTCGGCGGACGCATGCCCAACGAGGCGCAGGCCAGCACCTACAGCGCCGTCCGCCACTATCTGAAGGCGGTCGCGGCAGCCGGCACCGACGAGGGCGAGGCGGTCACGGCGAAGATGCGCGCCTTGCCTGTCGAGGATTTCGAGATGAAGGGCGTGGCCATCCGCGCCGACGGCCAGGTCATGCGGCCGCTCTATGCGGCGCGGATCAAGGCGCCGGGCGAGTCCCGGTATCCGTACGACTACTACGAGATCGTCTCGACGGTGGCGGCACAGGATGCCTGGCGTCCGCCGTCCGAAAGCGCCTGCCCGGCGTTGAAGGCGCAGTGACATGACCATGCTGGAGAGGCGCCTTGCCGAGCTGTTCGACCGCGAGGCCATCCGCGACTGCCTCTATCGCTATTGCCGTGGCATCGATCGCGCCGACGAGGCCACCTTGCGCAGCGCCTACTGGCCGGATGCGCAGGATGACCACGGCATCTACAACGGGCCGGTCGAGGGCTTCTTCCAGTGGGCGCTCGGCGTGTTCAGGACCGGGCCGCGCAACGTCCACCAGATCAGCAACATCCTGATCGAGTTCAAGGGCGAGCGGTCGGCAATTGTCGAAAGCTATTTCAACGCCTTGCAGCGCGGGCCCGATGGCAAGGGCACGCAACGCCAGTTCCAGCTGGCCGGCCGCTACTGCGATCGCTTCGAGAAGCGCGGCGAGGAATGGCGCGTGATCAAGCGCGTCGTCGTCTTCGACTGGGTGGACGAGCAGGCCGCGCCCGAGGCGTCCGAGGAGGCGCGTTTCGGCCGGCGTCGGCCGATCGGCGGCGCCTTGCCCGACGATCCGATCTACGAGCTTTTGGCCGCGCACGGCTGAGGCATGCGGGCCTCAGCTCCGGTCGACGCCGACGCCTTCAAGCAGAGCCTGCGCTCCATCGCCTGCTCGGTCGCCGTCGTGACGACGCGGGCGGGCTCGCTGCGCGCCGGCCTCACAGCCACGTCGGTCTGCTCTGTTTCGGCAGAGCCACCCGCCATGCTCGCCTGTATCAACCGCGAGGCTTCGGCCGAGGCGATCGTGGCGCGCAGCGACCGTTTTGCCATCAACTTCCTCACCGAAGCACAGCATGGCATCGCGCGGCTGTTCTCGCAGGCCAAGGTTGACGCCGACCGGCGCTTCGCCGAAGGCACCTGGATCACCCTGGCGACGGGCGCGCCGGTCCTCCAGGGCGCGGCGGCGAGCTTCGACTGCGAAGTGCAGCAGCGCCTGCCCGCGGGGACGCACGTTCTCTATATCGGCCGCGTCGTGGCGGTGGATGGCCTGCACGCCGACACACTGCTTTACCGCAATGGCCTGTTTCGAAGGCTGGTTCAGGTCGACTGAGAGATTGCCCGGCTGCCAGCACCAGGGCAGCCTCCCTCAGGCCTTGGGCAGGATGTTCATCTTCTGCCGCACCTCGTCGATCGGCATCTCGATCCACGCCCAGTAGTCCCACTTGTCCGACAGGTCGATGTTGACCTTCGACCCGCGCTCGATGGCGGCGAACATGCGCTCGGCCATCCCCGGCTTGCCGAGGATTCCCGCGGTCACGAAGTCGTCGGCTGTCGGCCGCATGTTGACGCCGGCGCTGAAGATCAGTGCGACGAACAACACGACATAGAACGACCGTTCGCGCTTGAAACCCGAGATGAAGGATCCGACCTCGATCTCGCCGTCGGGCTCGGTGGTGTAGCCGCCCAGCAGGTGGCTGAAGTCATGGTAGAGGCCCGCTTCCGGAAAGCCGCCGCGCTCGCCCGGAAAGGTGAAGCCGTGCTGCTTGTAGAAATCGAACAGGCCGCGCCCCAGCGAGCCCTCGGGGAGCTTGCCCCAGGCGTGATAGCGGGCCGCGAGCGCTGCGTCCTCCGTCATGCCGCGCATGCGCAGCACGCTTTTGGCGAAGCCAAGCGGCCCCTTGAGCGCCAGCTCGTTGCTCATGATGTCGCCGATGTGGCCGCGCCGCAGCAGGTCGAGCTTGAAGATCGTCATGTGGTTGTCGGCCAGCAGCCGGAGGTCGACGAGGACGGGTTCGGCGATACCGAGCGCTGTGGCGAAGGCCTCGACCTTGGCCAGGGTCTCGCGCGAGGGCACGCCGTCGGCCACCGCCGTCACCAGCATGCCGTTGACGAACTGCTGCCGGAGCTCGCCGGCGGGAAAGCCCGCCGCCAGCTCGGCCGGCGTGATCGTCGGCAGGGCGTCGATGTCGGCCTCGATCCCCAGGATCACTTTCTGCGCTGCCGTCATCAGTCCGCGCTGTGCCGGGCCAATGTCGCCCGAGGCGGTGGCGATGGTCTTCATGGCGCGCAGGCCGAGCAGGGCGGTCGCGGGATCGGGTCTCATCAGGTGCATCGGTCGTCTCCTGGTGACTGGCAATTTCAGTCAACGGTCGTTGACATAATGGCGCCGACTGGGTTTGTCAACATGTGTTGGCATTTACGACCGTTGCGGCGCGCTACGTCCTGAACGTGGCTCCGGTCGCCCTCGAGCGGACGCAGAACCTCCGGCCTTCCTGTCCTTCGCGTGTAGAGCCGGTCAGTACCCGCGCGTGACGTCGATTTCTTGCAGAAGCCGTCCTCCGGACTCGAGGCTGCGGATGTTCGCTGCGACCTCGGTCACCAACTGGGCCACGGTTGGCCGCCGGGCCACGTGCGGCATGATGGTCACCTTGGGATGAAGCCAGAGCGGGCTTTCCGGCGGCAGTGGCTCGGGCCAGAGGGCGTCCAAGGCGGCGTAGGACAACTGTCCCGAATCGAGTGCGGCGATCAGATCCTTGTCCACCACGTGCTTGCCGCGCCCGACATTCACCAGCATCGCTCCTTTCGGCATCATGGCGAAGGTGCGGGCGCAAAAGATGCCTTCGGTGTCCGGCGTCAACGGCAACAGGCAGACGGCGATATCCGTTTGACCGAGGAACGACGCGAGCTGATCAGGGCCGTGGAAGAGCGGGACCTCTGCGGCCTGCCGCGGCGAGCGGACCCACGCCGAGACCTTGAAGCCCAGCGACTGGAGGACCAGCGCCGGCGCCTTGGCCATCATGCCGAAGCCGAGAAAGCCCACGCGCCTTTGCTCGGGCCGGATGATCGGCGCCCGGCGCCATTCCCGATTCGCCTGGGCCATCTGGTAGGCCGGCATGTCGCGATGGAAGCGCAGGACATGCATGACGACGTATTCCGTCATCATCGGATCCCCACCCGGCGGTTCCACCTTGCCGAGCGGGACCTTCGGCCGTTTCGGATGATTGACAAAGCTTTCCACCCCGGCCGACCGGCTGAACATGGCTCGGAGGTTGGGGAAGGCAGGAAGCTGGTCGAAATCCGGATGCATGAAGGCGAGGTATTTGATGTCCTTTGCCTCGCCGGCATCGGGCCAGATGCGAATGGGCAAATCGGGAATCTGCTCCCTGAATGTGTCACGCCATGCCTGGGCGTTGCCGATGACCTTGTCCAGATTGACGATGAGTAGCGCCATGCAGCCTCCTGAGCGACACCAAAGGCGACGCGTCACTCTTCAAGATGATAGCCGCTTGCGGATACCAGGCGATACTCGGCGTTTCGTTTGACGTCCGGGTGGTGGTTCAGGCACCAGCATCACCAGCTTGAAGTCCGGCCGGTTGGCCTGCGCAAAGGCGATCTGCTGGTAGCTGAGGCGGCCCTCGCGCGGATGGTCGAAGATGCGTTCGCCGCCGGTGCGGTCGACCACGGCATGCTCGCTCCAGCACTGGGCGAAGAGCGCGCTTCTGCCGCGCAGGTCCTCGACCAGGGCCTGCAACCCGGCATCCTCGAGATGGCGACTGGAATCGGCGCGGAACTCGGCCAGCACGCGCCTTGCCCGCGCCTGCCAGTCGGGGATGATCTTGCGGGCGACCGGGCTGAGGAAGACGTAGCGCAGCAGGTTGCGATCACTGGCTCCGTCGAGCCAGCCGACGAACAGCGCCGATGCCGGCCGGTTCCAGGCCCGGGCGTTCCACAGCGAGTCGAGCAGATAGGCAGGCCCGTCGATCGCCGCGACGGCGCGCGCGAGGGCCGGCGGCACGTCCATGCCTTCTTCGCCGGCTCGGCCCGACAGGTTGGGATCGCGCCGGTCGGCCAACTCGAAGAGGTAGGCGCGTTCGGCCGGCGTGAGCTGCAGCGCGCGCGCCAGCGCCGACAGGGCGGGCGGCGAGGCGGCGATGTCACGACCCTGCTCCAGCCAGGTGTACCACGTGGGGCTCATGCCGCAGGCCTGCGCCACCTCCTCGCGTCGCAGGCCCGGCGTGCGGCGGCGGCCAAAGGCGGGCAGGCCGAGGCTGGCCGGCGACAGGCGAGCGCGATGGGTGCGCAGGAAGTCGCCCAGTTCGCGCCGTTTCTTCGGAGGCAGGACTGCCATGGCATTATTTATACCAGGATAAAGCCCCTCCTGTTACCAGTCTATTGGTCTGGCTACTTCTGGCCTCCTGGAGGAACAAGCCATGCCCGGGCCACGCACTTTGTACGACAAGATCTGGGACAGCCACGTCGTCGAGGTTCAGGACGACGGCACGGTGCTGCTCTACATCGACTGTCATCTGATTCTCGAGGTGACGAGTCCGCAGGCCTTCGACGGGCTGCGCGCGGCGGGCCGCAAGGTGCGCCGCCCGCTCGCCACCATCGCCGTCGCCGACCACAACGTGCCGACGACGGATCGCAGTGCCGGCATCGCCGATCCGCTGTCGCGCCATCAAGTCGAGACCCTGGAGCGCAACGTACGCGAGTTCGGCATTCCGTACTTCTCCATGACCGATGTCCGCCAGGGCATCGTGCATGTCATCGGCCCCGAGCAGGGCTACACCCAACCCGGCATGATCGTGGTGTGCGGCGACAGCCACACCGCGACGCACGGCGCCTTCGGCGCGCTCGCCTTCGGCATCGGCACCTCGGAAGTCGAGCATGTGCTCGCCACGCAAACCCTGATCGCGCGGCGCTCGCGCAACATGCGCGTCACCGTCGATGGTGCGCTCTCGTTCGGTGTGGGGGCCAAGGACCTGATCCTGGCGTTGATCGGCGCCATCGGCACGGCGGGCGGCACCGGCCATGTCATAGAATACGCCGGCTCGGCCATCCGCGGCCTCTCGATGGAAGGCCGCATGACGGTGTCGAACATGTCGATCGAGGCGGGCGCGCGCGCCGGGCTGATCGCGCCGGACGACGTCACCTTCGACTATCTCAAGGGCCGGCCGCAGGCGCCACCCTCCGACGCCTGGGACCAGGCCGTCGCCGGCTGGCGGACGCTGCCGTCCGATCCGGGTGCCGCCTACGACTGTGAAGTGGCGCTGGATGCGGCCGGCATTGCGCCGCAGGTCACGTGGGGCACCAGCCCGCAGGACGTTTTGCCCATCGGCGCCTCGGTGCCCGATCCGGCGCAGGAGCCCGACGACAGTCGACGGGCCGCCATGGCACGCAGCCTCGCCTACATGGGCCTGACAGCCGGCATGAAGACGACGGACATCCGCATCGACAAGGCCTTCATCGGCTCGTGCACCAACAGTCGCATCGAAGACCTGCGGGCCGCCGCCGCCATCGTGCAGGGTCGCCGCAAGGCCGACCATGTCGAGGCGTTGATCGTTCCGGGCTCCGGCCTGATCAAGCGCCAGGCCGAGCAGGAGGGACTGGACCGCATCTTCCGCGACGCCGGCTTCGAATGGCGCGAGGCGGGATGCTCGATGTGCCTGGCCATGAACGACGATCGTCTCAAGCCGGGCGAACGCTGTGCCTCGACCTCGAACCGCAACTTCGAGGGCCGGCAGGGTTACGGAGGGCGCACGCACCTGATGAGCCCGGCGATGGCCGCGGCCGCCGCCGTCACCGGCCGTCTGGCCGACGTGCGCGAACTGATGAGATAGGAGGAGGCGGATATGGAAAAGTTCACGCGCTTGACCGGTGTCGCGGCCCCGTTGCCGATGGTCAATGTCGACACCGACATGGTCATTCCCAAGACCTACCTGAAGGGCACGCAGCGTAGCGGGCTCGGCAAGCACCTGTTCGCCGAGATGCGCTTCAACGAAGACGGCAGCGAGCGACCCGACTTCGTGCTCAATCGGCCGGCCTGGCGACAGGCCGAGATCCTGGTCGCCTTCGAGAATTTCGGCTGCGGTTCCAGCCGCGAGCACGCGCCGTGGGCGCTGCGCGATTTCGGCATCCGGTGCGTGATCGCGCCGTCCTTCGCCGACATCTTCTTCAACAATTGCTTCAAGAACGGCATCCTGCCCGTGGTGCTGCCCAAGGCGATCTGCGTGGAACTGATCGACGATGCCGAACGCGGCGCCAATGCGACGCTCACGATCGATCTCGAGACACAGGAGCTGACACGACCCGACGGCGAACGTATCGCCTTCGAGGTAGAACCTTCGCGCCGCATCCGGCTGCTCGAGGGGCTCGACGAGATCGGCGCAACGGTCGCCAAGGCGCATAGGATCGATGCGTTCGAAGCCGAGGTCAGGCGCAGCCAGCCATGGCGGGCGGCAGCGCTCGACGGCTAGGATGCGCTCCCTCACGAGGAAGATGTCTTTAGCCATGGTCAAGACGGTGCTGTACGCGGAGAAGCTCTACGACAACGACAAGGTCGAGCGCGAAGTGTTCGGATCCGATGTGCGCGTGGTCTGGCGCAACGTCCCGAACCTGTCGCAGCTCGAGGCGAGCGACTGCGCCGACGTCGACGGCCTGATGGTCATGCGCCACGCGGTGACCGCCGAGCACCTCGCCAAGTTCCCCAAGCTTGCGTGCGTCGTGCGCATGGGCGTGGGCTACGACAAGATCGACCGCAAGGCCGCGGCCGGCCGCAAGGTGATGGTGTGCAACGTGCCGGACTACGGCACCACCGAGGTCGCCGACCACGCGCTGGCGCTTGCCTTGTCGCTGCGGCGCGGTATCGCCTTTCACCTCGAGGCGCAGCGTCGGCCGCAGCCCGCGCCGTGGTCCTACGTGCGCGATCCGCTGCTGCGGCGCAACGGCGTCCAGACCTTCGGCATCGTCGGTCTCGGCCGCATCGGCACGGCGGCGGCGCTCAGGGCGAAAGCCTTCCAGTTCCGTGTCGTCGCCTATGATCCCTACATGCCGAACGGCACCGAGCTCGGCGTCGGTGTCGAGCGCGTCGGCTCGCTCGAGGCACTGATGGAGCAGACCGACACGCTGTCGATCCATGCACCGCTGACACCCGAGACGCGCGGCATGATCTCGCGCGCCATGCTGGAGCGCATGCCCAAGGGCGGCGTGGTGGTGAATACCGCGCGCGGGCCGATCGTCGATGTCGACGCACTGGCCGACCTCTTGAAGCGCGGGCACCTCGCCGGCGTCGGGCTCGACGTCCTTCCCGTCGAGCCGCCGGTCGAGCCCATCCCCGAGCTTTTGCGCGCCTACCGCGCGCGCGAGCCGTGGTGCGAGGGGCGGCTTATCATCACGCCGCACTCCGCCTTCTTCACGCCCGAGGCGTGGGACGACACCAGGCTCAAGGCGGCGGAAACCATGCGCGCGGCGCTGGTCGGCCCGCGGCCGCAGAACGTCATCACACCGGAGATGTTCTGACCGGCCTCAGCGCGCCATGCCCGTGGCGCCGTCCGGAACGTCATAGAAAGCCAGGGTCATCGCGACACTGGTGTAGTGCCCCATCAAGGTGATGACGTCGGTGACGCCGACGTGTCCGAGCGCCTTGACGGCGCGCTCGTGGAGGCCGCGCGAGACCCAGCGTCCATTGGAGAGCGCGATCGCCATCTCGTAGACGACCTGTTCGCGAGCGTCGTCAAACGTGGTCGGCAGGCCGCCCAGGATCGCCTCGACCTTGGCGGCCGGCAGCCCCGCCGCCTTCGCCTGCCGCTCGTGCGCCGCCGTCGGATAGGCCGAGCGCCAGTGGCTGGTGATGACACACACGGCGATCTCGCGCTCGCGCTCGCTGAGCGAGTACTGGCCCGGCTGGAAGTGCGCCCCGAACGGGCCGGCGACCTTCGCGAGCTTGGGGTTGTGCACCCAGATCTTGGTCGGGCCGGGCAGGCGGCCGCGCGCCTCGATCATCGACTTGTAACCCTCCTGCTGCTCCGGGCTCATCTTCTCGTACGGGATTTCGGCGTAGCGGCCGAAGGTCGCGGTCTCGGACATCTGCCTTCTCCTTAGGTCTGCGTGCGTCGGAACAGCATGGTCACGTTGCGCCGGCGATTCTCGAAGCCCTCGGCGAACCGGAGCGGCGCGGTCTGATGGAAGATCGAGCCCCTGAACACCAGACCCCGATTCTCGGCGTAGGCAATCGAGGTCCGTCGCGCTCCCTTCTGTCGAAGGTAGGCGTGAATGTCCTTCTCACCGCGATTGTAGTCGTCGAAGGTCCAGTCGTCCGGAGCGGCGACGTCCCAGACGTCGAGTCCGCCGCCACCGGGCTGCAGGTTGGCGGAGTCCGGCGTGATCCAGAAATTGAGGCTGATGTCCGACTGGTCGGCATGGATGTCGATGCCCGGCCGCTGATGCTGGCAGACGAACGACCACCAGTAGTTCAGGTGATGTCCGCCCAGCAGCTCGGGCAGGGCCTGGCGCAGTTCCGCTGCGATCTGCAGCAGCAGCGCGCTGAAGAAGCCAGACTCGGGATTTGCCCCGAGATAGCCCGTCGGATAGGAGCGGCGCCAGACGGTCGATCGCAGGCAGAAGCGCTGCAGCTGGGCGAGCGCTTCCGGCGTCAGCAGATGGTCAACGAAGGCGATCCCTTTGCCCTCGCCTGCAAAGGCTTTCAGGACATCGCGCCAATCGTCGCGTCGGTTGAGGCAGACGGCAGGCGGTGCTTCGTCGTGCAGCATGAGCGGCGGATCGGCCACCAGCCGACCGAACTGGCCGCCGAGCGGAATCGAGGGAATCTCCTCGCCGGCGCCATCGAGCAACTGGTTGAGCTTGCGCTGTGCAACGTCTCTCACATTGGCAGGGACCGGCAGCAGGGTGCCGGATCCAAGATTGCCGGCCTGCTCCAGGTAGACGAGCTGTTCGAGGTTGTGCAGCGCTTGATGCGCAGGAAGGGCGATCGGCCCGGCACCGGCGGCCGGCGTCTGTGGTGCGGCAAGCGCGAGCGCGGCGCGGAAATCGGCCAACGCCGCGTCGCGTTCATCCAGCGCCGTCCGCACGCGCGCCAGCAGCACCCGCGCAGAATGTTCCCGAGGATCGGCCGCCACGGCCTTGAGCGCGTTCTCCTTGGCCTCCGTGAGCTTGCCCAATTGGAAGGCCATGTCCGCCAGGGCCACGAAGACGGGGACTGACGGCTCGCGCTGCACCAGGCCGCGCAAGGCGTCGGCCGCTTCACCGTAGCGGCCATGGGAGATGCTGTGCGTGATGCCCTCGGGCAGTGGGGCTTGCGAACGGACCATGAGCGCAATCTAGCCTTTCTCCTCTCGAAATGCCCGTACTTGCGGCTTTCAGGCCTCATCGATGTGTGAAAAGCTCGCAACTGCATTTCAAGGCGAGCAGGGCGGACAATGCACGACATCGTCATCCGGGGCGGCAGTATCGTCGACGGCACGGGCGCGCCGGCGTCGCAGGGCGACGTCGCCATCGATGGCGACCGCATCGCCCAGGTCGGCGGCAAGGCCGGTCCGGGCCGCCGTGAGGTGAAGGCCGACGGGCGGATCGTCACACCGGGCTGGGTCGATGTGCATACGCACTATGACGGCCAGGCGACCTGGGATCCCGTCCTGGCGCCGTCCTCGTGGCACGGCGCCACGACCATTGCCTTCGGCAATTGCGGCGTGGGCTTCGCTCCCGTCCGCCAGCAGCACCAGAAGGCGCTGATCGATCTGATGGAGGGGGTGGAGGACATTCCCGGCATCACCTTGTCCGAAGGTCTCAAATGGGACTGGGAAAGTTTTCCGGAGTACCTCGACGCGCTGGCGCGCCTGCCGCGCACCATCGACATCGCGGCGCAGATCGCCCATCACCCCTTGCGGGTCTATGCCATGGGCGAGCGCGCCATCGCCCGCGAGCGCGCGACGGCCGAGGACATCGACGTCATGGCCCGGCTCACCGAGGAGGCGCTGAAGGCCGGCGCCATCGGCTTCACCACCAGCCGCACCGACCAGCACAAGACGGTGGCCGGCGACCTGGTGCCTGGGCGCTATGCCGAGCATGAAGAGTTGATCGCCATCGGCAGGGCGATGGGCCGCGCCGGCCGCGGCGCGTTCGGCATGCTCTCCGACTTCGAGGATGAGGCCGCCGAGTTCCGCTGGATGCGCCAGATCGCCAAGGACAGCGGCCGGCCCGTCTGGTTCCTGCTCACCGACCGCAGCTACGATCCCGAGCGCTGGCGCCGCCTGATGGACGGCGTTCGCGCGGCGCGCGCCGACAACCTGCCGCTCTCGGCCCAGGTCGCGGGCCGGCCGGTGGGCCTGACCCTGGGGCTCGGCACCTCGCTCAATCCCTTTGCGCTGCGCGAGGCTTTCGCCGAGGCAGCCAGGCTGCCGCCGGCCGAGATGCTGGCCAGGCTGCGCGATCCCGAGATGCGCCGCACCATCCTGGCGCAGGACGCTTCTCCCAGGCTGCTCGAGGTGCTGCCGCCCTTGTCGCGCCAGATCGCGACGCGCTGGGACCGCATGTATCTCCTGGGCGATCCGCCGGACTACGAGCCGCCGCCCGAGAGCAGCATCGCCGCCATGGCTGAGCGCGCCGGCGTCGCCCCGCAGGAATTCTGCTATGACTATCTGGTCGGCGGTGACGGCGGGCGGATGATCTATTTCCCCGTCACCAACTACGTGCATGGCGACCTGGAGGTGGTGCGTGAGCTGATCGAGGATCCGCACACGCTGCTCGGCCTGTCCGATGGCGGGGCGCATTGCGGCGTGATCTGCGATGCTTCGCTCAACACCACCATGCTGTGCCACTGGGTGCGCGACCGCACGCGCGGACCGCGCCTGCCGCTGGAGTTCGTGGTCAAGCGCCAGACCAGCGAGACGGCGGATTTCTTCGGCTTCCGCGACCGCGGTCGGCTGCAGCCGGGCCTCAAGGCGGACGTCAACGTCATCGACTTCGACGGGCTCCGCCTGCATGCCCCGCAGATGATCTTCGACCTGCCGGCGGGCGGCCGCCGACTGGTGCAGCATGTCGACGGTTACGATATGACGATCTGCTCGGGCGTGCCGATCTTCGAGAAGGGTGAGGAGACTGGCGCCAGGCCCGGAAAGCTGGTCCGATCGACCGGCTGACGACAAGCTGAGAACGAGAAAGATGTGATGAAGAAATTCGTATTGGCGATGGCCGTCGGTCTGGCCGCGATCTCGCAGTCGGGCCCGGCTTCAGCCGGCAAGGATCTCGATGTCGTCAAGACCCGCGGCCAGCTCGTCTGCGGCGTGGCGGTGGGCGGCATCGCGGGCTTCATGACGGTCGACAGCCAGGGCAAATGGACCGGCATGAACGTCGACATCTGCCGCGGCATCTCGGCCGCGCTGTTCGGCGATTCCGAGAAGGTGAAGTACGTGCCGCTGTCGGGCCAGCAGCGCTTCACGGCGCTGCAGGCAGGCGAGGTCGACCTGCTGTCGAACAACTCGACCTGGACCTTGACGCGCGACACCGCGCTCGGCCTCGATTTCGTCGGCATCACCTATTACGACGGTCAGGGCTTCATGGTGCCCAAGAAGCTCGGCGTGAAGAGCGCCAAGGAGCTGAACGGCGCCTCGATCTGCGTGCTGACGGGCAGCACGTCCGAGCTCAACATCGCCGACTATTTCCGCACCAACAAGATGAGCTTCAAGCCGGTGCTGTTCGAGGATCCCGACCAGAGCCGCTCGGCCTTCTTCAGCGGCCGCTGCGATGCCTATTCCGGCGATCAGGTCCGCCTCTACGCCACGCGCGTGGCCAATGCGCCCAACCCCGACGACTACGTCGTGCTGCCGGAGATCATCTCCAAGGAGCCGCTGGGGCCGGTGGTGCGCCACGGCGATCACCAGTGGGCCGATATCGTGCGCTGGGTGCAGTACGCCATGCTCGAGGCCGAGGAGTACGGCATCACGTCCAAGAACGTCGACGAGATGCTGAAGAGCGACAATCCGGCGATCAAGCGTATCCTCGGCGTCACGCCTGGCATGGGCAAGGCGCTCGGCGTCGACGAGAAGTGGGTCTACACCATCATCAAGCAGGTCGGTAACTACGGCGAGAGCTTCGACCGCAACGTCGGCAAGGATTCACCGCTCAAGGTCGAGCGCGGCCAGAACGCGCTGTGGACCAAAGGCGGGCTGCAATACGCTCCGCCCATTCGCTGAAAGAACAGTCATGGCCAGCAGGAACTCCTTCAAGTTCGTGATGCTGCCGCCACAGACCGGCACGACCCGCGCCTGGGCCAAGCGCCTAGCCGAAGCGGTGCCGGAGGTCCGCGTCGTCGTTGCCGAGGATGCGGACACTGCGGCGCGGGAGATCGTCGATGCCGAAGCGGCCTTCGGCTGGCTCGGCAAGGAGCTCTTGGCGAAGGCGACGAACCTGCGCTGGCTGCAGGCGCCTCAGGCGGCGCCGGCGGCCGGCTACTACTACACCGAGCTGGTCCGCCATCCCGTCAGCGTCACGAACTTCCGCGAGATCTTCAACGACCATATCGGCGCCCACATCCTGGCCTTCGTGCTGGCATTTGCCCGCGGACTGCACGTGTTCATTCCGCAGCAGCTGCGCCGCGAATGGAAGAAGAGCCCGCTGGAGGCCGGCGATGTCGTGCATCTGCCCGAAGCGACGGCCCTGGTCGTCGGCGTCGGCGGCATCGGTGCCGAGGCCGCGCGCCTGCTCGCGGCCTTCGGTGTCACCGTGCTGGCGACGGATGCGCGCCGCACGGCGGCGCCGGCCGGGGTGGCCGAGCTTCATCCGCCGAATGCGCTCGACGACCTGCTGCCGCGGGCGGATTTCGTCATCCTGACGGTGCCCCATACGCCCGCGACCGAGGGCTTCTTCAACCGCGCCCGCTTCCAGCGCATGAAGCGAACGGCGTTCTTCATCAACATCGGCCGCGGCATGACGACCAGGCTCGATGACCTGGTCGCGGCGCTGAAGGCCGGCGAGATCGCCGGCGCCGCCCTCGACGTCTATGAGCAGGAGCCGCTGCCCGGCGATCATCCGCTGTGGACGATGCCGAACGTGCTGCTGACGCCGCACATGGCGGGACACGGGCCGTACCTCGACGAGCGTCGGTTCGAGATCATGGCCGACAACTGCCGCGCCTTCGCGGCCGGGCTGCCGCTGCGCAATCAGGTCGACAAGGCATCCTGGTTCTGAGGAGGCAACGTCCCGGGCCGGCGGTCGTTCATCATCGACATGCAGCTCACGGGTGCAGGCCATGGCGCAGAAGCGAAGCGACAAGACAGCGGATCCGCGATGGGATCGCAAGCAAGGTGTGCCGAAGTCCCCGCAGATGAAGCGCGTGGTCGAGCAGTCCTCGGGCCGTTACAGCGCCTCCGAACAGAGCGAGCAAAAACGAAAAGGCGGCCGTCGCGGGCGACGGGCCTGAGAAGGCTGACAACGAGGAGTCTGACTACTTCTTGACCGGTCCCGGCCGGTCAAGGCCGACGCCTTTCAGGTGGCCGAACGACGCGTGCAGGCGCTCGACGATCGCTGGCGCCAACGGTGGCCGCAGGATCGAATCGATATTATCCTTGACGTGCGCCTTGTTGCCGGTGCCGAAGAGGACGACATCGACGCCCTGCTCATGGCGGGCGTAGCGATAGGCGGCATCGGTGATGCTTTGCGCAGCGCCTTCGCCGACCAGGAGTGCGAGCGGATCGCCCTCGGATAGGATCGAGGCGTCGAGATCGCCCTGCTCGACCAGCTTGGCGAAGATGTCGGCGCGATAGGCGGCATTGCTGAAGATGTTGCGGACGACGAACATCAGCAGCGTGCCGATTCCCCGGCGCCGTGTCTCAGGAAAGATCTTGTGACGCGCGCCCTGGTTCATGAGGCTATAGGCCAGCATGATCACTTCCCAGGGCGCCTCCTGAATGGCCCTGCCGAGCATCTTCTGCTCCGGATCGTTGGGGCTGGTCTCGGTGATGCCGACGTGGCGCACCTTGCCCTGTTCCTTCAGCCTGACGAGGGCGGGCGCCAGGACATTGCGATGGTGCTCGTAGGCTGCTGGGCTGACGGCGTGGAAATGGAAGACATCCACGTAGTCGAGGCCGAGCCGCTTCAGCGAGGCCTCGACCTTGCGGATGACGGTTTCGGCGGTGTCGCCGGTATTGCAGATGGCTTTCGTCGAGATCACCAGCTTGTCGCGGTCGTAGGAGCGGGCGGCGATGCCGACGATCTCCTCCGTGCCGTAGGCCGCGGCCGTGTCGAGGAAGTTGACGCCGAGGTCGACGGCCGTCCGCACGATCGCCACGCACTCATCGACGCTGGCGCCGCGGCCGAGGCCGAGGCGACTGTTGCCGCCGCAGCCGAGCCCCGCGACGCTGACCGTGAGGCCGGTCTTTCCCAGTGGCCGGTAATCCATCTCCGCGTTCCTTCTCAGCTGCCCGTGGACGTGTAGCGCGCCATGCCGGCGCGCCAGGCGACGAACGACAGGGCAAGGAACGCGAAACCGGCGATCGGTGCAAGCGGCAGCAGCCAGTCCGGCGCGCCCAGCGGATCCGACCGCTTGAGGATCGCCAGCACCGGATAGTAGGCCACGCAGGCCAATGGCAGGCCGAAGGTCAGGACCTGCCGGAACCAGGCGGCGTAGATGTTGAGCGGATACTGCGCCGCCTGGACGCCGCCATAGGTCAGCACGTTCATGATCTCCAGGCTGTCGACCGTCCAGAAGGCAAGCGTGGCCTGCAGGACCAGGATGCCCATGAACAGCGCCACGCCGCCGGCCACGGCCCACACCGCGATCGCGATCGTCGAGGCATCCCAGGCGATCGGCACGAGGTTGGTCGCGAAAATCAGCACGACAGAGGCCTGCAGCAGCCGTCCCAGTCGCGACAGCCGCACCTCGTAGCCGGCGAGCTGCAGGGCCGCCGCGCGCGGCCGCAGCAGCACGCGGTCGAAGGCGCCGGTGCGCACGAAGTCGGTGCCGAACACCTCGAAGCCGCGGCTCAGCATGTCGGCGAGCGAGAACATGATGTTGACCAGGGCATAGAACACGGCCGCCTCGCCGAAGGCCCAGCCGCCGACCGATCCGAAGCGATGGAACAGGGCGAACACGCCCAGGATCTCGATCGCCGTGGCGGCGCAATGGCCGGCCGTGAGCATCAGGGTTGCCGTCGGATACTGCGCCTGGGCGCGCAGCGAGGTGGCGATGTAGCGGCCATAGAGGGCGAGGGCGTTCATGGCTCACCCACCCTGCATTTCCAGCCGACGCATCATGCGCTCCATGGCGAGACGACCCAGGCCGACCAGCACCAGCGTCCAGCCCGCCTGCAGCGACAGGCCCTGCAGGGCCGCGGCGCCCTTGAGGTCGGCGAAGTAGATGCGGAACGGGATGTCGACAAGGCCGGCGAGCGGCTGCACGTGCAGGAACGGCCGCCAGGCGTCGGGATAGAAGTCGAGCGGCAGCAGGGAGCCGGAGAACACGATCACCAGCGGCGTCAAAACAGCGTTCACGCCGCGCTCGTTGAGACTCGCGGCGACGACGATGTTCGCCAGCATCAGGACCGCGGCGC
>Ga0081539_10001780_pt1 | contig 34234 bp, 30 predicted proteins | sample TabmetS4T2R2_FD_71023 | JGI IMG/M metagenome (GOLD analysis project Ga0081539, IMG submission 71023) | Tabebuia heterophylla rhizosphere microbial communities from the University of Puerto Rico - S4T2R2 | ecosystem: Host-associated > Plants > Roots > Rhizosphere ... | reverse complement strand
TACCCGGGAGGATATCCCGGTCAGGCGCCCTATTCCGGCCAGCCCTACCCGGGCCAGTCGCAGTACCCGGGCCAGCCGCCGTACCCGGGCCAGCAGTACCCGGACCAGCCGCCGTACCCGGGCCAGCAGTACCCGGACCAGCCGTACCCGGGGCAGTCTCAGTATCCCGGGCAGCCCGGACCGGGCCAGCCGCCGTACCCCGAGCAGCAGGGCCGCCCCGGCCAGCCGGCGCCCGGCCTGCCCCCGTACCCGGGTCAGCAGAGCCGTCCCGATCAGCCCGGGCCGGGCCTGCCGCCGTACACCGGTCAGAGCGACCCGGACTCGCCGCGCGGCGGCGACCAGCCGCCGTACCAGCCGCCCACCGACCGCGGCTGACGGCGCGCTCCACGGGTTGGCCCGCGCCCGGCGCCGGACGCGGGTAGGTTCGTGCGCAACGGACCAGCCCGGGAGTCGTCGATGTCATACGCAGTCCAGCCGCCTCCGGTCGCCGCCCCGCCGTTCCGGACGGGGCGGCCCGCCGCCGTGACGGCCGCGGCCCTCCTGCTCTGGGTGATGGCCGGTGTGGGGCTGATCTACGCGATCGTCACGGTCGTCGTCGTTCCAGGAGTGGTGAACCGCTTCCGCGACGTCGCTAATGGTCCGACGCACCGGCCGGGCGATCTCGGCACCGACCCGGACTACTACATCGCGGTGCTGTGGCTCGGTGCGTCGATCGCGCTGGTGCTCGCCGTCATCCTGGTCGCGGTCGCCGCCGTGCTCGGGGTCGCCCTGCGGCGCGGTAGCAACGCCGCCCGGATCGCCACGCTGGTGGTCTGTGGCCTCGGCATCCTCGGTGGCGCCGGCGCCTCGGTCACGGTGGCCGTCCAGCGCGGCGGGGAGCCGGTGCCCGGATCACTCGGGCAGCAACTGACCGCGGGCTACCCGGATGGGTGGGTCGGCACGAACCTCGCCCTCGCCGTTGCGCAGGTCTTGGCGTACGTCGCGCTGGCTGTGCTGGTGCTCGCGGCACCGCGGGGATTCTTCCGCCGGGCGGCGGCTCCGGCCACGCAACCGGCCTTCGGCCCGCAGGGATCCTTCGGCGGCCCGCAAGGGTCGTATCCGGTCGCGCCCGGCCCGTTCGCGCCGGCCGGATATCCGGCGATCGGATATCCGGCGCCCGGCGTCCAAGGGCCGGGTTATCCCACGTACGCCGGGCCGGTGCCACCCGGCCCCTCGCCGTACGCCCGGCCCGCGGGATATCCGCCGGGCGCCTATCCGCCGCCTCCGGCGGTGCCGCCTGCCGGGCCCATGTCTGCCGTGCCGCCGCCTCCCGGGTCCGCGCCTGCCGTGCCGCCACACGCCGCGGCAACCGCTTCGTCATCGCAGGGCCGTAATCCGGATGCCGAGCCCGGCTCGGCCCCGCCGGAGGTCCCGGATGGGACGGCACAGCCGGCGTCGGGCCGGCCGGCCGCCCCTGACGGGGCAGCACGGCCGGGACCGGACGACGAATACTGGTCGCGACCTGCCGAGTAGATTTTCGAGGCTGAGATCGCGACAACGGGAGCCATCCGCCTGGTCCCTTGGTCGATCGTCCCGCCGGCCAGCGCTGCCGCCCGGCGGGGCAAGGGGCGGAGATTGCGGTCAAGCCACGCGGCCTGGGACACCTTGGGCGGAACGTCTATCCCCGGGCTCAACCGGACCCGAGCACGCCGCGGAGCGGGCCCAAGACGTTTTCGTACTGTCGCGTATCGATGACCGTACGTCACTCGAACGGGTGTCACCCCTTCGATGAGGCTCCTCAATCGGCTGTCCGGATAGGTCCCGACCGCCGGTCGGTGGGTGTTTTTCGCTGTATGGGCAAACGTTGGTCACGGCGATTCACAGCACTTTCCCAGCCCTCCGACCGGGTGATCTGTGCCGCCTCACCCTGTGACGCCGGACATAGGGGCTTTGAGCTGCATCGATGGGTGCCGGCCGGGGCGAAAGTGAGTCATCTAACGGTAAACTTTCTTTTAAGTCGGCCTCAATGCCGCGCGTCAATAGTTCCCTTCGGTCCCGGCGGGGCGAAAGGTTCCGGTTTCGTTCAAGCCAGTATCCTCGATGTCATGGAAGCACGTCACGACCTGCGTAAATTCATCACTGAATTACCCGTCGCGGAGCGTGTCGCCATGCTTTCATCGAGTCGTGAACATCCGTGGCCGGGCCGCCCCGGCCAAAAGATCTCGCAACGTGGCGGGATGGGGACACCGGAGTGGGCGGGAGCTCCGGCCAAAACGGATCAGCGACCCGAAACCGATCGACGAATTGACAATGTGGGGCGTCTCACTCCGGGGGCGGGGATCGAGAGCTCGACACGGATGGGCAGCGACCAGACGGCGGCTGAGGCGTTGCAGGAGGCAGAGACCGAAGTCGGTGCCGCGGTAAAGGTTGATCGGGAGTCCGGGGTACCGGCCGTCCCCGCTCGACCGATCCGCGGATCGACGTCGGCCTCATGGCCTGAAAGTTAGCCGGTTCGGCCTGCGCTCATGCGGGAGAATCGATGCAGTTGGTGGAAGGATGGAGATCGTGGGAACTGCGTTGGCGGAAATGACAATGCCTCAGATCTCGCCGCTTGCCGGCGAGCCTATTGAACGTGCCGACGCCGAGCGGCTGGCGGGAGTGCTCAAGGCACTCGCCGACCCGGCCCGGCTGCGGCTGCTCAGCCTCATCCAGTCCGCGACGGACGGCGAGGCCTGCGTCTGCGACCTGACGGCGCCCTTGGGCCTGTCGCAGCCGACGGTTAGCCACCACCTGCGGATCCTGACCGAGGCCGGTCTCCTCGAGCGGGAGAAGCGCGGGGTGTGGGCGTACTACCGCCTCGTGCCCACCGCTATCGCGACCATCGCGGACCTGCTGACCCCGCCGCGGAAGCGGGCCACCAAGAAGGCGCGCTGACGCAGCACCGGAACGCCTGGCGTCACTAACCTCGGTTCCCGCCGCGGGTCGGTTCTGTGACGCCAGGCCGACGACCTCCCTCTCCAGTCCACCCCCCGGACCCGAGGAGCAACGGTGAACTACGTCACCGGCGACCTGCGTGACCAGCTCGCGCACGTGGGTTACGACGTGGTCCAGGCCGGCCTCGTCGTCGGATCGGGCGGCAATCTGTCCGCGCGCATTCCCGACGAGGACGCCGCCTGGGTCACCGCGAGCGGATCCTGGCTCGACCGGCTCAGCCGGAACACTTTCGCCCCCGTACGGATCTCCGACGGCTCCCCCGCGACGGTCGGCAGCACGCCGCCCGCGCGGGTCGCGCCCACCAGTGAGATCGCCCTGCATCTGGCGTTGTACCGCGCTCGCCCGGACGTCAACGCGGTCGTCCATCTGCACCCGCAGACGGCTCTGCTGCTGGACGCGCTCGGCGAGCACATCCGGATCATCACCACCGACCACGCCTTCTACCTGAGGCGGGTCGCCACGGTGCCGTTCCGGTTGCCCGGCACCATCGAGGTGGCCGCCCTCACCGCGGCGATGGCCGCGGACGGCACCGACTGCCTGCTGCTCAGCCAGCACGGCTGCGTCGTCCTGGGCGACTCGGTCGAGCTGGCGCACAAGCGCGCCCGCAATCTCGAAGAGGCCGCCCAGCTGACCTACCGGGCGCTCGCGGCGGGCCGGCTGGAGAACCTGCGGGACTGTCCGGAGGAGTTCCTCGATCGTCTCGCCGGCTCGGCGGCGGTCACGGTGTGATCCGCATTCGTACGCGGGCCGCGGTCGCCGGCCGGCCGCGGCGGAACGCCCGGATCAGGCCCGGTGGCTGTGCGGGTGGGGCCGCCGGTGCTCGTCCTCGTCGTTCTCGTCGCGTACGGCCTCGGCCACGCCTGCGATGTCGGCCGCCGGCACGATGCCGACCGCCGTCACCGCGTCCGTGTCGGCGGAGGCGGCCGCCGCCTTCCTGGCCCGGCGATCGCGAATCAGCTCGATGAAGATCGGCAACAGCGAGATCAGCACGATCAAGAAGACCACCGGCAGGATGTAGCGGTCGATCTTGTCCCCGATGGTGTCGTAGATCTGCTGTGCGAGCGAGTTTCCGATGATCAGGATGCCGTCGGTCCAGAGCACGGCACCCAGCACGTTCCAGATGAAGAATCGGCGAGCCGGCATGCCCAGCGTGCCGGCGACCGGATTGAGGAACGTGCGGACGATCGGGATGAACCGGGCCAGCACCACGGCCTTGGCCGGGCCGAACTTCGTGAAGTAGTGCTCGGCCTTCTCGACGTACTCCCGCTTGAAGAGCCGCGAGTCGGGCTTGTCGAACAGCCGCCGGCCGTACCGGGCGCCCAGCCAGTGACCCACCTGCGCGCCCAGGATGGCGCAGAGCGGTGCGCCGATCAGCAGCCCCGGATAGGAGATCCGCGTGCCCGCACCGAAAATGGAGTCGGCCACCGGCGACGCCGCCACTCCGGCCAGGAACAGCAGCGAGTCACCGGGAAAGAAGAAGCCGGCGAGCAGCCCGGTTTCGGCGAACAGGATCGCCCAGACGCCGACCAGGCCGAAGGTGTGCAGCAGGTCCTTCGGATCCAGCGGATTGAGCGCGAGCTGCTCGGAGAGCGCTTGGAGGTCCACGAGGAGCCAGGGTACCGGCCCGGGCGGCACCCTTCTCGGTACGAGTCCTGTGGAACTCCGTTGTTTACCGGCGGGTCACAGCCGCGGATCCACCGGTTCCGACTCCGCGGCGAGCACGGCGAAGACCAGTTCGTGCAGGCGCCAGAGCGGTTCGCCCGCGGCCAGCCGATCCAGCGCCGCCAGACCGAGGCCGTGCTCGCGCAGCGCCAGACCGCGCTTGCGGCCGAGGTTGCGCCCGCGCAGCCGATCGAGTTGCTGCGGGCGGGTGTACTCCGGGCCGTAGATGATCCGCAGGTATTCCCGGCCCCGGCACTTCACCCCCGGCTGCACCAGGCGGCCGCGGCCGTCGGTGACGGCCAGACCGGCGTACGGCTTGACCACCATGCCCTCCCCGCCCGCGGCGGTCAGCGACAGCCACCAGTCCGTCGCGGCCGATTCGGCGGCCGGGTCGGCGAGGTCGACGATCGTCCGGCGGGTGGGAGTGAACAGTTGCGGATCCGCTGCCACCAGACGGTCGGCGAGAGCCAGGTGCCAGCCGTGGTCCTTACCGGTGTACGACACTCCGGCACCGGCCAGCACCGCGAACGGCGCCAGCGTGACCCCGTCCAGGCCGTCGGTCGGCTTCACGTACGCCCGGTAGGCCGCCGTGTATCCGGCGATCTCCGCCGCTCGCAGTTCGACCCGGTCGCGCAGGTCCGCGACGTCCAGGCCGCGGGCCGCGACCTGGTTCAGGACGGCCAGCGCGGCCGGCAGCGCCGCCCGCCCGGCCGCGCCGACGCCCGCGTAGCGGTCCCGGATCAGCCCGCCGGCCTTCACCGACCACGGCAGCAACTCGGCGTCGAGCAGCAGCCAATCGGTGTCCAACTCGGTGAAGAGCGGTTCGGCTGCCGCCCGTACTCGGGACAGCAGCCGGGCGTCCCGGTCGTCGCCGAAGAACGCGCGTCCGGTGCGGGTCCAGACGGCATCGCCGGTGCCGGTCCGGGACACCCTGACCACGGCCCGCGAACCCATGTGCTTCTCCTCGCACACGACCGTGCCGACGCCGGCCGCCCGCAGGTCGGCGAAGGCGGCCGACGGGTGTTCGAGGTAGCCCTCGACGGTCGAGGAGGAGCACGGTGCCATGGTCGGCGGCAGCCACACCAGGGTGGCCGGGTCGAGCGCGAACCGGCTCATCACCTCGAGCGCGGCGGCCGCGTTCTCGGCGGCGACGGTGGTCCGCCCGTACCCGTAGTCGAGGTGCCGCCGGCCCGTCACGTCCGCGAGGCGCAGGCCCTCGCCGGTCCTCTCGCCGATCGGGACCAGCGGCCGCGCCGGCGCGTAGTACTCCCGCGCGGCCGGTACCGAGACGAGTTCGCGGCTGGGCCAGCGCAGCGCGGTGAGCTCGCCGCCGAACACGCAACCGGTGTCGAGGCAGATCGTGTTGTTGATCCACTCGGGCTTCGGGGTCGGGGTGTGGCCGTAGACGACCGCCGCGGCGCCGCGGTAGTCCCGCGCCCACGGGTAACGGACCGGCAGCCCGTACTCGTCGGTCTCGCCGGTCGTCTCCCCGTACAGCGCGAAGCTGCGTACCCTGCCGGACGCCCGCCCGTGGTATGCCTCCTTGAGCCCGGCGTGCGCCACCACGAGCTTGCCGCCGTCCAGCACGTAGTGGCTGACCAGGCCTTCGATGAAGTCCTTCACCGCGGCGACGAACCCGGGCGGCTCGGCCTCGAGCTGAGCGAGCGTCTCCGGCAGGCCGTGGGTCAGCTGGACGTTGCGGCCGTTGAGCTTGCGGGCCAGCTTCTGCTCGTGGTTGCCGGGCACACAGATCGCCGTGCCCGCCGCCACCATGCCCATCACCAACCGCAGCACGCCGGGCGAGTCCGGTCCACGGTCGACCAGGTCGCCGACGAACACGGCGGTGCGGCCTCGCGGGTGGCCGGCGCCGACCGGCCGGCCGGCATCGTCGCGCACCAGGTCGTAGCCGAGCGTGCCGAGCAGGGTCTCCAGCTCGGCGCGGCAGCCGTGCACGTCGCCGATGATGTCGAACGGGCCGGTGTGGTCCCGCCGGTCGTTGAACAGCTTCTCGAAGCGGATCCGGGTGGCGGCGATCTGTTCCGGGCCGGTCAGCACATGCACCTTGCGGAAGCCTTCGCGGCTCAGCTGGCGCAGCGAGCGCCGCAGGTCCTGATGCATGCGGCTGAGCACCTGCCGGTCGAACGTGCGGTCCGGCCGGGCCCGGGTGCGTTCCCAGGCGAGCGCCTCCGGGACGTCCAGGACGATGGCGACCGGAAGCACGTCGTGCTCGCGGGCCACCTTGACCAGGGCGGCCCGCGCGTGCACCTGCAGATTGGTGGCGTCCACCACGGTGAGCCGGCCGGCCGCGAGGCGCTTGCCGGCCACGTAGTGCAGGGCGTCGAACGCGTCGGCCGAGGCGGACTGGTCGTTCTCGTCGTCCGCGACCAGGCCGCGGAAGAAGTCCGAGGAGAGCACCTGGGTCGGCGCGAAGTGGGTGCGCGCGAAGGTCGACTTCCCGGATCCGGAGATGCCGACCAGCGCGACGAGGCTGAGCTCCGGGATGTCGATCACGCGGTCGCCTCCTTCGTGAAGATCGCCATCTGGGTGGGCGGGCCGGTCTGCTCGTGACTTTCGCCGACCGCCCGGAATGCCGTCGCGTAGCCGTACGCGGCGCCGGCGCGACGGGCCCACGCCTGGAACTCGGCCCGCGTCCACTCGAAGCGGTGGTCCGAGTGCCGCATCCCGGTCAGCCCCTCGTAGTGCACGTTGTACTCGGCGTTCGGCGTGGTCACCACGACCGCGCCGGGCCGGGCGTGCCCGAAGACACTCGCCTCCAGGGCCGGCAGGCGCGCGGTGTCCACGTGCTCGATGACCTCCATGAGCACGGCCGCGTCGTAACCGCGCAGCCGGTCGTCGGCGTAGGTCAGCGCGGACTGCCGGAGCGTGATCCGGGCCCGCTGCCGCTCGGGGAGCCGATCCAGGCGCAGCCGACGGGCCGCGAGATCGAGGGCGCGGGGCGAGACGTCGGTGCCGAGGATCTCGGTGAACCGGCGGTCCTTGAGCAGGGCGGCCAGCAACGCGCCGCCGCCGCAGCCCAGATCGACGACGCGGGCCGCGTTCACCTCGACCAGCGCGGCGAGCACGGCGTCCCGGCGCTGTTCGGCCAGCGACGTCCTGCGGACGACCGGCAGCTCCGCCTCCTCCTCGGTGGGCGGTTCCTCGACCTCGAGCGCCTGCAGCGCCGCGCTGGCCAGCGCCCTTCGGTGGGCCAGGTAGCGCCGCGCGATCAGAACCTTCTCCGGATGCGCGGCCAGCCAGCCCGCGCCCGAGCGGAGCAGCTTGTCGATCTCGTCCGGCGCCACCCAGTAGTGCTTCGCGTCATCGAGGACCGGCAGGAGGACGTACAGGTGGTTGAGCGCGTCGGCCAGCCGCAGCTCGCCGGCGAGCAGCAGGTCGACGTAGCGACTGTCGCCGCCGATCTCCGGCTCCAGCGGGATCGGCGTGCCGGTCACGGCCCAGCCCAGCGGCGCGAACAGGCGGGTGGCCAGGTCGGCCGTGCCACGCAGGACCGGGACGCGGATCTCCAGCGGGATCGGCTCGGCGGCGAGCTCGGGCCGATCCTTGGAGGCGCCGCGCAGGGCGCTGCGGAAGACCTTGGCGAGCGCGCCGGCCAACAGACTCGACGCCGCGTACGGGCGGTCGTTGACATACTGACCGAGCTCGAACGTGTCCCGCTGCGCGCGCAGCCGGCTCGGATCGACGTCGAGCAGCAGCGCGGCGGTGCAGCGGTCCTCGGCCGCCTCCGGATACATGACGTACGCCGTACCGGTGGGCACTTCGAAGGCGTGCACCTTGCCGGGGTGCTTGACCAGCAGATAACCGAGATCCGTGGCCGGTCGGCGGGTGGTCGTCACGGTGAGCAGCACGGGTCGATGATGCTTGCTTTGCCGCCGGCGGGCGACCGATTTGCCGCCCGCCGGCGGCGCGTCACCGGCTCAGCGGTACTCGTCCTCGAAGTCGACGATCCGTCCCTGTTCCTGGACGTCCCAGTCGGGTGCCTCGATGTCGAAGGTCCGCCCGGCCTCGTCGTCCTCCTCGTACCGGTCGGGAACGGCGCTCATCGCCTGTTCCGCCGCGTCGGCCTCGGGCGCCTCCACGTCGGCCTCTCCCGGATATGTCATCGTCCACCCCCTTCGGCTTCCAGCCTCGCTCGCGTGCCGCCGGTCCATCGGCGACCCGTTCACCCGAGCATATGTCCGGCGGCGGGACGCGGTCCGTCTTCTCCGGCTGATGAGTCTTAAAACGGGGTGATTTCCCATCGTCCGGGCGGCTGCGGAATACTGCCTGCTGGAGGACAACGCGGTCCTGCCCTCTGCCGCCGAACCACCGAGCTAGGAGCGCTCCGATGCCCATCGCTTCCCCCGAGGTCTACGCCGAGATGCTCGACCGCGCCAAGGCCGGCGCGTTCGCGTACCCCGCGATCAACGTGACGTCGTCGCAGACCCTGAACGCGGCCCTGCAGGGCTTCGCCGAGGCGGGCAGCGACGGTATCGTCCAGATCTCCACCGGTGGCGCGGAGTACGCCTCCGGCCCCACGGTGAAGAACATGATCACCGGCGCGGTGGCGCTCGCCGAGTACGCCACCGAGGTCGCCAGGAACTACCCGATCAACATCGCCCTGCACACCGACCACTGCCCGCAGGACAAGCTCGACAAGTACGTGCGCCCGCTGCTGGCCATCTCGAAGGATCGGGTCGCCAACGGCAGGGCGCCGCTGTTCCAGTCGCACATGTGGGACGGCTCGGCCGTGCCGCTGGAGGAGAACCTGCAGATCGCCGAGGACCTTCTCAAGGACGCCGCGGCCGCGCACATCATCCTCGAGATCGAGGTCGGCGTGGTCGGGGGTGAGGAGGACGGCGTCTCGGCCGCCATCGACGACAAGCTCTACTCGACCGTGGAGGACGGCCTGGCCACCGCCGCCGCCCTGGGTCTGGGCGAGAAGGGCCGCTATATGACCGCCCTGACCTTCGGCAACGTGCACGGCGTCTACAAGCCGGGCAACGTCAAGCTACGTCCCGAGATCCTCAAGGAGATCCAGGACGCGGTCGGCGCGAAGTACCGCCAGGAGAAGCCGTTCGACCTGGTTTTCCATGGCGGCTCGGGCTCGCTGCTCTCGGAGATCCACGGCGCTCTGGACTACGGCGTCGTGAAGATGAACATCGACACCGACACGCAGTACGCGTTCACCCGGGCGGTCGCCGACCACGCCTTCCGGAACTACGACGGCGTTCTCAAGGTCGACGGCGAGGTCGGCAACAAGAAGGCGTACGACCCGCGGGCCTGGGGCAAGCTGGCCGAGGCCGGCATGGCCAAGCGGGTCGTCGAGGCCTGCGAGAACCTGCGCTCGGTAGGAACCACCCTGTCGAAGTAATCGTGCCACCACGGCCGGTCCCCCCACGGTGGGGACCGGCCGTTCTCGCGTTGTCAGGCTGCGCAGAGGCGTGGGTACGATCGTTCCCTTCCGGACGGAGGTTCATGATCGTGCTCGGCATCGAGGGCTACGACCCCGAGTGGCACCATGACGCCGAGGCGCTCGCCGCCGTCCACCGGCACAGATTCACCCGACTCATCGGCCGTAAGCTGCGATCGACCTGGCTGATGTGGGATGTCGCCGAGCGCGGATGGTTCGCCGACGGTCCGGTGGTCCTCGACTTCGGCGTGACGAGAGTGGAGATCACCCACCGCAAGTTCGATGAGTGTGCCATCACCTGGGAGCGCATCGATCTGAACACTCCGATCGACTGGTACGAACACTTCGACTGGCGCTCCGACCCGACCGCGGCGCTGCGCAACGCCCGCGGCCGGATCCTGCGCGCCGTCAACGTGATCGAGCTGATCACGGTCGCCGACTGGCGGCCCCGGATCCTGCACGCGGTCGAGTTCCTCTTCGAGGGTGCCCGCCTCGCGATCTACAACGCGATGGACGAGAACGGCATAACCGACCTACCCGAGACGGAACTCCCGATCACCAACTGGCGCCGGGTACACGTGGCCTGAGTCTCGAGGTCTCCAGGGCGGTCATCGCCACGTCCAGCGAGTCGGTCACCACGACCAGATGGGATTGGTCGCCATGGGGAGACTTCGCCAGCAGGGGGCGCAACAGTGCCTCCACCGGCAGCTCGCGCCAGCGGTCGACGCCGAGGAAGACGAAGGCGCCGGAGGGCCCGTCGGTCTGGTAGAAGGTCTTCGTCGCCGCCTGGAAGACCTCCTGTATCGTGCCGGCCCAGCCCGGCGCGAACACGATGCCGCCGCGCGACAACCGCAGGATCGAGTCCTCGCGGACGGCGTTGGAGAAGTACTTGCCGATCTGGCCGGCGAAGAGGTTGGCCGGCTCGTGGCCGTAGAGCCAGGTCGGCAGCGCGAGGCCGCCGTGCCGCAGGCGTCCGACCGCATCGGTCACCGGAGCCGGCGGCGCCGGATAGGCGCGCCGCACCTCGAGCGCCGCCGAGGTGTAGGGGTCGTGGTCCTGGAACTGCGGTGCGGCCGCCAGCCGGTCGATCGCGGCCGCCAGGTGGTTCGCGGGCCGGTTGGCGAAGTAAGCGCCGAGGTTGGCGGCCTCCATCACACCTGGCCCGCCGCCGGTGACCACCAGCCGGCCCACGGCGGCGAGGCGCCAGGCCAGGGTCGCCGCCATCCGGTACGCCGCCGATCCGCGGGCCGCCGCGTGCCCGCCCATGATGCCGACCGCACCGTCGGCAGCCGAGGTGGCCGGGTGGTGTCCTGTGCCGGTTTCCTTGGCGGCCGCCCAGGCCGCCAGCGCCTTGCCCAGCGCGTTGTCGATGCCGGCGTCGTGCAGCCGCTGCGCGAGCGCCTCGCGGATATCCGGCGTCGGCCCGCCGTGCGCGACGAAGTGGTCGTACACCCGCGTGTCGTACATTCCGGCGAAGCCGCCCTCGGCGAAGCCGAAGGACAGGTCCTCCGGGATGTAGAGATGCGCCGGGTGGGTCGGATAGGGCCGCGCGTCGAACGGCGGTATGAGATGTGCCCCCCGCCGGATCAGATCGATCTCCACCTCGTGGGCGGCCAGGCGGCAACCCACGAAGAGCGTTCCGCGCACGTCGACGCCGGTGAAGTCGGGGGGCTCGAGGTCCAGCCGGAGCCCGAGGAGGACCAGGCCGGCGAGGGAACGGGTGGCGAGACGGAGCTCGAACTCGGCCCGCGACTCGACCTCGGACGCGGTCGCGTCGAACGCGAGGTCCCCGCCGAGAACGGACTGCAACGGATCACCAGCCATGACCCGTAGGGTAGTCAGCGTGCGGAAAGCAGCGGGATCGCTCTTCGGCCTGGCCTACGGCGACGCACTCGGCAAGCCGACCGAGTTCGAGGACTACGCCACGATCGTCGCCCGGTACGGGCCCGGCGGTCCGCGTGAGCTGACCGGCGACCCGGCTCTGGTCACCGACGACACGCAGATGGCGCTGGCCGTCGGCGAGGCGATCCTGGCGGCCGGCGAGATCGGCCCGCGCGCCCTCGAGCCGGCCCTGCGGCGTGCGTTCCTGGCCTGGGCGGCCAGCCCCGACAACAACCGGGCGCCTGGCATGACCTGCCTGTTGGCGTGCGAGGCGCTCGCCGACGGCCGGCCCTGGCAGCAGGCCACCGAGACCGGCTCGAAGGGCTGCGGGGCGAACATGCGGGTGACCCCGGTCGGCCTCGTGCCGGAGCTCGGTGACGAAGAGCGTGCCGGCCTGGCCCAACTGCAGGCGGCACTGACCCACGGGCACCCCACCGGGCTGGCGGCCAGCGAGCTCACGGCGTACGCCGTCTGGTGGCTGCGCGGCGGCCTCCCGCCGGCCGACCTGCTCGCCGCCCTCCGGGATCGCTGCGACGAGCAGCGCACGGTGTATCGCGAGGAGTGGCTCGGCGACCTCTGGCGGCAGGCGGGCGCGAGGTCGCCGGAGCAGTTCATCGCTCGGGGCTGGGCGGAGACGGCGGCGGCGCTGGACCACGTCGCGGGGGCGCTGGCAGGCGCCGACCGGCCCGGCGATCCCTGCTTGGCGACGGGAGAGGGGTGGATCGCCGAGGAAGCGCTGGCCACGGCCTTGTACTGCTACCTGCTCTCGCCGGAGGATCCGGTCGCGGTGATCGCCCGGGGAGCGGCGTCGTCCGGCGACTCGGACTCGATCGCCTGCCTGGCGGGAGCGTTCGCCGGGGCGGCGCTCGGGATGGCGGCCTGGCCACCGGCGTGGGCGGGCCGCATCGAGTACGCCGGGCGGTTGTCCCGGCTGGCGCGGGCCTGGGACTGAGCTTGCCGGCGGCGCCGATGATCACGCCGTGCGCCCCCGACGAGATTCACGCCGGTCGGCCCGGTTGAATGAAGTCATGCATAACCTCCTTCCCGAGCCGCCCGCCACCCGGCTGCCGGCGGACGCCGAGGCCGACAAGGCGCTCGCGGCCGCAGCCGAGACCGGAACGACCGCCGCCTACCAGGCCGTGGCGGCCGCGCACCCCGCGTACAGCGCCGCCTGGGCCGCGCTGGCCGCCGACGCCCTGGCCGCGAGCCAGCCGGTCACCGCGTACGCCTACGCCCGCACCGGCTATCACCGCGGCCTCGACGCGCTGCGCCGCAACGGCTGGAAGGGACACGGGCCGGTGCCCTGGTCGCACGCTCCCAACCAGGGCTTCCTGCGGTGCCTGCACAGCCTGTCGGTGGCGGCGGCCCAGATCGGCGAGGCGGACGAGGCCGCGCGCTGCGCGCAGTTCCTCCGCGACAGCGACCCGGCCGCCGCGGATGCCCTTTCCTGATCCGGTCGCGCCCTTCGGCGACCACTGCGGTCCTCCGCGGTGTCGTCGCAGCCTCAGGCCTCGATGCCGTAACCGGCAGCGGCGAGCATGTGGCGCAGGCCGACAACAAGCCTCTGACATCGCCGTCCCTCCGTCGTGACGATCACGACGGTAGGGCCATTGTGGTCCGGTCGCATCCTGGAGATGCCTAGCCGTCCGGTGCGCGTTCTGAACCTTCAAGGCCACGTGGTTCCGTGATTCGAACCGCCGGCCATGCCTCTACGTTCGGCCGTGGCATGCATCGGCGAGGGAGGTCGTGCAGTGGGTGGACATACGGCATGGGCGCTGGCGGTGACCACGTTCGTCGCGGCGTTCGTCGAATGGGTCGAGGCCGTGACGATCGTGCTGGCGATGGGGTTGACACGTGGCTGGCGGTCCGCGCTGGCCGGCACGGTGGCGGCGCTGGTCGCGCTGGCCGCGTTCACCGTCGTGGTCGGTTACGCCCTTGTCGAGTGGCTGCCGCGCTCGGCCCTTCAGCTGGTGGTCGGGGTGCTGCTGCTCACGTTCGGCCTGCAGTGGCTTCGCAAGGCGATCCTGCGCAGCGCCGGGCTCAAGGCCACGCACGATGAAACGCGGGAGTTCCGCGAACAGACGGAAGCTGCCCTGGCCGCCGGCCGGCGGCAGCGGTTCGGGCTGGACTGGTTCGGCTTCGTGGTGTCGTTCAAGGGCGTATTCCTGGAGGGCGTCGAGGTGGTGTTCATCGTGACCACGTTCGGGCTCAACGCACACGACGTCCCGGTCGCGACGGGTTCGGCGGTACTGGCCGGGCTGGTGGTGATCGTCGTCGCTGTGGTGGCGAGCCGCCCGTTGTCGGCGGTGCCGGAGAACACGTTGAAGTACGGGGTCGGCCTGCTGCTCGCTACCTACGGCACCTTCTGGGCGGTCGAAGGGCTGGGGCTGCTGCGTGGCGGCGAAAGCCTGAGCTGGCCCGGCGGCGACGCGGCGCTGCTGGGTGTCCTCGCCGGATGGCTGGTGCTGTCCCGGATCCTGGTGGCCACGCTGCCCCGGCTCCGGCCGAGCGGGACCGGGCACGAGCGCGAGGAGGCCAGGGCATGACGGTCCTGCGTGGTGTCGGCCGGTTCGTGTATGACTTCGTCATCGGCGACGACTGGAAGATCGCCGCGGGCGTCGTGGGCGCATTGCTGCTGGGAGCGCTGCTGGTGGTCACGGATGCCCCGCCCGCGGTGACCGCGCTCGTCACCGCCGGGCTGCTCGGCGCGGCGTTCACCGCGGCGATGGTGATCGACGTGCGGCGCAGTCCCCACCGCTGACAGCCGTGCCGGGCTGGTCCTCCCTCAGACTCGCACCGGAGGTGCAGCCCCGTACACCGCCCAGGCCCCTGGCTCAGTCCACCAGGAACGCTTGCGAGTCATCGATCCCGCTACCCCGTCGTCGACGAACGGCAGGGCGCCGTCACGGGGCAGGACGGACACCGCACGGCCGCGGCTGCGGCGCACCTCGACACGTACGCGATCGGCCCGGAACCGCTTCCGTACCACCACCGGGATCGCCACCGCCACCTCGACCCGGCCGTCCACCGGATCGCCGTCGGCCAGCAGCCGGAGACCGTCGAGCTCGGCGTACCCGCCGGCGTTGCCGACCACGCACGCCAGTATCGGATCGTCCCCGCCGGACAGGACCGCGTCGTCCACCTCGACGCGCCCCCGCCAGGGCAGCGCACGCCCTCCGGCGTCCGCGCCGCCGATCAGCGCACCATCCACAGTGACCGATCCACCGTCGTTGCGCAGCAGGTCGAGCCGGCGCACCGGGCCGCCGAGCACGGCCGCGGCGACCGCGGCGGGATCGCGCGGCAAGCCCAGCTGCGCGGCGAGGTCGGTGGTGTTGTCCGGATCCAGCGGCAGGATCGCGAGCGGTGGAAGATCCGGCACAGTCCGGTCGGCCGGCAGGTCGGCGGGCCGCTTGCTGGGCGCCGGAGCGTACCGCCGCACCAGCCGGCGCACGACGGCGCGCAACTGGCCGTCGGTGGCGCAGGCGACCACCAGCCGCCGCTCGGAGCCGGGATCGGGCCAGGTCAGGCCGTCCGGCCGGGGACCGCCGTCGAACCGCGCGAGCACGTCGTCGATCTCGGAATCCGAGCCGGCGACGATCGTCTCGACCCGGGCGCCGGCCGCGGCGAGCGCGTCGGCGCACCGTAAGACGGGGACGCGGGACGAGGCGCAGGCGTCCTGCCCGCTGGTGGAGCAGCCGCCGCAGCCGGCGCCGCAAGCGCCCGCCGAGCCGCTGCCCTCGGCGAGGCTCAGGATGACCAAGTCGTGCATGATCACACGCCGCTCAGCACCGAGTGCCGCTCGATGACCGCCTCGCGGCCCGGACCCACGCCGACGATCGAGACCCGCGCCCGCACCCGCTGCTCGACGAACTCGACGAAGCGCTGCGCGTCCTTCGGGAGGTCTTCGAACGTGCGGCAGCCGGAGATGTCCTGCTTCCAGCCGGGCAGCGTCTCGTAGATCGGCACCGCGTGGTGGAAGTCCGTCTGATTGACCGGCATCTCGTCGTACCGCACACCGTTGACGTCGTACGCTACGCAGATCGGAATCTCGTCCAGCTCGTCGTAATTGTCCAACTTGGTCAGGGCGAAGTCGGTGACCCCGTTGATCCGCTGCGCGTACCGGCCGATGACCAGGTCGAGCCAGCCGATCCGGCGCGGGCGCCCGGTCGTCGTTCCGTACTCCTGGCCGACCTCGCGCAGGTAGTCGCCGAACTTGTCGTGCAGCTCGGTGGGGAACGGCCCCTCACCGACCCGCGAGGTGAACGCCTTGAGCACGGCGACCACCCGGTCGATCCGGGTCGGCGGGATGCCCGATCCGGTGCAGGCACCGCCGGCGGTCGCGTTCGAGCTGGTCACGAAGGGGTAGGTGCCGTGGTCCACGTCGAGCAGGGTGGCCTGGCCCGCCTCGCAGAGCACCACCTTGCCGGCGTCGATAGCCTCGGACAGCTCGAGTGCGGTGTCCGCCACGTACGGCCGCAGGCGGTCGACATAGGACAGCAGCTCCCGCACCACGTCGTCGACCTTGACCGCCTGGCGGTTGTAGATCTTGGAAAGCACCTGGTTCTTGAAGGTGAGCGCGGCCTCCACCTTCTGCCGCAGAATCGACTCGTCGAACAGGTCCTGGATGCGGACGCCCGTCCGGTTCATCTTGTCGGCGTACGTGGGGCCGATGCCGCGGCCCGTGGTGCCGATCCGGCGCGCGCCGAGGTAGCGCTCGCTGACCTTGTCGAGCGAGCGGTTGTACGACGCGATCACGTGGGCGTTGGCACTGATCCGCAGCCGCGACGTCTCGATGCCGCGTGCCTCGAGGCCGTCGATCTCCTGGAAGAGCACGCCGAGGTCGACCACCACCCCGTTGCCGATCACCGGGACGACGCCCGGGGTCAGGATGCCGCTGGGCAGCAGATGCAGCGCGTACTTCTCGCCGTTGATCACCACGGTGTGACCCGCGTTGTTGCCGCCGTTGAACTTGACCACGTAGTCCAGCCGGTCGCCCAGCAGGTCCGTGGCCTTGCCCTTGCCTTCGTCGCCCCACTGGGCGCCGACCAACACGATCACCGGCACTTCTGTGACGCCTTTCCGCCTGATTCCGTACTCGGCGGGGCCCGGGTACTTCCGAAGTTTACGCGACGGCCTCGCGGTGCGACGTGCGGAAGGAGGCCGCCGGTAGGATCGGCGGCCGTGCGCGTACTTCTCCTCGGGTCCGGCGGCCGGGAACACGCCCTGGCCGTCGGTCTCGCCGCGGATCCGTCCCTCGATTTCCTGGCCGCCGCGCCGGGCAATCCCGGCATCGCCCAGGTCGCTTCGCTACACCCGGTCACCGCCACCGATCCAGCCGCGGTCTCCGCGCTCGCCGTCGAGCTGGCCGCCGACCTCGTGGTGATCGGGCCGGAGGCGCCGCTGGTCGCCGGCGTCGCGGACGCGGTGCGGGCCAAGGGCATCGCCTGCTTCGGCCCGAGCGCCGCGGCTGCTCGGCTGGAGGGCTCGAAGGCGTTCGCCAAGGAGGTCATGTCGGCGGCCGGGGTGCCGACCGCGCGGTCGTACGCGTGCACCGCCGCGGAGGACGTGCGCCGGGCGCTCGACGACCTCGGCGCGCCGTACGTGGTCAAGAACGACGGCCTGGCGGCCGGCAAGGGCGTCGTGGTCACCTCCTCCCTGGACGAGGCCAGGAGGCACGCGGCGGAGTGCGGCAAGGTCGTCGTCGAGGAGTTCCTGTCCGGGCCCGAGGTGTCGCTCTTCGTGGTCACCGACGGCACGGCCGCGGTGCCGCTGATGCCGGCGCAGGATTTCAAGCGGCTCGGCGACGGCGACGCCGGGCCCAACACCGGCGGCATGGGCGCGTACGCCCCGCTGAGCTGGGCACCCGGTGACCTCGTACCGCGGGTGATGCGGGAGACGGTCGAGCCGACGCTGGCCGAGATGCGCCGGCGCGGCACGCCCTTCGCCGGCCTGCTGTACGTCGGGCTCGCGCTCACCCCCGACGGCCCGAAGGTGATCGAGTTCAACGCCCGCTTCGGTGACCCCGAGACCCAGGTGGTGCTGGCGCTGCTGGAGACGCCGCTGGCCGGCCTGCTGTACGCGGCGGCGACCGGCACGCTCGGCGCTCATCCGCCGCTGAGCTGGCGCGAGGGCGCGGCGGTCACTGTCGTCGTCGCGAGTGCGAACTACCCGGGTACGCCGCGGATCGGTGACGTGATCGAGGGAGCCGAGGTGCCCGGCGTGTTCCACGCGGGCACCGCCCGCCGCGCCGACGGTGCGTTGATCTCGGCGGGCGGGCGGGTGCTGAGCGTGACGGCGACCGGCCCGGATCTGGCGGCCGCCCGGGATGCCGCGTATGCCCTGGCCCACGGGGTACGGCTGACGGGTGCCCAGTACCGCACCGACATCGCCCTGGCCGCCGTTGAGGGTCGCATCGACGTCTGAGCCGCACGAGGAAGCGGGCGCGTCGAGTGGCGTCACTGCCTGGCCGGGTGAAGGCTCGATCGCGCGGATCTTGGCATGGTTTCCCGGTTGGGTGTGGTCGGGGTGCCAAGGTTGCCGGGCCGTCCGGGGAGGTCGAGGTCAGCGAGTGGGTGTGGGTGCCGCGGGCCGGATCTTGGTGTGGGTGCCAAAGACATCCCATGATGTTTGTTGCGAAGCGGCGGTCGTGAATCTTGGCGTGGTGTACCCGTGGGAGGGTGGTCGGGACGCCAAGGTCGCCGGCCCGCCCGAGATAAGCCGAGGTCAGGGCGGTGGCGCGGGCGTCGTCTGCTCGATCTTGGCGCTGTTTCCCCACCGCAGCGTGGTCTCGGTGCCAAGGTCGGCGCGGGTGTCCGGAAGTCCCTGGTGAGGCCGCTGCCGGCGGCTCTGCGGCCGGATCTTGGCGCCCTGGCAACGTTGGCGTGGGTGTCATGTCCCGAGACATGTGTCACCGATTCCGGCGCGAATCCGTTGGCACGGTTAGCCCCCGTAGCGACGCCTCCGTTAGGCATTGACCAGCGGTCTAAGGCCGGTGGGCGATCCCCTGCAAACCCGTAACGAGCAGGCCATCGGGTGTGACAGATGTGTTGGGACTGAAGAAACGTTGGCGTGGGGAAACGATGTCAAGACATCCCCGGGCGGCCTGGGAACGTCGAGGGCCACGGGTGGGTGTGGGCCTCGCCTGCCGAATCTAGTCCGGTATACAGGCCCGCTGTGCCCCGATCTATTCCGTTTTGCCTGCGAGGCGTTCCCGAAGAGCCCTAGTGCTCGGCACCGTTGCCCCGCGCGCACGGGGAACACGGGGAAACGGTGTCAGATTTGCACATGGGGCGGCAAGGGTCTGCCCGGACTCCGCTCCCCCGGACGTCGGCTCGGACCACGCCCCGGACGGCGGCGCTCCGCACACCGCCCGGCTCGTGCTCGCTCAGCAGATCGATGGCAGCCAAGGCCCGAGCCGGCACACCGGACTCGGGTCAGGCCTTCGGGATGTCGAAGAGCTTGGCGACATTGGCGGCCAGGCCGAGGTCGCCCTTTGCCTTGATCTTGCCGGTCATGAACATCATCATCGGGTTGCCGGCGCCGGTGACCACCTTGAGGAACGTGACCGGGTCCATGGTCATGGCCAGCTTCGGGTCGCGCACCGGCTGGTTGGTGACGGTGCAGGCGCCGTTCTCGATCACCGTCTCGTAGGCGTCGCTCGTCCCGCCGGCCCCACCTGTGATGATCCAGTGGATGACCGCGGACGTGTTGCCGGCCTTGTCGCCACGGAACAGGGCGGGCATCCGGTTGAACACCTCATCCAGGATCTTGGTGCGCGCCTCGCCGGCCATGACCTCGGCGATGCGCGAATCCGGCGTCGTCTTGACGAGCTGAGCGAACTCCTTCGGGCCGATCGAGGCGAGCGACTCGGGGTTGAAATCAGTCATCAGTGACCTTTCGGAACAGGTGCCAGGCTTACTCGGCGGTAACCCTAGCGAGAACGGCGCTTCTCCGTGCATTCTGCCACTCCCAAATAAGCATTGGACAGTCGACACGTCCAGTCATAGACTGCCCAACATGTCTTTGGGAGAAGTGGCTCGCGGGGGCGGTCAGGCCGCGCTGAGGGCGATGGCCCATCCCGTACGCCTGCAGATCATGTCCCTGCTCACCGGCGCCCCGCTGACCGCCGCGGAGGTCGCCCGCGAGCTCGGCCTCACCCACGCCAACGCCAGCTACCACCTGCGCAACCTGCTCGCCGGCGGCCTGATCGTGCAGGCCGGCGAGGAGAAGATCCGCGGCGGTGTCGCCAAGCGCTATCGGTACGATCGGGCCCGCGATCCGGCGCCGGAGACTCCCGAGCAGAAGCGCCTGCTCTTCGTGGCCCTCGGCAACGAGCTGATCCGCCGCACCGCGGCCGGCGACTTCACCGGCAAGGGCCTGCTCGGCGACGGCGACTTCTGGGTCGACCCGGCGAAGTGGCAGCAGATCCGTTCGAAGATCGGCGACCTCGTCACCGAATTGCACGACATCGCCCAGCCGGCGCGGACCCCCGGCACCATCCGGACCAGCACCACCGTCGCGATGTTCGAGATGGAGCGCCGGTGAGCGTCCTGGAGCCGCTGCGCCACGTCCCCTTCCGTCTTCTTCTCGCCGGCCGCACGGTGAACGCGCTGGGCAACACGTTCGCCCCGATCGCGCTGGCCTTCGCCGTCCTGGACCTCACCGGCTCGGCCGCCGACCTCGGCCTGGTCGTCGGCGCCCGTACCGTAGTCAACGTCGCGTTCCTGCTCTTCGGCGGCGTGCTCGCCGACCGGCTGCCGAAGCACCTGCTGATGGTGACGGCGAGCGTGGCTGCGGCCCTCACCCAGGGCGTGGTCGCCGCTCTCGTGCTGACCGGCAGCGCCACCATCCCTCTGCTCATCGCGCTGGCCGCGATCAACGGCATGGTCGCCGCGCTCGCCCTGCCGGCCAGCGCCTCGCTGCTGCCGCTCACCGTCCCCGCCGGCGCCCGGCAGGCGGCCAACGCGCTGAACCGGTTGTGCTTGAACGGCGCGGCCGTCGTCGGTGCCCCGCTCGCCGGCGTGGTGGTGGCCGCGATCGGACCGGGTTACGGCATCGCGGTCGACGCCCTGACCTTCCTGATCTCGGCCGCCTGCTTCCTGCCGATCCGCGTGCCGGCCCTGGCACCCGCCCTCGTGCCCGCGCCGGGCACCATCGGCGGCGAGCAGACGCCCGGCACGGCGGCGGTCGAGCCGTCCCGGCCGAACATCCTCGCCGACCTGCGCACCGGTTGGTCCGAGTTCCGCTCGCGCGCCTGGTTGTGGGTGGTGGTGGCCGGCTTCTGCGTGATGAACGCGGCCTGGAGCGGCGGCCTCTTCGTGCTCGGCCCGGTCGTCGCGGACGGCACGATCGGCCGCCGCGCGTGGGGCCTGGTGCTCGCCGCGCAGACCGTCGGCATGATCCTCGGCGGCCTGGTGGCGATGCGCCTGCGGCTGCGCCGGCTGCTCTTCTTCGGCGTCGTCAACACCGTCTTCATGGGCCTGCCGGTGCTGGTGCTGGGCGTCTACCCGCAGCTGTGGGCGCTGCTCGTCGCCGGGCTCGTCGCCGGGCTGACGCTCGAGCAGTTCGGCATCGCCTGGGAGACCACGATGCAGGAGCACGTGCCGGCGGACAAGCTGGCCCGCGTCTACTCGTACGACATGGTGGGCTCGTTCGTCGCCATCCCGGTGGGCGAGATGGCGATCGGCCCGATCGCCGACCTGGCCGGCGTGGAACCGACCTTGATCGGCGCCGCGGCGCTGATCACGGCATCGGTTTTCGTCATGCTGACCAGCCGGGACGTCCGCGCGCTCCGGCACGAGATGCCCGAGCGCGCTCCGCAGCCCATGGAAGAATCGGTCGCGTGACCATCCCGAACGTCCTCGCCACCCGGTACGCCTCCGCCGAACTCGTCAGCCTCTGGTCTCCGGAGGAGAAGATCCGGATGGAGCGCCGGCTCTGGCTCGCCGTGCTGCGTGCGCAGCGGGATCTGGGCGTGGCCGTGCCGGAGGGTGCCGTCGAGGCGTACCAGAGGGTTCTCGACTATGTCGACCTGGCCGCCATCGCCGCCCGGGAGCGGCTCATCCGGCACGACGTGAAGGCACGGATCGAGGAGTTCAGCGCGCTTGCCGGCTTCGAGCAGATCCACAAGGGAATGACCTCCCGGGACCTGACCGAGAACGTCGAACAACTGCAGATCCGGGCCTCGCTCGAGCTGATCCGGGAACGGGTGGTCGCCACGCTGGCCCGGCTCGCGGAGCGTGCGGTCGAGTACTCCGATCTCGTGCTGACCGGCCGGTCCCACAACGTCGCGGCGCAGGCCACGACGCTGGGCAAGCGCTTCGCGTCGGCGGCCGAGGAGCTGCTGATCGCGTACGAGCGGCTGGACGACCTGATCGGGCGCTACCCGCTGCGGGGCATCAAGGGCCCGGTCGGTACCGCGGCCGACCAGCTCGACCTGCTGGACGGCGACTTCGAAGCGCTCGCCCTGCTGGAGCAGCGGGTGGCCGCGCACCTCGGCTTCGCCCGCGTGCTCAGCAGCGTCGGTCAGGTCTACCCGCGCTCCCTCGACGTCGACGTCGTGTCCGCGCTGGCGCAGGTCGTCGCCGGACCGTCGTCGCTGGCCACCACGATCCGCCTGATGGTCGGCCAGGAGCTGGTGACCGAGGGCTTCAAGCCGGGTCAGGTGGGCTCGTCGGCGATGCCGCACAAGATGAACACCCGCTCGTCGGAGCGGGTCAACGGGCTGGCCGTGATCGTCCGGGGCTGCCTGTCGATGGTCGGTGAGCTCGCCGGTGACCAGTGGAACGAGGGCGACGTCTCCTGCTCGGTGGTGCGCCGGGTCGCGCTGCCGGACGCGTTCTTCGCCACCGACGGCCTGTTCCAGACGTTCCTCACGGTGCTGGACGAGTTCGGCGCGTACCCGGCCGTCATCGCCCGGGAGCTGGACCGCTTCCTGCCGTTCCTGGCCACGACGAAGATCCTGGTGGCCGCGGTGCGCAAGGGCGTCGGGCGCGAGGTCGCCCACGAGGTGATCAAGGAGCACGCCGTCGCGGTGGCGCTCGCCATGCGGGAGCAGGGTGCCGCCGGTAACGACCTCTTCGACCGTCTCGCCGCCGACGGCCGGCTGCGGTTGACCCGGGCGGAGATCGACCGGCTGGTGGCCGACCGGGCGGCGTTCGTCGGCGCGGCACCGTCCCAGGTGCGCGCGGTCGCCGATCGGGTGGCGACGATCGTCGCGGCGCATCCGGACGCGGCGAAGTACACCCCGGCTCTCATTCTGTGATCCCGGTGATCGATGGCCTGCGGGACCGATGACAACAGGAGAAAGCCTGCTCACGGGCGTGTGGGTCGGTCTGCCGACATCGGCCGATAGGGTCGCTCGGACCTTCACCAGGTAGGCTCCACGTGCTCACACCTATCAGTCAGGAGTGCCCGTGGCTCGCGTCGTGGTCGACGTCATGCTCAAGCCGGAGATCCTCGATCCGCAGGGTCAGGCGGTTGCGAACGCGCTGCCCAGGCTCGGCGTCACCGATGTCTCCTCGGTCCGCATCGGCCGGCGCATCGAGATCGAGTTCGCCGGGGAACCCGACCTCGACCGGGCTCACGAGATCGCCGACAAGCTGCTGGCCAACCCGGTGATCGAGGACTTCGCCGTCCATCTGGTGGACAGCCAGGTCGTGGACGACACGCCGGCGGAGGTCGGCTGACGATGCGCATCGGTGTCGTCACCTTCCCGGGCTCGCTCGACGACGGCGACGCCGCCCGGGCCGTACGGATCTCCGGGGGCGAGACCGTCCGCCTCTGGCACGGCGATCCCGACCTGCGCGGCGTCGACGCCGTGGTGCTGCCGGGCGGCTTCTCCTACGGCGACTACCTGCGGTGCGGGGCGATCGCCAGGTTCGCCCCGGCGATGGAGTCGATCATCGACGCGGCCGGCGGTGGCATGCCCGTGCTCGGCATCTGCAACGGCTTCCAGATCCTCTGCGAGGCGCACCTTTTGCCCGGCGCGCTCACCCGCAACCAGCACCTGCACTTCCGCAACCGTGACCAGTACCTGCGCGTCGAGTCGGTGAACACGGCGTGGACCAACCGGTTCGCGCTGGGCCAGGAGATTCTGATCCCGGTCAAGAACGGCGAGGGCTGCTATGTCGCCGACGACCGGACACTGGACGCGCTGGAGGCCGAGGGCCGGGTGGTGGCCCGGTACACCCGCGGAAATCCGAACGGATCGCAGCGCGACATCGCCGCGATCACCAATGAGGCCGGCAACGTCGTCGGCATCATGCCGCACCCGGAACACGCCGTGGAGACGCTGACCGGCCCGTCGCTGGACGGCCTGGGTTTCTTCACCTCCATCCTGCGGGCCCTGGCCGGGTGGTCCGCGGGAGGACAGCACGCAGGGGGACCACAGCGATGACCGAGGCACAGCGATGACCACCCAGCCCGACACGGCCACGAGCGGAGCGGCACCGTCGCGGGGCGTGCCGAACCAGCCGCCGCGGGCCGCCGCGGCGGCCAGGGCGACCGGCTTCGCCGCCACCGATGTGCTGGTGGACGAGTTCGACAGCGGCCCCGACACGGTGCAGCGCGCCTTCGGTACGCCGGAGGAACTGCAGCCGCACTCGGCGCTCGGCCTCAAGGACGACGAATACCACCGGATCCGGCAGATCCTCGGCCGGCGGCCGACCGCGGCCGAGCTGGCGATGTACTCGATCATGTGGAGCGAGCACTGCTCGTACAAGTCGAGCAAGGTGCATCTACGCCAGTTCGGCGAGAAGGCCCCGCGGAACACCCGGATGCTGGCCGGCATCGGCGAGAACGCGGGCGTCGTCCAGATCTCCGACGAGCTCGCGGTCACCTTCAAGGTCGAATCGCACAACCACCCCAGCTTCGTCGAGCCGTACCAGGGTGCCGCGACCGGTGTCGGCGGCATCGTGCGCGACATCCTCGCGATGGGGGCCCGGCCGGTCGCCGTGATGGACCCGCTGCGTTTCGGGGCGGCCGACCATCCCGACACGGCGCGCGTGCTGCCCGGCGTGGTCGCCGGGATCGGCGGCTACGGCAACTGCCTCGGCCTGCCGAACATCGGCGGCGAGATCGTCTTCGACCCGACCTACCAGGGCAACCCACTGGTGAACGCGCTGAGCATCGGCGTCCTGCCGGTCGAGCGGCTGCAGCACAAGGAGGCGGCCGGGGCCGGCAACGTCGTCGTGCTGCTCGGCGCGCGTACCGGCCGGGACGGTATCGGCGGCGTCTCCGTGCTGGCCTCCGCGACGTTCGACGAGGAGGCCGAGCAGCGGCGCCCGTCGGTCCAGGTCGGCGACCCGTTCATGGAGAAGCTGCTGATCGAGAGCTGCCTGGAGCTGTACGACGCCGGCCTGGTGGCCGGCATCCAGGATCTCGGCGGCGCCGGGCTGACCTGTGCGCTCACCGAAACGGCCGCAGCCGCGGGCACCGGGATGCGGGTGTGGCTGGAGCGGGTGCCGCTGCGCGAGGCCTCGATGTCGCCGACCGAGATCCTGGCCAGCGAGTCGCAGGAGCGCATGCTGCTCATCGTCACCCCGGAGAACCTCGACCGGGTGCTGGCCGTGGCCGAGAAGTGGGGGGTCTGGGCCACCGCGATCGGTGAGGTGACGCCGCCTGAGGAGGACGGTTCTCCGGGCCGATTGGTGATCAGCTGGAACGACCACATCGTCGCGGACGTGCCGCCCGGTTCACTCGCCGACGACGGCCCCGTCTACGCCCGGCCGATCCGCGAACCCGCCGACCTGATCCTCCTGCAGGCCGACAAGGCCGAGACCTTGCCGCGGCCGAGCACCGGCGACCAGCTGCGCGAGACCGTGCTGCGGATGGCCGCGTCGCCGAACCTGTGCGACAAGACCTGGGTCACCGAGCAGTACGACCGGTACGTGCTCGGCAACACCGTGTTAGCTCAGCCCGAGGACTCCGGCGTGCTGCGCATCGACGAGCGGACCGGTCTGGGCGTGGCCCTGTCGGTGGACGGCAACGGACGGTTCGCGCGGCTCAACCCGTACGAGGGTGCCCGGCTCGCGCTCGCCGAGGCGTACCGGAACGTCGCCGTGACCGGCGCCGAGCCGGTCGCCGTGACGGATTGCCTGAACTTCGGATCGCCGGAGGACCCGGCGGTGATGTGGCAGTTCGCCGAGGCCGTCCGCGGCCTCGCGGACGGCTGCCAGCAGCTCGGCACCCCCGTCACCGGGGGCAACGTCAGCTTCTACAACCAGACCGGCGCGGCGGCGATCCACCCCACGCCGGTGGTCGGTGTGCTCGGCGTCTTCGACGACGTGGCCCGCCGTATCCCGATGGGCTTCCCGGCGCCGAACACCCGGGACGGCGACGTGCTGTTCCTGCTGGGCACCACCCGGTGCGAACTGTCCGGTTCGGAGTGGGCCTGGGTGACGCACGGTCACCTGGGTGGCAGTCCGCCCACCGTGGATCTGGAGCACGAGCAGCGGCTGGGGGCGCTTCTGGCGCGCGCGTCCCGGGCGGCTCACCTCAGCGCGGCACACGACCTCTCCGACGGCGGGCTCGCCCAGGTGCTGGTCGAGAGCTGCCTGCGGCGTAACGTCGGCGCCCGGGTGGTGCTGCCGCCGGACGACAACTCCGCGTTCGTGCAGCTGTTCAGCGAGTCTGCCGGGCGCGCGCTGGTCGCCGTGCCACGCGGGCACGACAAGGCGTTCGCCGCGCTCGCCGCGGAGTACGGGGTGCCGTGCACGCCGGTCGGCGTGACCTCGGCCGAGCCGGTGCTCGAGGTACGCGACGAGTTCGCCATCCCGCTCGACGAACTGCGCGAGGCGTACTCCGGAACGCTGCCGCGGCTCTTCGGCGGGATCGCCGAGCTGGCCAACCGGCACGGCGGGCCGCAAGGAGCGGATGTCGAGGGCGGGGCGCCTCGAGACGACGTGACCGGCGCGATCGTCGACGACCCGGGGTCCGCGGCGGAACGCTCGGTGACGCTCGAGTTGACCGACCCGCATCTCGCGGACGACGACGCGGTACCGCCGGCCCCCGGCGGCCCGATCGACCCGGAGCCGCACCGACCCTGATCCACGACCGCCCGGCGTTCAGACCGTCCGGTGTGGACCATCGGGGTGCAGCCGCAGCCGATCGACTCCGGCTAGTGGTCTCGCCACTCGCCGGAGCGGCGCTGGCCGGGGTGGGACGGCTCTTGCGGCGGGCGTTGGCCCCCGTAGCCGGGCGCCTCGTCGTAACCGCCCTGGTGGGTGTAGCCGCCGCTGGGGTCACCGTACCCCCCGTAGCCACCGGCACCCTGTCCGTAGCCGTCGTCCTGCGGGCCGTAGTTGTCCTGGGCACCGTACCCGCCGGCACCCTGGTCGGCGTATCCGCCCTGGTCGTAGCCGGTGCCGTAGTGCTGACTGCCGCCGTAGGAGCCGGTGCCGTAGTTCCCGCCGGACTGAGGGCCGTAGGCGTTGCCGCTGTCGATGCCGCCGCCGGCGGTACTCCAGGGTCCGTATCCGCCCTGGTCGCCCGCGGGCGCCTGCTCGCCGTAGCCACCGGACTGGTAGCCGCCCGGGTAGCCGCCGGACTGGTCGGCCGCCCCGCGATAGCCGCCACCGCCGGCGCTGCCGTACTGGCCACCGCCGTAGCCGCCCGCCGGGCCGTAGTCGCCGTACCCGTCGTTCTGGCCCGGCTCGGGGCGGTAGAGACCGGTCGGCTCGTCGTACCGACGCTGCTGGTCGCCGGCGCCGTAGCCGCCGCCCGCCGGGGACCCGTAAGCCCCGTAGCCGTTGTTCGGCGACGCACCGTACTGCGTCGGCTCACCATAGCCGCCGTACTGCCCGGTGCCCCCGCCGTAGCCGCCGCCCTGGTCGTCCCAGCCGCCGCTGCCGGCGTAGCCGCCCTGGTGGGGAATCGGCGCGCCGTACGGGTCCGGGAATTCTTCCTCGGCCGGAACCGGCTGGTGCAGCATGGTCGGTGCGTCGGCCATGGGTGAGCCCGCGGGATGCGGAGCCACCATGGTCGCGTCGTGGCTGACGCCGACCGGCGCGGCGACCCGCGTGGGATCGACGAACCGGCCCTGGCCGGGCACCGCGCCGCCGGCGCCGAAGCCGCTCGAGTCGTCGTCGGGGGTGGTCTTGCGGCGCATCAGCACCAGCACGATCGCGCCGACGCCGGCCGCTACGAGCAGCGCGCCCAGGAGGATGAACAGCAGCGAGTTGGAGCCGCTGCCGTCGCCGGCCGCGGTCTGCTGCGTAATGCCGTCGGTGGGCGTCTCCTCGGTGGGGGCCGCGTCGGTGAACTCCTCCGTCGGCTCCGTCGTGACGGTAGGGGAGACGGTCGCAGTCGGCGAGGCGGTCGCGGGGGCCGCGACCTTCTTCAGCGTCAGCGGAACAGTCACACTGCGACCGGCCGCGGCCTGGATCTGCACGGTGGCCTGCTGGAAGCCGTTCTTCGCGGCGCCGACCGAGATGTTGCCCGGCACGATGGGTCGCGAGTCGGAGGACTGGAACGAGTACCCGCCGGATCCGTTGGTCGTGGTGCTGTACGCGTTTCCGGCGCTGTCCCGCATGGCCACCGAGGCGCCGGAGATCTCGTTGCCGTCCTGATCCCTGACTTTGCCGGAGATCTGCGTGACACTCTTCGGCTTGTCCGGGCCCTTGACGGTCAGGGTCGAGGTCGCCCGGCCGGTCTCGCCGTTGACGGTGGCGGTGACCTCGATCTGCACCTGCTTGGCATCGCCCGCGGCGACCTGCGGCGCGGTGAGCTTCGCGGTGAACTGCTCGCCGCCCGGGTCGATCGGGGAGGTCCCGCCGCAGTCGCCGGTGCAGGGCAGGCCGGTGACCGTGATGTCGGCGGGCGTCTGCTGGCCGTTTCCGTTGCCGTTGGTGTCCGCGACCTGGTACTGCATCGTCACGGTGGTGCCCGACAGCACCTCGGTGGCCAGGCTGGTGATCTGTACTGTCGGCGGGCTGGCGAGCGCCACCGCGGGTGCGACGGCGATGCCGCCGACGACCACCGCCAGTAACGCACCGGCCTGGGCTGCCCGGGCTCGTAGGTGCGTTGTCACGTCCACCGCCTTCCGGTCGCACGGCTTCCGGCTTCGGGTACCGGTTACTTCCCGCGACTTATACGCCGTCGGCCACTATGCCTTGTCACACGTCCATCGCGCGACCCAGGGCCGCGTACCAATCTCGGCGGAGCGGGTCGTATCGTCCCGACGTGTCCCCTGCGCACAATAAATCCGAGTCGGTGAAGCACGCGTTGGACGCGCTGGACCGAGGTGTCGAGCCCGATCGTCCGGTGCTGCGTGACGCGGTGCGAACACTGCTGGCCGAGCTGTCCCGCCGCGCGCCTGGCCGATCGGTGGAGGTGCGGGTTCCACCGTTCGGCGCGATCCAGTGCGTCGCCGGTCCGCGGCACACTCGCGGCACGCCGCCCAACGTGGTCGAGACCGATCCGGTGACCTGGCTTCTTGTCGCGACACTGCGTGTCACCTGGGTGGATGCGGTGCGTGACGGGCGAGTGCGGGCGAGTGGCATCCGCACCGATCTCTCGCCCTATCTGCCGCTGTACGCCGAACCGGCCGGCCGATGAGCGGCGGGTGTACCCCCGCGGCTCGCGTACACTGGTGCGTCGGAGCAGGCCAGCAAGCGTTCGAGCGATTCGGCGGCTCGAGCAGATGACCATGAGGGAGCGAGCAGGTGCCCCGAGGCGACGGCCGGTTGACCGACGATCTCGACCCCCAGGACCGTGGCCCCCAGGACGCCTGCGGCGTCTTCGGTGTCTGGGCTCCGAAGGAAGAGGTCGCAAAGCTCACCTATTTCGGGCTTTTCGCTCTGCAACACCGCGGGCAGGAAGCCGCCGGCATTGCCGTGAGCGACGGTTCCGGCGTGGTGGTCTACAAGGACCTGGGCCTGGTCTCCCAGGTCTTCGACGAGCCCACCCTGGCGAGCCTGCGCGGCCACCTGGCCATCGGGCACACCCGCTACTCCACGACGGGCGGATCCAGCTGGGAGAACGCCCAGCCCACCATCCGGGCCACCACGGCCGGCACGACGATCGCGCTGGCGCACAACGGCAACCTGGTGAACACCGCCGAACTCGCCCGGGAGGTCGCCGAACGCGGGCTCGAGGTGGCTGAGCAGGCCAACATCGCCGCCACCTCCGACACCGCCCTGGTGACCACCCTGCTGGCGAGCCGCCCCGACCTGTCGGTCGAAGCAGCGGCGCTCGAGGTGCTGCCGCGCCTGCGGGGCGCGTTCAGCTTCGTCTTCATGGACGAGAGCACGCTGTACGGGGCTCGTGACCCGCAGGGCGTACGCCCGCTGGTATTGGGCCGGATGGAACGCGGCTGGGTGATCGCCAGTGAGACCGCCGCCCTGGACATCGTGGGCGCCAGCTTCGTGCGCGAGGTCGAGCCCGGCGAGATGCTCGCCGTGGACGAGCACGGCCTGCGCTCCAGCCGGTTCGCCGCCCCGGAGCCGAAGGGCTGCCTCTTCGAGTACGTCTACCTCGCCCGGCCGGACACCACGATCGCCGGCCGGAACATGTACTCGGCCCGGGTCGAGATCGGCCGCCGGCTCGCCAAGGAACACCCGGTGGAGGCCGACCTGGTCATCCCGGTGCCGGAGTCGGGCACCCCGGCGGCGATCGGTTACGCCGAGGCCTCCGGCATCCCGTACAGCGCGGGCCTGACCAAGAACGCGTACGTGGGCCGCACCTTCATCCAGCCCTCCCAGACGATCCGGCAGCTCGGCATCCGGCTCAAGCTCAACCCGCTGCGCGAGGTCGTGCGCGGCAAGCGCCTGATCGTCGTGGACGACTCGATCGTCCGCGGCAACACCCAGCGCGCGCTGGTGCGGATGCTGCGCGAGGCGGGTGCCCTGGAGGTGCACGTCCGCATCTCCTCGCCGCCGGTGCAGTGGCCGTGCTTCTACGGCATCGATTTCGCGACCCGCGCCGAGCTGATCGCGAACGGGCTGGAGATCGAGGGCATCCGCCGCTCGATCGGGGCGGACACTCTGGGATATGTTTCCCTGGACGGCCTCGTCCAAGCGACCGAGCAGCCGAGGACTCGGCTCTGCATGGCGTGCTTCGATGGGCAGTACCCGATCGAGCTACCGGCCGGTCACCTGATCGGCAAGCACCTGCTGGAGGGCGTCGGCAAGCGGGCCGCGATGCCGGCCGCGACGGCGGAGGCCGCGACCGCGGCGGTCGCCGAGCTGGAGAGCGAGTACGACGTCCGCGAGTGCGCCCGGGACGACCGTCCGGGCGCCGCCTCGCTGGTCGCCAGCCCGGGCGGCGGCAACGCCCTGCATCACCCGTGACTTGACGAACGAGAGCACCGCTAAGGGGAGAACGTGACGCACGTGTCCGAGCGCAACAGTGCCGGAGCCAGCGGCGCCGACCGCCAGCCGTGGAGCGCCGGTGCCGGCCGCGGTGCTCGCAAGCGCACGGTGACGTACGCCGACGCCGGCGTGTCGATCCACGCCGGGGACCGCGCGGTGGAGCTGCTCAAGTCCAAGGTGAAGAAGACCACCCGGCCCGAGGTGATCGGCGACCTGGGCGGCTTCTCCGGCCTGTTCCGGCTGAACACGCAGAAGTACAAGAGCCCGATCCTCGCCTCGTCGACCGACGGTGTCGGCACCAAGCTGGTGATCGCTCAGCAGCTGGACATCCACGACACGATCGGCATCGACCTGGTCGCCATGGTGGCCGACGACCTGGTGGCCTGCGGCGCCGAGCCGTTGTTCCTGCTGGACTACATCGCGTGCGGCGAGGTCGTCCCGGACAAGGTCGCCGAGATCGGTGCCGGCATCGCGGACGGCTGCCGCTACGCCGGGTGCGCGTTGCTCGGCGGCGAGACCGCCGAGCACCCCGGCGTGCTGCGCCCGGACGAATACGACGTGTCGGCCACCGGCGTCGGCGTGGTGGAGGAGAGCGCGATCCTCGGCCGGGACCGGGTCGACGTGGGCGACGCGGTGATCGCGATGCGCTCCTCCGGCCTGCACTCGAACGGCTACTCGCTGGTGCGGCACGTGCTGCTCGGCGCCGGCCGGATGCGGCTGGACTCGGTGGTCGACGACTTCGGCACCCAGCGCACCCTCGGCGAGGAGCTGCTCTCGCCTACCAAGATCTACGCCAAGGACTGCCTGGGCCTCATCGAGGAGACCGACGTCCGGGCGTTCTCGCACGTCACGGGCGGTGGCATTCCCGGCAATCTGGTGCGTGTCCTGCCCGACCACGTGGACGCGGTGGTCGACCGCTCGACCTGGCGGCCGCAGCCCATCTTCGACCTCATCCAGGCGAAGGGCCGGATCGAGGACTCCGAGATGGAGGCCACGTTCAACATGGGTGTCGGCATGTTCGCGATCGTCTCCGCCGACGACGCGGACCGCGCGATGGCCTACCTGACCGGCCGCGGCATCGAGGCCTGGCAGGTCGGCGAGGTGATCGACGGCGCCGGCGAGGTGCAGATGATGGGCCAGTACACCCGCGGCTGACGGCGCCCGCCGGGCCTCGGTCGACGGTGTCCGAGTCTGGCCCGCCGTACCGCGAACGTGCAATGATCCGCGTGTGTCGATGTCCGGCACATGCGGATCTTTCGCGTACGGGATGGACCGGAAGGCATAGCCTGACGTGAGTCGTACGGCCGGTGCCGGACGGGAGTGTACAGAATGACGATGGTCTGGACCGGAATGCGCGGTATCTCGGCGGTACCGAGCTACGTCGTGATGCAGCCGACAACGCTATGCAACCTCGACTGCTCTTACTGTTATCTACCGTTCCGATCCACTGATCACCGGATGCCGGTCGAGGTGGCGGCCGCCGTCGCCGAGTCCGCCGAGGCGTACGCGCGCGCCGGCCGCTTCTCGGTGGTCTGGCACGGGGGCGAGCCACTCGCCGCCGGCCGGGACCACCTGGCCGCGCTGTTCGCGCCGTTCGGCCCGGGAATCGAGCACCACGTACAGACCAACGCCACGCTCATCGACGATGCGTGGTGCGAGTTCTTCGCCGAGCACGACGTGCGGGTCAGCGTGAGCGTCGACGGACCGGCGGAGCGTAACGGCGAGCGGCTGACCCGGGCCGGTCGGCCGGCGTACGACCGGATCATCCGCGGCGTGGGCGTCCTGCGCCGGCACGGCATCCCGTTCTCCGCGCTGTGCGTGGTGGGCGACCCGCGGCCAGGCGTCGCGGACGACCTGTACGCGTACTTCCTCGACCTGGGCTGCGAGGTGCTCGGGATCAATGTCGAGGAGCTGGAGGGCGTGAACACCCGGACGAATGGGCACGCTGCGGCGGAGGTGACGGCGTTCTGGTCGGAGCTGGTGGCGGCCTGGCGCCGCGATCCCCGGATCCACCTGCGCGAGGTCGAATGGTCGTTGCGGTACGTGGCCGCGGTGCTCGACGATACCGCCGACGAACTGCTGCCCCGCAGCCTCGATCCGATCCCCACGGTGGCCCACGACGGCTCGGTCGTCCTGCTCTCTCCAGAGCTGGCCGGTTTCCACGATCCCCGGTACGGCGACTTCGCCAGCGGCAACGTCCTCAGCACGCCGCTGGCCGAGATCCTCGCCGGCGCCGCGGAGACGCCGTGGATCGCCGAGTTCGTCCGCGGTGTGGAGGCATGCCGGGCGACGTGCCCGTACTTCGGCTTCTGCGGCGGTGCCCACGCGGCCAACCGCTACTTCGAGCACGGCCGGTTCGACGTCACCGAGACCGATCACTGCCGGAACAGCAAGATTCGCCTACTGGAGGGAGTGCTGGACCATGCCCGAGATCATCAGCCCACCGCTGTCTGAGGACGCGAGGACCGATCCGGTTACGGCACGGGTGCACGACGCCCGAGCCGGGTTGGCGGCGCTCATCGCCGAGGCGGAGGCGGCCCGCAGGCAGCGTTCCGAGAGCACGCCGGAGGACGGCGGCTCAGCGGTGTGCGCCTGGAACCACTTCGAGAACATCCCCACGTTCTACAACTGGAACAACCGGCCGCGCTGACGGCGCGCCCGGCCGGAAGCCCACGCGGGCCACGGCCCGCGTGGGCTTCCGTGTGTGAACCGTAGGGAATGGTGACCGCGACACACGGGAGCACGCGGGTCAGTCCGCGTGCTCTGTGCAATACGGGTCAGCGCCTTGTAGGCGACCAGGTGTCCTGGTCGTCCTCAGCGTCATCCTCGTCATCGTCGACGAACTCTTCGTTGTCGTCGTCGAAATGACGGTCGGACTGACGGGCTCCCGCCAGTTCGCGCTGCAAGGCGGTGAGGTCGGTGTTCGGGGAGTGGTACTTCAACTCCCGGGCCACCTTCGTCTGCTTGGCCTTAGCACGGCCGCGCCCCATGGCTCGAC
>Ga0081539_10001779_pt1 | contig 34270 bp, 36 predicted proteins | sample TabmetS4T2R2_FD_71023 | JGI IMG/M metagenome (GOLD analysis project Ga0081539, IMG submission 71023) | Tabebuia heterophylla rhizosphere microbial communities from the University of Puerto Rico - S4T2R2 | ecosystem: Host-associated > Plants > Roots > Rhizosphere ... | reverse complement strand
CCCCGACCGGCCACTACGCCGCCTACCGGCAGATCGACGGCTGGCGGAACGGCCCGCTCGGCCCGCTGTGGCGGCCGAAGTACTTCAACGGCGGCATCGCGGTGCACGGCGCGCCGAGCGTCCCGCCCTACCCCGCCTCGCACGGCTGCGCCCGAGTGTCCATCGCGGCGATGAACTGGATCTGGGCCACCGGCAAGATGCCGTTGAAGACCAAGGTCTGGGTCTACTAGCCGTCGATCCGGGTCACGTTGCGGATCTTGTTGGACGCGTCCAGCGCCGCCACCTTGTACGCCTCGGCCAGCGTCGGGTAGTTGAACACCGCGTCGACCAGGTAGTCGACGGTGCCGCCGCAGCCCATCACCGCCTGCCCGATGTGGACGATCTCGGTGGCGCCGGTGCCGAAGACGTGGACGCCGAGCAGCTTCCCGTCCTCCGGGGACACCAGGAGCTTCAACATCCCGTACGAGTCGCCGACGATCTGCCCGCGGGCCAGTTCCCGGTAGCGCGCGATGCCCACCTCGAACGGCGTGGAGCTCTCGGTGAGCTCGCCCTCGGTCTGCCCGACGAAACTGATCTCCGGGATCGTGTAGATGCCAATCGGCTGGAGCTGGTGCATCTGCCGCACCGGCTCGCCGCAAGCGTGGTGCGCGGCCAGCCGGCCCTGCTCCATCGAGGTGGACGCGAGCGCCGGGAAGCCGATCACGTCACCGACCGCGTAGATGTTCTCCACCTTGGTACGGAAGTTCTGGTCGACCTCGATCCGGCCGCGCCGGTCCGCCTCCAGCCCGGCCGCCTCCAGCGCGAGCTGGTCGGTCTGCCCCTGCCGCCCGGCGGAGTACATGACCGTGTCGGCGACGATCTTCTTGCCGCTCTTCAGGACGCACAGCGCGGCGGTCTGGTGCTTCTCGACCGCGGCGACCTCCTCGCCGAACCGGAACGCCACGGACAGGTCGCGCAGGTGGTACTTGAGCGACTCGACGATCTCGTCGTCGCAGAAATCGAGCATCCCGGCACGCCGTTCCACCACGGTCACCTTGGTGCCGAGCGCGGCGAAAAGGCTCGCGTACTCCATGCCGATCACGCCGGCGCCAACCACGACCATCGACCGGGGTACGGCCTGCAGATTGATCACGCCGTCCGAGTCGACGATCGTACGGTCGTCGAAGTCCACGCTGTCCGGACGCGCCGGACGCGTACCCGCGGCAATGATGATCTTGTCGGCGGTGACCCGTTGGTCGCGCCCGTCCACGCTCTCCACCCACACCGCGTGCGCGTCCGCGAAGCGGCCTGTCCCGATGATCATGGAGACGTGATTGCGGGAGAGCTGGTTGCGGATGACGTCGGTCTGCCGGGTGATGACGTGCTGGGTACGGGCGGCGAGATCGCTCACGGTGATCTCTTCCTTCACCCGGTAGCTGCTGCCGTACAGGTCCCGCTGGCTCAACCCGGTCAGGTAGAGAACGGCCTCACGTAGCGTCTTGGACGGGACGGTGCCGGTGTTGATGCACACCCCGCCGATCATGTCGCGCCGGTCGACGATGCCGACCCGCCGGCCCAGCTTCGCGGCTGCGATGGCCGCCTTCTGACCGCTGGGTCCGGACCCCAGTACCAACAGGTCGTAGTCATACACAAACCCCAGCGTCGCAAGGACCGGCCCGCCGCGCCACCGGATCTTTTGGCAGAATGGCCGCGCTGCACTTGCCGACGCTTGACAGAGCAGCCCGATTGGTACGGATCGTGCATTTTGTCGCCCGGATGGACCCCACCGACCGTTACGTGCACCCATCGGCGATTAACGGCCTGTTGTCCCCCGTCTCCGTTGTGGAATGCTGTCTTTACAGAACTTGACAGTTCTTGGCACCGATGGCGGGCGGGTCCAGCGTCGCGTCACGATTTCCGCGGATTTGCGGCGATCGGGCGGGGTCGGCGGGCGTGTTCATGGGGAGCGTGGCAAGTGCCTCAGGCCGATCTCGTGAATGAGTTGTTGTTGCTCTATCGCGCCGCCGGCCGGCCCTCGTACCGAAGAATCAGCACGGAGATCCGCGACCGGCCGGGGATGCCCGACACGGTCAGCCACGAGACGGTGTCGGCACTGCTCAGCGGCGCATTCATCCCGAAATGGAGCAAGGTCGAGTGCGTGGTGCGGCAGCTCGCCGCGATGGCCGTGCACCGGCCGGATCCCGAGGCGGAGGTCCAGCGCTTCCTGCGGCTCTGGGACGCGGAAGCCCACGGGCCCAACGGGATTCCGCCGTCGCATCCGGACCCGGTGATCGCCCGGCCCGCGGACCAGTCACTCGAGCTGCCCGGCCCGGTCGAGCCGCAGATCGGTTCGGTACCACCCCGCAATCCCGCCTTCACCGGTCGCGACGACCTGCTCGGTGTGATGCGCGCCCGCCTGGATGGCGAACCGTGGCAGCCGCTGATCCTGCACGGCCTCAGCGGGGTCGGCAAGACCAGCCTCGCCGTCGAGTACGTCTACCGCGAGTGGGAGCGCTACGACGTCATCTGGTGGATCGTGGCCGAGCAGGTCTCGCAGGCCAGGTCGGCCCTGGTCACGCTGGGCGAGCGCCGGGACTGGCCGGTCAGCCAGGACATGCGGCAGACCGTGCTGAGCATGCTCGCCCGCCTGGAGTCGGCGGACTTCCGCTGGCTGATCGTGTTCGACAACGCCGCCGGCCCGCAGGAGATCGCCGAGTTGCTGCCCGCCGCCAACGGCGCGGTGATCATCACGACCCGGGACGCCGACTGGCTGGATCGCGGCCGGGCGATCTCGGTGGACGTGCTGCCCCGCGAGGACAGCATCGAGTTGCTGCAGCGGCGCGGCGGGATCTCCTTCGACGAGGCGGACCAGTTGGCCGAGCGGCTCGGCGACCTGCCGCTCGCCCTCGAACAGGCGGCCGCCCTGCGCGCGGCCACGAAGATCTCCGTGTCGGAGTACCTTCGGCGCCTTGATCAACAGGCCACGGTCGTGCTCGGCCAGGGGCGGCCGGCCGACTACCCGGAGACCGTCGCGAGCGCGTTCGGGGTGACGTACGCCCAGGTCAAGCGGGAGTCCGCGGGCACGACCCAGTTGCTGGCGCTGCTGTCCTGCCTCAGCGCCGAACCGGTCCCGCTCACCCTGCTGCGCGCCGCCGACGAGGGCGACATCCCACCCCCGCTCGGCCGGCTGCTGGGGCAGGACGCGCAGTTGCAGGACGCGGTGCGGCTGCTGCGCCGGTTCGGCCTGGTGACCGCGATGGACGACGGGCAGCGGGTGTCGGTGCACCGGCTGGTGCAGCTCATCGTCCGCGACTCGCTGACCCCGGCGGAACGCGAGCAGGCGTACCGCAACGCCCGCCGGCTGCTCGTCGCCGCCAACCCCGGCCGCCCGGACGAAACCCTCACCTGGGAGATGCACGCCCAGATCGGCCCGCACATCGGCCCCGCACAACTCGTGGCCGACACCGACCGTGCCTCCCGACGCGTGGTACTCGATCACATCCGGTATCTGTACGTGCTCGGCGATCTCGACGCGAGCCTGAAGCTCAGCGAGGCCGCCCGAGCGGCGTGGGCCGGCCCGGACGACGTCTGGGAGGACGACGAGACCTTCGCCGTCCTCGACCGGCTGGCGAACGCGCTGGCCGGTCTGGGCCGGTACCGGGAAGCGGACGACCTCGCGAGGACGGTGTCGCAACGGCTCCACGCGCATCCGCGGTTCGGCCCCCAGCACCCCCGCACCGTCCGCGCCGCGAACGTCGAGGCCTTCACCTGCCGCATCCTCGGCCGGTACGCCGAGGCGCTACGGCTCGAGCACTTCCGGGTCGCCTACTACGAGCGCCAGGGCAACCCGGATCTGCCCGACCTGATCAACGCGAGGAACAATCTAGCCGCTTCGCTGCGGGCGATCGGCGATTTCGCCCAGGCGCGGGAGATCGACGAATCGCTGGTCGCGACGCGGACCCGGGTCGACGGCGAAAGCCACTACCGCACCCTGTTCGCCGTCTCCAACCTGGCCCGCGACCTGTACGGGCTGGGCGAGTACGCCGAGGCGCTGCGGCTGCAGGAGTTCGGCCTGCCAGGGCTGCGCGACCGCTTGAACAGCCGTCATCGGTACGTGATCCTGGCCGGCCGCACCATCGCGCTCGGGCTGCGCAAGACGGGCCGGCTGGCCGAGGCGCTGGAGGCCAGCCGGGAACACTTCCATGTCTGCCGCGGCGAGTTCGGATCGGATCACGCGTACACGCTGGCGGCCGCGATGACGTACGCCAACGCGTTACGGGCGAGCATCACCGCGGACGCCCCCGGTGGAAGCGACGGGCGCGCGCTCGCGTACAACCTCAGCATCGATGCGGTGAACCGCTACCGGCGCCGGTTCGGCGACCGCAACCCGCTCACCCTGGCCGCGGCCACCAACCAGGCCGCGATCCTGCGCGCCATGGGCGAACGCAGCCGGGCACGCCGCATCGGCGAACCCGCCTATCAGGCCCTCTACCAGCAGGTCGGCGCGGCGCACCCGTACACCCAGGCGGCCGCGGTGAGCCTGGCCAACGACCTGGTCGCCGCGCACGAGGAGGACGAGGCCGTCCGGCTGCTGCACGTCACGCTCGACACCGCCGCCTCGAACGGCCGGGTCGCGCATCCCGACATGCGTATCTGCGCGATCAACCTGCGGCTCATCACCCGCGACTGGCAGGCGTCCCTCGATCCGGAGCTCAGCGCGCTGCGGGACGCGTTCGGGCCGGATCACCCGCAAGTGATCGCCGCGAGTCAGGGCCAACGCGGCGAATGTGACATCGAGCCGCCGCCTTTCTAGCATCGAGTCCGCCGCTCTGTCGGAGCCTGTGAGGAGGACCCGGATGCCCGTCCTGCGCGGTCCCGTGCTGCCGATCGTGAGCACACCACCGGAGTGGCCACACCGGACTCTCGACGTGGCGGCGGCCCGTGCCGCCGGCTGGCGCCCGACGCCGTTCCGGGACGTGGTCCTCAAGGTTCACCAGCGCTGCAACCTGGCGTGCGACTACTGCTACGTCTACACGATGGCCGACCAGAGCTGGCGCGACCGGCCGCTGGTCATCGACCGCCGTACCTGGCAGGCCGCGGCCGAGCGGATGGCCGAGCACGCCACCGCACATGGCCTGCCGAGCATGCGGCTCATTCTGCACGGCGGAGAGCCCCTGCTGGCCGGCACCTCCCGGCTGAGCCAGTTGATCACCGACTTCCGGACCCGGCTTCCCGGTACGTGTCGACTGGACGTCCAGATGCAGACCAACGGTGTCCTGCTCGACGAGCCGACCCTGGAGACGTTGCACGATCACGGGGTCCGGGTGGGCGTGAGCCTGGACGGTACCGCGGCGGACAACGATCGCCGGCGCCGCCACGCGGACGGCCGGGGCAGTCATCGCGACGTCGACCGGGCGCTGCGCCTGCTGGCCGGTCCGCGATTCCGCGACGCGTACGCCGGCCTGCTCTGCACCGTCGACCCGGCGACCGATCCGATCGCCTGCTACCAGGCCCTGCTGAGCTACGCCCCGCCCGCCATCGACCTCCTGCTGCCGCACGCCAACTGGGCGGCACCACCGGACCGGCCGGCCGGAAGCCCGACCCCGCACGCGGATTGGCTCATCGCCGTCTTCGACCGCTGGTACGACGCGCCGCGCCAGGAGGTGGGCATCCGGCTCTTCGAGGACGCGATGGCGCTGATCCTCGGCGGGACCGGCCGGTCGGAGCAGATCGGCCTGAGCCCGGTCGCCGTCGTGGTCGTGGAGACCGATGGCACGATCGAGCAGGTCGACTCTCTCAAGTCGACCTATCCCGGGGCGTGCGCCACCGGCCTCAGTGTCTTCACCGACCCGTTCGACGCGGCTTTCGAGCATCCCGGGATCGTCGCGCGCCAGCTCGGCCTCGCCGCGTTGTCCGAGACCTGCCGACAGTGTTCGGTGCGGTCCGTCTGCGGGGGCGGCCACTATGCACACCGTTACCGTGCGGGCGCCGGCTTCCGCCACCCGTCCGTCTACTGTGCCGACATGCTCGCGTTGATCGCACACGTCAAAGCACGGATGGCCGCCGACCTGAACCGACTCGGCCGGGAATCTTGATGGAGTACCACCGGCTCAGCTCCGATCATCTGGCTAACCTCGCCGCGGGCCTCGGCGGAGCGGACGCGATCCGGGAGCTGAACGCCGCCCGGCTCAGCCGCCACCTGCTGCTGCTCAAGTACCTCGCGGACAACTGGCCGGCCGACCGCCGCTGGCTCGATCAGGCCGTCGGGGTGCTGGTCGTAGCCCAACAGCGGGACGCGGCCGTATTCGCGGAGCTGATCGGCGACCCGCTGGTGGGCGCTTGGCTGGCCCGGGTGGCGCGCCAGCTGCTTCGGCGGGGGGCGGATCCCGGTGTGTTGGCGGCCGACGCGCTGAACCTCGGCGGTCTGGCGGCCGCGGCGGCGATCCGGCTCGGTCTGGATGGTGAGCTGACCGGGTACATCCGGGGCGGACGCCTCGCCCTACCCACCGTCGGTCTTGTCGAGGTCTCCGACGCACCGGACGGGCCGATGCCGTTCAGCGTCGCATCCGGACGTGCGGTGCCGGGCACGATACGCGAGTTCCGCTTTCTGACGGCACGCCACGAGGACCAGCGCTGCACGGTACGAGTCGACGACGGCGATCCCTACCGTGCCGGCTACCACGAGGAGCCGAGCGAAGGACTGGCGGACGCCGAACTCCGGCGCTGGCAGGAGATCTTCGACGGCGCCTGGGACCTCCTCTGCCGGTACGCGGCGCCACGCGCCCCCGAGCTCGCGGCCGGTCTGCGGGTGCTCGTACCCCTGATCGACCGCGGCGACGGCGCGGCCCGCAGCGGCACCTCCCGCGACTCGGTCGGCGCGCTGGGCCTGACCCCGCCGCTCACCTCGGCGGATCTCGCGATCACGCTGGTCCACGAGTTCCAGCACTCGAAGCTGACCGCGGTCCTGGACCTGGCGCCGCTGTACGTACCGGATGGTCCGGAACAGCACTTCGCGCCGTGGCGTACCGATCCCCGGCCGACCGGGGGCCTGGCTCAGGGTGTCTACGCCTTCCTCGGCGTGGCGGACGTGTGGCGCGGGCTGCGATCGGCACCCGGTCTGCAGGAGTTGGCGACCGAGCAGTTCGCGATCGTGCGCGAGCAGCTCCGCGCCGGGCTGGCCTCGCTGGAAGGCTCACGCGAGCTGACGGCCGCGGGGGTCGCGTTCGTCGCGGGAATGCGCGCGTCGCTCGAACGGCTGAACGCCGACACCGTGCCCGACCGTGTCCTCGCTCTCGCGCGATCGGACCTCCAGGCGCGCCGATCGGCCTGGCGGGAACGGCTTCGTGGCTCGTATGTCGGAAATTGATCCTCCCGTCGGCTTCGTGGCTTGCCTGCGGGGCACGGAGGCGGAAGTATACGGACCGGTTCTGCCTTCCCCAACCCTTGCGCACCAATATTCTGGCCGTGACGACCGCCGGCCCCGAAAGGATGACCCATGCCCGACCTCGGCCGGGACCACGTCGAACGCGTGGCCGCTGAGGAGCTGCCGAGGCTCGAGGGGATCCCGCTCGGCGAGTTGCTCGGTTCGGCGGACTCCGCACTGGCGCGGGCGATTGCCCGGGTGCTGGAGGCGGGCGAGCGCGAGGAGAGCTACGCGGCGCACGCCAGCAGCCCAGTCCCCTGACCGGGGGCCGGCCGTCGCCGGCGGTCCCGGGAGCGGTGCCCGGTCGTCCCCGCCGGGCCTGGGAAAGTGGTACCGATCAAAGTATCGTGGTGTTTCGAGCGGGGTGGATAGGCGGTCGTACCGCAGCCGCCCGGGTCTCGCAGCGACGGTTGCGTCGCATTTGAGGGCACCGCCCATCGGCGTACGCAGTGATCGCCAAAGAGGTCGAGCTGAGCCGAATTGACTGCCGCGAAAGCGCTGGAGGCTGGTCAATGACGTACGATCCGTCCCCGTCCGAGAATATCGATCAGTTCGTTGCCCTTCCGCAGCTCAGTGAACAGTCACTCGCCGAATTGCTGGAGACCGACGACTCCGTTTTGGCACGCGCGATACGCCAGGTGATCCGCGGCACGGAAACCACCGACAACTACGCCGCATTCGGAAACACAGCGTAATTCGCCGGCGTCACCGCGGCTCAGGTCGGTGGGGGCTCGATGTCACACTCCGCCCGCTTACCGCGACGGGCGTCGAGCGTCTCCGGATGCTCCGCACCCAGCAGATCCGATAGCGCGTCGAGGGCCGTGGCAAGCTCCGACCGGCCGCTCTCCGCCTCACCGACCTCCATCAGGTCGAATCCGGCGTTGACCGCACACAGCAACGTGTACGGGTGATCGTCGCCCCGAGACCGGCGGGACTTCCGCAGCGTCTCCGCGGACAGCCGCTGCGCCGCGGACCGCTCACCGGCCAGGGCAAGGTCATTTGCCACGCTATTGGCCGCGCAGAGCGTGAAGCCGTGCTCGTCACCCAGCGTCTCGACCATGGCCGAGTAGGTCTTCTCGTCCAGCTCCCGGGCCCGCTCGGTGTCACCCAGGGCGCGCAGGATGATCGCCAGGTTGATCGCCGCGGTGAGCGAGAGGGGATGCCGGTCGCCGAAGTTCCTCCCGTACCGGCCGACGGCCTCGAGTGCCAGCCCGCGCGCCTCGCCCACCTCACCGACCGCGCGCAGCGTGTTGGCGAGCGTCATGGTCGCGGCGAGGGAATGCTGGTGGTCGGCCCCGTACCGGGCGGAGCAGTCGCGGTAGTTCTGCCGGGCCTCGCGGATGGCGTCGGCGTACCGGCCGGCCTTACGGAGTGCGATGGCGAGCGTACGGGTCGCCCACAGGATCTCCGGGTGCTTCGGGTTGTACATGACCCGGCGGTACGGCGGGAGGATGCGCTCTTGCAGGCTCAGCGCCTCGGCATACCGGCCGAGGCCATAGAGATCACGGGCGAGGTTGGCCTGGGCGAACAGCAGCCGCTGGCTCTGCTCCGTGACCGTTTCCTCCCACGTTCGGACAATCTTCAGATCCAGCTCGTAGGCCTGCTCGAAGTCGCTGAGCATGCGCAGGTCGACGGCCCGGTTCCCCTCGATGCCCAACGTTGTCTCGTCCTCGTCGCCGAACACCCGGCGCGCCCGCTCGACGGTGTCGTTGTCGAGCTGAAACGCCTGCTGGAACTCGCCGGCAACCCGCATACCGTAGGAGACAGTCCGCGCGGTCATGATGGTGTGCTCGTGATCCGCGCCGAACTGGGGGTTGCTTCGCAGTTTCTCCAGCGTCGTCTCCAGCATCTGACGTGCGCGGTCGTTGATGCCCAGGGATAACAGCGCATTGGCGAGGTGCCTTGAGGCGATCAGCGTCAGCTCGCCGTCGGGCCCGATGTCGGGCTGATCGGAGGGCTGGGACCACGTACGGAACGCTGCCTCGCCCAACCGGCGCGAGCCCTCGTAGTCGCCGATTACCCAGAGATAGCGGATCTGGTCGAGGACGACCCGCCGGCCGTCCTCCGACTCCGCCTCGATCAGGCCGGCCGGCCACACGTGCGGGCCGATCTCGGCGTGGGTTCGGTGGGTTTCCCACTGGTCGGGGTAGCCCGGATTGGCCGAGCCCAACAACTGGTGGACGTTGGTCCGGCTCCGATAGGCGTCGTCCGCGCTCAGCTCGTCCCGCAGCACCAGCTGGAACAGGCGGTGCACCTGGATCCGGCCATCGGCGTCGACCTTCGCGAGACCGTACTTCCGCAGGTCACGAACGATCCGGCCGAGCGGGATCGGGTCCCGCAGGGCCGGCCCGAGCGGAGCCGACAGGCCGGCGTCCTTGCCTCGCCGGAGCAGATCGAGCGAGATCGGTTCCGCGCCGAACACCGCGAACATCTCCAGCAGCTGCGCCACCGCTGGGGAGTCCCGCGACAGGCGCTGGAACGCGAGCTTCACCAGGGCGGCGATCGTGGTCGGGTACGAGGCCGGCTTGCCCTCGGAGAGCAACTCCTGATGATGCTGGTCGAACAGCTCGAGGTACTCGGAAACGGGCATGTTGGTGGCTGACTGCCACGAGGCTGCCTGGTCCAGCGCGAGCGGCAGATCACCCAGCCTCTCCGCCAGCCGGTTCGCGTCGTCGAACGAGATACCCGTACCGCGCTTGCGGATCAGGGCTATGCTTTCGCCCCGCTCGAAGATGTTGACCTCGATGGCCTCCCAGACGTTGGACCACGTCTGGTTGCGCGACGTCAGGATCACGTGCCCGCCGCTGGACGGGATCAGGTGCGCCAGGTCGTCGGGCTCGTTGGCGTTGTCGTACACCAGCAGCCAGCGCAGGCTGGTGGAGCTCAGCGCGTCGATGACCAGCGAGGACGCCTGGGTCAGGTCTTCCGTGACCGGCACGCCGAGCTGGCGGCCGAGGTCGACCAGGGACTGGAGCACCAGCGACTGCTGTTCCGCGGGGATCCACCAGACCAGGTCGTACCGGTCGGTGAAGCGGTACGCGTACTCCACCGCGAGCTGTGTCTTGCCCACCCCGCCGAACCCGTGCAGCGCGTGCGGCAGCACCGACGCCTTCGACCGGGCCTCCAGCGAGCGCTGCAGCTCCAGGAGCAACGCCTCACGGCCGGTGAAGTCCGGGTTCCGCAGCGGGATGCCGCCCCAGATGCGTAGCACGTCCGACCGCTCAAGGGTCGCCCGGGGAAGGTCTGTCGCGACGCCCTGGCTGGTCAGCATTGACTCCTCGCTCTGCGCGGTGTCCGTTATAGGAGTTTTTGTAGCATAGTCTGGATCGCGGGCCGGCAGGGATGCGACAAAGAGCTGCCGGATCGTCGCCTCACTCAGGCCCTCGGCCTGGCCGACGGCGTCGACCCACCGATTGATCTCAATCGACTTGAGGTCACCCAGGCCGATCTCGTGTGAAAGGCGGGCGGCGTACGCCAGCAGGGGTGGAATCCCCCCGGGCTGGACCGGCAGCGAGCCGACCAGTGCGACGACCGCCCGGGGATCCTCCCACGAAAAGCGCGCGGGCAACGGCAGGAACGTGAAAACGTCTTGGGCCACGGCCGCCAACCGCGCCGCCGGGAACCCAGCCAACAGGCGCGCCAAAGCGTCGCGGCTGGCCTCAGCGGTCCCGCGCGCCAGCTCGCTCACCGCCTCAGTATCTACTATGGATCTTGCGAGCGAAAGCCGGGTGTCGTCTGCTTTGCTGGACGGGCCCACGTGCTGGACGGGCCGCGGGATCGGCGCTTAGTCTGCCGCGATGGGTGTGGTCGATTGGCTGCTCGACGCCGACCCGGCCATCCGCTGGCAGGTGCTGCGCGATCTCACGGACGCCTCGCCCGGCGAGGTCGGCGCCGAGCGAGCACGCGTAGAGCGTGCGGGCTGGGGCGCCCGGTTGCTGGCGCTCCAAGGTGCCGACGGGATGTGGGACGGCGGTGCCTGCTTTCCCGCGTCCTACGCCGGTGGCGAACCGGGGCAGCCCTGGACGGCGACGATGCACACCCTGCAGAGCCTGCAGATCTTCGGGCTCGACCCGGCGTCCGAGGGGGCGCGCCACGCGATCGCGCTCGTCGCCGAGCGCGGGCGTTGGGAGCACGACGGGGAACGGTACTTCGACGGCGAGGTCGAGCCGTGCATCAACGGCCGGACGATCGAGACCGGCGCCTACTTCGGGGTGGACGTGTCGCCGATCGTGGACCGGATCCTCGGCGAGCGGCTGACGGACGGCGGATGGAACTGCGAGGCCGAGTTCGGATCCGTGCGCTCCTCGTTCGACACGACGATCAACGTGCTCGACGGGCTGCTCGCATTCGAGCGCGCGACCGAGGGGTCCGCCGCGGTCCGGGAGGCGCGCCGCGGCGGCGAGGAGTACCTGCTCGAGCGTGGTCTGTTCCGCCGCCGGAGCACCGGCGAGGTCGCGAACCCCGAGTACCTCGACGTCGCGTTCCCGTACTACTGGCACTACGACGCGCTTCGCGCGCTCGACTACTTCCGGCATTCAGGCGCCGAACCGGACGACCGGATGGCCGAGGCCGTGGAGCTCGTGCGTGCGAGGCGGCAGCGGGACGGCCGCTGGTTGCTCGACCGCGTCCATCCCGGACGCGTCCACTTCGTTCTCGAGGGTGACGTTGGGCAGCCGAGCCGTTGGAACACCCTTCGGGCGCTCCGGGTGCTCGACTGGTGGGACGGCCGGCATCCCACCCCGTCGTAAGCCGTCACAGACCGATCATGTCCGTTCGGCGCACGCAACGGGTCGTTGAGCGCCGGCGGATTGACCATCGATCGACAGGGGATGATATTTACCGCAGCCAGCTCGCCAGAATGGGAGGCCTGCGTGGGTACTGCGGACACCGTTGCCGGCGGAGTGCACCGCCGCCGTGCCGTCATCGCCAGCACCGTCGGGACCACGATCGAGTGGTACGACTTCTTCCTCTACAACACCGCGGCGTCGTTGATCTTCCCGGCGCTGTTCTTCCCCAAGCAGGCGGCCTTCACCGGCATCCTGCTGTCGTTCGGCACGCAGTTCGTCGGGTTCGCCGCCCGGCCAGTCGGCGCCGCGATCTTCGGACACTACGGTGACCGGATCGGCCGGAAGGCCACGCTGATCGCCACGCTGCTGGTCATGGGCATCGCCACGACGCTGATCGGCGTGCTGCCCACCTACCACTCCATCGGGTACGCGGCGCCGATCCTGCTCACCCTGCTGCGTATCGCGCAGGGCATCGGAGTCGGTGGCGAGTGGGGTGGCTCGGTGCTGTTGTCCATGGAATGGGGCAGCCGACGGAGACGCGGGCTGATGGCGAGCTGGCCGCAGCTCGGCGTGCCGCTCGGCCTGATCTTGTCGACCGGCGCGGTTCGCCTGATGTCGAGCTGGACCGGCGACGATTTCGACAACTGGGGCTGGCGCGTGCCGTTCCTGCTCAGCATCGCGCTCATCGCCATCGGGCTGTACGTGCGGCTGCGCGTGCTGGAAAGCCCCGAGTTCGCCGAGGTCGCCAAGGCCGGAGCCGTCGTGAAGCGCCCGCTGTGGGAGGTCATCCGCACCGAATGGCCGACGATCATCAGCTCGGCCTTCGTCCGGTTGAGCGAGCAGGCGCCGTTCTACCTGTTCACCAGCTTCGTGCTCACCTACGGCACCACGCAGCTCGCCCAGAATCGCAACGACCTGCTCGACGACGTCCTGATCGCGGCCACCGTCGGCCTGATCACCGTGCCGTTGGCCGGGTATCTGTCCGACCTCTTAGGCAGACGCCTGGTCTACGGAATCGGCATCGTGGCGACCGCGGTGTACGCGTTCCCGTATTTCGGCTTGCTCAACACGAAGCAGTCCGGGCTCATCCTGCTGGCGATCGTGGTGTCGCTGATCGTGCACGACCTCCAGTACGGGCCGCAGGCCGCCCTCATCGCCGAGGGCTTCGGCACGAACCTGCGGTATTCCGGTGCCGGACTCGGCTATCAGCTCGCGTCGGTGATCGCCGGCGGGCCGGCACCGCTGATCGCCACGCAGATCCTCAAGAGCACCGGCTCGAGTACGGGTATCAGCTGGTACATCATCATCTGCTGCGTCCTCGCGCTGGGCGCGCTGCTCATGATTCGGCGCGGGTCCCGGGCCTCCGGCGTGGAGGACGCTCCGACCGCCCGCAGCGGACGGCCGTAGCAGACGATGCCGGGCTGCCGTCGACGCTGACCACGGTCACGGCGCGGCAGCCCGGCCGCAGAGGCGCCGGACGGCCCGATCTCGCCGGGGCCATCCGAAACCGCTAATCCGCGCTGCGCATGTTGTGAAGTGCTGCCTCTGCCCGGTGCAAGGTTGCGAGTAGGGACTCCCGTTCACGCACAGCCACGCCGACGCGGCGGACCGGCCCGAATTCGTCAGCAAACGCACGCCAGGATGAATAGATATCGCGTGTGAGATAGGAGATCTCCACGCTGCATCGTGTCAGCTGTTCGAAATCCAGCCGACCAGATCCGGATGGCGAACACCACGCATTGAGTGCGGCGTACTCCGCTAGTACCGTACTCGCCGCTTGCAGCATGTCGTTGCTGACAAGGTCACTGGCTCGTCCGCCTGTTCCCCGGATGTCCGCCGTATGGCCGGCGTGCCACGGGAGCAGGCTCGCGAGTGGATCCGGAACGATATCGACCAGGTCCTCGAACGATGGCGGCGCGCGGCCTAGCACTCGCCTGGCACCTCTGCGTCAGGTGTTGGCAGCTGGGAGGAGTTGGGCGGCGACTTCCAGGTGCCGGCGGGTGGCGGCTTCGGGCATCGGCCGCGCCAGCAGGAAGCCCTGGGCGGCGTCGCACTGCGCCGCGCGTACATGGGCCAGCTGCTCGGTGGTCTCCACACCCTCCGCGACGACCGTGAGGCCCAGCGTGTGGCCGAGCTCGGTGACCGCCCGGATCAGCGTGCCCTGCTCGCGGTTGTCCAGGTCGAGGAAGGTCTTGTCGATCTTGAGGACGTCTACCTGGAGACGCAGCAACAGGGCGATGGACGAATACCCGGCGCCGAAGTCATCCATGGCCAGCCGTACGCCGAGGCTCTTGATCCGGGCCAGTTCCGCGACGACGGTGTCCGATTCCTCCAGCATCAGGCTCTCGGTGATCTCCAGGGTCAGGCTCGTGGGTGGCAGGCCGCTGTCCCGCAGGGCGTCGAAGAGGTGGCCGGAGAACGTCCCAGAAAGCAGCTGCCGTGCCGAGACGTTGACGGTGACAGACAGGTCCTTGCTGCCGGGTACGGTCTGGCGCCACTGCTGCACCGTGACGCAGGCCTGGCGCAGCACGTCGCTGCCGATTTCCCGGATCAGACCCGAGTCCTCGGCGATCGGGATGAAGACAGCCGGCGAGACGAGTTCGTCCTCGGGATGTCGCCACCGCGCCAGTGCCTCCACAGCGGTGACCCGGTCCGCGGAGAGATCGACGATGGGTTGGTAGAAAACTTCGATCTCGCGGTTCGCGACCGCCCGGCCGAGCTGCTGCTCCAACCGGACCCGCTGCAGGGTCTGATCGCGCATGTCGTGACGGAACACCTCGTACCTGTCCTTGCCTGCCTTCTTCGCCGCATACATCGCGATGTCCGCGTCCGAGAGCAGATCGTCGGCGGTGTCCTGGCCGTCGAGGCGGGCGATGCCGATGCTGGCGCTGATGCTGATCTCCTGTCCGGCCACCGTGATCGGCGACATCAGGGCGTCGATCAGTCGGCGGCTCACGGCAAGCGCCTCATGGCCGGTATCGGCCGGCACCACGATGGCGAACTCATCGCCGCCGAGTCGCGCCACGGTGTCCTCGGCGCGGACGCATTCACGGAGGCGGTCGGCAATCTGCCGTAGAAGGTCGTCACCGGCCGCGTGCCCGAGCGTGTCGTTGACGTTCTTGAAACCGTCGAGGTCGACGAGCACGACGGACGGCCCGCTCGCTGGGTCCGCAGCGGGCCGCATGGTCGCGGTCAACTCCTGCAGGAACATGGCCCGATTGGGCAGACCGGTCAATGCGTCGTGGAACGCCTGGTGGCTGAGCTGATCCTGCAGGGTACGCCGCTCCGACACCTCGGAGAGCAGGGCGGCATAGGCGAGGACGAGCCGGTTACGGGCACGGCGCCGCAGCAGAATCAGCCAGGAAACGGCCATGACGACGACGAGCGACACCAGCACGACGAGCGCGTTCTCACTGCTTCGTTTGGCCTCAAGAGACTCCCGGGTGGCGTCGTAGAAGAATTTCTCCTGCACGTCGTAGATGGCCTTGACCCGGACCTCGACCTGCGCGACCAGCACCTTGGCCGCACTCAGCGCGACCGTTCGGTCGTGGCCCTTGCCCTCCAGCCGGTGCCAGGGGAACCGGTCGAGCTCCGTCTGAATCTCCTGCAGTTGCCTCGCCTGGCTCGAGGACGCCGGGAAGAGCAACCGCACCACGGTCGCCAGCCTGCCGAGAAGACCACGGCGAATGGTGACCGCGTCGGGGTCGCCACCGGCGTCCAGTTCGATGAGCGTCAGGCGCAGTTGGATCGCCGAGAACTGGAGTTGGTGGAGATTCGTGGTGCGCTGCTGGGCGTCGGACACCTCGGCCGTCATCCGGCCGAGCAGCACCGAATTGCGCACGACGATGCCGAGGACCCCGATTGTTGCGCTGACCATCACGAGGACGAGAACCGCCTGCACGACCTTCTGCCACTGCCGTGCCTCGTACACCGGGACTAGGTCCGTGGCGAAAGCGTCCTCCGACCGCCTCCGTCTGAACATTCTCATCAAACAACGTCGATCGTCTTGAGGCTCCATACCCACTGGTCGGGGTTCACGCCGGCCTTCACGCCGTCCATGAAGACGATGCGGGTGGGGCCACCCTTGTCGATCGGGATCGTCGAGCCATCCCCGGCTCGGGTCGCCACCATGATGCCGCCGGCGCGGACCTCGGCCAGGCTGAAGTCGACCGCGTAGTCGTCCAACGCGACGATGTGCAGCTTGACGGCGTCCGACTTCACGCCGGCGACGGCGATCAGGTCCTGCAGCAAGACGCCGCGGAACTCCATGTTCTCCTTGATCCACGGCTCGTACAGGCGGACCTGCCGGACGCCCAGCCGCTCGAGGGTCGGTCGGTCGAGGACCAGAGCGCCCTTCTGGTTCCCGGTGGAGATCTTGCCGGTCAGGGTCAAGATCGGCTTCTCCTTGGGCGCCGGGACGGCCTGGCCGATCGTCAGCGACGCGGGACTGATGATCTTGCCAGTGGACACGGTGACGGTCGGTGCCGGCGCGGCCGCCTCGTCTGTCGAGGAACCCGAGCAGGCGCCGGCGAATGCGATCATGGTCACCGCAGCGCTCCAGCAAAGAGCGCGTGCGCCACGACGGCAGATCTTTGAGGACATCATTGCGCCTCTTCCGGGCTCAGTCGCCGCACAGTGAGTCAGGTGTCTAGCTCATGTTCGGCAGAGGCTGCCCGCAACTGAGACGATTGCTTCACCGCCATCTCACTTTGCGAATAATCAGGGCATTAGGTGGTCCGGCACGATTGACCTGACCGGGGTTCCGGGAGGCCGCTTCGCCTACTTTGGGCTTGTCGAGTCCACGATCGGCCAAACTCCACGCCTCAGCAGTAAACCTACGTACGCCACTCGTCGACGGACGCCGCTCTCGGCCCCGGCGTTCGGTCCCTAAGAACCCCACGGCGCCGTCGCCGAATGTGGCGCTATCGCTCGCCAAGAACGCGATCGATTCCGTGGCGCACGTCGTTCTCGAGCGCTCTGTCCGCCGAGACGCCGAGTTCGTCGTCCAGCGCCCTGCGGCTCGCGAGTACGGCGCTGACGCCTACTGCCGGCCAAGCGGGTGCAGGGGCGCGACTACCGCCGGCATGTCTCACCCAAGGGCGACGAAGTCGCGTCGGAAAGCTGCTCGTGCGTTCCGCGGCACCGCGAGCCCGCCAATTCGACGCTGGCGGTTGAGTTGACGTCATTTGCTGGACGGCATATCTGATTATCAGATAGCGTGGTGTCATGCGGACGATGACCGCCACCGAAGCGTCCCGGAACTTCTCAGATCTGCTCGACGCCATCGAGCGGGGTGAGACCGTGACCATCACCCGAGGCAACCTACCCGTGGCCGAGATCGGACCTGCCCGCCGACGAACCGGCTCGGACCTGCGGGCGGCCCTCGAAGGCATCCCGGCACCCGACGACCGATTCGCCGAAGACATCGCCGCAGCAGTAGCCCTGCTGGAATCCGAACGTGGTGACCCGTGGGCCGACGCCTGATCCTCGACACCAACGTCCTGATCGCCTACGAGCGCGGCACGATCGCCCGCTCAGCCCTCGACAACGACGAACTCGCCGTCGCCGCGATCACCATCGCCGAATACCGAGTCGGGATCGAACTGGCCGACACCGCGGAACGTGCCGCCACCCGGGCCCGCGCCCTGGCCGCAATCGAAAGCGTCGTCGATGTCCTCGCCTACACCGACACAACAGCGGTCCAGCACGCCCGCCTGATTGCTCACGTGCACAGAACCGGCACCCCACGCGGCGCTCGTGATCTCATCATCGCGGCCCACGCCGCCGAGACCGGGCGGACTATCGTGACCCGCGACCTCAAGGCCGGGTTCGCCGGACTTCCCGGCGTCCTCGCCATCGACACCCCATGAGCAACGGCCCCGACGGTCGCAGGCGAGGCGACCTATCCTCGGACGCTTCCTAGCGTCACCGCCCCGGGCGGGTCAGGCAGGGGGAACCAGGCCGACTCGGTATGCGAGGACGACCACCTGGACACGGTCGCGCAGACCGAGCTTGGTCAGAATCCGGGAGACGTAGGTCTTGACGGTCTCCGGCGTGATGAACAGCGCCTCGGCGATCTCCGCATTGGACAGTCCAGCGGCGATCCGCTGCAGCACTTCCAGTTCGCGGGTGGTGAGCGTACGGACGATCTCGTCCCGCGCTGACCGCCCGGTATCGGCCGGACGCAGATGGTCGGCGAAGTGGCCGATCAGCCGGCGGGTCACCGCGGGGGCCAGCAGCGCCTCGCCCCGGGCCACGGTGCGTACGCCGTTCACCAGCTCGGCAGGCGGGGAATCTTTGAGCAGGAAGCCGCTCGCCCCGGACCGCAGCGCTTCGTACACGTAGGCATCGACGTTGAACGTGGTCACCACGAGGATCTTCGGCGGGTTCACGGCGCCCGGCCCGGCCAGGCGACGGGTCGCCTCGATGCCGTCGAGGACCGGCATGCGAATGTCCATCACCACGACGTCGGGCCGCAGCTGGTACGCCGCCTGGATCGCGGCCACGCCGGTGTCGGCCTCCCCCACCACATCCAGGTCCGGCTGGGCCGCGAAAATGGTGGCGTAGCCCGTGCGTACCAGGGCTTGGTCGTCGGCGACGAGAACCCGGATCGGCGGTGAGTCAGTCACCGCGCTCCTCCCCCGCGGTCGGGATCGTGGCCCGGACGACGAAACCGTCCGGGGTCGGCCCGGCGGTCAGCTCCCCGCCGAGCACCGCCAATCGCCTTCGCAGCCCGTCGAGTCCGCGCCCACCGGAAAGTCTTCGATCGCGAGGACCGGCGGCCGCCTCCGAGGCGACCTCGATCTCGATGTGGTCGCAGGCGTGATTGACGACGACCGTCGTCGGCCGGCCAGGGGCGTACTTCATGGCGTTGGTCAGTGCCTCCTGCACCACCCGGTACGCGGCCAGCTCGACCTCGCGCCGCCCGCCGTCCGCGACGGATCCCAGCGAGGTGAACGAGATGGGCTGCCCCGAGAGCCGGGCTCCTTCCGCGAGATCCTCCAGCCGACCCAGCGCCGGAACCCGATCCTCCCCGGAGGAGGGATCCCCGGTCGCCTCCATCACACGCAGCAGCTGCCGGAGATCCGTCAGCGCCCGCCGCCCGGTGTCGGCGATGGCGGCCAGTGCCTCACCGACCCGCGCGGGAGCGAAGGACGCCGCATCCGCCTGCACGACCATCGCCGTCACGTGATGGGTCACCACGTCGTGGAGTTCCCGGGCGATCCGGGCCCGTTCGATGCCGACCGCCACCTGGGCGGACAGCCCTCGGCGCTCGTCTTCCTGAGCTCGCCATCGGCGTACGAGACCGCCGGCGAGCCAGGCCGCGACCAGGCTCAGATAGAACACCACGAAGTCGGTGACTCTCAGAGGCGAACCGAGCCGCTGCAGCAGAAGGGCCATGACGGCGTAGCCCGCGGTGCCCAGGGTCGCCGCGACCCGACGACGCGAGTCCAGGTAGCTGCCTACCGCGTACAAGCTGAAATAGAGGCCGATGCTCGCGAACGTCGTGGGGTATCCCATGGCCTGATGCACCGCAAAAGCCGACCCGATGATCGCCAGGCAAAGCACAGGCGTCCGACGGCGCAGGACCAGTGGGAGGGTTTGTGCGAGCGCGAGCACGGCGCTCAACGCGTCGGCTGGGCGCCGGGGCAGGTCACCGAGTTGCGTGCCGAGGCTCGACAGCGTGGGTACGAGGCCGAGCAGTGTGACGACCCCGGCGATCAACCCGTCCTGGACCGTCGGCTGAAGCCCCTCCCACCGCTCCCGCAGGCCTGCCACCTCGGTGTCCCTCCTGTTCAACGGGCCGACCGCTTGCCTACGATCATGCCGCGCCGCCGGGCGGCGACGAACATCGGGACGGTCAGCGCCACGCCGAGCAGGACCGGAATGATCGACGCCTCCAGCCCGAAGCTCCCGCCGGTCAGGAGGGCCGGACCGCTGACATCCGCAGTCAGCAAGCCCTCAGCCGCCTTGCCCGAGACCGGGATGCCGAGCAACTGCTCGGTCGAGTTCCACGCGAAGTGCAGGCCCACGACGAACCAGATGCTGCGCCGCCACAGGAAGGCAACACCGAGCAGCACTCCCGCCTCAATCGCGATGGCCAACGCGCTCCACAGGTTGGCCCCGGGATTCAACAGATGCGCGACCCCGAAGAACATCCCGGTCACCACGACCGCCGTCCGGCTGCTGAACAACTGCTCCAGAGCTTGCAGCGCGAAGCCCCGGAACATCAGCTCCTCCGTGACCGCCGCGCCCACGCCGACGACCAGCACCGAACCCAGGACCGACCACAGGCTCCGGCCGGACCAGGTGAACGAGTAAACGCCGAACAGCGTTATCAGCGCCACGGAGACCCCGATGAATCCCGCGCCCAGCGCCGCGCCATGCAAGGCCTCGCGGGCGGCTCCGGGCCGCGCGATCTCCGGGGTCGAGCGCCGCGCCACCAAATGCATGACCAGCTTGTACGCGAGGACGGCGAGCACGGCGCCGACCAAGGCGAGTACCCCCGAGCCGGCCGAGTTGAGCCCCGAGATCAGCGCCATCGCGAGGAGGCCGGTGATCATCCAGAGCCAGGGACTTCTTTGCTGTGCGATCGATGTCGTAACCATGCCATCAAAGCTAGAAATCGGACTCGGCCCGCGAATCCCCCACGAGCCAGCAGTTGCGGTAGCTCTCCCGGGGGATCGCGCCTCGTCCTGGCGCCGGAAACAGCGAGGTTACGGCTGCCTGCTCGAAGCCCTGGCAGTCGTCAAAGGCGGCGACGGCGACCCGGGCGTCGGCGGTCACGAGGGGACACCCGAGAGCCTCGGCCGCCGCGACATACGCGGCGTCGTAGGCGGTGATGCCGCCACGCAACTGCCACATCCGGTCCAGCAGGGCAGCCACGTCGATCTGGTCGATCACCAGTGTCGGCAACGCGTCCACTGCTTCCCGCGCTCGGGCAGGCCCGAGCTTGCCGCCAGGAGCCCTGCCCCTGATGACCGACACGACCTCGACGAGCAGGCAGGTACGCCTGCAAGGACTGCCCCCGGGCCTAGGCCTGGGCTGCAAGCGCGTCACGCACGTCTTCCGGTACATCGCGGATCTGGAGAGCGACCATGCATGCATTTTGCATGCACAGCCCGGGGCTCGTCCAATCCCGAGGACCACATCCGTTCGCATTCAAGATCATTGTGGGTCGGACGTTGCACCGTGCGAACGGCAGCATGATCGTCTCCAGCAGCCCGCTTCGGGGACGTTTGACCAGCTCACGTGCCGAACGTAAGACCGAATTAGGTCTGGCTTGGGAATACTTCCCCCAATCACAACGGCCGCTGCGCTGGAAACAGCGTCTCTCAATCTCGCGATATGGTGGCCAGGTGACGGAGTCTCGCACTGTAACCCTCCCGGTCGTCGTCGCGCGCGACGAAGATGGGGTGTGGTGCGCTCATGCTCAGCTGCGTCCCGGCGTCGGCGCGCACGGCGAGGGCGATACCGAGGAAGCCGCGCTGGAGGATCTCCGCGTCGCACAGACCGGCCTCATTGAGGAGTTCGGCGTTCCCCGGGAGTTGTCCATCACCGTGGCCGCCTGATGCCAGCCCTTCCCTCCCTGTCCGGTATCCGCGTCGTCCGGGCGTTAGTGCGGCACGGGTTCAAGGTGGCACGGGTTCAAGGTGGCACGGGTTCAAGGTGGCACGGGTCAGCGGCAGTCACCGCATCATGCGTCACCCGGATGGGCGCGGCACCACAGTTCCGGTGCACGGCAACCGCGACATCGCGAAAGGCACCCTCCGGGGCATCCTCAGCGATGTCGGCATGACCATCGACCAGCTCTCTCCATAGAGCCCGACCGGGCGTCGTGAGATGGCACGTACAGCCGATATCTGAGCCCTTGCGCGCGAATTGACGCCGGATCTCGGGTGACTGCCAGACCGAGGATCGGCGCGATGGCGTCGTACAGCTCGGCGGGCTTCGCGGTGATGACCCGCTGGAGATCGCAGGCCGACAGGAACGGCCGGTAGCGGTTCACCTCGCCGGCTCATAGACGCCGCGGCGACCCTTCACGGTCTCAGTCGCTCGACGACGGCGTGGGGTGGGCACGGTTGCCCGCGCCCGCACCACGCCGCGGGTCGCCTGCGGGAACGGAACGAATGCTCGCCAGCCTGCCGACGTGGCGTCGAGCGCCGGCCGCTTCGCCGGGTGCCGAGCGTCAGGCCATCTCGGGTACACGCAGGTGGGCGATCGCCAACTCGAACTCGCCGACGTCGAGCACCTGCGCGCCTGCTTCCTGAGCGCCCGCCGCCCTGAGCGTTCCCGCCTGCTCTCTGTTGCGGTCCATTGCTTCGAGGCTGTCATACGTCACCGAGGACACGGCACGGCCGGATGCGCGGTCGACCAGCAGGCTGGCACTACAGAATCCCTCCAGATTCTCCATCCCGGGTAGGGATGACAACCTGTAGATATCGATGGCTCGGTCGACCTGAGCCGGCTCGACCTGCAACCAGGTGGCCCGGACGCAGGCGCCCTCACGTGATCGGTGGTCACGATGCAGGATCGCGATCTCCCATTGCTCAACCTGCAGGCTGCCGCCGAAGATCTCCGCAGCCCGGTTGCGGATCGACCGAATCTGCTCCTCGCTCGCGGCCATGGCCTCCGCGGATTGCCATGCGCTCGTGGCGATACAGCGGCCGGACTGCCGGTCGACCAACAGGGACAAACCGACGTACCCCTCGATGCCCTGAATCGCGGGCATCACCTCATCGCGGACGTGCGCAATACCGCCGTCGATGGATGAGGCTCGCGCCTGGATTGTGGTGGAACGCGCGTACACGATCCACCCCCTCTGCCTCGGGGCGACGCCCCGGTGGCGCCACCGGTCATCCTCCACCCTCCTCCCACCGGCTGGGCCTGGCAATGGGGCCGGTATCAGCCGAATCGGTATCGCCACCCAGCCCCCGGGAGGATCGAATGCCGCGACACCGCTACCTCGGCCTGGCACAACCGGAGCCATGGCCGACGCGGCGGTGGTTATCCTGGATGCGTGGCGGTCGCCTACCAGCTGCTGTACCTCGTCGGCGTCAGGCCGTGGGAGCGGGGCGGCGTTGACCAGGATTTAGTCCGACTCCTCGACCGCGAGGAACAAGCCCGCACGCCGCCGTACGGTCGGGCCCTCGACCTGGGTTGCGGCACCGGGCTGCAGACCGTCGAACTGGCGCGCCGCGGCTGGGACGCGGTGGGCATCGACAATGTGCCCCGGGCGATCCACCAGGCAGGGCAACGGTCGGCCACCGGCTCGGTGAGGTTTGTCCTCGGCGATGTCACTAACCTGGCCGGTGCGGGCGTCGGCGACGACTTCGAGCTATTTGTCGACCGCGGCTGCTTCCAGGGGCTCGACGACACCCGGCGGGGTCTGGCCGCCCGTGCTGTGACAGACGTGGCCGCGAGCCACGCGGTGCTGCTGATGTTCGCCTGGGGCACGGGCGTGCCACGGCCCCTGCCCCGGGGGGCCGAGCCCGGCGACGTTGCCGCGACCTTCGATGGGTGGGAGCTCACCGACATCGAAGAGCTGTCACCGGAAAGGATGCCGCCGCCGGTACGGCGACGCCAGATTCCGGGTCGCTGGCTTCGGCTCCAGCGCGGCTGACCCCACCGCGGAGACGGCGACCCGACCGCTCTCGATGCTTGTGAGAGGGCCATCTGAACGCCGGCGCGAAACTCGCAGCACCCAACTCACGCGCGAGCTGCGTCACCATCGTCCCTACTGCGCCGGCCGCTTGCCGCCACCGGACCGGTCTGATTGCCTCCGGCGGGCGCTCCGGGAAGCGGCTTCCCGTGACGTGCCGGAGGCACACTTTCCCCCGTCACCGTGGCGCCCGGATCGCGGCAGTACGACGTATGCACTCCGCCGTAGCACCCACACGAATGACGACGGTGAAAAACTTGACAAGCACGGACAATGGTTGGCATGGCGGGTGATCGCAGCAAGGGGCTCCACGGTTGGGTGCGTGCGGCGGACAAACGAATCATTGCTCGGTTCCACGCCGCCGATCCCTCCGTGGAATGTGGCGCGTTGGACGTCGTGCTTCTCACCGACTCCAGGACACGGCTGTCCAATGGGCCAAGAGCGTCGGCCTGCATGGTGTCCACCTACGCACCAACCCCTTACCACCTACAGCGCAGGAGGTGGCGACGCTATTGGCAAGCGGGCACGAGATTCTCTGGCGACGCTTCGGCGACGATCATGCGCCCTGGCAATCGATTGACACTTTGCCGACACGGCGGTAATGGCCCGATTCCCACCGCCGGATCGCGGCAGACGGACACTTGGGGACGACCGCAATGCCCGGCCCTGACGAGCGTCCTGGCGTCGGCAGATACGGATACGGCTGCAGTGCATCCGCCGTCGCCACTGCCTACCAGAACGAGAGCCCCGGTTGTCCCCTTGGCTCGAGATGGTCGGGGCATTGTCGTGTCCGGCGGAGCTTTCGGTCTGCGCGGCCGGGGTCGACGCCGGGAGCGAAGCGGCAAGGCGTCGATCCCCGGGCCGCGCCTTGAAGAAGCGCCTATCGGTTGCCGTAGTGGTATCGGCAAGCAACGATCTCCACGTCGCCTTCTTTGATCCGATATACGAGCCGGTGTTCTTGGTCGATGCGCCGGGACCAGAGACCTGACAGTTCACCACGGAGAGGCTCAGGCTTGCCGATACCTCGGTATCCGTTGCGCATGACGTCCGCGATCAGGTCGTTGATTCTTTTGATCAGCTTTCGATCCGTGTGGCTGAGGTATTGCGACCCGGCTGTCTCTGAGAAAATCAGCCTCACGCGACGTCCTGTGCCGCCGCCGGTTCGACCAACGTCCGCTCTACGCCATCGCCGCGGTCCAGCTCCGCGATCGACCGGCGCAATGCCTCTGCATTGCCGGGACTGCGGAGCAGGTATTCGGTTTCCTTCATCGATTCGTACTCCGCTAGGGGCACGATGACGACCGGCTCGTGTCCCGAGCGAGTCACTACGAGTTCCTCCGCGTCGTCAGTAACGCTGTCGAGTTCGGCGGCGAGGTTCTGACGCAGCTGAGTGAAGTTGACTGTCCGCATACCCGTCCCCTTTGACGATGTACAGAAAACTGCACCTGTTGGCCGTCTTCCCACCACGTCAGGCCGCGACCGCAGCCCCCCGCCTCTCACTTATCGCCCCGTCGGCTTGCGGGTTCCGCCCGCCAACCAGGCGCCCAATCATTGTCCCACGACTATAGTCGCTCGACATCCCACGCGGCGGCCAAGGAGGGGGACGATCGAAGACCACCTGAGAGACAGGTCCAACAGCGCCCTGTCGGCCTCGGGCGCAGAAGATACGGGTCGACGCACCGATGCGCCTGGCCCACCGGCCGCCGCCTACGTCAAGCGAAATCCAGAACGGCCAGTCACCGGACCGCCCAGCGCCCACCGTAACGTGGGGTCTGGGGGTCGCCCAGGGCAAGTACGGGGGGCCGGACGTTTGCACCATGCGAGCCGCTACGGCGGCGTCGCAGGCGATCCGCTCTCCCGGCGGTTGATGAGACTCGGTCATGGTCAGGGTAGGGAATGAACTGGCTATAGTGATTCCTGCTATAGTTTCCTGGTGACCGAGCGTGGTGACATCCTGCGTGAGGTGATGCTGGAAGCCGGCGTCACCCAGTCCGAGCTGTCTCGGATCAGCGGCGTGCGTCAGCCCAGCATCAGCCAGTACCTCTCCGGGCGAGGACACCTGAGCGACGACATGCTCGATCGGCTGCTCTCCTGCATGGGGTACCGCCTGGAGGTCATCCGACGGCCGATCCAGCAAGAACTCGGCCGCTCATCGAAACGGTCCTGGGACCTTCACCGCCGGCTGTCGAGTCATTTGACGTCCCAAACCCTGAGCAAGTGGCGTCCCACCTTGCTGCGCAACCTGACCCGCCTTCGCGAGGGCACCCGCGGGCAGCCTCACCTACGGAATCTCGACCGGTGGCAGCACCTGATCGAAATTGGAAACGTGTCCGGCCTGCACCGCGTGATGACCGGACTCGACACGGACTCGATCGAGATGCGCGAGGTCTCCCCCATGCGAGGCCTGCTCTCCCAGGACGAACGTTCCGAGGTTCTCGGGTTGGCGAGCTGATGCGACGCGACCAGCTCGAACACGCGATCCGCACGGCCTGCCAGATCATCGGCCACGATGCCGTGGTCGTCGTGGGCTCGCAATCCATCCTCGGAACCTTCACCGAGGACGAACTGCCGCCCGAGGCCACCATGTCCGCAGAGATCGACATCCTGCCACTTGGCAAAGACAACAGCGAGACCGCACATCTTGCCGACATGATCGAAGGTGTCGCCGGCGAGTGGTCGCCGTTCGAAGAACAGCACGGTTTCAGCATCGACGGGGTCGACCTGGAGACCGCCATCCTGCCAACTGGCTGGCGCAAGCGGCTGATCAGAGTCCAGAACGCCAACACCGCAGCCCTGTCGGGAAGTCCGCAATACACCGGGTGGTGCCTGGACAAGGAAGACCTCTGCGTGGCCAAGCTGTGCGCTCTACGCGAGAAAGATCGGAACTTCGTAGCGGCCCTGCTCGACGCGGACCTCGTCGACGCGGCCGTCATCACCACACGACTCTCCGAGGTGCCAGCGAGGCATCAAGCCTCCGCCGAACACGCACTCGCCTGGCTCGCCTCCAAAGGTTGAGGAACCAAATACCATCCACGTGTGCCTGGCCTAGCCACAACGGGCACCGGCACCCGAACGGTTCGAGCAATGCCACACGCGCCCCGCACGAATGCGCAGCTCAGTAGATGTGTGGACCGGGCGTTGCACCGTGCGAACCGCCCTACCGTCCCGGCGACCCGCTGCCCGGACGTTTGACCAGCTCACGCGAGAGACGAGGGCCCGCGTGATGCCTCGGCGAGATCGAGCGGCTGCACGTGGCGAACCGGATCCCGCCGCTCGATAGCCGGCATGACCCGCAGCGATACGGTGAGCACATGGCTGTCTGGGACGAGCTGAAAATTCAGCTCGCCGCTCTTCAACAGCGGGACCCTCTCCCGCTGACCATGTACCCCAGCCCTGAATCGGACCAGGACCGGCAGCCACCGATCGAGATTGGTCTGGCCGCCTGGGCTACCCCCGTTGCCGAACAGCTCCATGATCGATTCGGCGACGAGCTCGCGTTGACGGTCGGCGCCATGCGCTACTCGCAACGCACCGTCGCCCGTGACCCCGCGGGACTCGTCCGCATCCTGCCACCGGCGCTCGATCCCGGTCTGGCAACCATCGCCTGGGCCACTCCGCTACGAGTCCGCTCCGGCCACACCGCTCATCACGACATGACGATCACCAATGTCGGCGCTGAGCAGATAGACGCCAACGGGCCGCTGATCGCCGACATCGTCGACCCCGACAGCGGCGAGACCGTCGGGGGTACACCGGCCCGATCCGCCTGGCGCTCATCGTGGTGGCCATCTCACCGGGTACGACCACGCGGACTCCGGTGCTGATCGGCACCGACAGCCTCCGCGCAGACCTCGGCTACGCCATCCCACCAGGCCTTTGGGGCGCGCAGGTCACACTGTCGCTCGCCGGCAGCCCGGTCCGTACACCGATCCTCCCGATGACGATCACCACCTAACGCTGCCATCCCGCTTGATAGACGCGGGAGGTTCCCTACGTCGTGTCCGGTGCGATCCCGCCACCCAGGGCCGCCCACATTCGCACTGCGCCCATGTCGCAGCCATGTCGACCATGATTGACGCGCGAGATGGAGCGAGCAACAATCACTGTATGACATCTGTACGACAGGAGTTGCCAACCAAGACGGTAGGGAAGGCTCGCACGCCATCCCGGGGAACGGCCACCTCGCGGCGTACCGAGGCCAGCGGTAAGGCCGTGACTGGTCGCGCCAAAGGAACCAGGGTCGCGGCCGACGGCTCTACCACGACCAACAAGGAGGCCAAGAAGCGAGGTAGGCCCAACCCTCCGCGCCGAACGGGACGAGACATCCCTTCTACCACCAAAGTTGCCCAGGTACGCCTCCAGCCCGACGAGGCCGCCGCGCTTGAGGCGGTGGTACGACGCCTGAATCTCGGCTCCACCTCGGAAGCGTTGCGCGAAGGACTGCGCCTCCTTATGCGTGAAGCAGCAGAGACGCAGGCAGCGGACGAAATCCAGGCCTTCTACGAAGGCAAGTGGGTGCCGCTTCCAGACGGCGTCGCCCCGGCTACCGAGGCCGAGTTGCGGGCAGGAGACGAAGCCGAGTGGTAGGTGCCGACACCGCCATGCGAGGCGAAGTGTGGGCTTGCGCGATGCCTCAACCGATCGGGCCACATCGCGCGGTCATTCTGACCGTCAACCGCATCGCCTTTCCACTCTCCGCGGTCACGGTCGCACTGATCACGGGCACCCCCGGCCCGTCAGTCACTCATGTTCCCGTCGGCCAGGAGGCTGGCCTGACCAAGTACGACCAGTCGTACGTGAACTGCACGGACCTACATACCGTCGACAAACCCCGGCTGCGCCGGCGACTCGGCCGGCTGGCGCCCACCGAGCTTCGCAGCATCGAAGGATGCATCCGACAGATCCTCGGCCTGTAGAACGAGGACATGTCACCACAACGCAGCCAACATTGGGCGGCAGCCCGCTGGTGCCGATCAAGTCGGAGCGTCGTTTCGCACTCAAGATCAAAGTGGGCCGAACGTTGCACCATGCGAACCGCCCCGCGACCGTTCCCGGCAGCCCGCTGCCAGGACGTTTGACCAGTTCGCGGTGTTCGCAGGCACGGTAGGAACGGTTCGAGAAGCGACTTGGACCGGCCACCGAGTGGTACCGTATCCGGTACGACTACGGGAGGTATCGTGACCGCAGCGATCAGCGCCAGCGAGGCGCGGAAGACCCTCTTCCCGCTCATCGAGCGGGTCAACGAAGACCACACCCCGATCGAGATCGTGTCCAAGCGGGGCAACGCCGTGCTCGTCAGCAAGGAAGACTGGGACTCCATCGTGGAGACCAACTACCTGCTCCGGTCACCGGCCAACGCCCGGCACCTCACGGAAAGCGTCGAACAGTGGCGAGCCGGCCGCGCGACCGAGCGCGAGTTCGGCCCGCAGGAGTGAAACTCAGCTGGACCGACCGCGCGTGGGACGACTACCTGTACTGGCAGACCCAAGACCGCAAGACCCTCAAGCGGATCAACACGCTGATCGCCGACATCAAGCGAGACCCCGACGGACCCGGCATCGGCAAACCAGAGGTCCTCCGGAACAACCTCGCCGGCCTCAGGTCACGGCGCATCGACGACGAGCACCGCTTGGTCTACGCGGTCGAGCCCGAGGAAACCACCATCATCTCCTGCCGCTACCACTACGAATGAGCCGCAGCCTCACGGCATCGATCCGGCAGGCAACACGTTTCGTTTACAAGATCGTTGTGGGCCGGACGCGTCGCCGCGCGAACCGCGCCTGCTGATCGCTGGTGATCCGCTCCCGGTACGTTTGAGCAGGTCACGGGCCAAGGGACGGCCGTCATGACCGCCGCGTCAACGCGCCCGACGGCGCCCCGTACTGATGTTGACACACCCGACCGGTCCACTTCGGCGGCTTCGGCCGCGATCTTCCCGGCCGACTGGCTGGGCCTCGATGAGACTCATGCGCACCTGGCGGCAGCCGCCGACGCCCTCGACGGCTGGTACGCCCGGCTGACCACCGAGGGTCACAGCTACGTCGGGGACGGGCACGACGCGATCCGCCTCATCGACGCCGCGACGCGCGAACTTACCGGGTCCGCGCAGCCCTGATCGGCGAACTCCGCACCGACGAGGACGAGCGGGCCGTACGGGTCGATCGCATGATCGCCGAGTTCAGGGCTCGCCGGTCAGGTGTTATCCCCGGCGGACAGGGTGGCGGGGCGCCGCAGGACGGGGATGCCGCGTGACACTCCGTCGTTTCGGCTCGCTGGCCGGGGCGCTCGTGGTTGCCGCCATCGCGGCGCTCGCGTCGTACTCGCACATGCGCGCGGTGGCGCTGGGGAACGGCCAGCCGGAACTGATCGCTGACCTACTGCCGATATCGGTTGACGGGATGATGGCGGTCGCGACGGTCGCGCTCGGCGATGGGCGGCGCAACCGATGGTCGGCATGGTTGGCGTTCTGGACCGGCGTGGCCGCCTCGGTCCTGGCCAACGTGCTCGCCGCCGAGCCGTCCGTGGTCGCCCGATGCATCTCGGCGTGGCCTGCTATCGCATTCGTGCTGGTCGTGGAGGTCATCATGCGTGGCGGCCGGAGGCACGCCGACCGCGCCAACACCGGCCCGGATACCAACCCGGCCGCACGGCCGTGCGCCCCGGCACGATCGGTCCGTTGAACTGCCGGCCGCAACCAGTGCCGCACAGCGGGCAACGTCAGCGGCGCCACGGAAGACGCCGGCGAAGACCATCCGGCGACCCATCTCGCAGACTCGGGACCTTGCGGCGAACCTGCGCGCGGAGTTCCCGATGATCACCCTGGCCGAACTCGCCCGGAAGCTCGGGATCTCCGCCACGAGACTGCGCCAGATCGACCGCGCCGAACCCTCTGCCGAACCTGCGCAGCCCGTGAATGGAGCTGACGTGCATGAAATAGACGAAGATTCGGCATAGGCCGAGGAACAGCAGGGGCGCCTGCCGCCGGGATTGAACCGCCGGCGCCGCGGCGAAGCAGAGGCGTCGGCCGCCGTACGGATCCAGCACGATCCCGCCGCCGTCGTAGGGCTACTTTCCTGACATCAGGTGGCGGGCGCCGAACGTGGCGCTTACCGGGATGCCGAGATCCGCCCCAAGGGTCGCTTCGACCGTCGGCAGATCCTTCACCGTCGACTTGTCAGGGTCGACAAACACATGCATGCCGTCGAAGTCCGCCGAGAATCCACCGTACGCGGACAGGGCGATGCCGTTGTAGCGCCCGGGGTCGGCTTCGAGACGTTCGGTCGCCGCATTCAGCTGGGCCTTGCTCACCCTGCGGGCGGCGACGATGAGGCCGATCCCGTCCGCCGTCGCCAGCTGCTGGATGCGCGCCAGGACGGGCGCCTGAAGCGAACCAGACCAGTAGACGATCAGCTCGTTCGACCCCGGCACGTGGCCGAAGTCGACCAGTTCGGCCGGCTCTCCGACGGCCGATGTGATCTTGGCCCGGAGGGCGGACAGTCTCTCGCTGGCCGCCGACAGCGTCTCGATGTACGCCTCGTCATGGAGGCGAGCCTTGTCGATCCCGGCCCCGATGTCGGGACGACCGTCGGCCGCGGTCTTACGGCTACGCCAGCCCTGACCCCTCGTCGACCCTGATGTCACTGGATATCTCATTCCATTCGTAGTCGCAGCGGACGATCCTGGCTTGGCCAACGGGCTCAATTGTCCGCCGCATCAGCGCTCCGCGCCCAGCGGCGAACCGCGCCGAATTTGGTCGAAACGGGAGTGTGGATCTAGCTAGGTAGACCCCGGTCGACCACCGGTACCCGAGTTGGCGGCGATGAAGCTTACCACCGCGTCGTTCGCTCCCGAGTTAGCGAGCCGGGTCCGCCGCGATCCTGTCCGACATGATTGTCACCTACCTTCAGGAACAGCGCATCGAGCGGGCTGGCGCCGAAGGCTCGCCGACGGACGCTCACCAACGAGCGGACGTTAAGGTGTTATGGCCCTGCGCCATGATCCTCTGATTCGCGTGCGTAACTCATCTGCACTAGCGAGTCCGTCACGACGAGGATCGTGGCCGGATCGCCGCCGCTGCCGTCAGTAAAGATCTTGAAACGCCAGGTTAAGTCGGCGGCAAGCGTCCCGGTTGTGCTTACGGGCCGATCTGTGGCGTCATGATGTTTGGCGTGACGGATGCCTGTCCCTCCTGCGGCTCGCGCCGCTACCCTTTCCGCCGGCCACGCCTCCCAACGCCGGGTTGCGATGGCCCGATCGTCCCGCTCGACCGCCCGGCGCGCGGGCACCTGCACCGACCAGCCGATGCGGCGCAGCAGATACGAGGTGCCGCGGAGCGTGTAGCGGACGTGAAAGAGCCGGGCGATCAGATTCGAGACCCGGGCCAGGTCCAGCGCTGATCTACACCGAACCCGTCCACCGGCGGGCCCTCCTCTAGGGCCTCAGCCAGCCGCCGCAATCGAGAGTCGTCCAGCCGGCACCGTTACCCGCCCGGGCCCTTGGACACCTGCGCCCGTTCGCCGCCGCGTTGGCAGCGTCACCGCCACCCGTACACCGCGGTACGCGAGACCCGCAGCTGTCGGGCGATCTCCGGAATGGGCACATCCTCTCGGCGTACCAGACTGCCGCCTGCAGAAGACGTACAGCCTCGGGTCGGATCCGTGCATCCGCTGACAGACCACCACCGTCCGGGTACCTCATACCACCGGCCTAAAGAGTTCATCGACCCGTGCCGCAGCGAATGCGGGGGCGACAACCGTTCCCACCCGGCGGGGCGGGGTGCCACAACGACACGGCGAGCGCAGGCCGATCAACCTAGTGCCGCCTCATGTGGCCTTGAAGGGGTAATTCGGGTGGCGGATCTTGGAGTTGGTGGCATATCCGGTGCTGGGTTGGGCGCGTTGGTTGTGCCAGCGGATGTAATCGCCGATGGCGGTGTCTTACTCAGTGTGGTCGGTGTCGTTGAGCGCGAAGTAGCGCAGGGCGGCGAACTCGGCCTCGATCCAGTTCAGCCTCGAGCTGTAGGTCGGTAGGAACACCAACTCGACCTGATTGGCCAGGCACCAGGCCCGGACGCTCGGGTGTTTGTGCGGGGAGAAGTTGTCCAGGATCGGATAATGCCGCGGACTGGGCCAACGCCGGCGCAGGCTCTTGAGGAACTCCAGGACCTCGCTCGAGCGTTTCCGGTCCCGGATGCGGTATTGGATGTGTCCGGTGGCCAGGTCGAGGCTGGCGATCATGTGCCTGACACTGTTCTCCCCGGTGGTAGGTGGCCCGCGGCCGGACCGGTTCACCCCGCGGCTTCCAGGCCTTGCCTGGTCGCGGCTGCAGATTGAGCGGGCCGAACTCGTCGGCGCAAGCACGCGGCCGTCGGCGGGCGGATGATCGTAGAGATCCGGTACGCGGCGCATCTTGGTCTTGAAGTCGGATCGTTTCTGGCCTTCCACGTCTTCGACGTCTGCCAGGTGACGCCGCGTTCGTGCAGGATCCGCCGCACCGTCTCGACGTTGATCGCGTTCACGTGGCCAGCGGCGATCAGATAGTCGCGCAGTTTGGGCAGCGACCAGCAGGAAAAGGGCTGTCCGAGGAAGCGGGGGTCACACCGGGCGATCACGCAGATCCAGTCGCGAATCTGTTCATTGATCTTGTTCGGTGTGCCCCCGTTCCATTTTGGCGCCAGCGCGTCGAACCCCCTGTCGTTGAACGCATGGATCACCGAACGGACGTAGTCGTCGGTGGCGTTGAGCAGGTGCCGACTGCCCTTGCGCTGACATCAGCACCACGATCGCCCGGCGCAGCTTCACCGGGTCCTTCGCCGTGCGGGTGATGCGCTGTAGCCGTTGTCCTCGGCCATCGACAAAGCCCGCACGAACACTTCCGGCCGTCGGCCCACCCCGCATCACCCCTTGCGCAAACAGCGAGAGGGACAGCCTTTCCGAAACACACTCAGAACCGACGGATTACACGGCCAACGTTCAAAGTCGAGGCACTAGCCTTTCAGAATCAGTAATAGTAGATGCCGTATGCGGTGAACCCCGACAGCGCGTAGTCAACATTGTTGAATACGAAATTGTTGAGACAGTACGTACCCGAGTTTGCGGTTCGGGCGGGCGGCACGCAATCCAAACCGTGCCGGGTATAGTCGTGGTCGAAGCCGCCTTCGAGTATTCCTACCGCCCATGCCCGCCCTTGGGTGTGCAGGCTGATGACGGCGGCTCCGCTGTCCCCGGAAGCGGCCATGATCGTTGCGTCATCGTAAGTCACGTAGTTCACGCGAATGATTCCGTAAATGTCGCTCCAGTCAACGGCTACCTGTCTGATGGGACCGCACTGCTGTCCCATGTTTGCGCCCTCCTGGCAGACGTGAGCAACGCGCTTGCGATCTCCTTGACCTGTTCGCGGAGCCGGTCGTAGCCGGGCTCG
>Ga0081539_10001778_pt1 | contig 34282 bp, 24 predicted proteins | sample TabmetS4T2R2_FD_71023 | JGI IMG/M metagenome (GOLD analysis project Ga0081539, IMG submission 71023) | Tabebuia heterophylla rhizosphere microbial communities from the University of Puerto Rico - S4T2R2 | ecosystem: Host-associated > Plants > Roots > Rhizosphere ... | reverse complement strand
TAAACCCAACTCATGTAGCTCTTTAATCGACGAACAGTCGAACCCTTCATGATTCCTGCGTTCATGTGGATGAGCTAAGCCGACATCGAGGTGCCAAACCGCGCACTCAATTTGTACTCTCTTGCGCTCATTAGCCTGTTCAATTTGTAAAAAAATAAATTATGTTTATTTCCATATTTTTCAATATGGTTCAGACTATGTTTATATATATATATATATATATTTTTATTAAGCTAATTATGTATTAATTTCCATTTACTCAACCTTTTATACCAAATGAACCTATTCGAGTTTTGGAATTTAATTTTGTGTATTGTAAATTTGATCTTAGATTTCCTTTTAATAAAACAGATGGTATACCATTATATGATGAGTCTATATTTAACAAATTTCCTTCATATCTTAATTTATGTACAGATCTCGAAGCAGTATATCTTCTAGTTAATCTACCTTTTGCTTCTAATCTAAAACCTATAATATGTTTATATTTAAGATTTTTAATTATATATTTTTGTAACAGTGTTTTTTTGTAGAAATGTTTTTTTAAATCTAATTTGGTTGTTAATGAAGGTTTATTAATAAATTTAATTTGTTTTCTAATTTTTATTTTTTCTTTCAATCTTTTTAACAATTTAAATAATCTTTTTCTATTTTTTGTTATTTTTAATAAAATAGATTCTGAAAGAATATTACTGCTTAAATAAAAATGCTTTAAATTTATAAAATTAAATTCAATATTTTTATTAAATAATAATTGTAAATGATTTTTAAGATATTGTAGATATGTATAATTGAATTTAGATTTGTTTATATAAATTAATTGTTTATAAAAAACATATATTTCTAATCTCTTTAATGATTTTTTTACAAGTCTTTTATAAAAATTATCGATATATTTAGAAATACTTATATATTTATATATTTCTTTATTTTTATTTACTTTTTCTAAAATTTTTATTATTTTATACTTATATCAATTAGCTTTTAATATAGCTTTAAAACCTTTAAGATTAATATTTTTAATTTTTTTTATTAATATTATTTTATTACTTAATTTCTTAGGTTTTAAATCTAAAGTTTTATTTTTTTTGAAACTTAATATTTTCTTAAAAAATTTTCTTAGATATCTTTTTTTTAGTTTTAAAAGATAGTTATTTTTCTGTTTATTGTAAATATATAAAGCTATAGTTACTTTATTATTAGTATGTTTGAATTCACCATTACTAATATATATTCTATTAGATGATAATTTTCTAAGTCTATGTAACAATCTCTTAGTTCTTATATAAGATTCAACTTTTTTATTATAAATATTAAAATAACTTTTTATAATTTTAATAGCTAATTTACTAATATGAGGTATTAAAGGTAAAGCATTTTCATTATATAAAAAAATGCTATTATTTCATTCTCTAGTTGAAGAGGGAAAATGTTTTAAAGTATCTAAATTATCAAATTTATATGGTCTATGGATATTTGTTTTTTTTATAATAGATAATAATTTCATAATATTAAATTATTTTATAATTTATTGTTCAATTTTATTGAATCTATTCCATTAATAAAAATCAATTGTGTATTAATCATTATTATATATATATATATGTAGAATTTTTAACTAAAATCAAAATGTAGTCGTTGAACGTTCTTATTTTAAAATAAGTTTCGCTTCAAATTAACTATAATAAATATAGTGTTTTTTGAAATTTACTCAAATTATTACCAACATTTATAAATATTGGGGGACTAACAAAATCCCTAGCGTAACTTTTTCAAAAATACAAGACCTTTCCTTTCAGTGTCTTGCGATCTTATGCCCCGCTTACGCGACTGATGGACTTGTAGGTCTAACAGTAAAGCAAGATTTAGCCATTAAACTTTTATAGTATAATTAAATATCATAGTATATTTACTACAAATAAAAATTCTAAAAAATTTTAGAATTTACTATACAACTATTCACCTTATAGTTAAAATCTTACCTAAATAAAAAATAATAAGCATATTTAAAATAATAGTAACTGAATAAATTAGTAGTAATAAATAACAAATTAAATATAAAATATAATAAGAAGATATCCTTATTATATTTTTGCATATAACATGCAAAATTACGAATAGAATTTTGGATATACCCAGGTACTTTTTATGGGATCTGTGCCCCGCATAAACTGTCTTCCAATCAACCGAATGTAATAAAGTAAATAAAGGTGTCTCATTATTGTTAAATATTGTTAATAAAATACTTTACTAACAAAAAACTACCTTCTACACTTAAAATTCTTATATTACAATCTAAATTGGTAACAGTAAAGCTGCAAAGGGTCTTCTCGTCTATCTAGAGGTAAGCAGTATCTGCACTGCTATTCCAATTTCGCTGAGCCAATCATCGAGACAGCTGTTGTATCGTTACATCATTCATGCAAAGACCGCATTTAACGGCCAGGGTATTCCGCTACCTTAGGACCCTCATCGTTAAGGCCGCCGTTTGTCGGGGTTTTCTTCAAAGCCTAACCTTTTAAATTTAAGCAAATCCGTTACCCAGCCGACACAGGGCAGACATCACACTCAATATTTTGATTTTTATCTTAGCAGAGTGCTCTGTTTTAAATAAACAGTCGTACAACACTATTCTATGCTACCTATTCCCTCGTTTAAATATAAATATTACGTTTAAACTGAATAAGAATGGTTCACCTTATCCCGAAGTTACGTGAGTCAATTTGCCGAGTTCCTTAATGATTGTTTACTCAAACGCCTTCGTATTCTCTACTAGCTTACTTGTGGTAGTATTTAGGTACGGTTTTTTATTTTTTTCCTGAACTAATTTAACTTTAATTAGTTTTTTAGTTTTTATTTTTATTCCTCACAACAAAAACACAAAATTTTACCATGATAATACACTATATATTATCTAATTTAGTTTAAACATTAAAGTAGGGATTGTGCCTCTAAAATGTTATGAAAAACTTGGGCTATAGATTGTGTCCTATTTCTTTTTGTTTAGAAGCCGTTTTAATTAAATACCATAAGCTTAAGGCGAGGTTATCTTTTTCGCTACTCATGTCAGCATTCTCACTTGAATTATCTGATATTTTGTTCTTAAAAAGAACAAATCTAAGATTTATTCAACGTTCCGCTACCCCATATATTATTTATATAATTATATGGACAAGGTTTCGGTATATTATTTAGATCCGCTAAATTTTCGGTGTGGTCTTCTAAAAACCAATGCTCTGTTACGAGATCAATAAAAAATGGCCGCTTCCAAGCCTATTAAATGATCGTATTAAAAGGCACATCCTTAATTTCACTTAACAATAATTTTGGAACCTTATTAACTCTTGTTCTGGGCTGTTTCCCTTTAGACATACAACCTTATCGTACTATGTCCGATTATTTAATATTCATATTAACCCTTCCGAGTGCAAATACTCTCCGATAAAATCTTTACGATCCCCCGATGTATACAAACTTATTATAAAAATAATCATAATAAGTATTTTGACCGAGATCACAGTTCTGTACCTGCTAATATGTTACTTAAATTACCTACTAATATAGGTTTCGCGGAAACAGATCTACCTCTTTAACCACTAAGGTAAAGCTGAGGTACTTCTCCCTAAATAGTTTAAACTATCCATTTAACGGATATATGATTTGTAATTTTCTTTTATTTTTATTTTTATAGTAGTTATTATTTATCTTTGTTAGATTTTTCTTCAAAGAGTTCTTCTATATTCATAGAATCTTCTTTGTCTCAATCTACTAAACTATCCTTGAATTTTTCCTTTTCTTGTTTCTTATATTCTTTAGAAGAGGCTATGCTTTCATGGTGTTCAGGTAGAAATGGAAATTTTCTAACTAGTTTTTTTATGACTTTCATATCACCTTCATATCTAGCTATAGATTCAGAATCTGAAGGATCAGGTCTTTTTGGAGGTTCCCATCATACAGGTAAAGGAGGAATTGGTTCACCTTCCTTTACTTTTTTAGTTATAATTATAACTTGTTTTTCGGGTCTGTCTACTAGTACTGATTCTTCATCTACAATTATATTTGTTTTTTCTGATTCTGAAGCTTTAGGTGAAAAAACTAAATTTTCTTCTGAAGGACTATATATATGAACATTATTACCTGATCTTATTTCACGAATAATTTTTTCATATACTGATGAAGTATCTGAATCACTAACAGAACCTCTTTCTCTTAAAATATTACCTCACAGATATTTTTTATCGTCAGATAATGAATCAGGATTATATATAGATAATTCTTTAATAATACTTTTAATTATATCCATATCTATATTTTGGGCTTCAAATAATTCAATGTTTTCTATTTTGTTATTTTCATAATAAGCTTTTAAATTAGATATAGCATGGTAATCCATAGTACTCATAGATAAATTTTTTGATATTAATTCACTTATAGTTGAGTTAGATTCTAATTTAGCCGGTATAATATCTTTTGAGTTATCTGAATTATTTTCTACAGAACTATTATCACTACTTCATTCGTTTGACTCTAATAATCTACTAGTTTTATTTTTGGCTTCTAATGGTTCATTTTCTTTAAAAGGTATATCATCATTTTTTTCAGCGTTATTTATTTCATTTTCCTCATCTAAATTCATAAGATGAATTATATATAATATAAAAAATGCTAAACATCAGAATATAATCACGAAAGTTTTTATTGCATATTTATATAAACATATTAATTTTTTAATTTATTTTGTATTATAAGTTCTAAATTAGTAGTGTTATTATAGAAACATGCTTTTATCCAATTATGGGGCAAAGTCTTTAAGAGGCCCCATAAAAACTTAATCATTTGTAACAACAAAAATTTTTTTTATAGGTTTTCCCCTATTTAAAGCTTTTTTTATAGCTGTTCTACTTACACCCAATGCCTTTCCAGCTTCTGTTAAATTTGTATAAACTAATTCTTCATTAGTTTTAATATTTTTAACTTTAATAGGTATACCTATTAAAGCTGTAGTAGACTTGGATATTTTCTCTCGCGTTTCCTTAGAAAGAATTATACCTTTACGTGCTTCAGAAATTTTTTTTCTTTCTTCTTCTGTAAGTATTCTTCCTGTGGCGGCTTTTGATAGTAGTTCTTTAGTTTCTTTACTAAATATACGACCTCTTCAATATTTATCTAGGTTTTCCTCGCTTACTTTATATCCTAAAGTAGAATAGGCATTAGTTAATATATTATACTCAGGTTTTAATAAATCAAGATAATATTGTTCTCTTTTTATCAAGGTATCCTTATCTTGTGTACAATATTCGAGTACTTCTAAACTAAAATTAGAATAACCATATTTTAGTAAAGCTTTAATAATCGGTAGCTTAGATTCCATTAGGAATTTAGCACTATAATATTTATATAATCTTTTAGTTAAGTTAGCTGTACTACCTATATAAGTTTTATTATTTATGTTATTGACTCATCTGTATACTGCAGCTTTATTTCTATTTTCTTTTAGTATTGTAGATTTATCTGTATCACAATTATAATATACTTTTATAGGTTTTATGTTTGGCACTTTAGAATCTGAATTTATAGGTAAAAAATTTTTGTTTGCTTATTTATTATTTTATTTTGATAGATATATCGATATAAATTTTCAATTCTATCTCTAAGTTAGGGTGCAAGCCTGTTAGAGGCCCGAGTATCTTTATCTTCGATACTTTGCTTTCTTGCTTGTACGGGTATTTACTAATTATATATCATCTATTATTTTAAGAAAATTACAATACTCATATTATCCTGCACTCTTTCGAGTGGGGCTTGACTATATTTTAAGCCTTCTTAAAATTAAAGAAGACCAACCTACATTTAGTCGATGAACTGCACACCTTGAAGGTGCTTGGCTGCGGATTGCCCATTAATTTTCATTAATCAATCTTTATTTTACCTTACCACGAGTCATTACCTGTGCCACATACTATGTTACCATGTTTGTTTGGTTAAGATTGCTTTAGGGGTTCCCCGTCAATTTGAAGGTTTATAGCAGAAGGTTCTCTTCCGCTCTGGCTATAATTAGGCGCTTATTCTAACTCTCAACCAGCTCCACTAGTCAGTTTTGTCTTTCACTAACTTACCATTATTCTTCGGATATCTTTACAACGATAACCCGTTCGGACTTTTATAATCCTGATAATGGTAAGATCACTAGTGTCCGGGTCTAATTTTAGATACTTTATCATTTTTTCATAATCGATTTCTCTGTGACTGGCGTGGAGTCTATACTATTTAACTCCAACAAGATTTTACATCCTTGTATCATTGTCTCTTTCTTTATCAGATTTGACAGTATAATTGATCTTTTGTCTTGCATCTAAAATTAACTTGCTGACCCATTATGCAAAAGGTACGCTCTTATTATTTATTGATTTTTCACTTGAGCTGCTTATAAAATTACTACTATGTATTTAGTTTCCCTCACGGTACTTTCTTCATTTTTTCTCTATTGCGTATAATACCATATTTAGTCTTAGAGGAAGGTTCCCCTTTATTCAAACAGAAAATCCATTTTACTTATTTAAATAACTTTGGTTTTATCTTGTTATTAAGACTATTCTACCTTACTTCTCATTATATGTAGAATCTCATTTGATTTATTTTCCTAAGATTACTTAGATTTTTCCGTTCATCTTGTTTATTTATAAGATTTTTCTTAGTATATCTTTGGTTTATAGCAATTTATTCATAATAATTTCTTTTTATACTTTTTGATATTTTTCAAAAAATATTCCTTATACTAGACTTATTATATCTTTTTTATAAGTTTAATTATTGGATTTTTTAATTATTTTAAAATTAATTTATATATATTATTTCTTTTCAGTTTTTTAGCTGGTAGTTATTTCCTTGTCTACTCTCTATTTTTAATGCATTTTTACCTAATTCAAATACAAAACCTAAGGTTAATATAAGGAAAAATACCAACATTATTATTAAACCATATATACCGTTAGTATATGCACTTACTACATAAGGATATATTAATAATATTTCTAAATCAAATAATAAAAATAAAAGCGCAAATATAAAGAAAGATATACTAAATTGAGTTCTATTTTGTCCCAAGAAAGAGTGGAAACCACATTCAAATGCACTATTTTTTTCTTGGTAAGGGTTATGTGGTGATAATATTATATTTAAAACTAATAATATTAAAGCTAATGCTGGTACAAATATGAAAAAAATTGATAAACTTGTCATTTTAAAATTCTATCTAAATATATGTAAAAAATGATGTGAATTAAAATTATTTAAAGATTGTTTCATCAAAAAAAAATTAAATTATATATAAGTAAAAAATATAGATTATCCAGGCTCTGAAAAAATTAAGATATTATTTAATAATTTTTAAAATAATATAAATAATACATAAAATATTTATATTATTTTTTAGTTATAGATAATTCAGCTAAAGTATTTTCTAATAATGTTACAAATGGAATTATTAATATAAAGTATAAGAAATATAAACCTGTACTAATTTGTCCGAATTCTATAAAAGGAGATTCAACGTGTTTTGCACCCAATTGCATCAATATTAAGAAATTTGCTACAAATATATAAAATACTATTTTACTTAAAGGTCTAAATGGGATACCTCTTAATTTAGATAAGTCTGAAAATGGCATAATTAATAAGGCTAGTATTGCAGAAAACATTGCTATAACACCTAATAATTTATTAGGTATTGATCTTAATATTGCATAGAATGGTAAAAGATCGAAAAATTAAATCAACACCTATTTATTTTCTGTTAGTTAATATTATAGATAAATTATAAGTGATAGCTTTATAAACCTAATTTATATAACATCTCTTTAATAAAATATGGTTTAACTAATGTTATTAAATTATCCATAGATTCTTTAAATATATAAATACGAGGTTTATTATCCCTGTTATAATGTATAGAACATTTTAGATTAAATTTATCTTGTAATGTAAATATAAGTTTATCTACATCTTCATTGATGAAAGCATAAACACTAATATGTAGACCAGCACCATGACGACTTCCGTCATCCATAATTCAAAATGCTAATCCTTTAGGTGTCAACAATTCATAAATGTTGTTCGGAACTCTCTTTACATTGGATACATAAAACATTTCTTTAAATATATTAAAACAGGGAAGTTGCATAGTTGTAAAAGATATAGCATTATAAGTTTTATTAGTTCTATTATCCTTGACTACTCTAGATTGAGGAGTATAGTTATTAACACAAAAAGTAATAAAAAAACTAAATACATAGTTAAAGTATTCTTTATGTGATATTGCTGTTTGAGCATAAACTAATCTAGAATTCCCAGTAGGAGATCTTTGTACTATGTGGCCATCACCTAATAAAATACCAACTAAAATATCTCTTATATCATTAGGAATTGTAATAAGAGCTCTTTCAGCTGACGATAATCGTTTAATACCTTTTGTTGAGCTAGCCCTGTTACAAACAGTACTAAATAGCAGAAACAGAATGGTAGATAGATCGTGTTGATTATATAAATATATACATATATATTTATATACATAATATTGCTATTATGATTGGACTATATCTTCATTTAAATATTTTAAATGTCTCGCGTATAGTCTCTGAGGATCCCACTAAGATTAATAATCTTTTAGTTTCCTGCTGATTATCCTACTTGTTTGGAACTTCCAGCATACAGCGAGATTAAGTGACATCTTTTTTATCACTCTGGTACAATAGCGGGTGGTGTTTGCATAGGATTAGCCATAACATAATTTTCACTATCACCTAATATATTAGGCATGAAAAATACAAATATAGATAATACTATTATAAATAAAAAGATTGTAATTAAATCTTTAAATATGTAATAAGGATGAAATGGTAATCTATCATAATTACCAGAAACACCTAAAGGATTACCTGAACCACTAGAATCGTGTAATGCTATTAAATGCATCAAAGCTAATGCAGCTAATACAAATGGTAATACAAAATGTAATGCAAAGAATCTATTTAATGTAGCATTATTAACACTAAAACCTCCTCAAATAAACTCAACTATATCTTGTCCTATTCATGGTATAGCACTCATTAAATTAGTAATAACTGTTGCACCTCATAATGACATTTGACCATAAGGTAAAACATATCCTAAAAAAGCTGTGGCCATCATTAATATAAATATTATAGTACCTAAAACTCATGTTAATGTTCTTGGTGCTTTATAAGATGCATAATATAGTCCTCTACCTATATGTAGATATACTAGAAAAAAGAATGCTGAAGCTGTATTTGAGTGTAAGTAACGTATTAATCATCCATTATTTACATCTCTCATTATATGTTCTACTGAATCAAATGCTTCTAAGACGTTAGGTGTATAATGCATACCTAATGTAACACCTGTTACTATTTGTATTATTAAACAAAATGCCAATAAAGATCCAAAGTTTCATAGATAACTGATATTAGATGGCTGTGGTGAATCAACTACGTATGAATTTACCATCTTTAAAAGTGGGTGACTTTTTAATATTCTCATTTTTTTTTCTTTTACTGTATTAGGTTAATATATACCATATAGTGATTTAACTATACGGTATTTATGAGAAAAAATTATTTTCTACTTTTTGAATATTTAGATATTTTGTATCGGATATAATAAACTATGTACAATTACATAGTTTCGTTGAGAATTCGATTTAAAATTTATTTAATTGAAAGCCTAACGGTTAAGCTTTGGATATTGAGATTATCAATTATTAAGCTACATATAATAATAAGAATGCCATCATTAATGCAAATAAACCTGTAGCTTCTGAGAATGCAAATCCTAAAATAGCGTATGAGAATAATTGTCCTCTTAATGAAGGATTTCTAGATACACCTATTATAAGAGCACCAAATACTACTCCTATTCCAACACCTGCACCAATTAAACCTGTTGTAGCTAATCCTGTACCTATAATTTTAGCGGCTTGTATCAAGAAAAATTAATTATTGAAAAGAATTTAACAACTAATATACTAAAAAATTCTTGTATAGAAACAAAAAATTTATAAAAGGTCTATATAATAAGCTACGAACTTTATTATTTATACAATTATTTACTAATATTTTTTTTACTATTTAATATAAAAGCAAGTAGGTATAGGATTTGAACCTATAATTATGTATCCGTAGCACACTGTTTAACCCTTAAACTAACCCACTTTCATATTACAAATTATTGGAAATAATTTAATTAAAAGATGAAAAATATATTTAAGAAAATTTTAATAAATTTATATTAAATAAAAATTTGTAGGAAGAATTGAGAGACTGAAAACTATACAAGGTATTAATACAATAAATCCAATAACGATAGGTAATAATATAGTTCAGCAATAAGACATTAATTGATCGAATCTTATTCTAGGGAAAGATGCTCTAACTCAAATGAAAACAAAAATAAGTAAAGATGATTTTAAACCTAAAATTAAGCTATAAATTAATCCTTCAAATAATATAGTAAATATATTTATATTAGTTTCGGCAAAATCTAATTCAAAACCTAAAAAGTATACAATATTAATCAAATAAGACATTGAAAAGAAAGTTAGATAACCACCTAAAAATAAAATACTTGAAAAGATACAAATTAATACAATACTAGCATATTCAGCTAAAAAAAAGAAGACGAATATTGCTGCAGAATGTTCTGTCATAAAACCAGAAACTAATTCTGATTCTGCTTCTGCTAAGTCAAAAGGAGCTCTGTTAGTCTCTGCAATACACCCTATAAAAAATATTATAAATATTGGTAATAGAGGTATAACAAAGTATACTATTTTTTGCGCTTCAACATTAACAGTTAGATTCAAACTACCTGTTAATAAGACAACTAGTAATATTGCTGAACTTAAAATTAATTCATAACTTATTAGCTGTGCTGTGCTTCTTAATGAACCTAAAAAAGCATATTTAGAATTAGCAGATCAACCTGCTAGTAATATACCATATGTTGATAATGATGATACAGCTAACATATATAATATACCTAAATTTAAATCTCCTATAGATAAACCAGGTCCATATGGTATAACAGCATAACCTAGTAATGAAAAAATTAATGTTATTATAGGACCTAAGAAAAATAATATTAAATTTGCTTGTGTAGGAGCTACATATTCTTTTAGTAATAATTTTAATGCATCAGCAAATGCCTGTAGTAATCCGTAATAACCTACTATATTTGGACCTAACCTACGCTGCATGCTTGCCATTGTTTTTCTTTCTGCTATGGTTGTAAATGGAACTACTAATAAAGCAGGAACTACAACTAAAACGACTTCTAATATTGAAACTAAAATTTGCAACTATTCATTTATTTATTGTTAGATTAAATATTTATATATTATATACATTTTCTAAACTGTAATGTAAGTTTTTAAAATACTTAATTATATTTAAATATTTATATGATCACAAAAATGTATAACTTTTATTATCATATTAAATTTTTTTGTTAAAAGAATATTATATTTAGGTTTATTTTGTAATTTAAATGAATTTATTCTTAATATTAATAATATTTAACTTATAACTTTTGTTTCCTAATTTTTTATTATTTTATTATTGTTAAAATTTACAGCGTATATTATTATAATAAATAATAATGAATCTGCCATATCATTGGTTAAATATAATATAGAGATGTAGAAAATTAAAGCTACTAATATATATAAAGCATAGGACGTAACCACTCCTGTACTTAATTTATTAATATAATTACTTATACTAGTAATACTTTTCTCTAATCCAAAAGGTCCGAATTTTTCTACAGATCCTTTATCCATTATTTTTGTAGTTTGACCACCTAAGTATAAAATAGGTTCTGAAATATATTTATTATTATACATTTCAACTAAAAAACGCTGATTAAAAAATCCAAAAATATTGTAACCTAAGTTAGAAAACTTAAATTTCATAAGTAATTTAGGATAAAATTCAGTATATAATATAGATATAATACTTAAAAAGATAGTAAAGAATAAAGGTAATAATTTATAAAAAGTAAGTACAGCAAATTCTGTATCTAACATTATTTCGTGTTTAGGATGTATAAACAAACTATTATCAGAAAAAAAATCAGAACCTAACCCTATAAATATATCTTTGGTTATATAACCAAAAAATATAGAAAATATAGCTAATATAATTAAAGGTAAACTCATGTATATGTCACTTTCATGTGCACCGTGACCTGATTTATAATTAATTATAGGTCCATTCGGATTAGCTAAAAAAGTTAAATATAAAACTTTAACTGAATAAAGTGTAGTAAACATTGCACCTATAATAGCAATAAAATAAATTATTATACTAGATATATGATATTTACCGAATGCAGATTCAATTATAAAATCTTTAGAATAAAAACCTGTCATAAAAGGAAAAGCTACTAGACTAAGAGAAGCTATTAACATTACTGAATAAGTAAGAGGTAGGTATGATCTTAAACCTCCATATTTTCTAAAATCTTGATTATCTGCAACTGCATGTATTACAGCTCCTGCACCTAAAAATAATAAACCTTTATAGAATGCATGATTAACTAAATGAAATAGAGCTATATTATATGAAGATAAACCTACAGCTATAACCATCATACCTAATTGGCTCATTGTACTATAAGCTATAACTTTTTTAATATCTTGTTGGAATAAACCTATAAGAGAGCTAAATACAGTTGTTATTGCCCCTACTCATAAACATAATAATAATACAAATGAACTATATTCTATTAAAGGAGATACTCTCATTAATAAATATACACCCGCTGTAACCATAGTTGCTGCATGAATTAAAGCAGAAACTGGTGTAGGACCTTCCATTGCCATAGGTAATCATACATGTAAACCGACCTGAGAACTTTTAGCCATAGCACCAATTAATAAACATATACCAATAATAATGATAACATTTTCATTATAATATGGAGCTAATGAAAATACCGTACTATAATCTAAATTACCAAAAGATCATAGGATTGCAAACATACCAATTGTTAGAAAACAATCACCTACTCTATTTGTTAAAAATGCTGAGATAGAGCTTTGATTTGCAGCTATTCTTGTGAATCAAAAACTAACCAATAAATACGAACATACTCCTACACCTTCTCAACCAACAAACATTAATAGAAAATTATTTGCTGTTACTAATATAATCATCATAAATGTAAATAAACTTAGATAACTAAAAAATCTTTGATTATGAGGATCATGACTCATATATCCTATGGAATACAGATGTACTAAAGATGATACTATTAATACTGGTATTAACATAGATACAGTTAATGAATCAAAGTTAAATGCTCATTTTACGTTTAAAGATTCCGCGTCTACTCATCTAAATAAATCTACTTTTATTACTGTTTTATTCAATCCTACTTCAATAAAAGTAATTATAGCCAATATCGTTGTTATTATTACACAAGTACATGTTATTATTCGTGCTCCGCTAACTCCGACTTTTCTACCAAAAAACCCGGAAATAATTGAACCTAATATAGGTAAAATTATTAAAGCTAGATACATTATTTATATTCTATTGCTATACTTCCTCTTCGTTTTCCCCCTTTACCGTAGAAATTAGGTAGGCTAGGGTATTTCCATAACCTTTAAGTTATGCCTGACTATATCTTAAGCCTTCTTAATTAAAGAAGACCAACCTACATTTAGTCGATGAACTGCACACCATAATATATGGAGCTTGGCTGCGGATTATCTATTTCATTTCTTCATACAAACCGTTTTTACCATACAACGAGTCATTACCTGTTCCATTAATTACATTACTGTATTAATTTGGTAGATTTGTCTTTAAGACTTTCCCGCAATTTGAAGGTTTTGCCATATTAATTATACGACTAGGCAAAGGTTCACTTCACCTTTTTTGATCTTATTTCTTTGCGCCTTCTATAACACTGTTATTATTTGTAACTTTATTTTGATAAAGTAATGTAATTCTATTCTTTAATTCTAAAATTTCTTTTAACCCTTTTTCATTTAAATGTTCTTTGTTTTTAATAATATATGCAGCACTTTTAAAATCTAAAAAGTTAGATTGTTTTGAGCCTAATATAGGATGTTTATCAAAAAAAGGTATTACATGCTTAACTATAATATCTATTTTTGTAATAATAAATTCGCATAGTACACGTTTTTCATAATTCATAACAGAACCACCACCAAAGAATTTAACAAAACTTTCTAATAATGAAATATCTCTTGAATTTTGAGCTACCGAAAAACGCAATGAAGTGTAGATACCTTTTTTTGATTTTTGAGCAACAATGAAAAAATTAGATTCTCCTGTACAAAATCCTGCTACTCATTCTGGTTGTAGATTTTTATTATATATAAAATTATCCAGGCTTTTTATAACAGGTACAACTTCAGGAAATGCCTTTTTTAATTCATTTGATAAACCTAAATTTAAAGAAGCTTTAATGTTAACTATTTTCTGTATACCTTCAAAAGTATTATGTTCTTTATTTGACATAAGTAAAACAATTTGTTTAAATAAAAGATAGTCTGAATGTTTTTTAGTTAATAAAGGGTATTTATCGAAATGAGGAATAATTACGTCTACTAAATCTTTTATAGTACTTACTCTAAACTCTATAGCTGAAGCCTTGTTAACTACAGATATATAACCTATATAACCAAAGAATTTATGAATTGATTGTATTAAAACTGTGTCTTTTGCATGCATTTTTATCTGGACTCTGGCTTGAACATTTCATCCTGTTTTGTATCTGGGATTTTTTAGAATTGTAACAATAAAAGAACTTTCAGCATCAAAAAGTCCAGTAATAAATCATGGATCAATCGAATAAACGTTTGATGAGCTAACTTTAGTAGAATAGTTTCTTGTTTTTGTTATAGATCTAAACAAGTTTACATTTTTTGAGTAAGTATTTTTACAGGATAGACGAGGTATAGTCAAAGAAGTGTTAAATCTATAAAATGCTACTAATATTCCTAATCCTATAGCTGATTCTGCTCCAGCTATAGATATTATATATATAGAAAAAGTTTGACCTAATATATCATCAAAGCTTAATGAACTTATTAATATTAAGAATGTAATAGATAATAACATTATTTCGATTGAAATAAGCATTAATATTATATTTTTTCTGTTTAAAACAAAACCTAAAATTCCTATCAAAAACAGAATTAGTGAGAAACTCATTTAATATTTAGATTAAATTATGAAACTTGATAACATGAAAAGATTTTATTAATTATATAATTTTTAGTCATTATATATATATATATATAATATTTAATAAAAAATACTAAGTTTTTATTTTTAACTTTCTATTTGATCATATAATCAGTACAAGAATTTCATTAATGAAACACATTGTATTGATATTGGCATAGAACTATGTAATATACCACATATTTCTGAACATTGACCATAGAAAGTTCCTTCTCTATTTAAATAAACTGAAGATTGGTTTAATCTTCCAGGATATGCATCACATTTTATACCTAGCGCTGGGCAAGCATAAGAATGTATTACATCAGCGCTTGCTACAACAAATCTTGTATGAGTTAATTCTGGTATTATTACTCTATTATCTACTTCCAGTAATCTTAATTGTCCAAGTTGTAAATCACTTTCTGGTATTATATATGAATCATATTCTATATATTCTTCTGCATCATTTACAAAGTCCGGATATTGATAACTTCAATATCATTGGTGACCCTCTCCGTATATAACTAATGAAGGATCTATAACTTCATCCATTAAATACAATAATTTAAAAGATGGAAAAGCTATTAATATTAATATTAAAGCTGGAGTTATAGTTCAGATTAATTCTACCAAAGTTCCATGATTTATATATTTGTTTGAAATTCTTTTGTTTCTAAAGTTTATTATTATTGATAACATTATTCAACTAACTGAGAATAAAATTATTGCTAAATAAAACATAATATTATTATGTAACTCTTCTAAACCTTCCATCTGAGGTGTAGCGTTATCCTGGAAAAAAAGTCCTCAAGGTTCTGGTGTATCGTTATTTACAATATTTATATTAGTTCAGTTTTTTAATTCTAGACTTGTAATTATATCTACCATATATTTATATTTATATTTATTATTATAGAAATTTTAGATCTTATTGTTATTTATATTTATCTATTATTTATTTATACTTTGTTAATATATATTGTTCTATTTTTATAATAGGTTTTGGTAATGGAATAGAAAAAATGAATGATTATATGCCTTTGTAAGATATATGTATAAATATTTAAAAACCATTGTTGATTATTTACTAAAATTTATTATAAAGTCTAATAAAAGCTCTATATTGAAATAGAATAAGTTATTACTGATAATAAACTACATAAATTCAGTAATTCACCTGGTATTAATATAAAACTAATAATACCTAAGTTTATAATACTTAATGTTATGGAATATATGTTAGATAGTGAAATATCTGTATATATATAAGTCTTCTCATATTGTGAATTCTCAAAATAAATAGTTTTAATAACAGTTAAATAATAAACTGCTCCTATAACACTGGTTAAAACACCTACTAATACTAAAGCTGTTTCATTATTATCTAGAGCTGTAGTTAAAACCATCTGTTTTCCGAAAAATCCTATTAAAGGAGGTAATCCTACAAAAGAAAAAAAAGTAATAGCTAAACATAAAGCTAAAATAGGGTTAATCGAAAAGTAACCTTTTAATTGACTAATTAATTGTATAGGGCTATTATTTTTTTCTGATAAGTTATTATATTCAGAAACATTAGTATAATATAGATATAAACTAAAACCTATAGCTATTAATATTAAAAAGGCATTTAAATTTGTTAATATATATTGAATAATATAAAACATAAATGCTTGATATGAATCAATACTATGAACTATTAAAGCTAATAATATAAATCCTATATGTGAGATAGTACTATATGCTAGTAATCTTTTTATTCTTGTTTGTGTTAAACCTAATACTGTTCCTATAATTAAAGAAAAAAAACAACTTATAGATAAACTTGTTGTTCATGAATAAAATTGTACTGTAGAATGTAATAAACAACTTGTATATTGTACTAATTCTAAAAATAATATTAATATAGCAATTTTTCCTAATATTGCTATAAAAGTTGTTACTATAGTCGGAACACCATCATATACATCAGGAGATCATCAGTGAAATGGAGCAGCAGCTATTTTAAATAAGAATCCTACAGATATTAACAATAAACTATAAAATATATAACTATGCATATATCATGTAGAATATTCTACGTATCTTTCTGAATCTGATATAATACAATATAAACTATCTAAATTAGTTAATCCTGAATTTGCGTAAATTAACCCAACACCTAATAAAATAAAACAAGATGCAAGACCACCTAATAAGAAATATGTTAAAGCAGATCCTGTTGAAGATTCTGAATTTCTATGCATTGAAGATATTATATACAAACTAAAACTTTGTAATTCTATACATAAATATATAGAACCCAAATCTCCACTTGCTAATAATAATGTTGCTCCACTTAGAACGAATATTATAATTAAAGCATATTCTATTATTGTGAACTGTTCTGACGTCTTATTAATTATATTTATGTATTGTTTTACTTTTTTAAATAATATATCTATAATAGATGTAGAATCACCTATATATTTTTTTCTAGGATAAAACCCTGTCATAAGTAATATTATACCACATATTATTAGTATAAATATTTGAAATATATGAGTTATAGCCGTTATATTGAATAATCCTCCATATAATCCTATTCCTTTTTCTAAGTAAGTTATATATAATGTTGTGTACGCTGAGATAAAGCTATATAATACTATCAATATACCTATACGACTATATAATATAGATGTATCTGGTCTGTTTGTTAAACCGTTAGATAATAATAATAATAAAAGAAAAGTTAAAATCATATATTAATTTTTATGTGTATTTTTTAATTATTTTAAACTATTAGTTAAATATATTGTTAAATTTGTTATTTAATAAAAAATGTTATATATAATAAGAAATATATTTATATTTCTAAATTTTATTTTTTAGCAAGTTACTTAAAATAAACGCTATATAATAAATTATAAACATAGTAATGCAAACCATCTAAAATTATAGAAGGATATATACCTAATAATATAGTAAATAAAACTAAAACTATAAGCATAAAGAATTCTCTTCTATTTAAATCAGGTATATATTCTTCTCAATATCTAGGGAATATAGATCCTGCAAAAGCTATTCTATTAAACATGAATATTGTATAAGCTGCGGATAATATTATAGAACTTGAAGCTAATATACCTGCAACAGGTATTCTTTCAAAAACACCATATAAGGACATAAATTCTCCTATAAAATTTAAAGTAAGTGGAGCACCACAATTACCTAAAGACAGAATAAAGAAGAATATAGAGAAAATAGGCATTATTTGAGCTATACCTCTATAATATGTTATTAATCTAGTACCAGATCTGTCATATAGTATACCACCGGCTGAAATAAATAAACCAGATGATACAAAACCGTGTGCTAAACCTAATAATATACCACCTTGTATACCCTGTATTGTATTACTAAATACACCAGCTAAATAAACTGCTGCATGAGATACAGATGAATAAGCAATTAATTCCTTAATATCTATAGTTCTTAATGTACTAAGACTAGCATATATTATAGTTAAAACACAAATAAGGAATACAATATAAGTATAATATAAAAAAGCTTTGGGAACTAAAGGTAATATTAGTCTAAATACACCATATAAGCTTAATTTCAAAACTATAGCAGCTAAAATAATACTACCAGATAATGGTGATTCTACATGAGCTTTTAAAAGCCAGCTATTTAAATATATAGTAGGAGTTTTAACAGCAAAGGCTATAAATATTCCTATAAATATGAATAATTGTGTAATATATATAAAATTTGTTTTTGATAATACATTCATATCAGTACAACCTATTAAAGATTGCATTGTTATTATAGATAATAACATAAATAATGATCCTAAGAATGTATATAAGAAAAAATAAAAACTAGCTCTTATTTTTGCACTAGATCCAAAAATACCTATTAATAAAAATAAAGGAGCTAATATACTTTCAAAAAATATATAAAACATTAATAAATCTAAAACTAAAAAAATCATTAATAATAAAGTTTCTAGTAATAACATTATTATAAGAAAATACTTTATTTTATTATCAATAGATTTTCAATTAGATATTATGGCAATTGGCATTATCAAAGTTGTTAATAGAACAAAATATATAGATAATCCATCTATACCTAGATAAAAATCGTAATAACCTATAACATAATGCTCTTGTACATATTGAAAATGTTTACTGCTATTATTAAATAATAGTCATATTACTAAAGATATTATTAAATCTATTATTGTTACAGCTAAACTTATTACTTTTAATAATTTTAAATTTTCATGGTCATCTATTTTATTATAAGAAAATTGTGAAACTATTAAGAATATACCATATAAAGGCATTAAAATTAAAGTTAATAATAACATAAAAAAGAATATTTATTTTATTTTACTACTTTTTTTATATCTAGATTTTATTGTTTTCTAAATATAAATTGTGACTTATTATACAAATATCAGAGAATATCCGATTTGAACGGATGTGATTTTATAAATCAAATAAGTCTCAAGCTTACCGCTTTAAACCACTCAGCCAATTCTCTAAGTGATTCCTCGATGAATTGAACATCGTTAACATCCTTATCAAGAATACGCTTTACCATTTAAGCTAAGGAACCTTTAAATATTTAATTTAGTTATTAAAAACAAGAGTATTCAGATTTGAACTGAAAACCGGAAGTTTGAAGCTTCTTATTTTACCCTTAAACTATACTCTTAATAATTTACGGCTAGCCATACTCGAAATGGCACTGTTTGTTTGGAAGACAACAGGTCTACCATTAACCTATAGCCGTTTAAATATTAGTATAATAACATTAATTATATAAGCGGAAAAGAGATGAATCGAACATCCAGGTGAAAAAACACAATATTTAGCAAATATCTTACCCTACCAGTAGCAACTTTTCCTTTAAAATACGAATTAGGCCGGCTTCGATCCGGCATCATTTTCCTCGACAAGGAAACACTTTACCAATTAAGATTACTAACTCTTTTTAACATGAATTAAAATATTATATTATATTATACTCTTAATAATTTACGGCTAGCCATACTCGAAATGGCACTGTTTGTTTGGAAGACAACAGGTCTACCATTAACCTATAGCCGTTTAAATATTTAAGCTAATAAATCAGGGCACTCTGGTTCGAACAAAGAAGATCCTCAACCCAAATGAGGTGCCTAACCAACCTGGCTCTACCCTGTTTACCAGAAGAGAAATTCGAATTCTCATCGTTAATGCATGAAATTAAAGTTCTAACCAATTAAACTATCCTGGCTTTAAAATCCTACCCAAGACTCGAACTTGAATCAAAATATTAGAAGTATTTCGCTTTTCCTTTAAGCTAGTAAGAAAATAGGAGAGAAGAGATTCGAACTCTTAAAAGCACAATACTATTGAGTTTACAGCTCAACCCTTCTTACCAATAAAGGGACTCTCCTGAAATAAGGCCTAAGGGATTTGAACCCTCAATATAGCGATTAAAAGTCACATGTTTTACCAATTAAAACTAAAGCCTCTAAAATTTTTGTTTAATAGTTATAACAATAGATCCAACCATTGCTAACAATAAAATAATAGAAGTAATCATTAATCAGATAGAGTAATTAGTATACATAACATTACCCACACTAACAATGTCAGTTATATCTGTTATATTACTATCTCAATTATTTGAAGAAACAAAAGGTATATATTTATCTATATTTTCAAATTCAAAATAAAAATTAGTTTTTGTGGCAGGTAGTAAGTCATTATATGGTATAAAAAAAGCTAAAATGACTAAAATAGCTAAAGGTATATTATTATTGGTATCACTTATAAGTTCTGAAATTCTAATATTAATTAACATTAAAATAAATAAAAATAATATAGAAACGGCTCCTACGTAAACCAAAAGATAAGATATACCGATAAATTTAATACCTAAAAATATTAAGTAACAAGAAACACTTGAAAACAATAATATTAAATGTAAAACAGAGACAATAGGATTTTTACTTATTATTATAAATATACCAGAAAGTACACATAAAATAATGATGAAATCTAAAAATGTGATAAAAAATCCTTGAAAATCATCTACGATGGATATTAAATAATGCATAATAAAAATAAAAAATCTTAAAATATATAGAAAGTAGAAAAAAATCCCCTGTAGGATTCGAACCTACAAAAAACCCGTGAGAATCCATAGGCCAAAGCCTACCTGCAAAAATCAAAAATTTATAATTTGATTCGCAGTAATTATAAATATATAATTAATCTTTTAGGATAATATATCCCGTGCAATTTCCATTACACGAACCATATTTCGACTTAACACCAATTAAAGTCACGCATACGAAGATTACAGACCTAAAAAATTACAACTTTATGAGTAAAAAAATAATAGATAAGTAACCAAACTTATTGCGCATACATCTTTCAGCGCCTGACGAGTAGTTAGTACCCATCTGATGTTAAATTCACCGTGACGTGGTGATTCACGATTACTAGTAATTCCATATTCATGTAGTCGAATTTCAGACTACAATTCACAAATAGTTATATCCAATTTTAGGGGATTAGCTCCATTTTACAATATTGCATCCCTTTGTAGAGGTATGTGTGGCACGTCTATAGCCCACGTCATTAAGGCCATGATGACTTGTCTTAGTCCCCGTTATATAACCTTCTATAAAGGAAGATTCTTTAAAAATAAATAAAGAAAGGGTTTTCGTTAATTAAAGAAGTTAATCAAAATCTCACGACATTAACTGAAGACAGCCGTGCAACACTTGTAATAATTTGCATTAATATTCAAAACGTGGTAAGGTTATTCGCGGATTATCGAATTAAATAACATACTTCACTACTGGTTTCAGAAACGGTCTAATGATTTCAATTTGTGCATTTCCGCCTTAGTCATGAGGTGGAATGCTTACACTTTCATTTATAAGCTAAATTAATCTAGCCTATGGCACTCATAATTGTCTCCTTGGACTACTAGGGTATCAAATCCTTATCGCTCCCCAAGGCTTCGTCCCTCAACGTCAGTTTTTACATAGAATATCGCCTTCGCCGTTACCCGTCCTACTAGTATAATAAAATTTTATCTTTCCTCTAGTAATTCGCATATTCCCACATAAAACTCTAGAATACTAGTCCCTCTTATGGCTTGGTATTCTGTCTAAGTACCCTATATACCGATTAAAGATGAATAACACTCGTCTTCTACGTGTTACCGCGACTGCTGGCACGTAATTTGGTCAAGACTGGTAGATAAAAAATCGTCATACTCTTTATTTTATCTAGAATTTTATACCGAATATCCGTTTAACATTCCCCCAAGTTGCTGGTTCAGCCGTTTGACTATTGACCAATATTCCCCACTGCTGTACAATTCTGCCCTGGGCTTTTTTCAGACCCAGTGTGGTCGATCGACCTCTCAGTCCCGACTGCCGGAATTTGAGCTAGACTTAATCTATTACTCATCCGGGATATTTATTAACATCTTAAAGCGAATTTTTATGCTTCTTTATTTTAATTTATAAGGTATTTTTTGCCTTACTTTAAGGTAGTTAAAATATCATTTACTCACCTGTACACCACTTCTTATCATATAAATTTAATAAGACGTTCGATTAGCATGTGTCAAGCATTTGGAAAGCGTTCATTCAGAGCCATCATCAAACTCAACTTTTTTTTCTATTTATAAAATAAACTTTTTAAAAAATTTACTTTATACTAGACTTATTCTATCTTTTTTATAATTGATTTTTTTTTATATTTTCTTTGAATTTATTAAAGCTAGTTCTTGTTAATTTATACAAATCCTAAAAACGGCTAAGTATTAATTATTTTGTTCGTTGTTTATTATTTAAACATTTATTTTCTCTTTGTTAAGTCTATACCTTTTAATACTTATTTAGCTCTAACTTTACTATTTCGTATATTAAACGATTTTATATAGTATTCATCCTACTTCAAATTTAATTGATTTTTTTTTTTTTAATAGTATTTTAAAAATATAAATTTATTATATTTTTAAAGTTTTTCTCCTTTATGTTAATGTAAATCTAAACTATCTTTAATATAAGATGCAGATAATACCACAAAAACTTGTGCTTGTATAAATGCTATACCTATTTCTAATCCTGAAAATGCTAAGATAAATAATAAAGGTACTAAACCTAAGAAAAAATATATTATACCTTTTTTCATTATATTAAAAGTGAAACCAGCTAATATATTTAAAAGCATATGACCACTTAAAATATTAGCACCTAATCTTAATCCTAGTGATACAGGTCTAGAAAGATATGATATAAATTCAATTAATGCTAATAAAGGTAATAATGCTAATGGACAACCAGACGGCACTAATAATGAAAAAAATTTTAATGAGTGTACTTGGAAACCTAATATTGTTGCACCTATTACTATTGTAAAGCTCATAGAAAATGTTATAATAAAATGTGATGTTGGTGCAAAACTGTATGGTACCATTCCTACTAAATTATTTATTAATATAAATATAAATAATCCTGATATTAATGGAAAAAACATTTGACCTTTTTTTGCATTTATTTGATTTACAACTATACTAAATACTGTTGCATATATAGATTCTATAGATAAAGATCAGTTATTTGGTACAACTATGTTATAATTTGTTGCTAAAATATACAGCATAAAAATTATGACTGTTGTTATCATTAGGTATAAACCTATGTTAGTTAAAGATAATTGTATATTACCTAATAGATCGGCTTTTATGGTGAATAGATTTCTTATTATAAATTGATCTAATGGACTTTTATTTGAGTACATCCATTACTATGATTTATTTTGCTTAGTAGTATTAATATTAACAATATACAATAAAATGTTATTGTATATTTAAATATAATTAACTATATAAAATTATAATAATTAATCTAATATAGTTATTATAGAAAAATTTATATGAATTAATTGTATAGGAATACTATAAATTTTTGAAACATATAGTACAAAATGTATTTGTTTTATTTTGATTCTAATGTTTTTAAAAATATTCTAGTTTTGAATAAACGTACAAATCTTGGCAAAATATATTTAGAGAATAAATATATTATTATTACTAAAAGTAAAAAGTTATATGTTGCTTGGTTAACAAAAAAAAAGGGTACAAATTGAGGCAAAAAAATATCTATTAAAAATATAATAATTAATAATATCTTGTAAACTTAAAAACATACGTATAAAAAATTATACTGTTAACACAGTATCTTTTATTTTTGTCCATTGGAATTTTTATATAAAAATTCTACTTTATTAAGAACCTCAGTAATAAACAGAAATATATAAAAATAATCATACGACATCTACAAAATGTCAATATAAAATAGCAGATTCGTAACCTAAATGATGATTTTCTGTTAAATGATAGGCTAAAAGACGTCAAAAACCTACAGCTAAAAACGCTGTACCTATCATAACATGTAATCCGTGAAATCCTGTCCCAAAATAAAAGCAAGAAGAGTATGTTCCATCTGAAATTGTGAAAGATGAAACTGTATATTCTATTCCTTGTAATGCCGTGAATATAATTGCTAATATAATTGTATAAACTAAACCATATAAAGCTCCCTTTCTATTACCTTGGATTAAAGAATGATGTGAATATGTTACAGTTACACCTGAAGATAATAAAATAATTGTGTTTAATAAGGGTAACTCAAAAGGATTTATTGAGTCAATACCCATAGGTGGTCACTTAGCACCTAATTCTATAGTAGGTGATAATGCACTATGAAAAAATGCTCAAAAAATTGCTAAAAAAAATAAAGCTTCTGATACTATAAATAAAGCTACTCCCATATTTAAACCTTTTTGGACTGCTAAAGTATGATTTCCTAAATAAGTTCCTTCTGATATTACATCTCTAAATCATAATGACATTGACGTTACTAAACATAGTAAAGCAACCATTAATATGTTGATAGCATAACTAAAGCTATGAAATGATAGAACAGCACTTAATGTAACGGCTAATAAACATAAACTTGTATTCAGTGGTCAAGGACTAGGAGATACTAAATGAAAAGGATGTGCTTGGAAGTTGCTACGTACAATTTGACTCATCTTTGTATTCATGTGATTTATTATTCTGTGATTATAAAAGTAGAAATAATTTTATTTTTCTAATATTTAATTTATTATTATATATGTATTATAGTATTTAAAGGAATATGGAGGAATTGAACCTCTACTAAATGATTTGCAGTCATAACGCAAACCTCTTGCAACATATTCCTTTTTTATTTATAATCTTATTAAAATAAAAAAGATTTAGGTTCAAATCTTTTTTATTTTGAGTAAAATCTTAAAAAATTTTTATACTATAAAATAATAGTCTAATTAATTATATATCCGTCGAGTGGTTAGATGATATAAAAACTATACTTTGTAATGGTAAACTAACAAATGCATGAGGTTTAGGTGGACTATCTAAAGTTCACTCTAAAGAAATATAGTTTCTATTGAATAATGTTTGGAATAAGTCAGAAAAGAATTCTGGAACTAATCAAGGATATTTAGATGCAACTTCACCTTCAACTAATTGTACATAAACTATATGTAAAAATAATACAGTAGCAATCACACTTACTATAGAACCGAAACTACTTACTAAATTTCATCCAGCAAATGCATCAGGATAGTCACTGATTCTTCTAGGCATACCTTGTAAACCTAAAAAATGTTGAGGGAAGAACGTTAAATTAACACCTATAAATAAAATTATAAAATGCACTTTACCGGATAACATGTTATAGCTTAAACCAGTTATTTTTGGTATTCAGAAATATCATGCACTGAATAATGCGAAAACTGCACCTAAAGATAATACATAATGGAAATGAGCAACAACATAATAAGTATCATGGAATGCTATGTCTAATGATGCATTAGCTAAAACAACACCACTTAATCCTCCTATAGTGAACATTACTACAAACCCTAAAGCAAATAACATTGAAGGTGTCATAATTAATGACCCACCATATGTAGTAGCTAATCAACTGAATATTTTAATTCCAGTTGGTACAGCTATTATTAATGTAGCTGCTGTGAAATATGCTCTTGTATCTACATCTAAACCAACTGTATACATATGATGACTTCAAACTACAAAACCTAAAATACCAATTGACATCATGGCATAAACCATACCTAGATAACCGAATACACTTTTATTAGAACTAGTTGAAATTGTAGTACTTATTATACCAAATCCTGGTATAATTAAAATATAGCATATTTATTGATTAATAGAATAGCTTTTATTATCAAAGTCTATTCTTGTTAATACTCAAAAACTTTTATATTTTTGTTTGGACTTTATCTTAAATTGTAGTATTTTATTCGTGACAGTTTAGCAAATCTTTTATTCTTAGTATTTTAACTAAACCTTTTTCAGTTAAATGTTCTTTATTTTGTATTAGTATATATACTTTTCTTCATCTTAAATAGCTTATATACTTTTTAGATTGTAAATTATATTTATCAAAATAATTTATAACTTTTCTGGCTGAACCAAAACTAGTAGAACCATAATAATAAGTATTTTGAGATTTTCTATAACCAATATTTCCACCTAAATAATTTTTTATACTCTTTAATAACAAATTATTTTTCTGGTCAATTTGAAAATTTATTCTTATTTCTGGTTTAGTTCTTGTAATACGTCTAATAACTTTTATTTGAAAACTACCATCCGCATCAGTAAAACCTGCTAATCAATGGTTATTAAAATCATTACTTGAATTAATAGTAAAATTAATATCTTTATATTTGTCATTAATTAATATATTATTAATTACTTGATTAAATCTGTGTTCTGTTCTTAATTTACCATTTATTAAATTAAGTATTCTCAACATACCTTCTTTATTAGATACTACTAAGATATAAGCATTTTTATCTTTCACTTTTCTAACATTACCAAAACCTAGTTTTTCTTTCAGATAAAAAGCAAGAAATGCATCTTGATGACTAAAAACTAAAACAAGTTGTAAAATTTTGTTAAAATGACCGTCTCCATCTATTAGTCCTGCTAAATAGTGGCCTAATTGTTCATCATTAAGAGGCTTTATATGTTTAGGTACATGTACAGATATAGGTTTTATTTGTTCTGATTCTACTACAATTTCGTTGCGTAAAGTCTCTGAGGTTCCATTTACTAAAATGTTACCTGCTGATTTACTTCATCGTCTTAACTTTTTTACTTTATCATGTATGATGGAGTATTTAAGACTATATATTGAAGTAGTCCCAGCATATAGCAACGTTAAGAGGCCTATATTTTTAACCTCTGGATGACCAAAAAATCCATTTCTTCAAATTTAATTTACTTTTTTACATAAAAAAGCTCTTTTATTAAATCCAGGTACCAGTAGCTTTAACTCTGGGCTTGTGTAATATATAAATATATTAGAAGAAACCGACTGTACATTAAGCAGCATTTCAGCCACCTACCGGTGAACCAGTCTGTAGCGGTCACTTAAATAACCGACGGTCTTTAAATAAGAGACTTATTGACCGTTAACACCAGTATTGCCAATGTTAGTATTACTTTTCCTTTTATTTAATGTATAAATATAATTAAAACTTATAAAAATATATAAATCTTAACTCTAAGAGTTGCAAGTAATAAATATTAAGCATTGACTAAGTTTATGGTATATTCTTATAAGAATATTTACTATTTCAGATCTTATAGCTTTTTACATCTGTCTTTATAGTTTCATAACTTGTACGTTAAACCATAACTTTTTTTCCCTAATTTAAAAATTATTTGATTTATTTATCAATTTTGCTTTCTCAATTATCTCTTGTCTTTTTGAATTATCTAAATGGTATTTATTAATAAGATCATTATAAACATCTTTTCATAATATATATGACAAAGACTTTTTAGTATATAATGTATAATTATCAAAATAAGGAAAAACCTCTTTACAATTGTTTAATCCTCCTATTCTAAACTCATAAGTATTTTCTTGATGATGTTTTGAAATAATACCTCCCTTAAATAAAGTACAAAAATGTTCTAATATTTTTAGATTACTTTCTCATTTCTGAGATATATTAAAATTAAAACTAAATCCTTTTTTATCATGTATTGAACAAGTAAAACAACCTTCTGCATCTGTAAAACCTGCTAATCATGCATTATTTAAAGTAGGTAAAATAAATATATTTTTAAGTTCTATTGGATCTAAACGTATTTTACCTTTAGCAGCCCAAGTATTAAATCCTTTAATAAAAGTAGCAAATTTTTGTTGTCTACTTGGTAAAATGATATTGCCGTTAAATATACTGATTATAATATCTATTTCTTTTTTACTTTGTGTTACATACCTACTAGTTATAGCTGATTGAGGTATTACTTTTCCAAATCCAAGAATTTCTTTTATATATTCTAAGATTTGTTTATCATTTGTAGCTTGTGTAATAACAAACGCCAAATCTCCTCTATTATTCACTATAAATGAACCTTCTCCTTCTGTAAATCCCACCAATCAAGTTAAAAATTTTTCGGAAGGAATGAGATTATTAGGTAAATGAGTTTTATATTTTTTATAAAATGTTGAGAAATCAAAATTATATTCAGGTATACTTTTATTAGATATATATCTTTTAAACACGAATAATTTAAAAGCAGATAATGTGACAAATAAAATCAAATAATTATTTTTAAACTTTGTTGAGAAAAGATGTTGATATAATATTGGGTCTCCACCTCCGGCTACTTCGAAGAATGAAGTATTAAAGTTTCTATCCGTTAAAATCATAGTAATAGCACCGGCTAAAACAGGTAAAGATAATAATAATAAAACAGCAGTTACAACAACTGCTCATCCAAATAAAGCTAATTTATGTAGTCTTATTCCAGGACTTCTCATGTTTAATATAGTTGTAATAAAGTTCATAGCACCTAATAAACTACTTACACCAGAAAGATGTAAGGCAAATATTGCTAAATCTACACTAGGTCCACTATGACTTTGTAAGCCAGATAATGGTGGATAAAGTGTTCATCCTGTACCTGCTCCATTTTCTATCATACCTGCAAATAAGAATAAAGCTAAACTTGGTATTAATAATCAATAACTTATATTATTTAGTCTAGGGAATGCCATATCTGGACCTCCAACTAATAAAGGTAATAAGAAATTTCCAAAACCTCCGATTAAAGCAGGCATAACCATAAAAAAAATCATAACTATAGCATGTGCTGTTATTATACTATTATATAATTGGTTATCTGCTATATATTGTACACCTGGTCCTGATAATTCTAATCTTATTAACACTGAGAAAGCTGTTCCTGCTAAACCTGAAAATATAGCAAATATTAAGTACAATGTTCCTATATCTTTAGCATTACATGATAAAAATCATCTTTCTTTTCACATTGTTATTTGTGTTATTGAACTTAAATTGCTTGCACTTGATTCATAGTGAGAGGAACTAGTTTTTGTAGAATATTTTTTGGATAAATTGTTAAATTCTTTCATTTTAATTTTTTCTTTAATTTGAGTATTTTATATTCCCTATATATTGAATTATACCACTTATTATATAGAGATTTTTTACCCTCTTCATAAGTTAATTATTTTTTTAATAATAAGTTATGAATAATTTATTTTATTACAAAATCATAGTTTAAATGCAAAAGAATATAATTTTAAATACTTTAACTATGGTTCAGATATTCAAAATTTTCTATATATTTTAATAAATAATATCATAGATAGAAAAATACTATAAAAGCTAAAAATATTGTTTAATATATAATTAAACACATAAGTGAGTATAGGACTTGAACCTATAATTATGTAGCCGAAATACATTGTTTAACCATTAAACCAACTCACTAAACCTAAAAATTATAAATAAAATAGATTATTTAGGTTAATGATTAGAAAAATTAGTCTTATTAAAATACGTTTAAATTTATTTATTAGGAATATAGTAAAAATGTATGCATATAAAAACTAGATTTAAAATTTAATATTTTAAACCTTTAAAATTTTATGTTGGAGCGATTCGAACACTCAATAGTAAATACCAAAAATTTATGACTTGCCAATTAGTCGACAACATAGAGTAAAAAAATATAGGTGACAAGACTTGAACTTGTAAAGCTATTAACTATTCTGTCCTAAGCAGAACCTGGTTACCAAATTTCAGCACACCTATTATTTGCTCCAGATAAGATTTGAACTTATAACCTAAACATCTTCAGTGTTCCGCTCAACCAATTGAGCTTCTCGAGCTTTTAAATATCAATATATTTAGCTTTTATACTCATTTAAAACATTTATTAAAAAAGCATTTTAAATAATTATGGAGATATCAGGACTCGATCCTAAAATGACGAATTGCAAACTCGCAGTTTTACCAGTTAAACTATACCCCCTTTATCCGAAAAACGATTTGAACGTTTATGATTAATATCAACGAAGCTTAAGTTCGTCCTGTCTACCAATTCCAGCATTCGGATAATTTTTAATTAAGGCCAGAATGATTCGAACACTCATCTTAACTGTCATGAGCAGTTGGCTTTACCATTAAGCTATAGCCTTTATTAGATATACCATTAAAAAAATATATGTATAAATATACTTTTGTTTTGCTATATTTTTATAAATCATTAGTATTTTTATAACTATATATAACTTTCGCCTCTAAGATGACTTGAACATCTAACACAAATATTAACAGTATAATGCTCTACCATTGAGCTATAGAGGCATTATTATGGGAGGATACTCTGAATTGAACAAAGATAGACTATGCCACAAATAGTTGTTTTACCTTTAAACTATATCCACCTATAATCTATATAGTTTAAAACTGTATCTATTTTGTAGATTACTATGAAAGATAAAAATTGTAATAAAAAATGTTATATATATATATATATATTATACAATGAGAAATAGGTGAGTCGGACACCTGACCATTCGCGTGTAAAACGACTGCTCTACCACTGAGCTAATTTCTCTTTGGAAATATAAGCGGGCTAAGGATTCGCACCCTAATCAACTAGTCATGAGCTAGGTATGTTAACTATTACACCAACCCACTTTTAACCCAGAAGAGACTTGAACTCTCGTTTCAACAGTGAAAATGTTATGTCTTAACCAACTTGACCACTGGGTCTAAGCCTAGTGTAAGTATCGCACTTACTTCCACTGATTACAAAACAGTAGCATTACTTTTATGCTAACCAGGCACAATATAAAAAGAGATAATTGTATTTTTTAGTAAATTATAATTATTAGTACTTTATGCCTGAATATCTTAAAATCCGTACAGCTAAAGCCTATTAAAATATATAACTAAATATCTAATATTTCATTGTTTTTAGCTATATATTTATATTAAACGTAGTATTTTACTACGTTTATATGAGTATAATAAAGTAAGTTTCGTGCTTATATGCTTTCAGCTCTTATCTTTGATTGACGTAGCTTTCTTGCCATGCCTATTAGTTATATAGGTATTCTAGTTAAAATACTGAAATAATAAACAACAAGTAAACCATTGGTCAACATACCCAGTTCCTTTCGTACAAGGGGGCTGTCTTTATTTTACTCAAAGTTCCTCTAGAAGATAGAAACCATACTGTCTCACGACGTATTAACAATTTGTAAAAATAAATTGTATTTATTTCCACATCTTTCAATGTGGTTCAGACTATTTTTTCTCTACTTTAATTAACTTTAAATTATTAGGCAACTTAAATGATATTTTTATTTCGGTATATTGTAGCTTATTTAAATTATTCTCTTTTTTCATTTAATCTTTATTTTGTTCACCTGATTCTTCTTTGAATAAATTATCTAGATTATAGCTAGATTCTGTTTCCATTCAATCTTGATTTTTATTACTAGGTTTTGTATTATCGATGTGTGATGATATATAGTCATTATTAAATCTTGATGTTAATATTTTTTTCTTTATATTGTAATCTTGATGATCAAATTGGAAATCTATTCATGAAGGTATAGCAGGTATTGGGTCATTTTCATTAACTTTTTTTGTAACTATTATAACAGGTTTTCGTACTTCGCTAGGTTTTATCTTTGTTTCTTCGCTTGAGACTGTAGGACTTATTTGTACTGATATTTCTTTAGTATCAATTATATTAGTATCAGGTGTTTTAGGGCTATAAATTATAACATCTTCTCCTGATCTTATAGTTTCAACTAATTTTTTAAATTCATCAGCTTCAGCTGATAATGGTGTATTTGGTGGTGTAGAATAAAACATATCTATAATAGCCATAATATCACTATCAGATTCACTAACATTATCAGGTCATTCCGGTCTTTCATCTAAGGAGCTTAAAAATTTAGCTAAGTTTGTCTGTAAGTTTTCAATTTCTTTTTCACTAAGTTCGGACATAGTAACATTACCATCAGGATATACAAATTCAAATTTATTTTTATAATAAGCGTCCTGATTTTGTTGCATAATAAGCATCTTTTTTTCTTCGCTTATTTCATTATTATTTTTGTTTTCTAAATTTGTAGCGTCATGGCTTGTTTCTTTATCCTTATATTTGTTTTCTAAAATTGTTTCGTTGTATTCTGTTTCCTTATCCTCATTATATGTTAGAAGATGATGAGTATTAGTATTTTCTTGCTGTTTATTTAGTACATTTGGTTGCCTTTCTTCTAGTATGGAATTTTCCATACCTTCATAATCTTCCTCTTGTTCTACTAAATATTTGGCTACAAAAGCTATAATTAATATTAATATTATTAATATTAAGAGAAATATACTTTTAATAGAAACTATTAAATTTGTAAAGATATTCATTTGTAAAAATTCATTTAAATTGTTCTGTTAACACTACATTTTTTAAATATCTTCTAAATGATTTTCTAACTTAAAACAATTATTATCTGAATTTAAATCTAATTTATATAACATGCTTTTATGCATATAAGGTAAAATCATAGTCTTAACTGCTTCTAATTGATTTTTAGATATAGTTAAGATATATTGATTATTACGATCATATGTTACTTTAGTAATAATACCTAATTTATTGTTTATACTTGTACTTAATAATTCAACATCTTTTTTTGAAAAACTATTAGTGTAGATACGTATAATATTATCTTTAGGTTTTAAATTACCATCTCCCATAATTAAATGAGCTAATACAACAGGTGTCATATGATCTTCAATATTATGAGGTATGATTTTAATATATCTTTTAGACTTATCATCAAATACATAAAACATTTTATGATATTTTAGAAATATAGGTAAACTAACCGTTTTAAATGCTACTTGGTTATGCTCAGTGTTTGTTCTTTTGTTATAAGTTGTAATTATTCTTATATCACTATCAGTATATGGTTCAAATAAGTTATATAAATGGAATAAATAAGCAATATGTAATCAACCGAACATTACACTTAATCTAGCCAGACTAGTCTCACTAGATTTTTCTATAGAACCATCGCTTAATAATAAACCTATAAGCACTTGATGTAAATATGAAGGCATATCCATTTGTTTTCTATATTCTATTTTATATAGATATTTTATATTTTTATAAAGATGTTTTAAAAATCTTAGTATAGTAGTTTTCATTAGATTTTATTTTTTTATTAATGTGAGTGTAAACACCACTATTTCATTACTTTTTTGAAAGTAATTATTATTATTGTTAATCAAAGTATAGTTAGATTTATTATTAATAACACAAATGTAGTCGTTGAACGTACTCACTAAAAATGTAAGTTTCGCTGCAAATTAACCTATAAAAAAGGTGCTTCTTGCAATTAACCTAAAAAGAGTATATTAATATTTAAGAATATTAAGGGGCTTAATACGTAAACCCAACTCATGTAGCTCTTTAATCGACGAACAGTCGAACCCTTCATGATTCCTGCGTTCATGTGGATGAGCTAAGCCGACATCGAGGTGCCAAACCGCGCACTCAATTTGTACTCTCTT
>Ga0081539_10001777_pt1 | contig 34287 bp, 38 predicted proteins | sample TabmetS4T2R2_FD_71023 | JGI IMG/M metagenome (GOLD analysis project Ga0081539, IMG submission 71023) | Tabebuia heterophylla rhizosphere microbial communities from the University of Puerto Rico - S4T2R2 | ecosystem: Host-associated > Plants > Roots > Rhizosphere ... | reverse complement strand
ACTCCACTCCAGCTCGTCCTGCTCTAGCGCCGGCCGACGCGGTTGACCGGACCGCCGCGGTTGACGGTGCCGGGCACCACTACCGTGGTGCGCGGTACGACGACGGTGGTGCGCGGCGCCACCACGACCGGCGCGGGGACGACGACGACGGGCGCCGGGCGCACCACGCAGCCTTTCGGCACGCCGACGGCCTTGCAGTAGACGACGGCTTCGGCGGAAGCCGTGCCGAGCGCAACCAGCGCCAGCGCGGACAGCGCGGAAGCCGCCAGGGCGGCGCCGCGAACGCGGATCGTACGAGCCATTGCCAAACCTCCTTGCTGAACAAGCGCCGTGGGCCGGCGGAATCGCCTGATAATACCGTTTTGCGCTGGGCTCATCTATGTCTTCGGGGATTATCGCGACATCCCATGAAGATGGGGTGAAGGTTATCGAGGCGGCAGAACAGATGCCATGAACATGGTATGGGAAGCAGCGACATCGTGAATGATGGTCCGGCCGCCCGATGGCCGGCGGTTCGGCCGAAACGAACAAGGAGGGTTCCGATGATCAGGTCTGCACTTTTGGCATTGGCGTTCGTCGCGACGGGGAGCGCGGCTGCGATGGCGCAGACGGATGCGGAAAAGGCCGCCTGCCGCTCCGACGCGATCAAATATTGCTCGGCTGACGTCGGCAATCCGAAGGCGATGTTTGCGTGCCTCGACCAGCATAAATCGGAGATTTCCGAGGCGTGCCGCAAGGTCGTGGAAGCGCATGGCGGTTGAGTGAACGGCCCCTCGCGGCGCCGGCCGGAGCATGATCCCGAAAAGCTGCAGACTTTTCGGATCAGATCATGCGCGGAGCAAAGAGCTGGAACCGGCTCCCGTGCCAGAGAGCCGCTGTCCGCGGCGGCTCATTTCTGCCCGCGCGCCATGAACGCCAGCCGCTCGAAGAGGTGCACGTCCTGCTCGTTCTTGAGCAGCGCGCCGTGCAGCTTGGGCAGCGCGTTCTTCGGATCGGCGCGCAGGTCCGCCGGGTCGATGTCGTCGGCCACCAGCAGCCTGATCCAGTCGAGCGCCTCGGAGGTGGACGGCTTCTTCTTCAGGCCCGACACATCGCGGATCTCGTAAAACTGCGTGAGCGCGGCCCGCACCAGGTTCTGCTTGATGCCGGGATAATGGACCTCGACTATCCGTGTCAGAGTCTCGGCATCGGGGAAGCGGATGTAATGGAAGAAACAGCGACGCAGGAACGCGTCCGGCAGCTCCTTCTCGTTGTTCGAGGTGATGATGACGATCGGCCGGTTGGCGGCGCGGATCGTCTCGCCGGTCTCGTAGACGAAGAACTCCATGCGGTCGAGCTCCTGCAGCAGGTCGTTCGGGAACTCGATGTCGGCCTTGTCGATCTCGTCGATCAGCAGCACGACCTTGCGGTCCACCGAGAACGCGTCCCACAGCTTGCCGCGCTTGATGTAGTTCCTGATGTCGTTGAAGCGCTCGTCGCCGAGCTGGCTGTCGCGCAGCCGCGAGACCGCATCATATTCGTAGAGGCCCTGCTGCGCCTTGGTGGTCGACTTCACATGCCACTCGATGAGGTCGAGGCCGAGCGCGGCGGCCACCTGCCGGGCAAGCTCGGTCTTGCCGGTGCCGGGCTCGCCCTTGACCAGCAGCGGCCGCTCCAGCGCGATCGCCGCATTGACCGCCACCATCAGATCCTTGTCGGCCACATAGGCCGCCGTGCCTTCGAACCGCATGCATGTTCCTCGCATTGACAGCCCCTCGTCCTAAACCATCTGGACACAGGATTGAAACGCCGGCTTACGGGATTAGCTGGCGGACGCCAGCGGATCGCCTTATATAGGACTTGGCGGTCTGCGCTTCGCGACAGGAGAGACATTTCCCCGGGGCCTTATCGATCTCGAAGGGAGCTGTTCCTGGCCGGACCCGTGGGTTCGGACACACGGCGCCCACCTACTTTGTAGGTTCCCGGGATCGACTTCTCCATCGGACGTCGTGGATCGCCGCTCTTCCTTTCGAAAAGGTCGCCTGCCCACTCCCGCATCTTCTGGGGCGCCGTTAGTTTCGCGTGCATGACGTCGTTCAAGGACTTGAAGAAGGAACTGCGGTTTCAGGCGCTCGCCCGGCGCCATGCGCTGGACGAAGCCTGGCGCATCGAGGCTTCGCTCGGCATGGCCGAAGCCGCCGGCGCGATCGAAATCGAGCCCGGCGAGATCGTCTCCGGCTTCTTCCCGATCCGCTCGGAGGTCGATACGCGGCCGCTGATGTTTGCCCTTCGCGAGAAAGGCGCGCGGCTCTGCCTCCCGGTCGTGCTCGACAGGACGACGATCATTTTTCGCGAGCTGGTCCGCGGCGCGCCGCTGATCGACACCGGTTTCGGCACGCGCGGACCGGGCGAGGAAGCCGAGGTGCTGGAGCCCTCGCTGATGCTGGTGCCGCTCGCCGCCTTCGACGGCCGTGGCCACCGCATCGGCTACGGCGCCGGCCACTATGATCGCGCAATCGCCCGCCAGCATGCGGCCGGCCGCAACCCGCGGCTGATCGGCGTCGCCTTCGACTGCCAGCAGGTGCCGCTCGTGCCCGACGAACCGCATGACGTCATCCTGTCCGCTGTCCTGACGGAGAGCGGGCTGCGGCGGTTTGGGCAATTTCCTTAACCGGCGATTGTCAGAAGTGGGGGCTGAGCATTCTCGCCTCGGTCGGTTAGCGTCAGGAGCGTCAGCAGGAAAGCAAAGGCCCGTTTTGATTCGAGGTCGGCATTGGCGATCCAGAACCAGTGTCCGTTGTATTTTGTTTTTGCGTATGTTGCGCCCGGGTCAGAGTTACTCGAACGGATGGCCAAAGTCGGCCGGGAACTGAGCGGGTCATCCCGGACGCTTCGACGCGTGATCCCCTGTTTGATGTCCTCTCCCGGCACGTCGACCGTTGCCGCCACGGCGTACAGCATCTGGATGTAGCTTCGTGTCTGAATGTTGACGACATTGCGCGCCGTTGCTCGGGTCCGGCCGAACTCAACCAGGATTTTGCCAGCGCCCGACGACAAGTGAAGCAGTTGGCGAAGCTCATTCAACATCGAAATTTCAGCAATCGATTGCCGATCCGGATTGCGAATTATCAGCACTGAGGCTGTACGCGAACCGCCCCCCGGGGGTCCTTCGGATGTCAGCTCGATGATTCCCTCTCCAATGAGTTCCTGCATCAGCTTGGCGATCCGAACGAACCGGGGATCGGCGTCCGACTCGCGGTCCCCCGAAATCAGCGCGTTCGGGATCCCATTGATGCTCTGTACGCCAAGCCGCATGACCAGATCCGGGGGCCACCCGATCACCAACGCTGAAACAATGCTTTGCGGCGGTACCGGCACGAGGAACCCGTTGCGGAAGTCACGTCCTTGAATCGGCGTGATCGTCAGTGTCGGCCGATCCTCATAGGTGACCCCACCGCCAACGATGGGCGTCTCGTCGCCAACAAGGCCAAAATCGACGCTTGCGTTCGCTTCTCCGCGGAGCGTGTAGCCTTGGACAATCTGTCCGAGTGTGACGAAGCTCGCAGGCTCTCCGTAGCGCATGCGCACCACGTTCGCCAGAAGTTGTCGCTTTTGTGCCTCGCCGTGCGCCACGGCATAGGACGCCTGATCGACCGGCGCCATCCGTGCGCCGACGGAGCTGCACCCGGTCGCACCCATCAGATACATGAAGGCAAGGCACCAACACGCGCTCGATTTCCAGTCGATCTTCGAGTCCCGCATGCTGCCTCCCAGTCAATTCGTGTTCCTGGAATTTCCGGACGACGGTGAATAACAGCAGCATATGCCAAGACCGCGATCCAAAGAACGCTTGGTATTGAAAGCGGGGGAGGGAGCGCGCGCCGGGCATGCAGAAATACCTGCAGTGCCGCGGCGCAGTTCCTCTCCCCGTAAAAATGTCTGGACCGGGGAGCGGAGTCATCAGCGTCGTGGCAGAGCGCTTCAGCGCGCGGTCACGACCTCTTCTCCTGCAGCTTCTTGGCCCCGGCCTGGATGCGCTCTTCCTGCTCGCGCAGTTCCGGCGTGAACTCCTCGCCGAAATCCTCGGCCTCGAAGATCTGGCGGATCTCGATGTCGGAGGGGCCGTCCATCGGGTTGGGGCAGCGCTTCACCCATTCGATCGCCTCGTCGAGCGAGCGGACCTGCCAGATCCAGAAACCGGCGATCAGCTCCTTGGTCTCGGCGAACGGTCCGTCGATCACCGAGCGCTTCGGACCGTCAAAGTGGACCCGCACACCCTTGGAGCTCGGATGCAGCCCGTCGCCGGCCAGCATGATGCCGGCCTTCACCAGCTCCTCATTGTATTTGCCCATCGCTGCCAGCAGCTCGGTGCTGGGCATCTGGCCGGCTTCACTTTCCTTCGAGGCCTTCACAATCACCATGAAACGCATCTCAAAAACTCCTCTCGGTTGCGTTTTTTCGAGCCCGGCCCGCTGACGCGGCGTCACCGTTACCGTCGCTCTGTCCACACGTCGAGCGAGGCTTCGCGGAATCGACACGGCCTGCTGACAATTCCTTGAAAAATCTTTTTCCCCAATGACAGGCGGTGCGGCCGGCGACTGTCATGCAACTGAAATCTTCGTGGGCAAAACGGGGACGTACCGCCGAACGGAGAGGAAAATGACCCTGTTCAAATCCAGCCTTGCCGCGCTTGCAGCGGCGCTATCGTCGACCGTCGCGCTGCCCGCGTATGCCGACATGGTCTTCAACCGCATCGCGACTTTCCCGGTCGCTTCGAACCTGCCGGCCGACGCCGACAAGTCGAAGCCGACCTCGTCGGAGATCATTACCGCGAGCGGCGACGGCAACACGCTGATCTATTCCGACAGCCCCTATGGCGCGGTCGGCTTCATCGACATCACCGACGCCAAGTCGCCAAAGCCGCTCGGCATCGTCAAGATCGACGGCGAGCCGACCTCCGTCGCGGTGGCCGGCGCCAAGGTGCTCGCCGGCGTCAACACGTCGGAGAGCAAGGCCACGCCTTCCGGCAACCTCACCGTCATCGACATTGCCTCGAAGGCGATCGAGAAGACCTGCGACCTCGGCGGCCAGCCGGACTCCGTCGCGGTCAGCAAGGACGGCGCGTTCGCCGCCATCGCCATCGAGAACGAGCGTGACGAGGAGCTGAACGACGGCGAGATGCCGCAGATGCCGGCCGGCAATTTGAAGATCGTGCCACTTAGCGCCGGCGTGCCTGACTGCGACGCCATCAAGACGGTCGAACTCACCGGCCTGGCGACCGTCGCGCCGGAGGACCCGGAACCCGAATTCGTCGACTTCAACAGCAAGAACGAGATCGCCGTCACGCTGCAGGAGAACAATCATATCGCGATCGTCGATGCCGCGACCGCCAAGGTCGTCGCCAATTTCCCGGCCGGCGCCCTGACCGTTGAAAAGATCGACACCAAGAAGGACGGCGCCATCACCTTCGATGGCACGATGAAGGACGTGCCGCGCGAGCCCGACGCCGTGCAGTGGCTCGACGACGACCGCATCGCGATTGCCGACGAGGGCGACTACAAGGGCGGTACGCGCGGCTTCACGATCTTTTCGAAGACCGGCGAGGTGCTCTACGAATCCGGCACGTCACTGGAATACGAGGCGGCCAAGGCCGGTCACTATCCCGAGCACCGCAACAAGAAGGGCATTGAGCCGGAGGGCGTAGAGGTCGCGACCTACGGCGACGACAAGCTGTTCTTCATCATCGTCGAACGCGCCTCGCTCGTCGGCGTCTACAAGGACACCGGCGCCGAACCGCAGTTCGTCCAACTCCTGCCGTCCGGCGTCGGCCCCGAGGGGGCGATCGCCATCCCGTCCCGCAACCTGTTCGTGACGGCCAACGAGGTCGATCTCGTCGAGGACGGCGGCGCGCGCTCGCATGTGATGATCTACGAGCGCGCCGAAGGCACCCCGGCCTATCCGATGATCACGTCGGGCCTGACCGATGACGGCGTGCCGGTCAGCTGGGGCGCGCTTGGCGCTCTTACGGCGGGCGCCGAGCCGGGCAAGCTCTATGCTGCCTCCGACTCGGTCTATCGCTCGCAGCCGGCGATCTTCACGATCGACGCAACCAAAACGCCGGCGCTGATCACGGCCAAGACCATCGTCACCCGCGACGGTGCCCCGGCGCAGAAACTCGACATCGAGGGCATCGCGGCCGACGGCAAGGGCGGCTTCTGGCTGGCCAATGAGGGCGACCCCGCCAAGCTCGTGCCGCATGCGATCCTGCATGTCGACGAGAAGGGCAAGATCGACCAGGAGATCGGCTTCCCGGTCGAGTTGCTCGGCCATCAGACCCGCTTCGGGCCGGAAGGCATCACCACGCTCGGCGAAGGCGACGACCTCACGCTGGTCGCTGCCGTGCAGCGCGAGTGGGGCGACGACCCCAAGGGCCAGGTGAAGCTCCTCGCCTACAAGCCGAAAGCCAAGGAATGGTCGGCTGTGCGTTACCCGCTGGAGGCAACCGAAGAAGGCTGGATGGGCCTTTCCGAGGTCACCGCGCATGACGGCAAGCTGTTCGTCATCGAGCGCGACAACCTGATCGGCGACAAGGCCAGGGTGAAGCGCATCTACAGCGTGGCGCTCGACGCCTTCAAGCCGGCCAAGCTCGGCGGCGAGCTGCCGGTGGTCGAGAAGACGCTGGTGCGCGACCTTGTGCCGGACCTGAAGTCGGCCGCCAACGGTTATGTCGTCGACAAGGTGGAGGGCTTCGCGATCGACGCGGCCGGCGAGGCCTTTGTCGTCACCGACAATGACGGCGTCGACGACTCCTCGGGCGAGACGCTGTTCCTCAAGCTCGGCAAGATCGACGCGGTGAACTGACTTTGGCCAAGCTGGCCTGATCGAAACGGCGGCGCGGGCAACCGCGCCGCTTTGTTGCCCGGTGCAGGCCGGAGCGGGTCAACGTCAATATCCGCACCCTCTATCCGACCGGGCAGCCCGACACGGCAATCGCCGGCGGCCTGAACCGGCCGCCGGAAGCGCAGCGATGAGTTACTCTCAGGGGATGGCCGCCGTGCGCACCGGATCGAGCGTCACCTTGTAGAGCTCGTTGTCGTCGCGATCCATCAGCCGCACGGTCATCTGCTCGGTGCGGCCGTCGATGTCGGCGAGGCCGAAGAACTGCAGCCCGGCCGAAGGCGGCAGGTTCTGGCCCTGCTCCGCGCTCGGCGCCTTCACGAATTTCAGCTCTGGGCCAAAGGTCATGTCGAGATCGTTCGGCCCGAAGCTGCCGGCATGCAGCGGTCCCGAGACGAACTCCCAGAACGGGTTGAAGTCCTGGAATTGCGCCTTGTCGGGGTTGTAGTGGTGCGCCGCCGTATAGTGCACGTCGGCGGTCATCCACACCGTGTTTTCTATTCCCGCGGTCTTGATGAAGCGAAGCAGGTCGGCGATCTCGAGCTCGCGGCCCTTGGCCGGGCCGTTGTCGCCGTTGGACACGGCTTCCGCGCCCTTCTTGGCGGCATAGTCGTCCCACACGATCACGCCGAGCGGCATATCGGCCGCGATCACCTTCCAGGTCGCCCTGGAATTGGCGAGTTCGCGCTTCAGCCACTTCACCTGCTCCTCGCCGAGAATGCGCGAGGATGGCGTCAGCGTGTCCTCCATTGCCGGGCCGTTCGCCCCGCGATAGCTGCGCAGGTCGAGAAAGAACACGTCGAGCAGCGGCCCGTAGGCGATCTTCCTGTAGACGCGGCCGGGCTCGGCCGGCGTGTAGCGGATCGGCGTCATCTCGTGGAAGGCGCGCGCCGCGCGCGCCGAGAGCAGCGCGATCGACTTCTCGGTGTAGCGGTCGTCCTTGGAAAGGTCCTTGCCCGGCGACCAGTTGTTCACCACCTCATGGTCGTCCCACTGGAAGAAGGTCGGGCAGGCCGCGTTGAAGGCCATGCAGTGCTGGTCCATCATGTTGTACTTCCACTGGTCGCGATATTCGGCGAGCGTCTCGGCGACCTTGCGCTTGCCGTCGATCATCACCTTGTTGACCCACTTCGTGCCGTCCTTGAGGTCGACCTCGTCCTTCAGCGGCCCGTCGGCATAGATCGTGTCGCCCGAATGCAGCAGGAAATCGGGCGTGTGCTTGGCCATCGTCGCATAGGTCTTCATGCCGGTCTCGTCGATGCCCCAGCCCTGGCCCGCCGTGTCGCCGGACCAGGCGAAGCGCACGTTGCGCTTGGAGGCTGGCGCGGTGCGGAAGCGGCCCACGATCGGCTCGGAGGTCGCGTTGACATCGGAGAGATCGGTAAGCGTCAGGCGGTAGAAGATATCCTGGTCGGCCGCCAGGTCGGCGATGAGCCGCTTCACCGCGAAATCGCTCTCGGGCAGTGCGGCCAGCGGCGGCAGCCTCGTCGGGTTGGCGAAGCTCTCGGTCGTGGAGACCTCGAACATCACGCGGGCCGGGCGATCGGCGCGCGCCCAGATCATGCCCGAGCCCATGTCGACATCGCCGGACTGCACGCCATGCGTGAACATCGGCCGCTGGTTGGCGCGCGAATAATAGGGAAGCGCCAGTCCCGACGCGCCGGTGATCGCGGCCGCTCCCGTTGTCGTCAGAAAGGTACGCCGGCTAATTGCGATGCTGTTCATGGCTGTCTCCTCGATGGCTCGAACGGGTGCAGCCTTCACCCTTGGTGTTGCAGCGCGATTGCAGGCGGATGAATTTTTCCTGACGCTAATGTGACAGTGGAAAAGGCGAGGCGGCAGCCCGTTGCGTCCCCTCATGCGCGGGGCCGTCGCCATCCCGCCATTTCCCGTCCCAACTTTCGCGATCAGTTGAGCAGCGCGACTGCCCCCGTTGCGACATCGTAGCGGGCCGCCAGGACCTTCAGCTTTCCTTCCTTGATCGCCGCGGCGATGATCGGCGATGCGTCGCTGAGCAGGCTGGCCTGGATCTTTGCGTTGGCGTCGATGGTGGCGCCGAGGTCGGGACCCGCCGCATCCATGGCGGGCCGGATCGGGGCGTAGAGCGCGCTGATCTGGCCGGGCACAGCCTTGCCCTCGATGGTCGCCTTCACGGCGCCGCAATTGCCGTGCCCCAGCACCATGATCACCTTGGTGCCGAGCACCGCGACGCCGTATTCGAGGCTCGCCATGATTTCGGGCGTCGTGATGTTGCCGGCCACGCGCACCACGAATAGGTGGCCGATGGTCTGGTCGAAGACCAGTTCCACCGGCACGCGCGAATCGGCGCAGGAGAGCACCGCGGCGAAGGGCTCCTGCTTCTCGGCGGTCTTGGCCTTCAGGATCGACAGGTCTTCGTTGAGAGACTGAAGCTGCCCGCCGACATAGCGCTGGTTGCCGTCCATCATCGACTTGAGCGCCTCGTCGGGCGAAAGCGTGCTCTGGGCGGACGCCGGCGCCGAGACGGTCGCGCCCGCAAGCATGGCCGCCGTGCCGGCGACCGCGCTGCACAGAAAGCCGCGGCGCGACAGGTCGGCATCCCTCCCGCGTCTCGCTATGCTCGTCGAGCAGCCGTCGCAGCCGCAGGCCATGTCCATGTGTTGAATGGAAGAAGAATGTTCGGATTTCACGTCGAGCCTCCCTCGCGTTCGACATTGCTTAAAAATATAAAGACTTTGGTCGGCGTAGCTTGCGCCGCTGAAATAAACGCGCAGCCGCGCCGGTACATTGGGCAATCTATACTACTATGATGACGAAGCGCTATCAGCGGCTGTGAAGAATCGCCGGGGCTCGTCGCCCGCGTTCGCAGCCGGGATCCTTCCGCCCTTCGCGAGCGTTGCCGGCGGAGATCAGTTTCGCTTCACCAGCTCGACCCGACGGTTCCTGGCGCGGCCCTCGTCGGTGTCGTTGCTGGCCACCGGCGCCATCATGCCGGCGCCGGCCGACGTCAGCCGGTCCGCGGCGATGCCGTAGGCCGACATCAGCTCGTTCTTGACCGATGTCGCCCGCCGCGACGACAGGTCGATGTTGTAGTCGAACGAGCCCTTGTTGTCGGTGTGACCGACCACGATGATGCCGAGCTCGGGCTCGGCCTTCATCAGCTTGGCGATCTCGTCCAGCGCGGGACGGGATTCGGGCTTGATGTCGGCCTTGTCGAAGTCGAACAGGATGCCGTAGAGCGAAATGCTGCCTTGCGTGGTGAGCGACTGCGCCATCTCGGCCGCCTCCACCACCACCATCTTCTTTTCGCGCGCCTTCGGCTCGAGCACATGCACCAGCGCGATGGTGCGGCCGTTGAGCGCCTTGCAGTAGAGTTCATCGATCAGCGAGAAGGTCTGCACGGTGACATAGGCGTCGCCGTCGGGTTGCGGCAGCTTGGCCGTAAAATAGCGCTGGTCGTCGATATCCTGGGTCAGGGCGCATTGGCCGTTGCTGTAGGCCGCGTCCTTCAGCTCCGATTCATAGACGAAGAATTTCGTCAGGCTCATCTCGCCGCCACCGCCGGAGCTGGCCGCTCTCGGGTCGCCGCCACATTCCTCCCGCTTGCATTCGAACACCACCTCGCCGCCGGCCTGGCCGACAACGTCCTCGAAATTGCGCAGCACTTCGAGCGGCGAGCGCTGTTTCGGCAGCACATAGACGATGCGCGTCAGCGCGCCTTCGAGCTCGACCTGCTTGTCCGGCCTGAAGACCCGGTTGTTCATCTGGTCGCGCTCGTCCTCGTCGGCCGAAGGCTTCAACGGCGACAGCGGGACGGCGAAATCGGTATAGGCGAACTTTTCGTAGGAGACGATGAAGGAGCCTTCGTAGCGCTTGAGCAGCGGGCTGTCGGCGGCGCCGTCGATGTCGGCGGTGGGAATGGTCGCTTCGGCCAAGGCCTGCGCCGATGTCAACATGACAATGACTGTCAGGCTGGCCTGCACCAGCTTGAAGATGCGTTTGCTCATGAGAATGTCTCCAACGAGGGAATCTGGGGCAGATCCTGCGAGAGCCGCTGCCGGCGAAGGACCTTGGCAGGCGAGGCGCCATTCCGGTTTGTGCTGTTTGCCTGTTCTACGATGCGCGGCGGCAGGGCTTGTCGCATCACCCGAAAGGGGGACGCGCTCCACGTTGGAATTCGACAGCCGCGTGACCTCGGATGCGATTGCGGATTTTAGCGACCGGCCGGCCTAGACCTGCCCATTCCCATTCTTCCGGGCATCGCCGCAACCGTCTGCAGCGCCAGCCGGGTCAGGTCGCTCTGCCGGCGCACGCCGGTCTTGTCGTAGGCCCGCTTCAGATGCGTGCGCACCGTTTCCCTCGCGACGCCCAGGCGTTCGGCGGCTTCGGCGAGCGAAGGGCCGTCGCGCGCGATGAGGTCGACCAGTACGGCTTCGGCGCGGGTCAGGCCGTAAACGCGGCTGAGGCTTTCGACCATATCCGGAAGTGCAGCCTCCGGGTCGGCGATGAAGACTGCGGCGGCGGGACGCCGGGCCCAGGTTCCGGCGAGGTCGTCCGGCAGCGGAGCCAGCGACACCACGAGCGGATGAACCTTGCTGCGACGGGGCAGCGCGAATGCCTCGGCCGCGGCGTGATCGCCGCGCAGAAGTGCCGCGACGCGCGCCATGAGCGCCTCGGTATGTTCCCGTCGCAACGCCGCCAGCCGCCCCCTGCGCAGCAGAACGCCGTCCGCGGCTTCGAGCAGGGCCTGCGCACGCTGGTTGGCCTCGATGACATGACCGTCCGCCTCGATGACGATGATCGCCTCCGTGGCCGCATCGAACAGGGCCTCGTAAAGCCGCAGCCGGCCTTCCATGGCCCCGATGCGCCGGCTTGTGACAACCGCTCGACAAAGATGCGGCGCCAATGCGCTCAGAAAGGCGATTTCGCTGCCATCGACGGCGCCTGCGCGCTGCGCTCGCGCGAACATGAAGCCGCCGATCTTGCCCGGCCCCCGCTCGGTGATCATTCCAGCGAAGTGATGATAGTTTTGTGGAACGGCCCAGTCATTGTAGAAGGGCGAGCGGTGCAACTGCTCCCGAGGCACGATCATCCAGTCCGCGTTGGGCTGCCCGACCGGCAGTCTGCGATAGGCGACCGCTGTCGGGTTCACATCGCCCGTCGTGTAGTGGCGATTGTAGAGCGCCTCCCATTCGGGATCGGTTCCGTGCTCGGCAATGAAGCTGAAGTGCTCGGGCGCGACGGGCGTCGAAAAGAGGATCATCGAGCGCGCCTTGAAATGTTCGGCCAGCGCCCGGATGGTATGCGGCCAACGCGCAGGTTCGATCCCGGCTTCGTAGATCGAGCCGACAAGTTCGGCGAACGCCATCGAATCGTCCTCGATTGTCCTCGTTCACCCGCCGCCTCCAAAGGATATAGGCGCCTCCGGAAACGGTAAAGGCAGACCGGCCGGACGTTCGAGCTGCTGGCGCCGGCCGCCGCGGCTCATGCCAGTCTCGCGACTTGTCAGCCGTGCCAGGGCCCGCTCGCTCGGACCTGCCCGCTTCACCTAGACGTCCAACGCACCCGATCCGCCGTGGAAGCCATGCGTCCCTGCGCCATGATGGCGATTATCTTTGACAAATGCGCTTGAAACGGCGCTAGATAAGGTGATGCTAATATGCGAGCGGGGGTCGCGCGTAACCGGCATGACCCGGTTGCTTCCCGTCACCCGAAGCCTTCACGAGCAATTCCAGCAAAAGTGTGCAGCGGTTTTGCGTCCGGAATTGCGAGAAACAAAAAGATAGAGCAATTCCAGCAAAACTGTGCAGTGGTCGCATGTCGAACAAGAGGGGATTTTGCCTTGACCCGCGATGAGATGCTCGCCCACATCCGTGAAGCCAACGGTGTCGCCCGAGACGCCGCGGCCCATGGTCATCATCCCTTCGGTGCGGTGCTGGTCGGGCCAAACGGCGCGGTCCTCATGCGCCAGGGTAACATCGATACCGTGCATCATGCGGAGACCGAACTTGCGCGGCGCGCTGCGGCTGCCTATTCGCCGGAGTTTCTGTGGACCTGCACGCTGGTCTCGACCGGCGAGCCCTGCGCGATGTGCACGGGCACGCTCTACTGGACGAATATCGGCCGGCTGGTCTACGGCTATGAGGAGGCCAAGCTCCTGGCGCTGACTGGCGACCATCCCGATAATCCGACGATGAGCCTCTCCTCACGCACCGTGCTCGGCTCGGGCCAGAAGCAGATCGACGTCCAAGGCCCTTTCCCCGAGATCGAGGACGAGCTGATGGCGCCGCACCGCGATTTCTGGAAGCGCTGACGTGGTGGCTAGGGGATTGCTTTTCGATGGACGCATGCGCGAAGGCCCGCAACGCCCCCCTCTCAAGCAATTCTAACCCGCCTGTGTCGCGACCGAAACGTCGCGGCCGTCACCGACTGTCGGGATCGCGATATTGGCGGGGAAGAATTGCCATCTCCCCCACCAGGGGGGAGATAGCGCTGGCCGCAATGTCTCCGCCAATCTCGAACGTTTGCGATTTGCGGAGGAGGTCAATGCCGGCTATCTCCCCCCTGGTGGGGGAGATAGCAATTCCTGGGTTTGGCAAAGCCAAACCCTTGGAATTGCTTGAGAGGGGGTTAAGCGGCACGAGGGTGCTGGCCGATTCCAATCATCTGCAACGCGCGCTAAGGCAAGCGACGCATCCGCACCATCCTGGGCACGAACGTTTCGCCTTTCCTGCCTATGACGACATCGCGAGGCCGCGTCGAGCGGCAGTCAGGGGATTTCTCGCAGCCGGACACTCATAGCATGTCTCCCGAAAGTGCACCCGGTTTCGGTTAGTGGGTCAGTTTGAAGTCTCTTCGTAGCCTAGCGGAAACCAAATGCCGCGACGAAGCCAGTTTCCCATATTGGGCACGACATGATGTTGATCGAGATCGTTCATGTCCTTTACCATCTCAATGTTGCCTACTGTCTTTGATGACCCGAAAGCCCGTGTGAAGATTTCGAGAGCATCCGCTTCCGACTTGGCTGTAATGCCCACTCCAAGGCTGCCGCTCACATTGATCCAATAGGGATGCATCAAACAGCCCTTTTCCGATATGGGCCGCGACCGGTCGGCTTCTCGGCTTCCTTAGCTTCAACCAGAGCGACGATATCGCTGATTTCCCAAAGTTTGTCAGTCACGCTAGCGGCCATTGCCGGCGTCCTGAAGCCTTTTTCATGCGACCTGCTGTAGCGACCTTCTTCCGCTTGCCGTCATTCGGCTGCGGAGCCTTCGCGAAGAGCGCCCAGAATCAAAACGCCGCCCTTTCGGGCGGCGTCTCCAAAATCAACAGCCTGCGCCGTTCAGTGCGCGTGCGCGGCCTCGACCGGCCTCAGCGCCTGGGCCTGCCGCTTGGCGGCGGCCTTGACCGCATCCTGCACTTTCTCGAAGGCGCGAACCTCGATCTGGCGCACCCGCTCTCTGGAGATGTCGAACTCGCTCGACAGCTCTTCCAGCGTCATCGGCTCGTCGGCGAGCCGGCGCGCCTCGAAGATGCGACGTTCGCGATCGTTGAGCACCGACATGGCGTCGGTCAGCATGGCGCGGCGGTTCTCCAGCTCGTCCTGTTCGATGAGCGACTCTTCCTGGCTGTCGTGGTCGTCGACCAGCCAGTCCTGCCACTCGCCGGATTCGCCCTCGGTCGCGCGGATCGGCGCATTGAGCGAAGCGTCGCCGGAGAGGCGGCGGTTCATCGAGATGACCTCTTCCTCGCTGACATTGAGCCGCGTCGCGATCTCGGTCACCTGCTCGGGTTTCAGGTCGCCTTCGTCGAGCGCCTGGATCTTGCCCTTCACCTTGCGCAGGTTGAAGAACAGCCGCTTCTGGTTGGCGGTCGTGCCCATCTTCACGAGGCTCCAGGAGCGGAGGATGTATTCCTGGATGGCCGCCTTGATCCACCACATGGCATAGGTGGCAAGCCGGAAGCCGCGCTCGGGCTCGAATTTCTTGACGGCCTGCATGAGGCCGACATTGCCTTCGGAGATCACCTCTCCGATCGGCAGGCCATACCCGCGATAACCCATGGCGATCTTCGCCACGAGCCTCAGATGGCTGGTGACCAGCTTGTGCGCCGCACCCGTATCCTGATGCTCCTGATACCTTTTGGCGAGCATGTACTCTTCCTCAGGCTGGAGCATGGGGAAGCGGCGGATTTCTTCGAGATAGCGGGACAGCCCGCCCTCTCCGGAAACGATGCTTGGTAGTGACTGGGCCATATAGCGCCCTCCCTCTTCTTAGAAAATGTGCCTCCTCGATGAGGCAGGCATATGGCGCGGACGCACGAAGCCAATCCGTCGCCAACACCGTTATATAGGAACAAAACGAGAAAGATACCAGTTTGTTCAAGCCGGAACAGAGTGTCACGCCGAAGTGAACGGCTACTCCGTGACCATCACAGCTTGCTGAAGCCGTCGATCAATTTCTTCACGTCCCCGGGGACCGGCGCTTCGAATCGCATCACGATATGGGTACTCGGATGCCGCAATGCAAGGAGCCTTGCATGCAGCGCCTGCCGCGGGAAGCCGGCGACCGCCGAGCTCAGCGGCTCCGGCAGCCGGTTCGCCTTGGTGCGAAACGCCTTGCCGTAGTCCGGGTCGCCGATCACCGGGTGGCCGATATGGGCCATGTGCACGCGGATCTGGTGTGTGCGGCCCGTCTCCAGCCGGCATTCGACCAGCGCGGCGGCCGCTTCGCCTGAAGGCGGGAAGCGTTCCAGCACATGATAGTGCGTGACGGCGTGGCGTGCATCCTCGCGATCCTTGGGCACCACGGCGCGCAGCACCCGGTCGCGGGCGCGGCCGAGCGGCGCGTCGATCGTGCCGGAATTGCGCGCCGGCGCGCCCCACACCAGCGCATCGTAGGCGCGCTCCAGCGCGCCGGTGCGGCCATGGTCGGCGAAGGCCTCCGACAGCGCACGATGCGCGAGATCGGTCTTGGCCGCCACCATCACGCCGCTGGTGTCCTTGTCGAGGCGGTGCACGATGCCGGGCCGTCTCACGCCGCCGATGCCGGACAGGCTGTCACCGCAATGGTGGATCAGCGCGTTGACCAGCGTGCCGGTCCAGTTGCCGGCGCCGGGATGCACGACCAGTCCGGCCGGCTTGTCGATGACGATGATCTGGTCGTCCTCGTAGAGGATGTCGAGCGGGATCGGCTCGCCCTTCGGCTCGGGGTCCTCCGGCTCGGGCATCTCGACGGCGAAACGCTCGCCGGCGCAGACCTTGCGGCTTGCTTCGGTCACCGGCTTGCCGTCCAGCGTCACCGCCCCGGCCTTGATCAGCGCCTGCAGACGGCTGCGCGACAGGCCTTCGAGCGAGGCGGCGAGCCACAGGTCGAGGCGCTGGCCCGCGCCTGCGCCCGGCACGTTGAGCACTATCAATCCTTCGTCCGCTTCGCTATCAGGGCCGTCGATCATGCTCCGGAAATCCACCTTGGCCAAGCCGTTGGACGACGAAAACGAGGAAAAGCCGCTCGACCCGGCCGTCGAGCGCGTGCGCAGGAAGCTCGTGCGCTTCGTCGCCATCAATCTCGGCATCCTGTTCGTGGCCCTTATGGCGGTGCTGACCGCAGTTGTCTACAAGACCGTCCAGACGCCGGCGCTGCCGAGCGGTGAGTTCGCCGAGGCCGAGATCGTCCTGCCGGCCGGTGCGAAAATGCTCGGCCACGGCTTCGCCAACGGCCAGATCTCGATCGATGCCGAGCTTGCCGATGGCAGCCGGGCGATCCTCCTCTACGACCTCGCCGCCCGCAAAATCGTCGGCCGCTATCAGGTGACAACGAAATGAGCAGCGCACGCCGCATCGCTACCGTCACGCTGGTCGTGGCCGACTATGACGAGGCGATCGCCTGGTACACGCAGAAGTTGCAATTCCGTCTGTTCGAGGATACCGGCCTCGGCGATGGCAAGCGCTGGGTGACGGTTGGTCCGGCCGAGGGCGGCGTCCGCCTGCTGCTCGCCGAAGCCAAGAACGACGACGAACGCTCCCGGATTGGCAACCAGACCGGCGGGCGCGTCTTCCTGTTCCTGGAGACCGGCGATTTTTCCCGCGACCATTCCGCTATGCTTTCGCGCGGGGTCGAATTCAGGGAGCAACCGCGTCACGAACCCTACGGTACGGTCGCCGTCTTCGCCGATCTCTACGGCAATCTGTGGGACCTCCTCGAGCCGAAGCGATAGAGCATGTCTCCCGAAAGTGGCCCCGGTTTCGGGATAAAGGCATGCGTAAAACAAAGACCTAAAGCGCGGAAGCGAATCTGAAAGATCGCGACGCGCTTTGGACGCCTGAAAGTCGACGTTCTTGTCGTAAAGGAGGCGCGAACTGAAACCGCGCGCACCCTTGTGAACAAAAGCCAACCCCGGCTTTGGGCAAAATCCGGCCAAGCTGTTGATCCTGCTCGCCTTCTCTTTTCTTCACACCGCCGAGGCGCCGGAATCTATCCACTTTCGTGGCGCCGGTTGCTTTTTGCCGGCCGCCATTCTATATCGCGAGGGCACTTCTACGCGCCCATCGTCTAGCGGTCAGGACGGCGCCCTCTCACGGCGCAAACAGGGGTTCGATTCCCCTTGGGCGTACCAATCTCATCTCACTGATCCGCAAGGGCCTTTCCAAGGCGCGCTGGGTCTTGGGCCTAAACCCGGTCACTCTCGGCCGTCGAGCCGGCGTATCTTGCGCAGTTGCGGAAACAGCCACGCCCACAACCCGGCCACCGCCACCGCACCCAAGCCACCGAACACAACGGCCGGAACCGTGCCGATTGTCGCCGCCATCATACCGGCGCGGAATTCGCCGACCTCGTTGGAAGCGCCGACAAACACCTGGTTGACGGCGTTGACACGGCCGCGCAGTTCGTCGGGGGTCCACAGCTGGATCAGCGTCTCACGTATATAGACGCTTATCATGTCGGCCGCGCCCATCAGCGCGAGCGACAGGATCGACAGCCAGACAAGCGTCGAGACGCCAAACAGGACTGTGAGCGCTCCCCACAGGACCACGGCCGCGAACATCATCAGGCCGGCGCGGTCGTGAAATGGATGCCCGGCAAGCCAGAGCGCAACGAAGATGGCGCCAAAGCTGGGGGCCGACCGCAGCATGCCGAGCCCCCATGGCCCGAGTTCCAATATATCGCGCGCATAGACAGGCAGCAGCGCAGTCGCACCTGACAGCAGCACGGCGAAAAGATCGAGCGAGATCGCGCCGAACACCACCTTTTCGCGGCGGATGTAGCCGAAGCCGGCGAACAGCGCGGCTAGCGAAGGCTTCTCGGTCGCGCTGCGCTGCGCCGGCCTGGGAATCGACAAGACCAGCAGGCCGGCAGCCACCATGAGCAGCATGGCTGTGGCGTAAGCGGCTTCCGATGCCACGCCGTAGAGCAGGCCTCCGGCAACCGGCCCGATGATCGTCGCCACCTGCCAGGCAGAAGAGTTCCATGCTACGGCATTGGCGAAATCTTGCGCAGGCACGAGATTGGCCACCAGCGAGGAAGAGGCCGGGCCGAAGAAAGCGCGGGCGACGCCGAACAGGGCCAGGATCGCGAAGATCGGCGCCGGCTCGGTCAGCCCCCGCAAGGTGAACAAAAGCAGCGCCAGCGCGCAAAATGCTTCGAGGAATGCAGCGAGCGCCATGATGAGGCGCCGCCCGAAGCGATCCGCCGCCGCTCCAGTCACGAGCACCAGAAGCAGCGAGGGGATGAACTGAATGATGCCGACCAGACCGAGGTCGAAGGGATCGCGCGTTAGATCATAGATCTGCCAGCCGACCGCAACCGAGATGATCTGCGCCGCGAAGGTCGTGAGGAACCGCGCCACCCAGTAGCGCAGGAAAGCACCATGTTTGAACGCCGCATAACGCTGGTCGGATGATGATGTCTCGATTTCGGAAGTCATGATTATGTGCCCCGTTGCGATGGCGTTCACCGGCGGGGCACTTCCACGGCGAGCGCTGGTCCGGTCGGCAGCGTCTTAGCCGATTTCGTGGCGAACGAAAACCGATCTTGCACCAAGTCGTTTCGTGGCTTCCGAAAGCGGCCAGCAGGGCAGCATCGCCGGGCTCCGGCTCATGCTGCAATCGAATATCGGCGGAACCCTTCGTCCTCGACCGGATTGATTCGCCAAGCGGTGCGCACAGGCTCGAAAGCCGAACATGCAACCAGTAGCTGCATCGCGATTACGTCACATCAAGGCGGGAGGCGAAGCTCCATGACCAATCTTGCCAACCTTTCCCCGGCTGAAATCGCCCGGCTCAGGCTGGAGGCCGCCGATCGTTTCGGTCCCCTGCTGCTGCAGGAGGCGGTGAGGCGGCTTTGCCATGCATGTGGCCCCGAAGGCCTCGACCGGTTCGAAAGAGCCATGACTGACCGCATCGAAGCTATGCATGACGGTGCGCCGAATTTCGAGACGCTGAAGGAATTCGGTATCGAGCAGCTCCTGCGCGCCATCGCCGATGTCAGGAAGACTCCCGACATGAAGCATACTGTTGAGAAGGTGGAGGAGCGACGCACCGAAGGCCGGTCCGAAGAAGGCCGGACGCTCGAGGACCAACTCCAGGCAGGACTTGAGGACACCTTTCCGGCGAGCGACCCGCCCGCCGTGGTTTCGACAGCCATTCCGGGCGGCGCAAAGAAGCTCGTAGGCGTCGACGAGTCCCTACGGCGTGCCCGCGAGAGGCGCTTGAGGCAGTAGTCCCGCCGCCCTCCTGCGCCAAGGCTTCGGAGGGTACCCTGCTTCGTGCCGCTGAACCAGACGATCCCGCGAAGCTCAAAGAGCGAAGCAGGGTGGTGGAGCTGAGGGGGATCGAACCCCTGACCTCATCATTGCGAACGATGCGCTCTCCCAGCTGAGCTACAGCCCCATTCAGCGGATGGCGGGCATTTAGTGTTCGCGGCCTATTCCTGTCAAGCGAGGCGCGTACGAACTGCAATCGGCGCGCGGACTTGCCCGGCGAAAGCTCAATGGCTACATGTCGCCGGACCACGAGGAGACCCGACCCGAATGCTTGCGCTCATCCAGACACTCGTGCTCGCGCTCGACATCTATTGGTGGCTGCTGATCGCGGCGGCGATCTTCTCCTGGCTCTATGCTTTCAACGTGGTCAATTCGCGCAACCAGGTCGTCGGCATGGTCGGCAACTTCCTGTTCCGCGTCACCGAGCCGGCGCTGAGGCCGATCCGCAGGCTGCTTCCCGATCTCGGCGGCATCGACATTTCGCCAATCATCCTGCTGCTGATCATCTTCTTCCTGCGCCAGTTCCTGATCACCACGGTTGCGCCGCTGGTCATCTGAACGGCCGTGCCAGACGGACATTTCCGTCCGGTGAAAAACGGCGTCGAGCTGCTCGTGAGGCTGACGCCGCATGCTTCGAAGGATGAGATCGGCTCGGTCGAGACGGCCGCCGACGGACGCCAGCATCTGGCCGCTCGCGTGCGCGCCCTGCCGGACAAGGGCAAGGCCAATGCCTCATTGGAAAGGCTCGTCGCAGAATGGTTGGGCAGACCGCGCTCGACGGTGAGGATCAGCGCCGGCGCCACACAACGGTTGAAGACGCTGCGTATCGAAGGCAATCCGGAGGTGATCGCAGCGGCGATCCGAAGGCTCTCCGGCTAATCCCGACTCTGAAATTCGCATGAGTTCGATATCAAGGGCCGAGCGCATTTCAGAATCGAAGGACACTACCAGCTTATTGATTTCTAGTGTCGTTTTGATCTTGAAGTTCGCCCGGCACGCGATATCGAAAAAATCCAGCGAACTTCAAAATCGCGACGCTAGCCCTGGCGCGATATCCGGCCGGAGCGTGGCGCCGAAAAGTGGATGCCGGTTTTCGGCCGAGGCGATGCGGAAACAGAAGCCAAGGCAAAACGGCCGATTTCGGGATCAGGCAAGTTTGCGTTACTCTACTCTGATGACCAGCGGGAGGCCTGCGATGCGTGTTTTCATGTCCGGACTGTTCCTTATCTCGCTTGCCCACGCTGCAGGTGCGGAGGAGATTTCGAGCGTCTATACCGACCTCGATGTCGAGAAGGATTGCACGACCTTCGAAATCAATGAGGAAGGCGGCGAGTTCGCCAACCTCGTCTGCAACGGCTATGGCGGTTATCCCGTGCTCATCTACCAGGCCGACCTGCGCGAATCGATACACTACGGGTTCCCGAAGGCCGGCAATCAGGTCTGGGAGAGCTTCGCGGCGTTCAATTCGGCTGGCCCGAAGATCGAGTGGCGCGTGTCGAAGGACAGCGGCCGCACGATTCCCTTCGCTGCGATTCATCGCTGGCATGTAAGCGACGATCCTGAAAACGCTGAAAAGCAGGTGGAGGTGCTGGTGGTCGAAAAGGTCGGCCAGATCGGCGACCAAGAAAGCTGCGCGGTCGGCCTGGTCCTCGCCTCCGGCAATCCGAAGGCCAACGAGACGGCACGCAGGATCGCCGACGAGCAGGCGCGCGGCTTCACCTGCGGCGGCGACGAGCGCGTCGTGGTCGGCGAACCGATGCCGACCTTCGACCGCCAGGAGAACTGAGCGGAGGTCCGGCTTAAGGCGGCGGCGAAAAGTGGACGCGGGTTTCAATTCAATAAAAGCGATGCGAAAACATCAAACTGAAGCAAGCTGCCCGATCCGAAACCGGGCAATTTGCTTCAGCCTTTCTTCGCGCGCTCGATCGCCTGGGTGATCAGCCGTTTGGCGTGTACCGCGTCATGCCAGCCTTCGACCTTGACCCATTTGCCTTTCTCGAGATCCTTGTAGTGCTCGAAGAAGTGGGTGATCTGATCGAGCGTGATCGTCGGCAGGTCGGTATATTCGAACACCTTTTCGTAGCGCTTGGTGAGGTGCGGCGAAGGCACCGCGATCACCTTCTCGTCCTCGCCCGAATTGTCCTCCATGATCAGCACGCCGATGGGGCGCACGTTGATCACGCAGCCAGGCACCAGCGCGCGCGTGTTGCAGACCAGCACGTCGATCGGGTCGCCGTCGCCCGACAGCGTGTGCGGCACGAACCCGTAATTGCCGGGATAACGCATCGAGGTGTGCAGGAAGCGGTCGACGATCAGGGTGCCGGCCGCCTTGTCCATCTCATATTTGATCGGCTCGCCGCCGACCGGAACCTCGATGACGACGTTCACGTCCTCGGGCGGATTCTTGCCGATCTGGATAGCATCGATGCGCATGGCGGGTGGCCTCTCTTTTTTGGCCACCGATAGCGTCCCAACCCGGCTGACGCAATGCAGCATCTGCTAAATGATCGCAGATGCTGCATTGCGCGGAAATGTCAGTCCCAGATGAACGCGACCTTGCGTATCGCCTTTTGGTCGAACACCTCTACGCCCTCGGCTATGTCGCGGCCACCAATGCCGGCATAGAAGGATACGGCGTTGACGTTCTCTTCGAGAGCCCAGACCACGAGGCCCTTGAGCCCATGCGCCGCAAGCCGCTCGCGCGCTGCCATGAACAGCCGGCTGCCGAGCCCTATGCCCTGGCATTCGGGCCTCAAATATAGCTCGTAAATTTCGCCTTCCTGCTTCAGCTCGCGCGCGCGATTGCGGCCGAGCGTGCAGTAGCCCGCCACCTTGCCGCCGATCTCTATGACGAGCACGGTTGCGGCACGGCGGATGGCGTTCGCCCACCACTCCGAGCCACGCCGGTTGATCATGGCGGTCAGCGCACGGTGCGGGATGATGCCGGCATAGGCGTTCTGCCAGGCTTCGCGATGCACCTCCGCGATCGCGTTTGCGTCACGCGGCTCAGCTTTGCGGATGTCGACTGCCAGGATGGTCATAATTCATTAACCATAACCGCAGCGCCGCGGCCTGCCAAGAGTCGTGCCCGCCCCCGCTTGTCATTGCGCACAGGCTGCTGACACGAGCCTACTCCTTTCGAGACTTGCCGCGCAGTGCCGGCCGCTTCAAATCTCGACGACGTGGTCGTCCAGTTCGTTCACGTCCTCGGCAGTAACCGGGAAATGCTCGGCAAGCAATTTCCCAACCGTGCCGATCGCCTCGGTGAAGCCGTCGGCGACGCGGCCCTTCCTGGCTTGCGCGGTCAGCGTCGCCACAACCGAATCCCAGGTCTCCTGCCGGACCTTGGCGTTGATGCCGGCATCCGCCACCACTTCCGCATAGCGCTCGGCGAGCGACACGAACAGAAGCACCCCGGTGCGTGCCGCCGTCATATGGATATTGCGGGCCAGGAACTGCTTCATCGCGTTGTCGTGCGCGTGACGGTAGCGCTGGCGAAGCGGCACGAGATGGATGCGCACGGCAGGGAAGAACGCCAGGACGGCAAGCGCCGAGGCGATGGTGAGAAGTTGTGCAGCGATGAGCGTGAACGGTTTCAGCTCGACCCACCAGAGGTCGAGCAGATAGGCGACGGCGAGGCTGATGACGACAATTCCGAGCGTCACCATGAAGGCGGCCGGGAAGAAATAGCTGGCGCTGGTCCGGGCGACCACGCAGTAGATCTCGCCCGAGGTCTTTCCCTCGGCCGCCTGCACCGCCGCGGCGATGCGGGCGTGATCTTCGGGGCTCATTGTGCGCACCATTGTCACCAGCTCCCCGACGACCCGCCGCCGCCCGACGAGCCTCCTCCTCCGGAGAAGCCGCCACCGGAACTGCCGGAAGACCAGCTCGATCCACCCGACGACCAGCCGCCGCTCGACCTGCCGGACGACCAGCCGCTACTCGAATCATCGTCGGACCGGCTGGACGACCTGCTGGTGTCAAATTCCATGCCGAGCCAGCGATAGCGGCCAGGCCCGATCTTCTCACCGAGGAGCGGCGGCAGGATAGCCATGGCGAAACCGCCGAAGAACAGCGTGCCCCAAATGAGGATGAAGAACAGGAAGATGTAGTCGTCCGATGTCCACCGGCTGTAGGTGGCAGGCGGGTTGCGCTCACCGCGCGCCTCCAATTCGGCCGCATTGCCTTCCAGCACCATGATGATGTCGTCGACCGCGCGGCTGATGCCGCCCGAAAAATCGCCGGCGCGGAAGGCCGGCACCATCGTGTTCTCTATTATGAGCTTGGTGTGCAGATCGGTCAGGGTGCCTTCCAGCCCGTAGCCGACCTCGATGCGCATCTTGCGGTCGTTCTTGGCAACCAGAAGCAGCACGCCGTTGTTCTCGCCCGTCTGGCCAAGACCCCAGGCGCGGAACAGCCGGTTCGTGTAGTCCTCCAGCGGCTGACCGTCGAGCGAGGGAATGGTCGCCACGACGATCTGGTCGGAACCCTTTTTCTCGAAATCCGCCAGTTTCTGCGTCAGCGCGGCCTCGGTCGCAGGGTCGATGATGCCGGCATTGTCGACCACGCGTCCGGTAAGGACGGGGAAACCGGCGGCAAGGGCGGCGAGGGGGAAGAGGCAGGCGAGGACAATACCGATAAAGAGCGATAGGACGGTTCGAAATACCCCCCTCTGGCCTGCCGGCCATCTCCCCATGGAGGGGGGAGATCGGCAGCTTAGATGGTGCCGGCCATCGCGCAACGCCGAAGATTGGCGAAAGCACATATGCCAGCCAATCTCCCCCCTTGAGGGGGAGATGGCCGGCAGGCCAGAGGAGGGTGCTGATGTCATCATGCGGCGGGCGCGGTGCGCAGTGGGCAGAAACTTAATTCCCCGACCCGAAATCCACCTTCGGCGTCTCGAGCTTGTCTTCGGGGATGGTGAAGGTCTGGAACGGCTCGTTGTTGGTGAACCAGAAGGTCGCCCACAGTACGGACGGGAAGGTCTTCAGCGTCAGATTGTAGTCGCGCACGGCCTCGATATAGTCGCGCCGCGCCACCGCAATGCGGTTCTCGGTGCCTTCGAGCTGCGCCTGCAGCGCCAGGAAGTTCTGGTTGGCTTTGAGGTCGGGATAGTTTTCGACCACGGCGAGCAGCCGCGACAGCGAGGCGGTAAGGCCGGACTGGCTGTCCTGGAAGGCCTTGAAGGCATTGGGGTCGGTCAGTGTTTCCGGCGTCACCGTTACCTGGGTCGCCTTGGCGCGCGCCGCTACAACCGCCTCCAGCACCGCCTTCTCGTGGGCAGCATAGCCTTTGACCGTTTCGACGAGGTTGGGAATGAGGTCCGCGCGGCGCTGATACTGGTTGAGCACCTCGCTCCATGCGGCCTTGGCCCGCTCCTCCGCCGTCGGGATGGTGTTGTAGCCGCACGCCGAAAGCAGCGGCAGGACGAGGAACATGAAAAGGACGGCTGGCAGTGTCTGACGGGCGCGGGTGTGCTTGAGTGCGGCAGCGTGCATCGGTCTCTCCTTGGATCGGCGGCGGTCGCATGAAACGTCTAGCACAAAACGCGGCGAAGGAATGTCGTTGGGTGGGCTTCGGCGGATCCCCCGGGCTGGAACCTTGGCCGGTTTGCTGGTATCGCCCCTGTGAGCGATGCTCTGAAGACGCTATCTTGACGCCCAAAGGAGATTCGTATGGCTGGCAGTAGGGATAGCGATCATTCGGCCGAATCGCGGCGGATTCTCGCCCGTGTGGCGCGCGAGGCTCACTCGGGCGGCCTGCTCGGCCATGCCATGGGCCGCACGCGCGACCATCTCAAAGCTGCCGACGCCGACCAGGCAGACTGGGCCGAGGTCTGGGGCACAAGGATTGGCCGCACCATCGGCGCCGTCGCGCTGTGCGTGCTGCTCTTCTGGGGCCTCTCCATGTTGGTCGCCGGGACCTGACCGCCTTGCCGAATAATGATTCGCCCAGCGCGGTGATCGTGATCTCGAGCCATGTCGCGCGTGGCTCCGTGGGCAACCGTGCCGCCGTCTTCGCGCTGGAGACGCTCGGCCATCCAGTCTGGGCGGTGCCGACCGTGATCCTGCCTTGGCACCCCGGCCATGGCCGCGCCACGCGCATCGTGCCGGAACCCCGGAAATTCGCCGCCTTGATGAAGGATCTCGAAGGCGCGCGCTGGCTGGGTGAAGTCGGCGCGGTGCTGTCGGGCTATCTCGGCGATGCCGGCCAGGCAGAAGCAGTCGCCTCGCTGGTCGAGGCGGTCAAGGCGAAGAACCCGCGCGCCGTCTATGTCTGCGACCCGGTAATGGGCGATTCCGGAGGGCTGTACGTGCCCGTCGAGACCGCGACGGCGATCCGAGACGTGTTGATGCCGAGCGCCGACATCGCCACACCGAACCGTTTCGAGCTCGAATGGATGAGCGACGCCGAGCTCGACGACCTGAAGGCCGTCATCGCCGCGGCGCTCCATGCCGGACCGCCGACGATGCTCGTGACATCGGCGCCGGTCATGCTTGCCGGCAGCACTGGCAACCTCCTGCTCACGCCGTCGGAGGCGCTGCTTGCCGAGCACCGCATCATCGAGAAGCCGCCCAACGGGCTTGGCGACCTGACGGCGGCGGTCTATCTGGCACGCCTGCTCGCGGGCCAGCCGGCTGCCAAGGCGCTGCAGTCGACCACGGCGGCGGTGTTCGAGATCCTGGCGCGCACGGCCAAGCGCGGCGGCGATGAGCTGCAGCTTGAGACCGACGCTGAGAGCCTGTCGCATCCCATGGCCATGGTGCATTTGCGTCACCTCCCGCACCCCGGCCGGGACCGCCGCGCTTGACAGCACTCGATGCCGCCGGCGCCACGATCGCCGGCGTCGACGGCTGCAAGGTCGGCTGGATCGCGGTAATGCTCGCGCCGGACGGCATCCCGACTGCTCGGGTGTTTGCGACTTTCGGCGCGCTGATCGACAGCCTGCCGGACGAAGCGATCATCGCCGTCGACATGCCGATCGGCCTGCCGGATTTCACGCATGAGGGCGGGCGCGGACCTGAGATGCTGGTTCGCCGCCTTCTTGGTCAGCGGCAGTCGAGCGTGTTCTCGATCCCGTCACGGGCAGCCCTCTATGCCCATACCGAGGCGTTCACGACGCTCGCGCGGTGGTACGATGGGCATCGGCTGGCCAGCGAGGCGGCTCGAGCCACGTCGGACCCGCCACGCGGCGTGTCGATCCAGGCCTACGGCATCTTCGCGAAAATCCGCGAGATCGATGCGCTGCTCATTGCCCGCGCTGAGTTGCGCCTGCGTGTCATCGAATCGCATCCCGAGGTCGCCTTCTGGAGGCTCAATGGCGAACAGGCCATGCGCCTGCCGAAGAAGGTGAAGAACATCGTCGATCCCCCCGGCATGGTCGAGCGGCAGGCACTCCTCGTTCGTCTCGGCCTGCCGGCGGAATTCGTCCAGGCAATGCCGCCGAGAGGGGCTGCGTCCGATGATTTCCTCGATGCCTCCGCGCTGCTCTTCATTGCGGCGCGCCATGCGCGCGGCGAGGCACAGCCATTTCCCGATCCGCCCGGCCGCGACGGCCACGGCCTGCCGATGGCGATCTGGGCGTAGGCCTTCATTACAATCACGCGCCTGCTGCGCAACATGTTGATCGCCGCGTCTCTTTGCTTTAGCTGCAAAGCCATGGGGCACCTTCCCGACAGATTGCTCGAGGGCTACCGCAACTTCATGGCCGGCCGATATTCCGGCGAGACGGCGCGCTATCGAACGCTCGCGCGTGATGGGCAGGCCCCGGAGACCATGGTGATCGCCTGCTGCGACTCGCGTTCGGCGCCCGAAACCATTTTCGACGCGGGTCCCGGCGAGCTCTTCGTGCTGCGCAACGTCGCGAACCTTGTGCCGCCCTATGCGCCGGACGGCCAGTTCCATTCCACCTCCGCCGCGCTCGAATTCGCGGTGCAGAGCCTCAAGGTGAAGAATATCGTCGTCATGGGCCACGGCCGCTGCGGCGGCATCAAGGCCGCGCTCAGTCCCGGCAAGCCGCTCTCGCCCGGCGATTTCATCGGCAAATGGATGAGCCTGGTCGAGCCGGCCGCTCAGGCCGTGGTAGGCAATACGATGATGACTGCCGGCGAGCGCCAGACCGCGCTGGAGCGCATCTCGATCCGTTTCTCGTTAGCCAACCTCAGGACTTTCCCCTGCGTGAGCATCCTCGAAGGCAAGGGCAGGCTGACGCTCTCCGGCGCCTGGTTCGATATCTCGACCGGCGAGCTCTGGGTAATGAATCCTGAAACCGGCGATTTCGAGCGGCCCGATCTCGACTGAGAACGCGACCCCCACTGAGGGCTGGTCAACGCCCCGATCTCGGCTTCGTCTTTATAGATTCTGACGCAGCGCCTGGGACGGAGGTGGATCTCGGTCCGGCAACAAACGCCACGCAATATAGGCAAACACCGCTATCAGCCCCATCAACGGAACGATGGTCGCCAGCGCCTCGACCGGATCGGAGAAGAAAGCGGCCGCGACCAAGCCGCCGACAAGGCCCGCGCCCATCTGCATGAAACCGGCCATCGCCGAGGCTGCGCCGGCATTGTACGGAAATGGCTGAAGCGCGGCCGTCTGCATGGCCGGCAGCACGAAGGCGATGCCGAACGTATAGAGGCCGACCGGCCCCATGACGAGCAGATAGCCCGGTTCATGAAGCCGTAGGCCGACGGCCGTGAGCATCGCACCGGCGACAATGAAGACGAGGCCGACCGGGACCAGACGGAAAGCGCCGAAGCGTCCCATCAGGCGGCGCAGCACCAGCGAGCCGGCAAGATAACCGCCGGTCTGCATCAGCATGCCCATGCCGAATTCGGTGGGCGACAGTCCGACGCGGTCGATCAAGATGAAGGGAAGCACCGTCGCCTGCGTATAGATCGCACCGGCCGAACCAGCGATGGCGAGTGCTGAGCTTAGAAAGTGCGGGCTGGCGAGCAGCGCCGCATAGGAGCCGGCGAGCGCTCCAGGGCGGATTCGGGAGAGATCGCGCTTGACGGTCTCCACCAGCGCAAAGCGCACCGTCAGAAGCGTGCCGAGCGCAATGATCAGCATGAAGACGAAGATGGCATGCCAGCCGAACAGTTCCATCGTGATGCCGCCCAGCGTCGGCGAGACCGCCGGGCCGATGGCGAGAATGACGCCGATCAGGTTCATGATGCGGGCGGAACGCTCGCTCGTGAAAAGGTCGCGGACGATCGCCCGGGAGACCGCGACACCGGCTGCGGCGCCGACACCCTGCAGGAAGCGGGCGGCGATGAGGAGGTGGATGTCCGGTGAAAGCAGCGCTCCGATTGTGGCAGCGAGGTAGATGCCCATAAACACGGTGATCACCGGCTTGCGTCCAAAGCCGTCCGAGAGCGGCCCGCAGACAAGCTGCGCGAATGCAAATCCGGCAAAATAGAGCGAGAGCGTCAGCTTGACCGCGGATTCTGTAGTGCCGAAGGCCTGCACGATCTCAGGCATCGCCGGCGTGAACAACGCCATGGAGATCGGACCGACAGCAGTGAGCAGCGCGCCGATCAGTCCGACGCGCCGCTCGCTCATCAGCGGCTTCGGCAGTTCGACTGTGATGTTCATGCCGCGTCGCTCCGCTCATCGCGGCCGCCCCGCAATTCGGCGAGATTGGCGCGGGCGGTCTTCAGCAGTTCCATCAGAAGTCCCCAATGCTCACGCGAAATCGACCGCGCGACATCGGCGCGGACCCCAGCAGCAATTGGCTGGATTGCGGCCAGCACCTCGTCGGCGGCCGGCGTGAGTTCCACCAGCTTGGCGCGGCGGTCGGAGGGGTCGGTTCTGCGGGTCACCAGCCCCCGCGCCTCCAGCCGGTCGACATAGTCGCTGAGCGTCATCGCCTCGACATTCATCCTCTCGGCCAACACGTTCTGGCGCACGGAACCGGCGCGAGCCGCATGGCTGAGCGTCCGGGCTTCGCCAGCCGTGATGCCGGGGCCGGCCTCGGCGACGCGGCGGTCCATCTCCGCGCGGATCATCCGCGAGAGGTCCGTTATGAGGAAACCGAAACTGTCTGGATCGACCGGGTGCGACATTAGTAAGTAAAGCGTATTATCTGTCTTGCTTACTGAACAGGTGAACCGTCGTCAAGGGAGGTTGCGGCGAACCCTTTGACGGCCTACATCGGGCAGGAAATTGGCCTGCCCCATCACGCCGGACTCCCGAACCTCCCATGACCGAAACCTCCATCGATCTGTCGCGCCACGCCCTTACTCATTGGACTGGTCCGCTCGACCTGCCCGACTTTGCCGCCCTTTCCGACGAGGCTTTCGAGCCGGTGTTCGGGGTGGCGCTCGCGGCGCATGATGCCGAGGTCGCGGCAATCGCCGACAATCCCGAGACGCCGACGATTGAAAACACGCTGGCCGCGTTCGAGCTTTCCGGCGAGGCGCTGGGCCGCGTCTCCTCCATCTTCTGGCTGCGCGCCGGCGCCCACACCAACGACCTCATCCAGAAGGTCGAGCGCGAGATCGCGCCGAAGATGGCGCGCCATTACTCCGCGATCTCGATGAACCCGGCTCTCTTCGCGCGCATCGATGCGCTATACGCGCAGCGCGAGAGCCTCGGGCTCGACGCCGAGACGCTGCGCGTACTGGAACTGAGCTGGAAGGGTTTCGTCCGCTCAGGCGCAAAGCTCGACGAAACCGGCAAGGCGCGGCTTGCCGCGATCAACGAGGAGTTGGCCTCGCTCGGCGCGCAATTCGGTCAGAACGTGCTGGCCGACGAGCGCGAATGGGCGCTGATGCTGGACGAGAGGGACGTCGCAGGACTTCCCGATTTCCTGAAGAGCGCGATGGCCGAGGCGGCCGAGGCGCGCGGCGAAAAGGGGCGTTACGCGCTGACCCTGTCGCGCTCGATCTATGAGCCTTTCACCACCTTCTCCGACCGGCGCGATCTGCGCGAAATCGCCTTCCGCGCTTTCATCAACCGCGGCCAGAATGGCGGATCGACCGACAACACCGAGGTTGTCGCGAAGACGCTCAGGCTGCGCGCCGAGAAGGCGAAGCTGCTCGGTTACGAAAGCTATGCTGCGCTGAAGCTCGACGACACCATGGCCAAGACGCCGTCCGCGGTGTTTGGCCTGCTCGACCCGGTCTGGGTAAAGGCCAAGGAGAAGGCGGCCGGGGACCAGGCCGAGATGCAGGAACTCGCGGCCGAAGCCGGTCACAACCATCCGATTGCCGGTTGGGACTGGCGCCATTACCAGGAAAAGCTGCGCGTCCGCAAATTCGCCTTCGACGAGGCGGAAATCAAGCCTTACCTGCAGCTCGAGAACACCATCGCAGCCTGTTTCGACGTGGCGATGCGCCTGTTTGGCGTCCGCTTCGAGGAGAAATCCGGTATCGCCGCATGGCACCCGGACGTCCGCGTCTTCCAGGTGCTGAACGCGGACGGTTCGCATCTCGGCACCTTCGCGGCGGACTATTTCGCGCGCAGCTCGAAGCGCTCCGGCGCCTGGATGAGCTCGCTGGACTCGGCCTATTCGCTCGGCAAGGGGTCAAGGCCGGTCATCTACAACATCATGAATTTCGCCAAGCCGGTCGAACGACAGCCGGCGCTGCTCTCGCTGGACGAGGCCAAGACGCTGTTTCATGAATTCGGCCACGCGCTGCACGGCATGCTGTCCGAGGTCACGTGGCCGTCGGCGTCGGGAACCTCCGTCAGCCGCGACTTCGTCGAGCTGCCATCGCAACTCTACGAGCACTGGCTGACTGTGCCGGCGGTCATCGAGAAGCACGCGCTGCACTACAAGACGGGCGAGCCCATGCCGAAGGAGCTGATCGACAAGATGCTCGCCGCGCGTACCTTCGGGGCTGGCTTCGCAACCGTCGAGTTCGCTGCGTCGGCCTTGGTCGACATGACGTACCATGCCCGGCCCGAGGCGCCGGTCGAGCCGCTCCGCTTCGAGGCCGAGACACTCGAAAGGCTCGGCGCGCCGGAGGCGATCCCGATGCGCCATCGGACACCGCATTTCGGCCACGTCTTCGCCGGCGACGGCTATTCGGCCGGCTACTATTCCTATCTGTGGTCGGAAGTGCTCGACGCCGATGCCTTCGCCGCCTTCGAGGAAACGGGCGATGCGTTCGACCCTGAGCTCGCCGCGAAGCTGAAGAAGCACATCTACGCGGCCGGCGGCTCGGCCGATCCGGAACAACTTTACATCGCCTTCCGCGGCAAGATGCCGACGCCCGATGCGATGATGGTCAAAAGAGGGTTGGCGTAGACGGAGCGGTCACATTTCGCCCAACCCTTTGTGCGCTGGGCGAAGCCAACCGCTCAAATATGGATCGGCTTGAAGAAGGCGGCGAGCGCCGCCTCTTTGAGCGATTCGGACATGGTCGGATGCGGATGGCAGGTGCGGGCCAGATCCTCGGCGGAGCCACCGAACTCCATCAGCACCGAAGCCTCCTGGATCAGCTCGCCGGCGCCGAAGCCGACGATATGGGCGCCAAGCACCTTGTCGGTATCCTTGTCGGCGAGGATTTTCACGAAGCCGTCCGTCTTCAGCATGGCCCGCGCCCGACCGTTGGCGCTGAACGGGAACTTGCCGACCTTGTAGGCGACGCCGGCCTTCTTCAATTCTTCCTCCGTCTTGCCGACCGAAGCGACCTCCGGGCTGGTATAGACCACGCTCGGGATCACGTCGTAGTTCACATGTCCGGCCTGGCCGGCGATGATCTCCGCCACCGCCACGCCCTCGTCCTCGGCCTTGTGGGCCAGCATCGGGCCCGCGATCACGTCGCCAAGCCCGTAGATGCCCTCGACATTGGTGCGCAGGTCCCCATCCACCTTGACTCGGCCGCGCTCATCGAGCGCGACACCGGCGTTCGCCAGGCCGAGCGCATCCGTGAATGGCTTGCGTCCTGTGGCGACCAGCACGACATCGGCCGAAATGGTCTCGGCAGCACCGCCCTTGACCGGCTCAAATGTCACCGTTGCACCCTTCTTGGCCTTGGCCACGCCCGTCACCTTGGCGCCGAGCCTGAACTCGATGCCTTGCTTGGCGAGCAGGCGCTGCGTCTGCTTGGCGACTTCGCCGTCCATGCCGCCCAGAATGGTATCGAGATATTCGACCACGGTGACCTTGGAGCCGAGACGGGCCCACACCGAGCCTAGCTCCAGCCCGATGACGCCGCCCCCCACCACGACCATACTGGCCGGCACCTTCGGCAATTCCAGCGCCCCCGTCGACGACACGATCACCTTCTCGTCGAACTTGACATCGACGCCTGGAATCCCGGCAACGTCCGAACCGGTCGCGATCACGATATTCTTGGCCTCGATCTCTTCGATCTTGCCGTCCTCGCCGGTGACCGAAACCTTGCCTGCCGCCACCACCCTGCCGGTGCCCCGGAAGGTATCGACCTTGTTCTTCTTGAACAGGAAGGCGACGCCGTTGACGTTCGCGGCCACTGTGGCGTCCTTGTGCGCCATCATCTGCTTGAGGTTGAGCTTCGGTGCAGGCGTCTCGATGCCGAGCTGCGTGAAAGTGTGGCCCGCTTCGGCAAAAACTTCCGATGCGTGGAGCAGCGCCTTGGAGGGGATGCAGCCGATGTTGAGGCAGGTGCCGCCGAAAGTGGCGCGCTTCTCGACGACCGCGGTCTTGAGGCCGAGCTGCGCGGCTTTGATCGCGCAGACATAGCCGCCTGGGCCCGAGCCGATCACCACAACGTCGTATGCCATCGTCCTTGATCCCTCATTTCTGTCAAGCTGTTACGGCTGCCTTGAAGGTATGATCCCAAGTTGAGCGTTGCCATGCCGCAGCAACCCGTTCCTGGCAACCCTTCCATGCAGAATTGCCGTGCGATTCTGATGGAAGGCTGCTCAGGCAATGACCCGCGCCAGCATCATCAGCAGACCGACGATCGACACGCACCAGGTCAGCGTGCGCAGCACCGGAATGCCGGCCGCGTAGACCAGGACATAGACCACGCGTGCGCCGAGCCATATCCAGGCGCCGGTGGCGGCGATGCCGCCGGTCTTGCCGGTGACCACGAGCGCAAGCACGAGCGCGATGAAGGCGGGATAGGTCTCCAGCAGGTTGATCAGCGCGCGGTGAAGGCGGCCGGCAATGACGCGCTTCGGTTTACGGGCCTCGTCGCGGGGCCCAAGCAGATATTTCGGCCCGAAATCGTAGATGGAGAAGGCTTGCGCCATGATCTGGGCCAACAGGAGCACAACGCTCCAGATGAGCACGGTGATCTCGGTCGATGCGGCTGCGGCTTCCATGCCAGGCGTCCCCATCTATTGCGGATTGTCCGGTGGCCTCGGATCGAACGAAGGCACGCTGCCATTCTCAAGGACATAAAACTCGGTAACGAGCACCAGTGGCTCGCCTGCGGCGTCGAGGCGCCAGAATGAGGGGTAGAAGCCGTCGCCCCACCCGCTGGAGAAGATGGCGACGTTCACCTCGTCTACCGGGATGGGCCGGTGCATCACATAGTCATCGCCCCTGCCCGGCAATTCGTAGGCAAGCACGTTGTCGCAATAGTCGATGTTCTCACTGTTCGCCTTCTCGATCTCTAGAGCAGGATGAACTGGAGCGGAGTCATTCATCCTGCTCTAACTCCTTGTTCTGGCGCATGATCTTATCCGAAAAGTCTGCAACTTTTCGGGATCATGCGTCTAGATGTCGTTTCC